>FTLB01841667.1_pt1 | contig 19523 bp, 17 predicted proteins | sample 1658291 | NCBI WGS metagenome assembly FTLB01 (sample SAMEA3914812, study PRJEB12502) | metagenome | biome: forest; material: soil | place: Canada | collected 2011-07-07 | depth 0.1 m
GGTCTGGAAGTGGCCAAACGGATCTGGCCTCGTCACCTCCGGCCGTGTCGATACTGTAGAATCAGTAAGTAGTTTGTACTCGCGACGAGAGCTGGATTGCCGATCAGGTCAAATACATGTGCTTACCCTCAAGCCGCTACAAGACAATAAGATAGAGTACCACGAGTACCCAGACAACGCCTAGCTGATCTGCGTGGACCCCAGCATACAACTCCCTTATGCCACTACGGTCTAGTTCACGTGTAGTGAAAGCTCAGCACATGCGGCAAGTGCCCTCATTTGACGGCAAAATCTCGAGCTTGATCTAGATTCTCATCCGAATCACCCTGGGCGCTCAGAGACTCGCAAACCCTCTCACACAGCCGACCTAAACACCTAAACATCTGCGCTACACGCAGCCTCTGGAAGACATTGCTTGACCGCCTTGTACTACGTCTTTTACTACTATCCAGCATCACGATAGTTTGCTCTGTTCGAAGCCAAGAAGACAATAGCCAGCAACACCTGTCTCAGCACTGACGGATCTTTTCCCATATACAGACTCGAATCAACCCTGGGGTACATCTCGAGATCTTGGGCGTGTTTAATTTAATGGTCCAGCCGTCAGCCAGCTTCTTGCTGCTTTGAGGCACCGCCGCCGTTGCGAGATACAATACGATTACCTTGCCTACCTACCTTACGCAAGTTGGGTAACTGGTGGGTAATCGCGGAGAGGACCTTCTCCGACGAGAACACGGCGCGCTACCAAAAGCGATAGGGCAAAGCATCCGGGTCCACGGCAACCCCCCCTTCCGCTCACTGGGTGGCGAACAACAGGATAGACAAATACAACCGCCCACACGCACCTGCCTGGACACTGCCCCGGGTAGGATCCCTTCCCTAAGAAGTTGTCACTCCAGTTTCTACCTTGCCTTTCCAATCCGACTTCTTGGTACCCCCAATTCCACAGAGCATCAGATAATTACCTACTAGCCCCGGTTTCTGCAAGTGGTTTGGTTCAGGCGTATAATTGGGCGCCTCCTCCGTCCTGTTGAACTTCCCCATACCACGTCTGGATCAGCACCCCAGCTCCTACGCTCCTGGGTCCGAAGCAAAGATTTGACTCCCAAAGCGTGATCTAGGATCCAGTCTTCTCCCCTCCCCCCACGAAGGAAATCCCTACATTGTGTGCCCAGTCTATTACGGTCCTGCTTTTCCACCTCCAACAAGCCATCTCAGTCATATACGCCCACCACGCAGTCTGACAAAGCTCCCTCTCTGGATACCACACTGTCTCGGAGACACTGTTCTCCTTCTGTCCTGTTTATTTACTTCCACAGCTAGAAAATCGGCACCTGTACTGTCTCATCCCCCGCAGCACCAACAGCTCGTAACCGGGCCCGTACGACGACGCAAGTCGTGAAGGCCGGAACTTGGGCTCTAACGTACTCCACAAGGAATCATCACTTGAGAAATTTCTGAGAGACACAAGAAAGTCCGTCAATTTACCTGCAAGAAACCGTCAGCAACTTTCCCGTCAGACCCTTCGCGGCCGACTGCTGTTGCGTATATGGTTGATTGCGTCGCAGAGTTGTCCTCTCGATTGTCGAATAACGCACCAGGGTTCGATGGGTGATGAAGCAGTCCAAGAAGGCATCCAGCCTCCATACCTACAACCAGGAACCGCTTCTGGTCCCATCATGATTTCTGGAGCCCCTGCTATGACGGGATATTCCCAGGTCCAGGCTTCGGCTGACTATGCGACCACTGTCCAGGCCGCCCAGCACCAGTACCCAGATTCGCAGCAAGCTTTCTCCTCGCAGCTAGAGATGACGCATCCGCAAGCAACCGCCCGCCAAGGACCGTACAATCTAGCAGCAATGGGGAACGCGCTCCCTCAGGCTGTGTATCGGTCCAACCAGTACGAACAAGGGCAGCAGCGATACAGCCAGCCGGCCGCCCCCTCCGGTGTATCCATGGCTCCCCAGGTCGCCCAGTACGGTCCAAACCAACAGTACTATATCTCTCACCACGCACCGGTACCTCAATATTATCCAGCTTCCATGTCACCTTCTCAGGTTCAAAACGGCTTGCCTCCTCGGGCAAACATGGCCTACTATCCGAACACTATGGTGATGGGACAGCAGCCAGCCCCCAACACCCAGTATTATTATGCTCAACATGGACAATACGCTGGACAGCCTCCAAATTTACTAGCACAAGGGATGCCGGGACACTACGTAGCTGCAACTGGTCTACATGGAGATAACAGGATGGTTTCATCTCAGCCCGGCGAGCATCCCCAAGTCATGGCTCCACCTACACCTAGCGTGCAGTCGAGGAGTAGGTTTCTGGTTAGGCCCCTAACACGAATTACTCTGCTGATATGTCTACAGGCGGTGGCGAAGATCACCAAAATATTGTACGTGGCCCGCCTCGTAAGCCTCGACAAAGCGGCCACGCGATTTGGATCGGGAACTTGCCTCCACAAACGGACTTGATGAACTTGGTCCACCACGTGTGCAAGCAGGCAGCCGGACTCGAGTCTCTCTTTCTCATATCGAAAAGTAACTGCGCATTTGCGAATTTCAAAGACGAGCCAAGCTGTGTGGCAGCCCAGCAGAAGCTACACGATTCTAGATTCCAGTCGGTGAGGTTGGTTAGTCGGTTACGAAAAAGCACGGTAGAGGGAGCAACAGGGATGGCTGCGCCGACAGGCCCATCATCGGCGCAAACAGGGCAAAACCAAGAGGCTGGAGAGCAGGAGAAAACCTCTCAAGGGAAGGAAGATGGTACCTCACATCCTGCACAACCTGCCGTGAGCGTGGAAGAAAAGGCAGCGCGCTTGTCTCCCGCAGATGAGGCGCTCCCCCGAGACAAATTCTTTGTCTTAAAGAGCTTGACGGTTGAAGACCTTGAGCTGAGCGTCCGGACCGGTATCTGGGCAACACAGTCTCACAACGAAGAGACCCTGAATAAGGCATTCGAGGTGAGTTAATGCACCGGAGAGCTGATTTGGGCAATGGTCCAGCTTTTGATGCGTCCACGCTCGACTGACAAATATTGCTACGTCTCCCTTTAGGCTGTTGATAATGTATACCTCATATTTTCCGCCAACAAATCCGGTGAATATTTCGGCTACGCCCGCATGTCTTCGCCTATCAACGAGGATCCAGATGCTGCTATAGAATTCGCCCCTTCGGCCCACACAACGAACGATCCTGACTTACCAAAGGCCATTCCGACTGAAGCGACTGAAGATGCTCCTCGAGGTCGAATAATCGATGACTCGGCACGAGGCACAATTTTCTGGGAGGCAGAACGCGATGATGCTGCCTCGGACGGCGGTGGAGAGGACGGTGAAGGTGGCTCGGGAGTTGGCTCGGTGGCAGGAGACACAAACAGCGTGAAGAGCGGCGGCCATGACGGGCTCGGAGGAGAGTCGAAGGCTTGGGGTAAGCCTTTCAGATTGGAATGGCTCTCGACGACGAGGCTCCCGTTTTATCGGACAAGGGGTCTTCGTAACCCGTGGAACTCCAACCGGGAGGTCAAAATTGCCCGAGACGGGACCGAGTTGGAACCTGTTATGGCTCGACGCCTGATCGGCCTCTTTCACCGAGACCTGAGCCAGGCGGCCGCTCTGGCTCCCGGAGGCCCCGGGGGTGTTGGACTCGGGGGTCCGATGATGATCGCTGGATACCCACCGATGCAGTCAAACTACCGGCAGCCATGAAAATGACTAGTATCAACCTGATGCAACAAAGTCACTTCCTCATACCTAGACGATCCCAGCGGCATAGTTGAACTGAAACCATTACTCTGGCCTGGCGAGTGGCAGTAGTGCACGCCATACGAAGGGGAGTAGATGCTACAAATTTAATCGACTAAGAAAGATAAAAGGCCAACTGATGAATCTATTATCTTCTGAGTCTCGTACCTGAAGCATTTGCAGCGGCAGCGTAACAATGCGCATAGCGCGAAGAAATCCTCGAGTTAGCTGAGCGGCTCGCAGTTCAAATTGCTATGGCGCTTGTCCTTGGTCTCCCAGTCCGGCCAATGCAGGCCCAATCGTTCTTGTTAGGTTGAAGTCGATTAGACAAGTGTAGGGGAGTCTGTATTTTGCCTACCTCCCCCTAAGCTGCCAAGCTGCCAGGCTGCTTGATTCCATTCACGCATCCTCCTGGGCCGGCCACTGGTCTAGACCCGGCTCCAGAGGAACCCCAAAAATCACCAGCAATGACCGGGCATTAGCCTAGCGAGCCGAGCCCAGGTGCTCAGGGGGGCCAGGTTGTCCGGTTTCTGCAAGTAAATTCCAGTGGCGATACCGGGGACTGCGCCTGAACATTTCATCTGATCATGAGAAGGTGTCATTGTTTCGTCATGACCACCTATTATTTGTTTCAACGGGATCTCCTGCTCAAAAGGTCCGCTTTGGGTGGGGTTGTATGGGTGGCAAATCCGCGTATCCAATGCCATTCGAAAGTTTGAGGCACTGTACTGGATGCAAGTCAGACCTTTGGTACAGCTAGCATCGGGGAGGCTTGGGAGCCGAGGGGGGGTAAATCATGTTTTTGGCGGTCGTTCTTAGCTGCCGCAGCTCAGCCGCATGTCTCGTTCCTTTCGCTTGGTAAGTTGCACCAAAGTTTGTGACGTCAACTCTGAGGGACTGCCCTAGCTTGCCTAGCTCGCTGCCTCCTAAGCTCCCTCGGCTCCCCAATCGCGTCGAATGCCTCGACCTACCTCCATTTAGCGCGAGAAAGGATCACGTAATCACGCTACGACTAATATGGGAAAGTTGTGGTGCGATAAGAATGAAGGTCGCGATAGTGGTTCTAGCGCAGCCTGCCACTGAGCCACCGAAAGGCGTATTGGCGCGTCTAGACAATTAAACAAAACCAACACAGAGCAATACGTGATGGCAAAGAGCAAATTAGTTTGATGGGAAATGCAAGCGCGACTTAATCTACGACATCTCTTCTAGACTCTGGGCGTTTGCCGGACCAGGCAAGCCAGAGCCGTTGTGACATCTCAGTTGGCCACTTACGGCCTATGGAATGCCCTAGAAGCTTCTACGGGCTGCTGGCTGCGGCAACCCTTCCGGTATCACCAATCCATGGGTTTCCGCACACATCTTTCCACCTCCATCGCCATCGTGAATCTTCCAGTCGCCTCCCCTAGATTCAGCTACACTCTAGAATACTCGTAATCATGGCTTGCCTGGCAAGTTGGTCAGCCTTCGCGAAGCTTAGAGAAGCTCCCAGCTCTGCATTGATCCAGGTATAAAGCTATTAAGATCCTACGGGTCTACAGTGAATCTTTCCGTAAACTCAGACACTCAGCATCAGACAAACACTTTTGTGGACATTGCAAACCCATACAATTGTCATCTTAACTTTGGACCACACACTCCATACCGCTAGAATGGCTTTCTTCCACGTGTACAACACCGATAGGAGCTTCCTCCCTGTCTTCAGCCTCCTCAACGGCTTGGATCAGTATTCATGCGAAGTCCAGCAACCTACCCGCACCCACCAGCGCCATCATGTGCGTGCCTTCAACCCTAGGTTTGACGTCAGGGAAACAGAGACAGACTATGAGCTCCACGGTGAACTCCCCGGCGTAGACCGCGACAACATTCAGATCGAGTTTACGGACCCTCAGACGCTTGTCGTACGAGGCCGGGTCGAGCGCTCTTATACCAGAGGCTCCAGCGCAGACGCCCAAGCCGATGATAACAAGGAGCAGAGCGCGCCAGCAACTGTCGAGCAGGCGCCGGTCGAGCCGACACCTGTTCCCTCGCACAAGGCAACTGTTGAGGATGCGGTGGACGAGGATGCCAACGTCGAGCAGTCGTCTGAGCAAGCAACACCAGCCACAACCCCGAGCACACCGGTAGCGGAGCCTGTCAAACCACAGGAGCAGCAGCCGCAGCCGCAGCAACCCAAGGCACCAGCTGACAAGTATTGGTTTTCGGAGCGATCTGTTGGGCAGTTTTCGCGGACTTTCAAGTTCTCCAGCAGGGTTGATCAAGATGGCGTCGTCGCGAATCTCAATAATGGCATTCTGACCGTCGCGGTCCCCAAGGCCAAGAAGTACGAGTCCCGCCGCATTGTTGTGTTCTGAGCGCAGCTATGGCTCGCTCACCCTATTTGGTTCATGTCGGTGTCTTGCCGGCCTGAAGCACATTTTCGCATGGCTAGGAGTTCGTCGGTTGTACACTGTCAAGGAATGCTCACTCGGTCGTTTTGGTTCGTTTCTTGGTTGCTCAGATAATTTGTGGCGGCTAGATGAATACTCAATACAATCCATTTATTCCACGTCTCTCGACACCAGTGCAATGTGATGTGTGATGCGCGTAAGATTATCCGTAAATTGGTACGCACGTACGGCTCTATTCTACAGCCTGTCCCATTGGAAGAGGGCGCCGATGTAGATGCCGGGCGGCAGCTTGTAGGGTATATTGCAAGATGCAGGGTGGGGATCAGCAAATCATTTGCAATTATCGAATGACGACATCGGACCACTCGAGTGTAGTGCTTGTGCAGATAGTCGAGTAGCCTCCGTTCCGTACGCTCAACCGAATCGGACAACCAGTCTGGCCAGTATACATCTTGATGTTTAATCCCACAGAAGATTTTTGTCTGGACCAGAAAAATGACTGCATCTTTCGCTCTGCCGACGGCGGCTGCTGAGGGATTTAAGGATGCGAAAGCCTACGATGCCCACCGACCTTCTTATCCGCCGGATGCTGTCGAATCCTTCCTGAGACACCTCCATCTTGCGGATAAGGCCAACTTGAATGTGGTCGAGATCGCTTCCGGGACAGGCAAATTTACAGAGCTGCTGGCTGCCAGGCATGAGAGCTTCAATATCGTGGCGGTTGAACCCCACGAAGGTATGAGAAACCAGCTCACGGCGAAGAAGCTCGCTGGTGTAACAACTTTGGACGGCCAGTACGTGAGAAACCATTATTATCAGGCCCCGAACTCTGGAACTGGTGGGTTTCTTGGACGAACTAACCGTCGATAAATGACTACGCATAGTGCTGGCGATATCCCTGTGGGAAATGGTTGGGGAGATGCTTGCATCGCCGCGCAGTCGTTCCATTGGTAAGAGAGCAACCCGTTCATTTCTACCTGATCGGGAAGACTGAGAAACCTTTACTGGAGGTTTGCAACAGAGGATTCCCTCAAGGAGATAAGTCGAGTTCTCAAGACCAGTGCCGTTTTCGGCATGATCTGGAATATCGAGGACTGTAAGAAGCCCAAAATCCCAAAAGGCATGAAGCGTGGCTGAGGCAGGATGTAGACAATAAGCCACGTTCATGGCAAGCAACAACTTCGTGGGAGCAAAACCTGAACGACTGGGTCTGGTCTCTCCCCGTTGACGGCCACCCTAGGTTTCGAGACGAGGAGTGGCAGCACGTGTTCCAGCGGCAGTTGAAGTCCAACCCTATTCAGGTTCCTAGGGATAGCCTGGCAGATAAATTGCCGAAGTTTTCGTTGCCATTGGGGGAGGAATTAACCCAGTGGACGGTCTGGCTGTCGGAAGAAGGCCTGTGGTCCAGACTTAATACATTGAGTCAGGTTGCGATCCTGCAGGGACCGCAGAGGCAGGCTGCAGAGGTTGCATTCAAGGAATTAATGCAATCCAGCGACATTGAACGAAACGAAAAGGGTGAGATCGCGGTACATGGCCGGACCTACTTTACTTGGACAGATGTCTTGTAGTTGTGCGGTTTATAGGGCGGTGGTGGCTGGATACTGACTAGCCGACCGCTGGTTTCATGACCTTGCATGTAGCTATGGTAAATATCTGAATGGGCTGCCCTCTCATATTCCGGGACAGGCAGTTTGAGGGACCGCCCTGATCTCCTGGTATCGTGCAGGTTGCAAAGGACGCTTAGGCGTCTGCTGAGATATACATGACTGAGGCGACAACGCGGTTAGGAAATGAGCATATTTGGGACTGGGGTAGTTTTAAATCTCACCATTATTTCCTCTAACAAACGCATCGCCATATGATCGTTTCTTAACCCCGCCCACGTATTCTTCAGTCTTCTCCAAGGCGATGTTCATGTATCCGTCCACCGACTGCAGTTCACCTACCAAAATATCAGCATGCTTGAATATAGAGATGAAGCCCTGCATCGAAGACTAATCAAGTAGGTCATGTTTACCCTTGTACACCACACCAGAGTTAAGCTTGACAGTGACGGGATTTCCGATGATTTCGCTTAGGAAGCCGGATGGATCCTTTCCCTCGCCTTGTGCTGAAGTTCCATTCTCCATTCTGGATGGCGTCCAATATGACCGTCGGTACGAGGACTGGATGGGTAGAAGAAGAGAGCTTTCTCAAACGCTGTTGCTGGCAGGATTCGATGTTTTGGGAGCCGGAAGTTTGGCTAAGGTAGTCTCTAGTGGGTCTAGTAGCCTTGGCAGGTACACTGCCATAGAATGCCTTAAACACTCTAAGAGACAACTCCCCGCTACTGGTACACCTAAGTAGATGGCAATCGTCTAGAGCGTTATTTTGCCCCTTTAAAAGCATACTTTCACTACCCCCTTTACATGCGTCAACACACAATGACGCAGTACTCATCTTTGGCATCACCTCTGAACTCAGCCCACGCCTTGTCGCGCATATATAGATGTCACTTGTGTATCCCAGGCGGACTCCTACGCACCTGTTGTCGTATTTCGGGTATCTTTCCCAACAATTACAGCACCTTTAGGGCGTTGGAAACACGGTAGCTTTCGCTGTTGGGCTTGAGTCACAAATCAGAACCATTATTTTCCTCTCGAACCGTCGAAGCGCTCTTTTTGAAGATAGACCACGCCGCGAGAGCCTAATTCCCCGTCTGGACTTGGACTGGCCATACCAGCGCAATAATAGCGGTAAAGAACCCAGCCGGCATTCAGTCACTTCTCACCTCTCAGAGTAGGCGCCAGGAAACCATCGACACCACCCCAGGGGATCATTCGAGTGCCAGTGACTTATTTAACATTGGACCATTTGGTCGACTATCGCTATTTATTTTGTCGATCTCAAGATTCTCAGTAACCAAGGTAAGCATCCAAGATTAATCTCATAATGGTCCCAGTTTCTCCAAGCCCGTCTGCTAACCAATCCCCTTCGCGCTTAGTTGCTCATAGCTGGCATGACCTTGAATGACTGGGCGGGTAACAAGGAACCAAGGGAATCGCTGACTTGAGCCGGCACGATGGGTGGGCATGCCTTCTCAGGGGGCCCCAAGCCCCTCGTGACACCGCGAATGTCCCGTGACATCTACCGCCAGGTAAAGGACCGCTGCCACTCTATCTTGAGAAGCGTCTTCTTGTATGTTGCAAGCCCCATTGAGGGCCCAGGTAAAGAAGACTATGGCGATATTGACATCCTCGTCGCCCTTGAGAAACGCCTGATTTTCCCCAAAGCACCCGGAGACCAAGCAGACCGACCGGTACGGGACGTACTCAGCGAAATCCAGACCGTTCTTGGTGCTACGGCCATAATTTTGGAACCTGGCGGTACATCCGCGAACCTAGCTCTGCCTTGGCCAGCTGACGTGCCCGGGAGCCATTTTGAACGCCCAGCTCGAGAACCTTGGTATATCCAAGTCGACATTAGACTTTGCAAAGATATCGAGGACGTGCAATGGCGCTTGTTTAACCAAGCCCATGGCGATATTTGGAATCTCCTTGGTAGTACAATCCGCCCGTTCGGGCTGACTGTTGACGACCAGGCCCTGTGGCTACGCATCCCGGAAATCGAAGAGTTGGATCGCAAAAGGGCAAAGGTCCTCTTGGCAAGGGATCCTGCCGAGATTCTTCGCTTTCTTGGGCTTGAAATAGATGGCTTCTGGGAAGAACCGTTCAGTTCGATCCAGGACTTGTTCAACTGTAAGAGAGAGTTTGCCTGGCCCAGAAACACTGTGCGATGACTGATTAGCGTTCTAGATGTGTCCTCGTGCCGCTTATTTTGGATCAGACCGTCACAAGAGAAACTTGACGGCGAAGATGGGAAGATTTGGTCAGACGTCCAGAGTCTGGGTGTTCAAGGAGGGGAGACGGGTCGCAAGCAGTTAAAGGCCAACGATCGGAAACGAATGAAATCACGGCCGGTATTTCGAAGGTGGATTGACGAATTCATCCCCAAGTGCCAAGAAGAGGGCCGAGGAATCGCTCTAGAGCCGGGCATGACGGTGGAGCGGATGCGGAATACCGTGCGGGCCGAGGCCTTCGACTTCTTTCACATCGAGTCCGCGTATAACCACCGCGCTACGGCATGGCGCCTGGAGCGGCAGCAGGATTATTTATGGAAGACAGTGATCAAGGGCTCGGTTCGGGATGGTCTAGACCCTTCGTTCCGTGGCTGCCTCACGAATGCCCTGAAGAAAATTATCATGCAGGACGACACAAGCTTCGGCTTCGCCTCTTCCATGCCTCTGCGAGACAAAGCCGGGTTTTACGATATAGGCAAGACTGCTGAATTCATTGCGGAAATCCAAGACGCGTTGGGGCCTGTAGCTTGGGCCAGGCAACAGGAGAGGGCCAGGGAAATACACAAACAAAAGGAGCTGAAGAAGAAGCAGCTCGAATGAGACTGGACGCAACTCCAGGCCCTAGATAAATTGACCTGGCCGAAGAATTCGACGCCCTCCGAGACGTCAGGCCAAGACGGTGGGCACCTAGGCATGCCAGGCTGACTAAATGGCATGTAGACTATTCAGATTTAAGCCTAATATGGCTTGACATAAGCGAGGTATCGTAATTGTCGTGTCAATTTAAGAGCAGGCAAGCAACGCCACTAAGATCACGCACGCCGTCCGGGTATGTGATATCTCCCAGAACTCCTAAAACCCCACCAGCCACATATTTACATTTCGATCTCACACGCATTTTAACCACAGCAGCCCAAGGACGAATCTTTTAGTTACTGCCTTTAGTGCCACGTTCTCGCTCTCGCTAGTGACAATGTCCGAGAATCAACGTATCCTCTCGTCCGCAGACATACTGTCATCTTCGAGGTCATAACCCATCTCTCTTGCTGCATCGGCTGTCTCCCATGCCAACCGGCCCGCCCTCCAGGCTTCGTATTTAACCTTTTCCTCTGGCCGTTCGACCGCAGGCCTGATGAGACCCCTTTTGAGGAGCCGTCGCCTCCGTTGCTGCCTCCTGATCCGGTTGTCCTCGTCTGTGCCCACTCTGCCGAGAGCCGTGCCGGTGGTAGAATCCCATACGTCAGCGACCAAGTCCGAGATGTCGTGCACGATTTGATTTGCGAACTGTCTGCCGTGTCCACCAACTATCCACTGGTCGAGCTTGACGGGGATGGAATAGCCCCATACCGGGTCATCGTGAGACCACCGGCAGGGCTCGTTTGGAAAGCAGTAATCAGGTTTGCAATAGAAAGAGCACATGATCGATTCAGCAAGGGACCAAAACGAGAGGAGGAGGATGACCGCCCCGAACCAAGTAAACCGGAAGCTGGTATCGCGGTGCCATAGCCGCGGAACGGGAACATGAAGGTAAGCGACGGCGGCATTAGGACGGCGACTTTGACAGGATGCGCATACGCCGGGTTCGACTGGGCCTTGATTCGACGGCTGATGGTTTGACTTAAGTTCGGCATTCGAGACTTTATCCTCCAGGCGCTCGATTCCCTGTTTAGCGGTTCGGATGCCAAGGAGCCCGGTCCTCAGTGACTTGTTCATCCGATCGATGACCTCCAGTTCTCGTAAATAGCTGTCCCTGGCTCCAGATCCAAGCCTTGTCCCTTCGGTTTGTGGGTCGCCTAGCAAATCGATGGTCAAATCTTCTTGCGACTCAAGTAGATCCTCAAAATCGTCTAAAGTTGAGTCATCAATCTGATTGTTGCGCTGGATTGCCAGGAGATCATCTCTGACGGTTGGAGGGTTGACTGAGTTGGTCAGAGACAGCCCCATTCGCTTCGGTAACGACCTAGAGCGACGACGACTTGGGACTGCTGATGAGTTACCAGCAATTCCATGACGCACATGATTGGGTTTTGGACGATGATTGCTAGTTATTTCACGCGAAAGCGATGGCACAGCCACTTTCAGACTTGCTAGAGCACCAAGTTCTTTCTTGTTGGCCGTCCCAAGGGTATTCTGTCTTGAAACCCGCTGGGTTTGGTCTTGCCCTTCTGGCTCTATTACTTCTGGCACAGTGAAGCCGGAGAGTTGCTCAATTTTGACTGTTGCCGGGGTCTCGACGTAGGCGCCGACGATCCTCGGCGTAGGCTGTGACAGAGGATCGGGTTTTATTGGTCTCGGGGTCTCATCGGCTATCTCTCGCTTCCGGTCTTCGTCGTTTGGCTCCGGGGACGGCGCTCGGAGTGAACCCTTTTCCGAGTAGTCCTCTCTTGGGGCGAACAATTTCATTTCACCCTCTATACGATCTGTCGGGTCGGAATCGGAATGAGCCAAATTGGAGCGGCTACTCCGGTGTGATTCAGTCGAAGGATCTCTTCGGAGCCCGGCAAAACCCACCGTTGGCCTGAGATCACCCTTAGCAACCTCAGCCTTCTTGAGTTTGGAGGTTTCTTCTCGACCCCTTCCAGGCTGAACAGCATCTTTATTTTCGCCACGTGATGCTGCTATTGGGCTTGTGCTGGTTGCGCGCGCTAGACGTTGAAGCAAGTATCGGGAGTCTGCTTGACCTGATGACAAATCCTGTGACGGTTTGATGGCATCCTGTAGCGCTTGTGCCTCGGTGCTGTGAGAAGTTGACCGTGAACCTGGGAGTATTTCTTGGCCGGGATTGCGACTGGCTTCTAGGGCTGATGATAGAGACTCCGGGCTATTCCGGTCACGGATTTCGTCAATCCTATCTGTTGCAAGAGCACTCTTGGACAAACCATCTATCTCCCGGTCCTGATATTCGTCTCCTTTGGACGTGGATGGGCTGAATTGTCGATTCTTTTGAGAAGCCTCCGGTCCTTGCCCAATTGATTCAGGTACAATCTCTTTCAGCTCTAGAGTTTCGGGATCTTCAGGAAACTTCAAAACGGCCTCGGCTTCGAGTGAGCGAATCTCATCGATTCTTGAATTTTTCGGTCTCGCCTTGGGGCTCTCACGACGAGGACTATTGGGAAATTGTTCGTTAACTTTTGCCTCCAGCGCCTTGATCTCATCGATCTTTGTATTGCTTCGACGGATCGTCACCGGGGGGCTTGTCGATACTTGCAGATCTCCTGCAGTAAAATCTGTATCGACTTGCCAGGCAAAGCTCTTCTCTGGTGATCGAGCCTCAGGAGGCCCACTTCTCGCATCGGCTTCTATATGGTCATCGTTCTCGACCGACGGAATCAAAATGTCCCGGTCACTTTGCATCCAATCAGCCGCTGGAGTGTCTTTCTCTGTGTTCCTGGCGGAGACTCGACGATTCAACTGGCTTCCCCAGCCTCGGACCCTCGGTGACGTGGAAGCCCTTCCTAAACCGTTGTTGTTTTCCCTTTGAGCAAGTTCTTTACCAGCCCCAGCGAGGTTTGGGTCGAGTTTCGGTTGGGCGAAGATGTTGCCGCTGGGACTGGTGGGTGTACGACCCTCGTAGGAAGTAGACGGCTCTTGACCGTGGCGTCTTGGCTTCTGGTCCAAGTCGTTCCGCGCTGTCTCGTCCTGGTGATATATAGCCTCCGATTTTTTACCTGAGCCGTACGGATCATCGCGTCCCGGACGGGCCATATTCTTAGGTGCCCATTCAGACCTCGCAGAGCCGCTTTTTGTAGATCTGTGTGATTTGATCTCACTATTGTCCCTTCTGACCCGCCACGATCGCGGCGCTGGGCTTGGGGAGGCTTGTAGTTCAGTTTCCTCCTCGTTTTCTGCTACCTTCAAGGCGTCCGAGAGAGAGAAGGGGCGCCGATGGTTCGTAGCGGGATGCTGAGGTACGGGTCTTGGGATCTTGGTGACGCTTGGGGGTGCCGAAGGCACTTTAGCATCGGTTGACTTGGAGCTATTGGATCTCCTAGGTGAAGCGCCTGGTTCCGCGTTGGCTAGGGGAACGTTCTCGTCGGCTCCGCCGCGTGCGAAGAGATCCCGCCTTTGCGAAGGCTTGTTGATGACGAGCGGTGAGGTAAACCTTCCATTTGGGCGCGTAGCTAGAGCGCGTCCAGACTCGTCTGATTGATCGTGATCCATAATGTCCTAAGTCTTTAGGATAGCATGCAGTTGGCAGTCAAATGACGGCTTGCATTTTGCATCGCGATGTGACGGATTCTTGAGACGTTTTCTCGAGTCGTGTCGCGTCGCAAAAGTATGTGCGGTGGGAGTCGGGAGATGTCGAGAGTTAAGGAATGGCAGAAAGATGAGGAGAACCGTGGAGGCCGTCAGTGAACGAAGCAGCCTCTTGGCTTGCAGTCATGGTCAAATGAGGTTGTAAGGGTGATCAGCGAGAACTGTAGCCGCGAGCTTGGTCAAAACAATCTACAATTCATTGGCAATCGTGACAGCGGGGCGACCTAGGTATGCACGTATTGGGGTAGCTTGGAGCGATCCCCACATGCTAACGGGGCCCACTAGCGGGTGTTGAACATGCTTTACGGAGTACAGCCGCTTGCTTGGCCCTCCTACGAGTCCAACAGGCATAGTTATAGGTAGAATATCATTATTTTTTATATGGCACATGCATCCAGCAAAAGCCAGACTACTGATATTCAGTGTGCCGACTCTGTTGGGGGCGGTAACGAAGCATCACACCTCTGTTGACACCTCCCTTGCTTCCGTGTTTCTTAGACACCCAGACAAGAAGTGGTAGTAAGAGCTACCCGCTACCACAAAAATCACGACGATTGTCAAAGCACGGTAGCATACCAGGTTTCCAAAAGACGGCGAGGCCGCATCGGTACATACTATATCAAAGGATGTCGAGTATAAGCGTGTGTCGATAGTAGTTCGTACAAATCTGGCGTTATCGAGCCTGGACGTAGAGAAGCCTCGAGATAGGTATAAAAGAAGCAGAACCAATTCATCGCCTCATCTTCGATGCTGGCAAAGGCCTTATCGAAAAGGATAGACTATGAAATCAAATCTACCTACGAAGTACTGTACCTCAGGTCCAAAACACGCCTTGCTACCTGACTCCGTAATAAGATATTCGTATTGATTGGCAAATGTCACGGCCTGTAGAAACCAGGGTTCTGGGCAAACGGGGTTCTGATTGGATAGAGCGGATCGGCACCTTTTAGTTGAGCCGCCCCACCGGTCCTTGACGTGAATTTCTTGCCATTGAGCTCTTGCGTCTAGGCTCAGGTACCTACCTGTCTGCTTCCAAGCTATATGAGGAGCAGGTGGGAGGCAAGCTCTATCAACCACTCAATCCTTAAACGCGAGCAACAATGCCTGGCCCAGTCTTAAATAGGCCGCAGACATGCTTGTCATGCCTCCGGAACCTACCTAACGTCGTTGTGGGCAGCGCCAATGCGAGTCCACGGTCCGTTTCACTGGTGCAGTCGCGCGGAAAGAAGTCTGGTCGGCTTCATGACCAAGGGGTTTTCGTGCGATTGTTAGAAGATATCCCCAGATGGGGTCGAAAAGGTACGCTGGCAGCTTTGTAGCCGAACTTCTGGTTCTGCTCGTGGGCTAATTCTCTGTCACTTCCCCAGACGCCGTTCTCCGTGTCGAGCGCGGCCGCATGCGCAACTTGTGGTACCCGCAGAAGAAAGCCGAGTTCATGACCGCAACACGATTCAAGGAACTGGGAATGACACGCGCCGACATTAGTGACCGTGACCATTTGCTCGGAACGTTCGCAGCGGCGCCAGAGCCAGCCGAAACGCGACTGTCACTTGGCGATGAAGCATCTGCTGTCAAGGTCAAGCATCCTACGGTACGAAGCCCAATGAATTCGAACCGGACTAGTACAGAGCGTGTGGCTAATTTGAATTCTGATAGGCCAAGCGATCACACGCGCTTCTTGATACCTTGATTCCGAAGACGATTACGTTCTATCGGAAGCCAATTCATCCTGTCCCAGCCACGCTTGGCACAAACACTGCGAAAGCCACTCCTACTAGGTCGCCTTTGATTGCTCACCAAGACATCCTGGGCGAAGCGAAGGGCACGGAACCAAAATATGACCCTGCAATCTACGGCTCCGTCTCCATTGACATGATCGTGGCGGATATCAAGGCGCGCCTCATCGACGATGCCGAAGCGAGCCGAGTGGCATTGGAGCCGCGCCATATCACACTTCTTGGATTAGAACCCGGAGCTGACCGTCTGAAAGCTTTGGGTCGTTGGAAGATCGAGATATCACTCGTGGCAAGCGGCGATAAACCTGATGCCCATCCTGTCCGGAAAACGGTCGAGATCTTGCCGGAAGAAGAAGATTCGTCACCGGGGCATACTGAAGGCATGGCTGAGCATATGTAACTATGTGCCGTTCCATGGTTCAAGATATCAAGCAGTTCTAAGATGTAGCTGTTTATCTGTGTCAATAGGCGGTTCACTTGACGCATATTTGTGTATAATACTACTTGTACTGGTACGTCCCGCAAGGCAGCTGTGACCGATGCTCAGCAAAGACCTCACGAGAGTCATGAATATACATTTCTATATTGTCAAGTTGTGAAACATATGTACACTGCATCGGCCTAGCCCCTGGATGTCGTCCTGGTGCATAGTAAGATGTCAAGGCCATAAATCAGGCCCAATCTCTGGATTCATTGGTAGATCCAACTGCCTGCTCGCGACTCGCAGAAGCTGAAAACAACCTCGACCATCGGTGTGCATGATGGGCCCACCATGTTTGCGACAAAGAGTTTGTACAGGCCGCAAGTCGGTGACACAGTAGTACAGAAGCTAGATGCGCCACTTTCGCTCGAAATTATGCAGCATGTTCACGTCCTCTTCCTCCCATTCTCAAAATTCAAGTCTAGGCTCCATAGCGAGTCCCAAACGACACTCTTCTTAGAAGGACTGCCTGTTGATGTGATGCTGAGCTCACGTTGGATCTGGCTTCGCGTTTGGTCCTGCATTCCCCTTAGCAGTCAGATCAAGGTCCCACGAGAGAGTCGATTGCACTGCGCACCTCCGGAGACCTTGAAGGAGGCCCTGCCTGTCCATTTGGATCTTCTGGCGCCCTCTCCTTAATTTGCACGCCCCCCGATGGAACTGCAGGGTTGTGTGACAATGGTTGGCCGGCACTCCCTTGTGTGGCCCCGTGTTGTTGATGGAGCGGATGCGTAGGACTGGTCGCCACTGGCGTATCGGCAGGCGCTGCGCGCAGAGAATTAGTCTCGCTGGCGAATGCGCTCTCCCGACCCCGCGTGGAACCAATCGCGAATGGCAAGGCTTTCCTCGAGCCTGTGCTGGAGCGACGGCTCTCAAGACTTTTGGATAGAGACTTGCTAACTCCCTCGATGCCTGATGGGATGCCTGTACGACCGCTTCCTTTCGAGAGTGACCGCCTGTGAGCAATATCAGCCATCGCTTCGACATTATTGGCAGCCACGGTACTCTTCGCAAGTCCAGGGGTTGATGGTGCACCTGGCTTATCTTCGCTTGCATCGATCAAGTACCAGCGTAAGCCATCGGAGAGATCGAAAGGGTTGTCATTTTCCTCTTCAGTAGCGTTATCTCCTTCAACGCCACCTGTAGGGGTACCCTCTTTCTTAGTTGTGTCAGGTTGCTGTTGCAGGGACTTGGATAGATCTACAACTCTTTCTTGGATTTTAGAAATGCGAGCCACGAGCCACTCGCGGCTGCGTAACCTGTGCGCTTCCTGCTCTCGTAGGAAATAATGCGGGAATCCGACGTTAAAAGCTGCCCAAGCGCCAGTTGTTTGATTGCGAGTCGGGAGAAAAAGAGCCAGGTCACCCTCCTTGAATTGTTTGAAAGCGATCTTGTCATGAGAGTCCTTATGTAAAGCATGCGCTTTTTCCCGGTAGGACCGAGCGTCTCGTTGCAACTTTCGGGCCATATGTTCGACATCTTTGACGCGCTTGTAAACCGTCTCGGAGAAGATATCAATGTCAAAAAACCCTAAAGTTGACATGAAAGCGTCGTATTTCTCCGATTCGGCCTCGGCATCTGAGTTGTGCATCCAGTACAGAAGTTCCAAGTCAGAACTATCTGGACCCGTTCGACTGCTAAGTGTACCCGAGCGACGCAGAGAGAGCCCAGGGTCCGAGTCATTCGGATTCTGAGGCGAACGCTCGGAACGAGAGACTTTGTGGACCACCATGCTGCCGCTCTGCCGCTCTACAGAGAAGCCGAGTCGCTCAAGAAGCCGACCGAGACGATCACTCTGGGAATACAGTCGCTGCGTGAGGTCCTTGGCTCGCTCGGTCCGTAGATCGAGTTGGGTGGTAAGTTGGGCAACCTTGACTTGGGATTCTTCGAATTTCGCTCTGAAGTGTCGCAGTTCGTCATCCAAACTACCGACCTGGGCTTGCTGGGATGCGAGCTCCTCGGTGACAGCGGTGATCTTGGCTTCTGCTTCTTGCAGCCGATTTCGAAGAGATTCGGAACCTGTCTCTCCATCCGTGATCTGCGCGCGCAGAAGACTTAGCTGGTCACGTCCCCCGGCTAATTCGCCTTCCAGGGCGGCTACCTTAGCCTTTTCCTCAGACAGCTTTTCACGGAGGTGCATCGTGACCATCTCTTCGTCAGAAAGCTTGTTCGCGGCGACCCCCAATTGGATGCGAAGTTCCCTGGCTGTGCTGTGAGCAAGGTCGAGATCAGATCTGAGTAGCGAGAGGTCACCCTCGGTATTTCGCATATGAGAGGTGGAATCTGTTACCGTCGCCCTTACAGCTCTGGTAAGATCATGGGGGTCGTCTGGGATACTCTCGCCCGGCAACAGCAGCTCGTGAAGCTGCCTCAGCGTCCTAGCCTGAATATCCGATTCCTCCTGCAAGCTACTGAGATTTTTCTCGAGCTCCTTTGCCATGTTCTGTGCGTCTTGGAGCTGCTTCCCCGAAGCATCCAGTCTCTCGCGTTGCAGTCGGTTCTCTTTACGAAGAAACTCCACCTGGCCCTCCAATTTAAGAGCTGCATCGTGTTTCTCCTTATCCAGCTTCTCGATCTCGACTTCGAGACCGTGGATCTTTTCGTCGCGCAGAGCTTTCTCATTCTCTTTCGACTCACCAAAACGCTCAATCTCGTCCTCGGCATCCTCTAATCGTGTCTGAAGACGTTTAATTTCATCCTCTAATGATTTTCTCTCCTCGACAAACTCGCGCTTCAATGCTTCCATATTCTCGAGAAGGTCTCTCTTGGTTGAGTTGGCTTCCTCCATCTGACCTTTGATATCATCGTGTAGCGTGTTCCTTGCATTCAAGTCTTTCTCGAAGATGGCAGAGCGCTCTTTCTCTGTACCCAGCTCGTCTTCGAGCTGCTGTACTCGGCGAATAAGCACTTCGGTGCCATCGGCTAGTGATCCGCGGTCTTCGATACCTCTAGGAGATCGAACCGAAATCGTCGAGTCGTTACGATCCGAAAGCTGTTTGCTGGGCGCCTGGAAGATGTTTCCAGGGTTGGGCCGAGCGGCCTGGCTTTGTCGATGAAGCAAGTCTTCCAG
>FTLB01026770.1_pt1 | contig 19398 bp, 10 predicted proteins | sample 1658291 | NCBI WGS metagenome assembly FTLB01 (sample SAMEA3914812, study PRJEB12502) | metagenome | biome: forest; material: soil | place: Canada | collected 2011-07-07 | depth 0.1 m
CGAGACGAGAAATTGTATTGCTGGCAGCACAAAGAACAGGCGAGTCTGTCGGCGCGATCCAGCCCCGGGCCGAAAGGATCCAAGACGCCCATCCTGGAGACCCGGACGAGCTTGGATACTCTCGCAGACCGCCTGGGTATCATTGCGCAGACATCGCAGGCGGGTAGACGGCCAAAGAAAGACTCGAGCCACAGCCACAGCGGTGCGTCCAACGTGAGTCGTCCTCCGGGTCGGCCGGGCCACTACCAAGCGAGGCCGAAACCGAAGAAAGAGCTCGAGTTCTGCTTCTGCTTTCGAATTCCCATCGAGGAAGCCTCGCCTCCACCGCGTCCCAAACCTCACCCGCTCCAACCATCGACACCCGTCAAGGCGAGACCCCCGAACGGCACGAAGCAGTCGAGCCAGCAGCCGGCCGCCCTCGGGCGCCTCAATGCCAAACCCTCGGGACAGTCGAGCAGTCGTATCGCAAGTCACTCGTCGACGATTTCCACCTCGTCCAAAACGGCGCAGTTCATGTCATTGATTCCCGCCAGCGTGTCGCCGCAGACCGCTTCGCTGCTGCTAGCGGAGCTTGCGAAGCCTGTCTCGCAGCAGGACGAGGCGGGATACATATACATGTTCTGGCTGACACCGGAGAGCGAGTCGGCGGACCAACCGGCCGAGGCGGCTCGGTCCCTGCTCGCACCACCTTCGACACCAACACGGCCGGGAAATGGGCGGCGCGTCAGCGACGTACTCGATGCATTTGCCGCGGTCACGGACAGCCCGACCGCCCGTGGCCCGCGGGATCGTAGCGGCAGCTCTGCTCGGCCGCAGAAGAGGATTCTCCTCAAGATTGGCCGAGCGACCAACGTGCAGAGACGGCTGAACGAGTGGACACGGCAGTGTGGTTACAACCTGTCCCTCATCCGGTACTACCCCTACGTGTCCTCCAGCAGTCCCGGAGCTTCGGTGCGCAAGGTGCCACACAGCCACAAGGTCGAGCGGCTGATACACATCGAGCTATCCGGATTGGGCAGGCGAGTTGCGGACCGGGAGAAGTGCGGCGCCTGCGGAAGAGAGCACCGGGAGTGGTTTGAGGTGGATGCGACGAGGAAAGGCGTGGCCGATGTGGACGAGTTGATACGCCGGTGGATTGATTGGAATGAAAATCAGGCATAGAGAGATGCCTATGCCACGAGAAATGAGGTCTATGGGACAGATAATGAGACATGCAGCGAGGCCAGCGGGCAAAACCCAGCAGATGGAAGGATTATTGAGCACGCGGAAGGAAAGACTTGTTACGTTGAGAGCCCAATGTGCGTACGGTGTTTTGGCATTTGGTATCCCATAGCATTCAATCATAACGGAGGTGGCGTTCTCGGAAGAATTGCCTTATACCTACCGCTTCCAACCTGATCGTGAACATGACCACCTTGAACTCCGAACCGAACCCTCAGAACCCATTAGAAATACAAGTAACACCATCCCACAATGAAATGTTGATCAACTGAGAAATGCGTTGAACCCAACGATACCGTCGGCAGCGAGCCCGTCGCCTGGTACATTGCCATCTTTCAGCATTGATACCCTGCGCCCGAGGATGCCGGTTCCGCCCACTTCCAACAAGAGAGGTTGTTCCAGAGCCATCTCAAAGACGGAATCCTGGCCGGAGGAGGAGCACTTGGACAGCCTGAACTGGTGGAGCAGACCACAGTCTTCCGCGGGTTTGGTCATGTCCCCCGTCATGCTATCATATCTGTTAGTACGGAGTACTTGGCGCATAGACACCTAGGGCGTTCGTTGCTCTGGCATCCCAATCGCTGAGGCACAATACTCACTGGATAGAAACAAGGACAGGATTTGCTACGGTGACGTCCTCTCTTGGGCTGAACCTCACGTGTGTGGCCCTCGCGCTGGTGGGCGACTCCGGATCAAGGAATATTATGTTCCCTAATGCGCCTCGCGTCTTGCAGAACAGATCGACTCGGGCGCCAGCCCGAGGAGTCGAGGAGTTGTCCTCGCCGCACATCTTTTGGGATCGTTTCTTGGTGTGTATGGATCGAAGTGAAAGCAGGCAAACAGACAAGTACCACCAGGGTATCGTCTTGACAAGAAGAGTACTTGAAGGAAGATGTTTCGTTAAAAGGGGACACGGCTTGATAGCCTCGAGACTGGACTGGATCTCAAAGTTGAGGTAGGCTTATGCGGGGATTTTTCTGATCATCTACTTCCCATCCCGGGGTCTCAATGGAAAGGGCGCGATGACTTATATAGAAGTCCCCAACTACTCCCTACCGTGAGAACCTCGATGGCTCGGGGGCTTTGAACTAGATGATGCAAGTCGGGGCTACACTAGGGAGACGATGCTTCAGTGAAGGAAACGCCCCATCAAGGTTCCTATGCTGCCATGCAAGACTGTGTGCTTTCAGACCGACTCCGGAACGGGTGTCGTGGACTAGAACAGGCTTGATTAAGCTCAAACTGCCTCATGAGGGAGTTTTAAAGTTGACTTGAAGCGCCTGGCGCAGTTTGCAGCTGATAGTCTGTCACAATTCGAGCCTTGGCGCTCAGAGCTAGCGTTCTAGGGGACGACGCCTCTAGCACGCTCACCCAATGGGTCCCACCGTTTTACTTCTGACACTCTGACCAGCAGCCCACACTGTGGCGGGTTTGAGCACGTTTGCGCGGGAAAATTAGCCTGGAAACAACCGCGCAAGCAATTGACATCCGTGAATCCGGAACAACGCATCTGACGTGGCATTATCAACAAACAAACGCTAGCAATCGCTCCCCATCGACCTTGAACCTTGAAGGCCAGCCTCTATCAAGCTACTACTCCACAGAACGAGAACAACGTAGCCAACTCCAGCTTCGATCTTTTGGTTCGCAGCAAACAGCACTACTGATCATCTTATAAATCCCCTTTTGTCTCCGTCCAACGGCCCTAATTCAGGATGGTGAACATTGGCAACTTCTGGCAGTTCCTTGCCGTGCAGACTCCCCTCTCAGGCGACCAGTACAACGCCACGCGGTTCAACATGGATATCGCTACATACAAATTGCCCGCACTGCCCTATGCCTATGATGTGAGCAGATTCTTCTCTTTTTTTTTGTGATCGATTGACCCTATTTTTCGTGTTGTTGGTCGTGATGCCTCTTCCCATGCGCCGTAGCATGCCTACTCCGCCAAGTACGCTACGGAGTATTTGTCACGACTTAGGTACCTAGCATAGTCCAACGAAGCTTCAACAACCTATATCGTGCTAATACCTATCTACCCATCTACCTTATGCACCTTGCCTATGCTGATTAATCCAATGTCAAGGCACTGGAGCCAAGTATCTCGGGTCAGATTATGGAGCTTCACCACAGCAAGCACCACCAGGCGTATGTAACCAACCTCAACAAGGCGCTGGAAGCCCTGGTCGTCGCCGTAACTAGCAATGACGTGCCCGGTCAGATCGCACTGCAGTCTGCCATCAAGTTCAACGGCGGAGGCCACATCAACCACTCCCTCTTCTGGCAGAATCTCTCGCCGCCCGGGAGCACCGATGCGCAGCCCGAAGCAGCGCCGGGGTTGGTAGCCGAGATCGAAAAGACATGGGACAGCTTGGCCAAGTTCCAAGAGACCTTTTCTGCCGCCCTTCTCTCCATCCAGGGCAGTGGGTGGGGGTGGCTGGTCAAGGAAAGGACCGGACTCCGTATCATCACGACCAAGGACCAAGATCCCCCGGTTACGGGTGAGGTTCCCATTTTCGGCGTGGACATGTGGGAGCATGCATATTATCTCCAGGTACGTTTCCTTCCGGCCCAAACGCAGATTCCCACAGCACACAGCACACATCACACAGTATAGGGACTAGGCCTAGGCCCCTTGAAGACCCCTTGAAGGCCCCTTGAGTACTGCTGACACTGAGCTTTCCCCTTGTAGTACCTCAATGGAAAGGCCGCCTATGTCGAGAACATCTGGAAAGTCATCAACTGGAAGACCGCTGAGGAGAGATATCAGGGAACTCGTGAAGATGCCTTCAAGGTCCTCAGGGCATCCTTGTAACTCTAGTGTTGTCTATGTACCGTCTGCTCACATGAACGGCATACTCGCCTCGATAGATTATTATACTATAAAACCAGTTTTTTTGCGGCCAGGACCGCAAGAAGTGACATCCTAGTTGAGCTGAATCCGCTAATAGCCCGAGTGGACATGTTTGTAGCCGCTTCTACTCTTCTGCTTTCGCTGAAACCCGGACAGGGCAGGATAATGTCTCGGCAGCTACTGAGACCAAGCTGATTCAACTCGGGACTTACATACAGTAAAGGTTGCACTACTTAGGAACCTTGCTCTGCTCCGCGGAAAGGACAAAAAAAAAGGGTAAAAGAAAATTAAGCAGCGAGTCTTGTCGGGCATGAATGGGTCGAAGGAATGAATGTCTGACACAGTAGCCAGGGATCCCTATGCTCCTTCGCGCTTTCAGCTGCCCTGCGCGGTCAGTCTCCTGTCCAACTTCGAGTTCGGATCGTAAGAAGATCGGACGAAGATGTAAATGTATAGACGGTGGTCCGTGGCTCCTCTCTATGCACACATTGGCTACCGCTGGGGTACGCCAGCCCAGCGTGACAGCTGCCACTCCTTTGGCTTCAAAAGCCCAGATGAACTTCTTTGTTTCTGTCTACTACACCACTCAATCACTTGGTAGTGGCTTGGCTGGCGCGGACGCAAGTCTGGATGTCCCTACCGCTAACCAGGCTATAGGAAGCCCGATCTCATCAGTCGGAGGTAGCAATCCGTGGCGTCGGTTGAGAGAGGCACCGAGCCAACAACAAGACCATGCCAACTGGCTCGGCAGCGTTTGTGCATCCAACCTGCGGGAAGATGCAGACCAGCAGCTGCAGGAACAAGCACCGGACAGGGGCACGGTCAGGTACGGAAGGTGCTGTTGATACGAGTGTTGACCTTTTGCGGAACGCTGCGCTCTCCGGAGCACAATTTCGATCTTCTCCGTTGGACCAGGATGCCCATGCCATGGTCCATTTAACTTCAAACAATAATCCATGCGTTTGTCACACGTCTTCACGCGTGCCGACCGGTACCTCTCGGGGATAATTGCATCGCCATCGCCACGACCAAGAGCGGGGTCCTGAGAAGTTCTCATGCTACACAGCCCAGGTTGAGTATGTCGCGCGCCATGGGGAGGGCTCGGAGAGCCATGCATGGATGGACAAGGTAAGCTTCTCTCTGATATGACTGGTCGCAGGCATGCAAGATGGGTTGTAGGAAGCGTGGGAGGGAAATTCTCTGTGAAGAGCTCAGCTAGCCGCTATCTTGTTTGACGGTCACGACAGCCACACTTCTTTTTACAGTTTGACTCTCCTCTGATATGGAGGAATATGGACTCATCGGCTCGCACTTACGAGTTCAGGGGTGGAAACGACGGGGCTGGAAACTCCGCTACCAAGGGTCTAAATCTGTGGTGTTACCGACCACAGACTTCCGAGCACTGCGCAAAGATTAAGATGCATCTCAGTCCTTAAGGGCCATGCTGTGTTCCCGAAAGTAGCACAAACAGAGAGAGTTGGTCAAATCAGTATCGCTACAACCAGGCCGATAGAGACCTCTCGTCGGCTGAAGCGGAACAAATTTACGCACAAGAAAGGAGTCCAGACTGCGTGGACAAGTCGCAGCGGCACTGTTTCCGTCCACAACTCCAGTCTCTAGGGCTTGATCAAGCGAGGATTGGAATCTCAATGTCAAGAGATAGCCAGCTTCACGGTCCACAGCCGTACTCAACATGAAGCTCCGGAGGCGTGCATCCCCACGCAACGAGATTGGGACCTGTTCTCGGCGTCTGTCACTGGGATTCAACATGATGTGGCATGACCTGGTTTCCCCCGATACACTTTCTTGGTACTGATCTTATCTCCGGGGATAGCGGCAGCTGTCTGGATACAGGCATATCTCTCTGACTGTCAATCGAATCAATGTACTCATCGACCAGGCTCGGCTCGGCATGTCCCCCCTGTTCCCCCCGACTGCCATCATCTCATGTGAGTAGAAACCTATAAATACGCGATAATTTTTGTTGCGACTCTTCACCTTTCTCCCTAAGCCAGCGTCCCTAGCCTCTCGCTACGTACACTCGTTTTACCTTGTTGTTAGTGAGGCTCTGACATGCCTGGCTCCGTCATGTACCGCAACGCTTTCCTTGCTGCCGTTTTGGGCCTAAGGTATAGATTTCCAATTCTCCTATAGGAACTTCCAGGTTGCTAACTTGTTCCAGTTCGTCACTGGCACTGGCACTGGTGGAACCTCCCGCGCTCGACCGGCGCCAGTATGAGTGGCCGACTATCACTGTCACGACAACCCTCACAAAGTGCGGTGAAGCATGCGGCCCAAGCCTCGCACCGTCCACTGTGACTGTGACTGTTGGTGTCGCATGCTCGGAGACAAGCACCAAAGCCTCTACGTCTTCTCCAGCCTTCGTTAACTCTTCCGTTATCGCGGCAAGCTCAGCCACTGGAGGTTCAATTCCCACTTCAACCCCTTCCGTATTTACTATTTCTGTCTCTACAAAGTCAAATAGCAGCTTCTTTGCCACGTCCACCGTTCTCGCAGTTGGTAGAACTACTTTATCCACTGGACTTACTCCGCCTATTTTGTCTTCCGCCGTACTCAATGGCTCGACCTCTAGCGTGTTGTACACCTCTGAGGCCCTTGATACCAGCTCGCTTATCAGCTCTTTGGCACCGGGTACCTCTTTTGTTGCTACCAGTAGCAAGCCCCAAGAGACTACATCATTCTCTTCGACGGAAGTGCTGAGCTCCAGCTACACAAGCCACCCATATCCCTTGTCGTCCGGTACCACTGCCGCTGTTGCGCCATTATCGACAACGGAAGCGCAATCCTCCTCAGCCCTGGAGAGCACTGGTCTGCCACACTCTTACACCGCGTCTGGTTCTTCCTCGCCCTCGAAAGTAACTACTTCTACTTTCTTGGGATACAATAGCACCGTCACTGCTACGGGTTTGAGCAGTGTCCTCCCAGAATCAACGACGAATATTACCATCACCGTCCGCGGCACCGAGACTGAGACGCTGCTGCCCCCACCGACTCATTCATCCCATATCCGATCTCGTACCCACCCATCACACGTACACGCGAATTCTACGTCGGTGACATCAAGTTCTAGCGTAGTAACGACGCCGAGGTCAAATGCTGCCTTGAGTGCAACTTCCTCCCATCACTCCCGGCCCTTCAAAACTCATGCTTCCGGCTCGTCCGTTAGCCCTGGGACACAGACCGGAAACTTTACCATTACGTTCAGTCGCCTTGCGTCCAGTTACACACACTCTGTATCAAGCCCCGCTCCTTGCACAGAGGAGACACGGAGCCCAAGTATCTCCTCTACGACGGTCGAATCTGAGAGCTCATCCGTACCCATTGGCCAAACAACCCAGGGTTCCAACTTCACTGTTTCGGTATCGCCTAGTGATACCACTAAGCTGAGCATCAGCACTCCGTACTCTGTTCTGCCTGTTTCTGGTTCTTCATCGGTGACCCCCACCGAGACGCTCTCCGGTAGTTCATCCTTTGAGAGCTCTTCTTCTAGCTCCTCTGCGAGGAGCGCACTGTCATCTGTTCTCGCTTTATCTGCAAGCCCCTCTGCGTCCATCACCACGAGCACTCTTGCTTCCAGCAATGCCAGCTCCGCCAGTTTAACTGCCACACCTGGAAGCTCTCAGTCAAATGCCCTGACCACCACTGGTACAGGGTATTCATCGACCAGTGGGTTTGTCTCGGCTCCCACATCATCCGGCCTGCCCTCTACTGCGAAGGTGACTTCGACTCGAACATTTCCAATCACTCCTTTCAATAGTACAGTTGGTGCACTGAGTCAATCTCCCGCGACCAGCTCAGAGGGAGGGCATTCGACATCCTTGGTATCTGGAAAGCCCTCTTACCCTTGGAGCTTCAGCACAGAGAGCCCCATCAGCAGCACCGTCAGCTCTACATCGGAGAGCATCACCGCAGGAAGCACTGTTTCTGCGTCCAGTGTGGTACCAACCTCAAATTCCAGCTGGTCGCCTGGGTATTATGGTACCAGTTCATCAGGCGTGGCGGCTTCTTCTGCCGAGTCAGTCACGGAGATTACCGTTACCGAGACCAGCTCTACCTTCGTCACCGTCACTGCTCCGGAGATCTCCAGCAGCTCGTCAGTCAAATTCACCTCTACTGTGCTCGCCGTCCAGGCGTCCAGCAGCGGAGCCAAGAGCACCACCAAGTCGAGCTCTTCCTTTGGTACAGCCACTTCGTCGGTTCCGCAAGAGACAACCAGCACTGCAGGAGAGACCAGCCCAACTCAGACGCTTCCGCAATCGACCAGCACTGCTTCTGCATTCTCCAGCGCTACTGCGGTGACGAGCAGTGCCTCTTATACGAACACATCGACTATCGCCGCATCCGTGTCGAGCCCAGAGAGCAGCGAGGCTTCTTCGTCGGAGACTTGGATCCCCGGCGGGTACACGTACGCTCCTCCGCCGCCTCCAGAATCTGCCACTGCAGAGGCTTCGTCTACGTCGTCCTATTCCGTGCTCAAGACTTCTACCGCGCTGGCAGTTGGCAGGTCCGGGAGTACCACCCTTTCCAGTCCTACTACTTTCCAGACAAGCTCGAAGGAATCTTCAACGACGACCGCCCCCGCCACCACCACCACCACCACTACTACGGCCGCGTGGGGAGGAGGCTACGGTACTTACGGCGAGGGAGCTGATAGTGGCCGGGGCACGTACGGAGGAGGATCCAAGGCCAGCGAGGCAGGCGAGGGCCACGACGGTGAGTGGGATAGTGGAAAGCACGGTCACGGCGGTGCCAAGTCCAACTGGCGGAAGATGGTGAAGAGGGGTGTCCCTGGAGATGCCTAATTATTTAACAGAACTCGTCAAGGACTGAAGGAAGGATGAGGGATAAATGGATATTTTTGGGGGATACATGGGCTGAAGGAAAAAGAGATGGCGAGATCGGACAAAAAGGTCAGAGGGAAGTTCTTCCATGCTTCAACGACGGTGCTGCGTTGCCTTTCTTGACTCTCCTTCATTTTACTTTCACACATACACTCTTTCTGCCTACCAAGAGCGTAGAAGTTTAGGATAGAATAGATAGAAATGGAACCAGCGTAATTTCTGGCTGATGAATATGAACAACTCACCATCTGGGTATCCGATGACGCCGGGAGTTGCGCTGCCTCTTCAGAGTTGCAGACGAGACAGAACTCTCTTAAACATTTAATATCAGTAGCACATAAGGTGACCGGTACGTCTACCAAGTATATAGCTTTTTAATGGACCAGAGTACATCAAGCAATTTTCTTCTTCAAACTATAGTTATACCAAGGGGAAGCGCGTACCGTTGCAAGAATCCATTGTACAAGAATAAATGATAATAAAAGCACGGCTTAAATGCCCTTATTATCCCGGATTGTGATAACAACCTACGGTAGGTACATCATCGATAGCACTTAGATGCCTCAGTCAAGACAGAAAGCATGCTCGGGCCTATAGCGGGATTTGTACGGATGCCCGAGGCCCCCAAAAATTCAACTCCCTCCCAATTACTGAGAAACGGTTGATCGGGATTCTCTATGGGCGGATTGTTTACCTATTTTGTATAGTTTGGGGGCGAAGTTGGGCCCTGCCGAAGGGTCACGGAACAAACGGCTTCTAAGTCTCCAAATATAGAAGAACTCGCCGTACAAGCATAGCTATATCTGCTTAGGCCCCGAACAGGGTGTCTTCCAGCTCGCCCCCGCCGCCAGGGATAATTGGCCATTCGGAAGCCAACGCTCATGAACTTTAGAGAAAATCGTATGGAAATTGATGTTACTTGCCGAAGTGCTGCCCAATTTTGTAGAGAACCACCAAAATCGTCAGTCAACTGTAGACAAGGCGAGGCAGAATTCGCGCGGGTAAATATCTAGAAGGTTGAAAGGATCGAATTTGTATTGAAAATCAACCCTTGAAACCTCTGGCTGATTTGGCCTACGAACCTGTAGGTTGAATCAGTGGGTTTAGATCCTAGTTTTGATCGTGGAAAATAGGGTAATTTTACCTTCGACCTTACCTGGTGTATTTGGGCCTTGACCGGCCTGGCAATGCTTTGCAAAAGCGATATTCCCACTGTAAAACGGTCGTTTTGAGGGTTTGGCTAAGCTGTCCTAGGAATTCTGTCTGGTTGGTAGGTGAAAATTGCAGTGATGGGCCTAGCTGAAGTACACCCTGTTCTGGGCTTAAGCAGATATACCCTGGGTTTAAATAACCCCTGTACATCAACTGCTCTCAACAAAAGTTCCTTCATCTCATGACACCGCTGCGTCTCAAGGACGAGTTCTAGCCGCCTATGGCACCTTGAATGAACTCCTCTCAGCAAAAGCCTTGTACCTGAAGCCCGGCGCCCTCATGCCAATGGTGTTTGCTCTTGGCCGGGGCTACTATCAAGGGGTGATGACAAGGATCTACAGTTGGTCATAGCTACTGGTAACGTCGCTAAGCCCACATGGGATAACTGACAACTCATCCATGGGACATAGCACCAGAGGGGACTTTGCCGCAAACGCGCAGTAAACTGGGGTCAGCTAGTGCCGGAGCAGTATTCTATTTACTTCAACATGGATAGGAGCCTCCACCTACCTAAAAGAGCACGCAAGGCTGTAGAGAAACTGACTAAGTCTGTCGGTCTCGTTTCATCCTACTTTCTCCTTTCTACACACTCAGATTATGCTCTGCGTACTGACAAACGTTGGATCGAGCATTCATCGGCGTCTTCAGTATCCTCCTTTAGGTCCTCCCTAGATAGTCGCAGACATGCTGCCGGAGTGGCTGGTTATGCAGTCCAAGGGGACCATGGTCTTGACCTTCATCCTGGGCACTCTCTTCGCCCTTGGTCATCACCTCTATTATAATCACCTCGCTGGCCAGGTCCCTCCAGATACCCAATATGGCTTGGACAGCCTGGCCACCTTGACAGGGCAACAGATCAATCTGGCCATCGGGGCCATCTTCGTATTCTTTGCCAAGTCCTCCTTCGATGCGGCCATCTTGACTGCACATGAACAAACGACATGGAAAGCGATTAAGAATTCTCATCAGTCCACCAAAACCGTTACTATTGATGGGCTGTTAACTTCGAAGGATAACTTGCTGAGCTTATTTCGACCGGACTTGTGGAGGCGGAGCTTCTTGTCAATGGCTCTTGCTATATTTTCTTGGTACGTTGTGAATCATCTTCCTAAGTACTGTCTCGCTTCGACACGCAGCGCGGAGATACTCGAACTCTTGGTATAAGACTGATAGTCACCAAGGCTCCTCACGGTCGCTTTCTTCTTCCCCGCTTCAACTCTCACCGTCCAGTCCCTGGCCTTTCCATCTAGCGCGATGTTGCAGGTTCCTCGGATTGACTTCCTGAGCATGAACTTTGCCAACATTGTCAAGGTCGTATCAAGCTCACCAGCATATCTATTCGATGGCCCCCAGTTCGCAGTCCAATCCACCGTCCCGGGTGCAGCGGCAAGATCAGCAATCCTCGACATCCCGGCGCCTCACGCGAATTCAAGTTGGTCGCTGGACTTTGATGGGCCCGCGCTGTCCTGTGCGAATGTGAACACGGACATGTACACTAACATCACTGACAATATTTTTACCGTGTTGAACGCTACCGACTGCCAGTCGTCATTCGGTTACCTTGCTTGGACAACTAGCGACTCGGACAATGGCCCTCTACCGTTTACCCAAGGGAACTACACCCTGCAATCGACGCCCTACCTAGACTCACCAACCGTAGGGCTTGGTCCACAGAGTCCCACTGACAATTATGGCAACGCGGTACGACCCTTGAGTCTCTATGTTGCTGCCCTTCCGAACATGGTATACGACTTCGGGGGGAGTACACCGTGTAGTATCTCGGCACGTCAGCAGGTTACCAACGCTACCGTGGTGGGGTGTATCCTCCAAAACGCGTCGTATACGGCGAATTTCAACTTTGTCGATTCTGTGCAGAGCATCCAAGTCGAGAGACAGCAAGTATACAACAATGTCTCCTACCTCAGTGGTGTCGCAGGTGCGATTTTCCTCAATGCGAGTTATCCCAATGGTACGGTCATTCCGGGGCAGTTTAACACGACCATGGTTGCGACCTTCGCCTACGAAGCCGTCATGAACATGTTCAACTCGTTGCTACTCGGCGATATATCCATGCGGTATCAGGGTGCCGAGCTGATAAACACAAGTGTGGCAATGACGCCTTTGATTCAAACAAAGGTACTTGCACGCCCGATCCATCCATCGCTCCTTGGCCCCCCCGGGTTGGTCACGTGCTAATATCTTGCGGCCGCAGGAGTTGGGTTTTCTATTTAAACTGAACGACACAGAGTCAGGATTCCTACCAGAGAGCCTCGTAGCTCTGTCAACAGAAAAATGGAACGGGCTCTCGGTCGTTCAGAATACCAACTTCACCGCACATGGCGGACGTGCTAGAGACCATGTTCCTCAACTCGACTATTTCTCTTATGAGCTCCAGCTTTCTAAAGTAGGTCCGAGGTGCTGTGCTCACACACGAGTGCGATGGAGAGAAACGAATTGAGCTAATCAGCCTCTCCCCCCCGCGGCCTAGTCCTAACTACTCCTCCCCGTACGCACCCGGGCTGGTCAACGTGACCATGACCCCCTATCAGATCGTCTACGTCTACTCCCGAAGCATCCTCTGGATCTCGTACGGGATCGCCATCGGCTTCACGCTGCTGAGCATCTGCTCGGGCATCTACGCCGCCTTGGTGCAAAACGCCTCGTATACGACCAAGTTCTCCTCCATCTTGCGCATGGCGCAGGTCCTCCAGCTGTCGGCGCCGCTGCTACTCGAGGACGCCGGCGGCGAGGACCCGACTCCCAAGCGCGTGAGCCAGATCGAGGTGCGGTTCCCCAGCAAGACCGATGCGTACGAGCCGTTGCAAAACGACCCGAAGCTTGAAGGGCAGCCGAGCAGCTGAGACGTGAGCGAGCGAGCGCAAAACATCTCGAATATGCAGAGAATACTTGCGGAGGGTCCTTGTGATATCTTTTCAAAGGGAAAAATACACCAGAAACCAGTTTAATCCTGGGAGCTCTCGAAGAATGGCGAGGCCCGATGCAATATAAGGCCGGAACACCCAAGTGTGTATGTACTGCGTACCTACTACGTTCACGATCTTGAGTTAGCCATTCCCTTGGAATGAGAGGTATGAGAGCCTACAGCCACGTATTGGCAACCTAAGAAGCATTCTCACATGGTTGGAGGCCATTGAAGTCAAAGCTGTATATATCCTCATAGATTGTGGCAGAGACGAGCGAGGAACTCAAACCAGACAAAATCTGATACCTAGAGTTCCAAGAGAGCAACTGCGACGAGATGATCAGAAATTTACTTCCTCAAGCGTTGCAAATGGCGATATATTCGCTTGAACCGATTATAGTTAGGAAATTGCCACACCTCGCCAAAGCGATTCCAGCTTTAGGGGTCATTGATTCAGATGGTTGTAAGCCTATTAACAGGTAGCACCTCTACACTCTGGACTTTAGAATATACGTAAATAAATGAGAGAGACGGTATGCTGATAGGTGTTCAAGCTTTATAATTTGCGTCGATTTGCTGTGGCACCGAGACTAGCAAGCTGTTCTTAGTTAGTGCGCAGGTCCAGGTTAGAAGCTACCTATACAGATTGCCATACATCAAAAATGACGTTGTTGGGCGGCATTGTAATCGCCATTTTAGATAAGGAAATTACCATGTTCAGGCCATGGGTGACGTAGCCAGGGATTGTTGCTGAAGCTAACATGCGAAAGCTCAACCTGGTTGCCATTCCTCCGTAATTACCTGCATGTCCATAAAAATGTGACAGCTTCCTCGTCCGCCAGAATGGGCATTGGTCAGAAACCAATCGTTCGCGTCTTGGCTTTCCTTCTGATCATGTCTGGCGTGACTCCTCGGATGCAGCCGGCGGGGCACATCACGACTCAAGTGCACTGAAGCTACCCCGCCAACCCAGTTGGATATAATACCGCTCAGACGTGAGGGCATGGAGGGGTATCGTTGACGAGATGGGAAATAGTGAAGTGGGAGGAGATTGTATGGGGCGCAGAAGGGCCGAAAGAGAGCCTCTGTGGCAAGAATGTGCATTCGCAGGTGGCTAACAAAACTAAGAATAGTGGCAGATCTTAGATCTTGTCGATGAATAACGTTCTGGTTTCTCCCCTCTCTCTCGGCCCACCTCTAGAATTTTCACCGTCAAAGCTCTAAAGCTTGGCTCTTCAAAAAGAAGCTGTTCTGCCCCTAAGTTCGAGCATTCGTGTCACGCAAAGCATCAGCTACTCTTTTTTGTGCGTGTAACTCCAAAATGGCAGGCCCAAAGAAGTTCAACGTTGGCGTCATTGGCTACGGGTGAGTTGAGCTCCGACGACTCTGGCTTGCCGCTCTCTCGCGCAAGCCAGAGATCATTAACTATAACAGCAGAGGAAACGAATACAGGAGCTAACTGTGTGCCCAATTGACAGCTTGTCGGCCAAGGTATTCCACATTCCTTTCGTCGGCCTGACCGAGAATCTCGTCCTGCACTCGATCGTCCAGCGATCTCCCTCGGCGGACAACTCTGCGCCGAAGGACCATCCCAACGTCAAGCACTACACGACCACCGACCAGCTCTTTCATGACTCGGATGTCGACGTCGTCATTATCACGACCCCTCCTGATTTGCACTTCAAATTGGCCAAGCAGGCGCTCGAATTCGGAAAGCATGTTCTCGTGGAGAAGCCATTCGTCCCGACATCGGCCGAGGCCGAACAGCTCGTCGCGCTGGCGCGGGAGAAGCAGCGGGCGCTCTGCGTCTACCAGAACCGACGATGGGACTCGGACTTCCTCACGGTCCAGAAGCTGATCAAGGAGGACAAGCTCGGACGCATCGTCGAGTACGAGACGCACTTCGACCGCTTCCGCCTGGCCAAGCCGTCGACCTGGAAGGGAACGCTTAGCATGGCCCAGGGAGGCGGCGTGCTGTACGATCTCGGCACCCACTTGATCGATCAGACATTCGTCCTGTTTGGCATGCCCACCACCGTCTCGGCCAAGTTTGTGAGCCAGCGTGACGGCAAGATCGTGACGGGTGCGACCCCGGACGAAGAGCCCGACAGCATAACGGGCGTGCTGAGCTACGCCAAGACGGGTCTCGTCGTGTTCGTCCGCGCCGCCGTCGCCAGCGCCGAGACGCGGCAGATGCGTTTCTGGGTCCGGGGCACCAAGGCAAGCTACCACAAGTCATTCCTCGATCCCCAGGAAGACCAGCTCAGGGGTGGGATGAAGGTGACCGACGCCGAGTTCGGAAGGGAGGACAGCTCCCGCGCCGGCAGCCTGGCTGTCGTCCAGCCTGATGGCAAGGTCGTCGAGGAGCCCTGCCCGTCCGTGAGCCCCCCTGAGACCTACCTGAAGTTCTACCAGCTCTTTGCCAAGTCGGTCGAGACAGGCAAGGAAGAGGACGTCCCTGTGCCTGCTTCGCAAGCCGCCCAGGTTCTCCGTATCATCGAGGCACTCAAGGAGAGTGCCAAGACTGGCAAGGAGGTCTCCCCGAACTGAAGAAGAGCGGCAAAAGACGTCCAATGAACAGGCATCGGGAGTCGCGACAATCCCGGAAAGGACGGCATCGCCTGTGAGCACACATACCGTGTATGTGGGAAGGTCACTCAATATCGGGATGGTCTATGATAATGTCTAAAAAAAGCGAGAAGAGCTCTACGGGGGATGTATCAGGTTAAGACAGGGTGGTATTGTGCTGCCGTCTACTCCGTGCAGGGAAGGGTACGAACTACGGCTCTACAACGAGAAACAAATGAGACCTTCAGGCCCCGGGGGACTGAGAGCCATGGTGCTCTTCCTCTGGGTGAGGGCCGGTGTCGTGTTTCTGTATATAATGCAATGATCAATTAATGATCAGGCCAAACAGTATGAACCTCGCTCAGTCGTACACCAGAACTGAACTTTCGAGTAGTATTATGGCCACCAAAGCTGCATTCAAGTTACTGATGAGACTTTACTCTTTAACTTCTTGCCTTTTTATTTTTTTCCCTTTTTTTTTCTGAGAAAACCCCTCCCTCCCCTTCCAAGGTCCTCTCAGCGTTCCGATCAGTAACAGTGCGGTCGCACAGGGGGGACGAGAGCATCGCTCGAGCCGCGACAAAAACCGCGCGGGCTTTCTCTATTTATATGGAGAAGACAAGAATGAGGACCCGTCTCCTTTTCCCACTCGCGTTGCATAGTAGACGCTCGCTCCCAGCCCAAACATGAGAATGAGTGGGTGACAGGGGGGGAGGTCGGATATCTCCGGTAGTGTGCTTGCTGATACAGGTCTGCCAGATCGCCATCGGATCTGCGACAAGGCCATGCCTGTACTGACAGACGGAGCGTGCAACCCAACCCCCACACTAAATGCGGCTAAGGCGCCCGGGAGAAGATGTTTGGTACGGTCTTAGTGCATTTGATTCACCAGCAACTGTAACTTGATGGGGGGTTTAAGGTCAGCCAAAATCACGAAGACAGAGTCTGCGATGTGGGCAGGATGCTGGGGTTGTTCGGTGTTGCTGTGAGATTCCCATTTTAGAGTAGCGAACACTGTAAGATGCCTCATCCGCGCAAACACTAGGTAGGATGGGATCCCGCGCGGCACGAATCAATTTGTATCCTCAGAGGGCCATCGCCTTATTCGGGAGCTGGTGCGTACTCCCAAGACTCTGGGCCTAGAGAAGTTTGAAACCAGCCCTGCAGCCCGAAAGTCTTCACTTAACGGGTTGCTCACCCGAGTCAGGCCGTAGAATTATCGTGGAGGAACATGTCACCCTCCCCTGGCTGGTAGCCACGTCTTCCTTCTATCGGATCCCCCGGATAGTTCATGGCCATTCTGGGGATCTGTGCGATCAAGCCATGGGTCCCAAGGTTACGGATGCGTCAGTGCTGGACTGGCCAGTTGCAATGCACTCTGCCTTTGAAAGATGGTTGGGCTGTCTTGAAATACATTCTGACCTTATCATGAAACGACCCAAGAGCCCACCCACCATTAGAGGGTGCAGCATTTTTTAATGCGCATCTTCTGTACAAGGCGAATGGGGTGGGAAGCACCTATCACGGAGTACCAATAACACTCTGGATCGCCGATGATGGCCGAGTATTGGCGTATACAAGGTCAACCTTCACCGCTTGCCATGCAAAGCACAGTTTGCCGGCCAGTAAATCCCGGCAGCTTGCCGCTTCTTCTCATAGCTGACGGGCACTGTCAGTCCTCCCCTACCACAAGACCAAGTGTTTGACATTCCCAATCGGAGATTTCGTATCCGAGAGTGTTTGATGCACTTCCACCCAAACCATGTACGGCAGATAGTAAGGCCTTGAGCTCTCCAGAGAGATTGTGTGAGCACCGTCCCGCCAAGGGCATAGAGATGATGGTGAACTTGCTGTTGCTGAAGATTATTCACGTCCAAATACAACGATGCGGTTTGAATGATCTTCTTAAGCAGCTGGGTTCAAGACAGTTGACCTCAAGCGCTCCAGCTACAATGGTGAGAGTCTGGGCGTTTTTGGCTTGGATCTCGTACTCACTCTTACACTTTCCCCCAGAAACTGCTTCGAAGCGCACGGTACCGTACCATACAGGTCTATCGAGTCTAAATTCCTCTTCAAGTTTTGTGTCGCAGCCCAATCTTTCATGCTACTTGTCTCGTCTTTGCCCTCGGGAGATGCCGTGGTCTGCGCAAGAAAGCCCAATTTGCCGACTTTGCCGGACAAGAGGCCGCAGTTCATGGGCCCTATGAATCCCCAAGTCAATTTTTGGCAGTGAAGAGTAAAGAATCTTTGTGATGGAAACAGTGATGAAATAATTTTATGGACTAATTTATAGTGGTTGCTGGTGTCCCTCGTGTACGTATTGCTCCTGTTAACGCCGTTGAAAACAACTCTAGAAGAAAATAATAAAGTATAACTAGAGTATTTAGTAGTAAAATATTTAATCAAATCAGTAAACGTGAAAATCATGAAGAGATAATAGAAAAGAAAAAAGGAGAACGGGGGGTATCTATCATACACTGTCCAGTGTAAACCTAGCCCAGGTATCCAACCAGTTTCGCCCTTCCCAAAAACCCACCGCCGGCAACGGGGGAGATCCCAAGTTGCAAGCCAGCAGCAAAACTTTTTTCCTCTGGAGCAGATGACCCAAGCAAGCTAAGAGCTTCGGCCGTCTTGTCCGAACCCATATTCCCAGTCCGCCGTGCTTACCTGCCCTCCTGGCCACGGGCCACCACCTGGTCATTTTTCAAGCCTTCTGTGTCTTGCTCATGGAACTGCTCACGCTGCCTTTCCTGGACAACCCCACCTCCGGGGTCTCTTCTACCATCACCGTCGTGACCGTCTCGCACTGGATGGCCATCCCCATGACCTCGCCGGCTCCCATGCCGAACCCCTTCATGCTCCCCACCGTCTCCTTGCTGCCGTTGCGCGAGTTGCCCCCGCTGGCGAGCGTCCGCAGCCGCGCGCCGGCGACGATCTTGTCGTTCCACCCGGCCCACCGCCGCTTCTTGCTCCCGAGCTCGCCGCCGCTGACGATGACGACGTTGCCAAACTTGCGTCCGACGGGCGTGCGCATGAAGGCAAAGGTCTCGAGGCCGGTGTCCTGGCTGGGCGGCGCCTCGCCGCTGAACACGATGGACCGCCGTGTCCACGAGTACAGCGCCACGTCGAGCCACCCGGCGCTGGCGATCATGGAACCGGCGAAGCAGAAGTACCCCAGGCTGACGTTGTTGCCGGCCATCGAGGCGATACGACCCGCCGCGAGGGGTGCGGTGCAGAGGACGTAGATCAAGGGGTACAGCAAGAAGGTCGGGTGCCTGGCCGAGGAAGGGATGGGCGGCAACCGCTTGATGCTCATGTCGGTGAAGGTCGATCGCGGCGAAGACGGGGCGACTGAGGGAACCGGCGTGCCGCGGTTGGGATCCGGGTTGGGGTAATGGGCCGCGCTCGAGCTGTGCGTCTTGTCGGTCAAGCAGCACGTGGCGCTGTGCTTGGCGTGCATGTGGAGATGAACGAAGATGACGATGTATACGATCGAAGTCATGCCCAGCGACAGGAAGATCCAGAGATAGTGCAGATAGAGACGGAGCGGCTGGTAGGCCGAGTTGATCCAGCACTTTCATGGTGGTTAGCGGACGTTCTCGCATCGCTCTCTCTCTAACTCTCACTCTCTCCTCTCGATGAACACCAGGGAAAGTACTCACCCAAGCCCCTGCGCGGACGTAGAGACCACCCTGGCCTTCGCCATTGTTGGTGATGATGACCCCCAAGATGCCCATGCCGTAGACAAACGACCAGAG
>FTLB01843324.1_pt1 | contig 19398 bp, 14 predicted proteins | sample 1658291 | NCBI WGS metagenome assembly FTLB01 (sample SAMEA3914812, study PRJEB12502) | metagenome | biome: forest; material: soil | place: Canada | collected 2011-07-07 | depth 0.1 m
GATCCCAAAAGCTCCTTAGCGTGCTCTCCTAACTTATCATCTTCGTATTCCTGTGCCTCAAAGAGACGGAGGCAGCTGGTGAGCCATCTCCGCGAAGACACCCATGCGCTTTTCCAGCTCTCTTCGTCATTGATGTTTTGCTTCCTTGCCTTCTCTCCGAGCGTATAGAGGGCGAAACCACCTAGATACGATACTTCGACGCTAGTATCGTCCTCATCCAACATCCGCACGGCCACCTCGTACGCGGTCTCTTCCTTTCCCACCTCGATGAGCAGCCTGACGAGACTGACTCGGGTGGGGAACGGAGGAATGGCTGGGTCCTCAGGTGCTAAGTCTTTCCACAGCTCGAGACTCCTCTCCAACGCGGCCTGCGCATCGTCAATTCTTGACTGGGAAATCCGAACGTTGGCCAACGTCTGCCACGCCTCCGGCATGTCTGGTGCGAGCAGGCTGGCCTCTGTGATGAGAGCCTCGCACCGCTGTTCAGCGTCCTCCTCCCAGCTCAAGTCCGTCATATAAACCTCGGCAACAGCACAGAGGGCATCGGCAAGCCTCCGCTTTTTCTCATTTATCGACGCTTCTTGCAGGTCTTTGGTCTTGGGAAGTTTCTCCAGGTCGTCGGTCATGCTTTGTATCTGCCGCCGCAAAACGGCCGCGCCGCGCTCGAACCAGTTGACGCTGTCCAGGCCGCCTTCTTCACTAAGCTGAGCGAGCCAGAGGAATTTCTCTGGCCCACCGCCCAGCTCATCTGGAAGGGCGCCATCCTGGTCGAGCTCTACGGACTGAGCGAAGTAGGCGCGGGCCTGGTCGATTTCACCCAGTTCGACGTGAATCTGGCCGAGGAGAGAGAGGCAAGCACCGGCGTATCGGCCATCGGCGCCAATATTTTCAATAGAAGCCTGTGCGATTTTTGCTGCGGCTTCTGGGTCGCCCTGCTGGAGCTTGAGGGTGGCGTCGGTGAGTAGTTGTCGAGGGTTCGCAGCTTGGGAATCCGAGGGCCGCTTCGCGACCATGGCTGCACGTTTTTCCGCGTGCTTGGCACTTCGTTTTTTGGACTTCGGTCTCGTAGGGGCCATGGTAATATTTATAGCTGCAAAACCAAAGGAAATCGGAATGCGTGTCTATGGTTCCCAGATCCTAAAATGCTGAGGTCTAGCAGGGTGTCAGTCCGCTCGCGCTCCCAATAGTACGAGCTATCGGTGGTGCTTCTTTTTTTTTTTCCTTGGTGGGGTTGTTGATAACTCTTGGATAAGGAAACCCAGCGAACGTGTAAACTCCACATTTTCCTGATACGCCAAAAGTCGATGAATTAACTAACTATAGCTCACTACTTCTCTTCGCCGTTTATCGCATGCCAGGCATAGAGAAGGGAAGATTTATTACTCTTCTGTAGGATATAATTCTTACTGACAGTTTCTCGAGAGTGGCATGTCCATAAAAGTCATGAGGTTCATTAGTACCTAATATTACTAGGTATTTTCAGCCATATGTACAGATGTAGTTATTCGTCTCAGCTTTCCCCGTCATTATCACCAATCCATGTGTTACCAGGGTCCCGCCAGGTCAATTAGTTACAGTGTCACACTCGCCGATACGCTTGCACGTTGCAATGCAAAGCCGGGCCCCAGAACAAAATAAAAAATACTCGTCAGAATAACCTCTTGCCTAATTTTGTACGCCATCGCTTGAGAACACTGAATAAAGTGGGAAGGCCGAGAATGTTACCTCACCAGCGACAAGGTGCTATAAGCAGAGATCATGTGAATATCCACTTCAGGGATCAAAAGATCTTCCTTATCACTGGCAAAGCTGGTCTGCCCAATGTCGCTGGACCGCCCGGCGTATATATTCTGTTAAGAGGACCATATTGCCAAAAACCCAGCGGATAAAGTATAGCTTGGGAGACGTGGCGGGTAGGTGCGTCCGGTCAGGGAGGCTCACTTCAGAGCATCGACTCATCTGTGCAAGTCGACCACTTCGGCCGAACTTCCAAGAAGGTCGACACCTTGATCGACTCGATTGACACTGCCCTTTTGGACAAAGCCATAGCTCGTCGACCTGTCGTCATGTGACCCAGACGAGTCTTGAAGGTCAACCTGGGTGAAATCTTCACCTGTGGACGACCCCGATTGTCTCTTTTGAGAAGGTGTCCGCTCAAATGGAAGGCGAGAGGATTGTGTGTTTGACGGCGCAAGGTGGGTTCGTATGTAAGCGCCTGGCACGTCGGCCTGAGATGGCTGCGAGTTGGCGTTGCCCATATGATCCGACAGGCGCTTAGAGCTCTTCCTCGGCACTTCAGGAACGTACTCACGATCCTGGTTGTCGCGCGTTGAGTAGCGGCTGGCCTTGGACTGAATACGGCTTGGCAGGCGAATGCTTCCACCAGAGTCAACATCCGGTAGGACAGGAGGCATGTCGGAGACTCGGGATATCTCCACTTCATCGAACTCCTCCTCTTGGGGGGTTCCGTCACGGTTCAATAGCTCGGTTTCAACAGCTGTGGCATGCCGTGGCCGTCTTGCCTGTTTCTGGCCATCCTCCTCGTCATCTGAATCGATTGGCCCGTTTCGTAGCACGCCCATGGCGACTGGTATGCCTTCTGGTGGAGCCTCCTCTTCGAATTCGCCTCCTCGCGCGCGCATCGCCGGAGGCATTCGAGAGCTTCGGACGACCTCGAAGCCTTTCCCTTTCTCCTTTGTTTTACCACCGAGCATGGTCCGGAACCACCCCGCTGCGGAAGCCATGGGTCCTGTAGGATCAGCGGGGCCGGTACCCAACTTCCGGTTTGGCGCATCCGAGTTCAGCCTCCGGCCCCGCACACCATAATAGAAGTCGACCTCACGCGTCGAATAATCGGTCCTCGGCGCGAATGGTATCGCCGGCTGAGAATACGGAGCGGGAGTCACACCTCTTGGGATCTCACCCTCGAATTCCAGGGTGTCAGGTACCGGCCCGACTTGACTGAGCCGTTTTTGGGCCCAGTCACCCCCTGTCCCAGTACCGGGCACTATGTCTGTAGGCGACGGTGCAACATCTGTCGTCGGCCGCCGTACCCTCGGCGGGCGATAGTAAGGATCAGCCGCAGGAATTCCGATCGCATTGGGCCCTGGCCGACCCTGGGGCCCGGGAGATGGCAAGAACGAAAATACGCTCGTATCAGCCGGTGTGTTTGGCATGAACGAGCTAGCACCACTCTCCATAGGCCGCATCGGCGCGTCAAAGCTCAAGTTATCTAGTCCCGATGAACTCCGATGGCGGTGATGGAGAAGGACACCCATGCTTCCCGCCGACTCGCTTCTAACACGTCCGCCAGGCATGATGTATCCAGACTTGGACGTCTCATCGGCATCCAGCATCGCAGAACTGGACAACTGACTTTGTCTGGATGGCCCGTTCTCGCGTCTCGGCATGCGTCTCGAGAGCTGTCGCATACCGAAGATCTTGGACAGTCCGCCTCGCGACTGACCCCTCACATCGTCCCCTCCCGCACCTAGCATCCGCGCAATAACCTCTATGATGGTTTGAAGGGCGTTGAGGAAGAAGCCAAGGACTAAGACACTGGCATGGATGACCAGAATGACGTATCCTATCCAGCCTTTCGGTCCTTCCGTGACGCCAAGCGATGGTATGAATGCGATCATAAGAAGAACAGTAAGGAAGCGGAGGACAGAGAATAAGGTGTGATATGCATTCATCGAGGTCGGTGAGTGGAAGGGTCGGAAGGCATGTAGAGTCAGAACCTGGATAAGCTCAGGGATGGCTAGCAGAACAACCTGTACAACACCGCTCGGCTGGACGGCTCCCACAGCAATCCCACGCAAAAATGTGCAGAAAAAAGGAACGAGCGCGTAGGTCGCGGCTTCGTCCGAATAAGTGTTGTAGAGCGGTCCATAGAGAAGGACGGTGGACAAATCGTCGAATAGAAACGCCCTAGGCTTAGTTATGACAATCAGGCGAAGAAGCCAGGCAGCGAAACCAAGGATCAAAAGTAGGGTGAGAGCAGCGAAGGCAACGGTATATCGGGGGGATGCAGCCGCAACAACAAGCTGGAACGTGGAAAGGGCGACAATGGGAAACAAGAAGTAGCTTAGGACGATGCGTACGACGTTGCCGATGGTGAAAGGGATGTTCTTGGCGCGAAGGTCTTCCTCGGGGTTCCTTGTCAGGGATCGGTATACCCACTGGATCAGAAACCCGCCCTGGACCAAGAAAAACATGCAGGCGATAATGACCAGGAGCCAGACTATCATCCCAGCCCAGATGTCTTCAACATACGCCATACCAACTAACTGAGCCAGGCGCTGCAAACCATAGTCGCCAGCCGTGACATATATGCCATCTTGCAGTTGTTGCCAGCCGTCACCCCTGTGGACGAAGCTCTCGTTGAACATCAAAGCCGACCATGACGCCTGGCTAACAATGGGTTGGTAGAAACCGGGATAGTTCAGCGTCAAGCCCCCGGTCAGCGCAATGAACTGGATATACTGCAAGCAGTCCCCGAATCCAGGGGTCACCAGGCGCAGGAGGTCTGGGTCACGACCGTAATTGGAAGTCCAGTTGAAAATATCGGCGGTGCCCCAGGGACTGAAGATTCCAGCGAATACGGTAGCGAATCCGACGAAGAGGAGCACGACCATCGGTAAAAATTTCAGCATCCAGGTAAGATTACCAAGGTCAGGCGTAATGGTTGCCGAGACGCATCCAATGCTTGTAGAAGCGTCGTCGCCGTCGAGTATGATGAAGGTAGCCGAGAACGATCCGAATGCATAGGACGAGTTGAAGTTATTCACGAGTGAAACGGCAGGCAGCCGGCCATATGGAAGATCGCTACACGTCAGGCTTGGTCAGCATGGCTGATCGGGAAGGTGAGAGGATGCCAGGGCAGGAGCCGGGAGAGGAAGACAGTGATCAGCACCACTTACATGACCGTTGTATTGAAAACTGGTGGAAGAGGGCATGACCCATTCAGTAATGACGAGTCGCAAAAGTCCTTGGTCTCGTTCCACGGTTCATAGGTAAGCACTTCGACCTTGCTGTGCAGAGTCGTTCTCTTCGGCTTCGGTGAATTTGGTTCCGGCATATCTACTATCTTGCCGTCTGTCTTGGACGGATCGCTCCAGTCAGAGCTATTCCACGGGGGCAGTGTCACATTTGTCGATTTGCCCGTTACGTTCCCCCACATTGTGACGCGGAGAGTGTGGTTGGGATTCTCGGTATCGAACGAGGCATCCACGAAAAGCGGCACCCATTGTAGAAGAGCCGGGTCATTGTTTACATACGTGTCCGGGAGGCAGTTTTCGAAGGCTATGAAGGCGGCCGAGGCAAGGTGGGGAAGCAGAGCGACGGAGGAGAGTAGAGCCACGATGTGGGAGAAAGCCGCCAAACGGCGAGGAACTCGGCTTATGGACCATATTCTGGCTTTGGAATTCATGTGCGAGTTCAATGACGCAGTCCGATATAGATTAGGTTCGGCTTGATTCGAAGACTGGCTTTCAGGTTCGATGACGATAGCCGACGGGAGGTATAAGGAAGTCGACGGCGGACCGACGCCTATGGAGTTCGACGGCGCTCCCAGGGAACTGCGCGCAGTAGCCTGGTCATATTGGCAGCTACGGCAGGGTATTTCGGTTCTTGAGTCGACTTGGGCGGTAGACAGGACACGAGTGTCGGTCTCGACAGTTCGCATGGTGGTCATCGAGACCCGGATGAAGGGGGCGGGAATCGAGCTGATTCAGGTCAAAGCAGTTTAAAAAAAAACGAGTGTCAGGTCAAATCCAGCGGTACCTGAAATCTACACGCCGCGCATCTTGAAAAAAGGGGCGCATCAATGGCAGTAGCAGCGTCTAGTCAGCGGTGCGAGTTCGTAGACGATGCCGTTTCGCCCTAGGTTGCCGTTGGGTCAGCAAAGATTGAAGAGTCAGGTACACGAGCTGAGAGGCCGCGAAGTGATGATTTGGTCGAGTGGAAAGATGCTGGGCGAACCTTGAAAAGGGTTGGTTAGGTCCGCTGGAATTGCGCGCCACGGCAGACTGCTGTTGCTGCGAGGTGCAGAGAGCGAAGGCAGTGCTAGTGGGGCGGGTGGAACTGGACCAACCAGTCGGGGCTTTCCTTGCACTCATTTATGACGTGTGGCTTGGCCGCCAAAGTTTGGGACGATGACATGGAAGGTCGTATCGCGATGCCCATAGCATACGAAATTATCTTGGCACTCCATCTCCATACGAGCACCTCTCGTTTTTCCTATCCAGACCACCAGACTCGAGCCAAACAACCGGGGCCAGTATGCCACTCACCCCGCTCCTCTTTCCTGAGAATGTCTTTCCAAGATGGAATCAACTTTGGACGGGATGGCACAATTCGAGCCAATCGAATTGACTGATCCATGTTTCATGCGGCTACCGGCGCCAAATATTGCCCCTGCGAACAAATCACGGACTACTCATTGGCGGTGGTGGCTGTAAAGTAAATAATTAAAAGAGAGGGAGAAAGCAGCTCTTACTGTAAGACCATGTCTAGATAGGTACAAACTTCTCTTCCTAAGCCCATATACATGCATTTGCCGTCTCAGGAACTTTTATCTAGTGTCCTGGAAGACCTAAACTCTATTCCCTAATTGGAGGATCTAAAAGCTATTTTGAGAACCATGCGCCTCCCGCTCAGGCCAACTAAGGGGCGATCCCCTCAAGCTTGGTCACCCTTAGCGTGCAAGTTAGAAGTGTGTGGCATTTCATTCGTATTTCATCACGAGAAGTTGTTTATCGGACTGCAGATTTAATCGAGTGTAACAGACATGATCTCATCTACTCTGGATCCATGGATCAATTGTAAGTCAATCACTCGAATGCTCGAGTGTTCCTCTTAGGTATGTCTCGCCGGTCATGTCTCGAGCTATACAGAGGCTTATCTGAGGTGTCTCTCTGATCGCTTTCATGTCGATCTGTACATATGTGTAGCGCCAGTCCTTCTCGTGATTCAACGCTGGGGAGTATTGTCCAGAGTCAGCTTTGGGCAACATGCCAAATCCAGTGTGCTGAGTACACGATACTTTTGAACACTGTGCCCACCCTCTCCCCACAACACGGTGGAACAAGTACATACTAGGCTGCTGCGTGTTTGGCGTGTCGTTCAATCGAGTAGCCTTGCGTATGTTTTGTCGGGCGTGTTCCATATGACCATGAGATGGAATCGCGATTGCGCATGCGCAGTTACTGGGCTCATGCGCCAGGGCACCAGGATCTTCCGGTTGAACATATGTACCCAGCTCGAACGGTGTCGAGAAAAGAGGGCGGTTCCGAATCAAAAACCGCGCACCTGCGCCAGCCAAGTTTTCGAGAACGGCAAGGACGAAACCGCCCAGGTAGAGGAACAAGCAAAGAATCATTGCTTTCTATATGCGATCATGTGGGTGCGTGCTCCTTTCGAGTTGGTTTGAGCAAATCCATGCCCTCGGATCATGTTGCAACGGATGCTGTCGACTTAGCTTCCGTCGACGTCACTTATTCGCTCCCTCTCCAGTGTAGCCTCTAGGTTATTTCGTGTCGCCGCCTTGAAGATGTGAAAGGGGCTACATCTCGATTCCTTCGAAGAAATGGCAAGTGCTCGGTTGGACAATTTATGACCGGCATCCATACTTCTAAAGCAGGCACACTTGCTGCCAAATGCACTTTATGGCTACTAGCTATATTTACTGCCCAGCTGTGGACATGTCAATACCACTGTGCATACACCATGGCAGCTGTGAGCCATATCTAGAAGCCTGGCCGAGAATAGGCGGGACCCAACGCGACGGAGCCCGTATTATCTCGTCGCCAGCATTATGTACATCTGACGTCTTCTCCTCCGCTGACAGCGATGTTAGCAAATAGCTGTAGGCCAGAAATGTGAGCTGCGCGGCTCCGTATCAGATTTTTTAGCCGATATTGGACAGTTTCCATGTCAACCGATCCAAGGTTTGCATCGAATCCCTTCTCAAGCGCTCCTCTGTTGACATATTTGTCGTATTGGTAGATGCCCCGTGGTAGTGTATGTAGCTTCTCGTGAGGGGCTCCCACTGACTGGACGAGCTTGTGGGTTTCCTCTCCAGGTGGTATCATCTCCAGTGGCAGTAGGCTGGTGTTATATCGTCTAATTCCTTGCCGCTTATCACTCGTTGCATATTGATGCTTCTGCAAGAGATATCTTCTGGGGTCCTTTGTGGATAGCTTGGTGTTCATTAACTCGTCGTTACCACTGGCAACATTACTATCGCATAAACTACTGCTTATGGCTGCGATTCTCATGTGATCAAATGCCCTTGATGCATCGACATGGCCGTTCTCAGTGATTCCTGTCAGTCTAGATTTAGCACAGCTTGCTGCAGGTGATTGTAATTGAGAGAGGACTGGAGAGAGGACAGCAGATGAAGTTTCGCGATGAGTTGGGGATGTAAACAGATGATTTTGAGGGTGCACGTTGCGCTTGCGTATAGTACGATGCGATAACCCTTCTCTGCCGCCGTGTCCTGGCTTTTCCACTTGCCGTCGGGGGCAGGTTTTAAACTTCGAAAGGGGTCGGTTTAGAGCCCATGAGGTGCCTTGGATCATCTGGGACCTTTGAGTTCCGTCTTCGGCAATGGAGGAGGGAGGAGGAGTCTGGGGGTAGGAATGAGCGTGCTGAAATTCTTCGTCAGTAAAGCTCGAATGGGCTCTTGGACAGACCCCCCGGCCCTGGTCATGTCCTGTTGGACATATATTTATGCTGTCTGTTGATAACTCAGCTGGTTTTTTTTACTAATCCAATGCTGGATCTTCCATGTGGCAAGGTCAATGTGCGAGGGGGGGCAGCACTCATGTCATCTAGCATCCGTGAAGGGTTTAGCATGCTATTCCCTCCATGGACGTCGAGTACTAAGTGGTGGGACAAGCTGCCGTGGTGGTTTCCCAGTTTCTTCACCAATGAGGTGGCCACAGAAGACAGATTTATATTTTGGGGGGGGTGTCGTGTGTCTTTGCGCTCCATAATTTCCACAGATGATGGTCCCGGTTTCAGGAACTGCTTTGATATACTGAGCATCGGACTTGATGGATCGGCCGGCCCATCTGTTGGGTCAGACATATCTATTTCCCAAGATTTCGATACCGGTACCGGATAGAGGTGAACGCCATGGCCAGTGCTTGTAAACGGTTCTCCCGCCTCGATAATAAGGCTGTCGTCATTGGCCGAAATTTGTCGGCCAGGGTTTTTGGGTACTATGACAGACGCACGATCGAAGATATCCTGGAATAAGTTAGCTTCAGACACGGCCTATTCAGGGAGATAATATTATGACATGGTAGACCTCCCTTCGTCATTGCATCACGGGTCACGATGCATGCCGAGCGCTCATTTTGTTCCAAGAGTCCTTTTGGTGCTTCAGCATCCCTCAATTTGTGACAGTCGTTCGATGCAGAGAGGGGATAAACTTTGGAAAGGAAGGCCTGAAACCCATCGAAGAGGAGCTGCACATTGGTGACCCAGACGTCATCCTTGGCTGGTTCAACATTAACGTCGTAACTTCCACGGGGGCATTGGATGTCGAGACAGATGAATAGATCTCCAGGAGCAGCTGAAGATTGATGGGATGCTAAAGTATGTGCCAAGTGTGATTTAAATATAGACATTAGCTTTCTCCCGATACCTCTGGAATGGGATACAGGTCTACCGTCGAACGAAATAAAGCTCTTCTTGCACAACTTCGAGTAATCGGCGTTTATCTTCGGGAGGGATACCTGGAACGTAAAGTCGTCCTCCTGTATGAATCCGGCCATGTTAGAATTGTCTCCAGGTTTCACCTGCTTGTTAGCAGACGAACAGAACATAAGCTGGGAAGTAAGCCCATGGCCAAATACTCTTAACACGGCTTCTTTGATGGTAGCTTCCCGTGCCGGTATGTATGACCATGAAGCCCCTCGGCTGCCCGCAACCTTGAGGGAGACCCTGGTAGCAGGTCGAGCCATGACATATGACTGAAGGAGCATTTTAATATCAGAAATCGTCTTCGAAGCCGATTTCTCCAGTGTTCGCCTTCGCACAGGGACCCGAGAGAAAAGGTCTGATACCACCACAGAAGTCCCAAGCGGTGCTGGTCGTCAGGTTAGTAGCTTTCCTCAGGCGGTTGATTCTAGCTCACGAGACGTACCAGATCGGTGGTGATGTTCAGTGGTTCCACCACCAGCCGTGAGTACCATCGACGTTGCACAAATATCCCCTTCGGTTCGAGTGGTGAGGACTACACGGGAGACAGAGCATATACTCCAGAGTGCCATGCCACGGAAGCCAAGACTGGTGCCTCCAACTACACTGACATCGCCGAGATCACGAATCTTGCTAGTGTAGCCGCGTCTCCCGATCGATTCGAAGTCAGGTGGGCTGATTCCACTGCCATTGTCTCTTACTTCAATCTTGTCGACGGTATTGGCAGACACATGAGCTTCAATCGAACTTGACCCAGCATCCAAGGCATTTTCCACGAGCTCTTTCACCACTGCAACAGGAGACGTAATAGTGGCAGTCGAGCTCAACTGGCGAAGGGTGGACTCGGAAAGGGCAGATATAGGCATCTTGAACGGAAGCCTGGGCTTAACAGGTCAGATAGCAGACCATCGACTATCGGTCAATTAAAAATGTCTTCCACCGAGGTTGAGTGTGCAAATTGGCTATGAAAACACCAAAATTGGCACTGCCTAGTTCTGTGGCAGAGAGGACAGGCGACTTAGAGGTTGTTGGAAGAATATATCGAGATCTACCGAGGAGTAACAAGTGGAAGCCTTCAGCTCCTGACTTGGTATCATTATTACACAATTTTACGAAAGGATGTTCAGTAAAACACTCGTGCCTTCCATATCCTATAGACGAAAAATGAACGTGGCCAGCCTTTCTTGGGGGAAGGAGGGAGGGGGGCCGTATTAGTCTAGGGACAGATCATGCCTGCACGTACAAGTTAGCATACTTGCTCGCCAAATTGGGGGCAGGAACGATCAACGTTGACCGCCCCTTTTCCTCCGTTTTAGCCTGCTCCCAACTGCGTATAAGAGACCAAGAAGCCTAAGCCCAAGGTAAGGTACCTAAGGTGCCTACCTACCATCTATGGTACCTTGCCTTACTTAACAAAAGGTACGGTCTGCACACTAGCACTAGCTAAGGTTGCTTGTGGTTACGAGAGGATGAGAAATGTGGATGAATAAGCAGAATTGAGACACTTGCTGGCTGCAAAGGTTCTAGCTTGCAAGGCGCGGGGCTACCGCTTGACATGAAGCCTAGAAAATGCCCCTCCTCCCCAGTTCGTCATCCTGCTTAGCTTCACCAAACCACCTCCCTGGCTTAGAGCACCTTCCGGCCACCGTCAACATGCATCACAAAGGACCTGCACCACAGCACCACGATGGAAGTGGGCTCCGTATCGGAATCGTGAGAGCTCGCTGGAACGACAGCATTATTGAGCCTCTGCTGGCCGGTACCAAGGCCAAGCTTCTCGAATGCGGTGTGCAAGAATCCAACATCGTCGTCCAGAGTGTCCCCGGTGCCTGGGAGCTCCCAGTTGCCGTGAAGCAGTATGTCAAACCCGGAATGAGGCATTGCACCTTGGCTCTATGCTTGTACCAATCTGGTTTGGACCAGGACTGATCGTTCATTCCTCCAGGCTCTTCTCTGCCTCTCATGTTCAATCTGCAGCTGCGGGTACCAGCAGCGCCGGCGACTTGCTGGGCAGCTCGACTAGTGATTTGACCCAGCTCACCTCCGGAGCTTCCGCGACCTCGACTGGCCCCTTTGACGCTCTGATTGCTATTGGCGTGCTAATCAAGGGTGAAACAATGCACTTTGAATACATATCCGAGAGCGTCTCGCAAGGCCTGATGCGCGTATCACTCGACACTGGTGTGCCAGTCATCTTTGGCCTGTTAACAGCCCTGACGGAGGATCAAGCCAAGGCACGGGCGGGTATCATTGACGGCAGCCATAATCACGGCGAAGACTGGGGCCTCGCCGCCGTTGAGATGGGTTGGAAGCGCAAAAACTGGTCGGCGGGTAAGCTCGAATAAGAAAAAAGGCCGACCATCGGGCAACGGGAACATATAGGCTTGGTGTGCAAACCCTGCTGGATAAGCGCTGGGTGCGCGTGTTTGGTAACCCAAAAATCTAGAGACAAAAATCCATGACTTTCCGATGTAAAATTTTTTTTTTTGGAGAATTACAATATTACTGCATAGGAGTGATATGTCTATCGTGAATCGTCCCCATGTGACCAAGGACCAAAAACCAACCCTTCTTTCTACCCTTCCATACTGACGCCGGTATATAGCTAGCAGGCGACGGCCCTTTTAAAAATCTGCTGCGACCGATGTTTCATTTTCTTTTTGTCCAAATCGTGTACTTCCCTCTTTGAATGCAATGACTACTAGCTCCTCCGATGCCTTGCTTTACCCCCTTCTCAACTAATCAGAGCGGCCAGGCCGCCGTTGGAATCTTTCTTTGACCTCCATATCGACCTCTTCTTTTCTCGCTTCGCCTTCATAGCTTCCCAGCCTTGCTCGTCATCTTCGTCGTCTGAGCCACTTAATGGTTTCAGCATGGAAACCCGCGCGGTTTGCTTCTCCGGCCAACCGGCGAGAGCGCCTGACATGGTCGAAGATTGGCGTAGGTGGTTGTTGGACTGGGGAGGGGGAACGTGGGACACCGGTCGATAGCGCCCGGGAAGACCGACGTTGCTACGCTCCGAGGGAGCGATCGACGGGGCATAGTCGCCTTGGAAACGAATCGACGGAGCATGGATGGAAGGTGTGTAACCCGGTGTCTGCTGCGGAGGAGGTTGGATCCACGAGGCCGAGCTGGGCTGGACCATGCTCATAGTGCGCATTTGCATGTCACCTCGGGGCATGTCGAGCATCGACTCTTGACCAACGAATGAGTGACGCATGGCATCAGGATTGCCCATCATTCCGTTCGGGCCGGGCATCATTCCGCCCATTGGGTACCCAGCACCTCCCATGAGTTGCGGTGGAAACTGACCCATGGCTTGGGGAACGTTAGCACCATTCTGAGCCATCATCTGCATGAACTGCATTTGCATCTGCATGAACTGCTGCATCTGCTGCGTCATGTGGATCTGGGCTTGATCGCCAGGAGAAAGCATCGGGGTAGCAGGCTTAGCCTGGTACATCATGTTCGGAGGGATGCCACCAATAGGATCAAACGCGGCACCACCGGGTGGTGGCATCGGATGATTGTCGATGTGCGGACTACCTCGCCTCATTGCCCTGGACCGTTCCTCGTTGGCAATCACGCCGACCAAACCTCCAGGCGGGAGGGATTGCCCAGGTGCAGGAGAGCCGCCGCCGAGAGCAAAGCTCTCCCGGACCGGGTTGTTGATAAGGCCGGCGCCTAGGAACGGATCCTGTGGCAGATTCCTGGCAAATGCCGGCAGACGACTACCGGCGCCGGGCGTCTCGCCAGCTGCCGAACCTGGCCGTTGGTAGCTCGGTTGCACTGCAGCACGCAGATTCGGATTCGACATCATGTTGTTCAGACGGGTCGGAGGCCGATTCTTGGCAGGGAAACCATGAGCCGCGAGGATAGCAAGGGGGATTTCCTCATCCTCGTCCGAGTTGTCCGAAGGACTGGGTACCCCGTTAGGACTGACGCCACCGGGAGGGCTGGGTCCAAGATGAGGCAGGTTCGGAGTGCTGAAGGAGATGGAGAGGCTAGGTCGCGACGGAGGCAAGTTGGCTGCTTCTCCAGTCACCTTCATCATCTGCTGGCGATATACCGTCATATGGGCCTCCTGCTTCTGTCTTTGCTTCGCCTGCTGCCGTGCCTTCTCAACATCATCCTCGTCATCCTCGTAGTTGTCCTCGTCTTCCGGATCAAGGTCGGGTGTCTCCATCAGGCTGGCCTTGATCTCCTGGCGTTCTCTGTCCTGGCGCTCCTTGTCCTTTCGATACCTTTCGAACTCAGCTGGGGTCATAACCTTGTTGCCACGCGGGGGGCTGGGCTTGCTGCCAGAGACATTTCGGCCAGCGACTTTATGGCGACTCATGCCGCCGCCAAACAAATCCTCATCGTCTGGCCGCGAGTCGAACCGTGAGGCTCGTCTCGCAGTATCAAGACTATCCTCGTCCCTCCGATATCTGGAATTGAAGGAAGAGCCATTGGGAGCCGCGGTGCCGCCTCCGGACATGAACTTGCTTACCGCAGAAAGCGAATCTTTCAACAGCCGGGCCTCTTCGTCTTCACCGTCACCATAAGACGGCTGCCGGTTGAGCAAAGAAGTCCTGGTGCTCGGCTCGGGGGAGGTGCCTGGTCGCCTGCCAGCCAACGGAGATGGCTGGCGAGGGAAGGCCACCGGAGTGCTCTCCTTTGCGGGCGATGCTAGAGCAGGGCTCAGTGCCAGTAATCGATCATTGGAACTCTGGCTGTTCCAGGAAAATGGAGACGGTTCAACCTTGGTTGTCTTGTCGATTTCAATTGGCGACGGGTGGTTCATGCGTGTACCTGTGAGCGTACGTGGCGCCAGAGTCTGATGGCCTGGGCCCTGTTCCTCCTTGAGTGTCATCATACTGGCTCTTTTGTCGTATCCCAGGAGCATCTTGCTAAAATCACCACCGAGGTCGAGATTGAAATCCGACTCAAGCTTCGGAGGGGTGACAGTTGCGTCGGTAGAGGTTGTAGTAGCTCTCGCGCGCCCAGAAAATTGTGGCGGAGGGGTCGGCTCAGGCAAATCTGGACTCGACGACTGCGATTCTTCGGCGACTGGGAGCGGAGGCAGGTATTTCTTCTGGCCACCGAACGAGAATGTTCTCCCAGCGGCCTTGAGGAACCCAGAGGACTTGGGGATGGGCGGGACAGGGACGTCGGGAACGGGCTTCCTATGCACATTGTTCCTCCATTCTTCCTGGGCCCCGGAATCGGCCGAAGAAGGTGTTGTTGAACTGTTGCTGTGTCGAGACGAGTTATCGGACGTCGCTTTGGTCGTGTTGGAAGATCCACTGCCACTGAAAAACAAAGGTTAGCCAAACGGCACAGTGCGTTGCATCATCGGCTAGCATGGTTGCTTAGGTGCCAAATTCCAGCGGTCCAAGCTAAGAGGCTTGATCACAAACATTCCCCTTCCCGAACGATGTCATCTGGAATGCAGACAGGGTAGGCAGATTGACGTACCGATTTGTCTTCAGGTCAGCGAAAATGTTGTCCTCGGCGGTCAGCTGTGACGAGATACTCGATTTGGCGAGGTGCTGTGTTTTGGCTGCTAGTCGGGCACCGCCATCGAAAGACTTTCCAGGTGCCGCCGCTCCCTGGTTGCGTTCAAGGACGCGGAAAGACGGCTCGGCTAGAGGTGCATTTTCGGGGTTGTCGACGGTTGACCTCCGCCTGCCAAAAGCTACTGGGAATCTAGGCATATATGCGTTGAGACAGAGTCGATGGCGTCCTCCAAGAGAGAGACGTCACGAATGCGTATTAAATATGAACAAGACAGTGACCCAAGAATATTTCTCTCGTCGCGGGCTGGTCGGTGCGTGCCGGTACGTGTCAGCAATACGAAGCCCGGCCGGGTGGGACTACAGCAACTCGAGAGTTTGTGCACACGGGGAAGAGAAAAATTGAATCCGTACGCCTCGCTGGCTATCGTGTCTGATTCTGGAATTCGGTAAATTCGATTGATGCTGCGGGATACCGGGCAACTGCATAAAATGGAGAGAGATTAGTCTTGAGTTCCTGCTGTACACCCCGAGGCACCTCTTGGTCCTCGGTCAAGTAGGAGACGCCACACGCTGATCGTTCGTTTCCGTCGGAGGGAACAGAAAAGACAACCGCATTAAAAGAATCCCAGTACTCTCCTCGTGAGAAGGAGAGCATCTCGTAGGATTGCACACTTGGTGGCCGTAGGTAGATGAGGAGTTACAGAAAGCACCACTCACGTATAACTCAAAGATCAGGCCGCCAAGGGTCAGAACGACGAGGGCGGTCGTGCGAAATTAGGATTAAATAGTAGACGTCGAGCGGCGATGGAAAGAGATGTGCAGAGTTCGTAGACCGAGAAATAATAACGAGAGACAAGGAGCCGGGTGAAAAAAGCAGCTATTAGGTATACAATAAGGTAGAGGAGGAGGCGACGAAAGTTCCTGATGAGAGCGAGCGAAAGACTGGCGGCCGGGAACAAATCAACAATCGTGTGTAGCCGGACCCGAACGAAACACAAGCGAACAGGAGGGAGGTGGCTCAGGGCTGGTAAGACGGCACGGTTTGACGTTGAAGAGCGAAAATAGCGGAAGTTGAACAGTTAGCAGGAGCAGTCAAACGATTGGATTGGCACGAGGTTGGGACGGCCTGCAACGAAGGTTGGGAATGGGGAAAGGGCGTGGGCGGCAGGTGACAAAGGACAAAGAGTTTCGGCGAGAGAAGAGGAGGCTTGGGGAAGAAAAAGAAGGCCGGATGGAGCTACCACCCAACAGTGTTTCGTTATTTTTGCTTTCCCGGGTGACTTTCCTGGGCTGGCTGGTCATTTACGAAAGTGGAGAAGACCAGAAAGACTCTACGGACTTTTAAAGGTCAGCGAAACAACCCGTTTTCCTCACTCCATTGGCGTGCGACTGTGTTGGCTGGTGTTGACCCTGGGCCGCCTGCACACCCCCCTGCGGCAACTGGCCCAGCTGTTCTGGTAGTAGCGTGCTAGGCACTAAGTCCGCTAAGCCCAGGGCACGATCCACCGTCGTGGCAGTTGACTGGCTGTCTTTTCCCATTTCTCCCCCCCCCTCGTTTTCAATATTCTTTTTTTGGGTGGAGGGAAAAGAAAAATAACCAACCCCAAACCGAGGCTTTAAACCATTAGATATGCAGATCGTGTCGCCCGCTCGCTGCCTTCACCCCTCTCAAGCTCATTCATTATCATCGTGAGCTTTTTGCTCTCTTTGTGATCTTCGAAGATTACTGTTCGGAATTATTGCAACTCCGTGTAGCTCTTTCGTACGAAGTAGGCGTGGTAGGTATAGTACAGTGTACCTCTAGGTAGCTTGTAACACTAAATTATGGTAAGGTACGGTACCTTGCCCAGTATTCCGAACACGGTAATTACATACACAAGGTACCTTAAAATTGAGACTTGAGGGATGAGTTACTTCCTTATGTGGCGTACATTTCGGCCCGTGACGCACCCCCAGCCATGAGAACCGATACATTCTATTCCGTCTTTACAATTAAAAAAGTTTCCTTTCCATCTGGAATACTAGTCCCGCACGGAGGCTCTTCATGTGACTGTCCTCAGTTGCCAATACCCCCCGAACAAGATTGGACCATCCGATCCACCATCTCTGGAATAGATCTCACCCGTGCTACAGCGCGCGATACTCAGGGCCATGGACCGATCTAGCCAGCTAGCCAAGGTCGAGGAAGAAAATGACGAGGCGGAGCCTGTACTAATCGTGCAATGCGTCTGTGTTGACAATCAGTGCCTAAATGGACTAGGCGAACTTGCCGTAGGCCCAGGAACCGCGGATGTGCAGGGCTGTTGCGCGCGGTGAGAGGCAAAGGCTTATTCGCCATGAGGTATCAATACTTGCTCCTTAGCTTGATGATTCCTGGCCATGATACGATATCCAAGATTTCTCTGCATCATGGCTGGCTAGCAGCTTCAGCTTCCGGCGGAATCGACTCAAAATACGATGATGATCGACCACACGGATGCTACGAGGCGCTCCGAGATCCAAGCTGACCGGCACGGTTTCTACCTTACTACTTTGGGGCGGCATGGCAATTGCTTGAGATGTCTCGGGGGTCAGGATTAACAAACCGAAAGCGCTAACTTTCGTCGACCCCTTTCCACCGGCAGCAAAAGTTGCCGCAAAGGTTTAGCGAGCCACTCATCCACTTTTTAACCCCCCACCCCACCCGTCTTTGATTTCCAACACTGTCCCTCTTGCTCCGGAATACTAGATTCTTCTTGGACCCCCATTTCGGAAATCCATTGCTGTCGCTCCAGGGAGGCCGCAAGCACATTCGCAGAAGCCGGACTTTTTCTCTGGGCGAAACCTGTCTTGCCTGATGGCCGAAGGGAGGTCGGTGAAGGTCGTTTTGTGCCGAGAGACCTGGCGCCTCGTATTTTGCTCTGAAATATTTCTCATGCCCTCTGACGTAGGCACCGCGACCTTTTGGGGAGAGAGTGTTACGCGTGGGAGGAGTCGAGGACTTCGATTCGCCTCATAGATCATGTTGGTTGCATGCAATCAATTCGGGGCAGGGGGGGTCAGACAGGAGCAGGCAGGCCGGTGCCTTGGAGCCATTAATTAACCAGGAACTGCATACGGATACTTCGTCTCCTTCGGGAAACCAACGAGCGCGACCTAAAGAAAAAAAATAATTAAATCACGTCTCAAAGCGCGTTCATGTTCCAGTGTCTCTTGGATCTAACTATCGATTCTTCTCCTTGTCACGCTTGCATGTTCCGTAGCCCCGTTCCTGTTGGTCTACTTCCACCATGTTGCGCCAGACTAGAATGGGAACTGGTGGTGTGCCATCGACAGGGGCCTGCTCAATTTCGGAAATGGCGCGTCTGATCCTCGACATCCTTTACAACGCGAACGGCAATCAGGCACACCCGCTAATCGACCAAGTTCGAAGCTCCATTCACTGTATTTACATCTTATATCTCTAAAACGTGACCTTTTGTACTCTGTACCTAACTTGCCTAGTATCTATACGTATGGCTTCAAGTTTGCACGAGTATATAATAATATGTAGGTTCTACCAAGTACACCTAGAGCTCCAACGGTTACTCCTCTTGTTATCATTTGTGTCCGGAGACTCTCTCTAACATGACGTACGTGCTTTCGGAGATCTTATTGCTCTCAACCGTCGCCACGCTATTACGGAAGACAAAAAAAAAGTAAGGTTGATGACTCGGCCAGTGAACGCGCAAATCAACTGCTTCATCACCGAGGAGTAGAACATCCCGAGTCCGAGACAGGGCGAAGCCACTGCTGCTCCGCGCGTCGGATTCTCTGTGTCCAAGTAAATTGGTGTCAAGGCCTGCTGGCTTGGCTTGGCTTGTACCCATAACTTACAAAGTACTTCGTAGGCCGCATTCAGTTGCAAAGAGACCCTTCTTTATAGGGTTCTGTTTGCACTATATGATACACGGCTGCATGAGACTCGGTTATTAGCCGCCGGGTCGATCACCAGGCTCGTATTCTACTTTTCCCAGGTTCTTGCCAGGAAACTGAAGACCGAGGAGAGGGGAGCTCCTATTGTTGGTCACTGTCACTCCACTAACTAGGTAACTCCAGGCGCAGCTACCAATCGCCAGGGACTCAGGAACATACCATACTTAATCGGCGCCCAGCGCCGTAACAGGTACAACAACAAGTCGACAGTGGCCTTTTTTTTTTTTTTTTT
>FTLB01002963.1_pt1 | contig 19361 bp, 16 predicted proteins | sample 1658291 | NCBI WGS metagenome assembly FTLB01 (sample SAMEA3914812, study PRJEB12502) | metagenome | biome: forest; material: soil | place: Canada | collected 2011-07-07 | depth 0.1 m
GTTAAGGGCTTGTTTATATAGCCCAGGTATTCGTCTTTTATGGTAGTAATGTCTCTGGGATGGGAAGAAGTGGAAAGGACTATTATTTTTACGCTTGTTCTGTTAGCGATGTCCATTTTTCTATAAGCGGTTAAAAAATCAAAACCGTCCGCCCCCGGCATATTTAAATCCAGCAAAATAACTTCAGGAGAATTGTTGTTGTTGTGAAAGGCGTACTGGGTAATAAACTGAATGGCCTTATCGCCGTTCATTGCCGTTTCTATAGTATCGGTTATGTCCAGCTTTTTTATAATCCTGTAATTGAGGAAGTTTGTAGTTCCATCGTCATCAACTAGCAATATGCAATTCAATTTGTTCATTACCGCAAAACAGGTTGTAAAAGTTATAAAAAATAATTTTAAAATTCTAATTTTTTTTAAAATCCCCTATTTTATTTAACTCCATTACGGTAATTCCGTCTGCTCTTCTGGTAAAAATATTTGCAAAATTTACATTCCAAACCAACTCATTGAATTTGTAAGAGTTCCGGGTATGTACGTTCTGTGCAAAAGTATCGTCAAACGCTTTTAACAGGATAAGAAACTCCGCGTCAGATTTATCAACTTGTTCTTTAGTATACCCATACAGGGGGCTATTCTCATCAATAGGGTGTACAACCGTCCAACTGGTGGGGAAGAAATCCAGCGTTTTACGTTCCAGCTCCAGTTCGTAATAGCGCCTGCTCTCCTTGCCGGGTTCGCCTTCAATTCTGGATAGGGCCACCTGTATTTCCAGATTAATTAACTGGTTGGGCCGGCCGTTGGCCAGCATAAATTCAAAGGCCGTTATGTCGTTGTAAGGAGCAATAATGGCGCTTTTGCTAAACACGATGCTAACGTTAGGCCGCGAGAACCGCCCGTAAAGAAGGCCGGTAGCCAAAGCAAAAGAGAGTAAACCGGTTAACGATTCGAAGGCCGAGATAAAGTTTGCCATTATGCCCACTGGGTTAATGCGCCCATAGCCTACGGTAGTAAAGGTCTGGCAGCTGAAAAAGAACGCGTCCAGAAATTTTTCTGTGTGGGTTTCGCCGTCTACTCCGCCCAGCTTCTCAACACCCGTCCAACTGTACAGTATTGCAAAGCCAAGATTTACCAGTATATAACCGCAAACAATATGAAAAAGAAAATTTAGCCATGTAATAGTAACAAGGTAATGGTATAGGCTGAACCAGGTTGCAAAAGGAGCGCCTTTCCTGACCACATTAAACGAGCCGTCTTTATTGATGAACCTTCCTCCGCGCTGGGCGTCTTTATTGCCAAAACCCAGGTCTTTAAGAACTTTACTCTGTTTTATAGTATTAAGAAGGGCCATGATTAATTTTAAATATTATTTATAAGTTAACAATTAGTAATATATTTAATTGTTTGAAAAAATCCTGAAAGCATGGAAAAAAAGTTTTCTGCATTACAAAGAAATGTACTTAGCGAACAACTTCAAAGTCAATATTTTGATCTTTTAATTATTGGCGGCGGGGTAACCGGCGCAGGCATAGCGCTAGACGCCGTAGCCAGGGGCATGAAAACGGCGCTGATAGAAATGCAGGACTTTGCCGCTGGCACCTCCAGCCGCTCTACCAAGCTGGTGCATGGGGGGCTTAGGTATTTGAAGCAACTGGAAATAAAGCTGGTGGCAGAGGTGGGCAAAGAGCGGGCCATTGTTTATAAAAACGCGCCGCACGTAACCCATCCGGAAGTGATGCTTTTGCCGCTGATAAAGAACGGCAGCCTTAACAAACTGGAAGCGGCGCTGGGTTTAACGTTGTACGATTTTTTGGCTGGCGTAAAAAAAGACGAGCGGCGCAAAATGCTTTCCGCCGCTGAAACCCTGAAGGCGGAACCGCTACTGCGAACGGATACCGTGACGGGTGGAGCCTCTTACTACGAATACCGAACCGACGACGCAAGGCTTACCATAGAGCTGTTAAAGAAAGCGTTTGAGCTTGGCGCCGTTCCTATTAACTACACACAAGCAACAGGCTTCCTGTATAGAAGAGACAAAGTGAAAGGGGCTAAGGTAAAAGACCTGGTTAAGGGAAACAGCTACGAGATAAAAGCCTCCAGGGTAATAAATGCCTGCGGCCCCTGGGTAGACGAGGTAAGCGTGCTAGACAATGCCGCCGAGGGCCAGAAGCTGCACCTTACCAAAGGCGTTCATCTGGTAGTAGATTATAGTAAACTACCTATTAAGCACTCTGTTTATTTTGACGCGGCAGACGGCAGAATGATTTTTGCCATACCCCGCGAAGGCAAAACCTACATTGGCACTACCGATACCGACTACTACGGAACGCTTGCAGAGCCAGTGATAACTGCGCAAGACAGGGACTATTTGCTGAAGGCCTGTAACGCCATATTCCCTACGGTAAACCTTACTGCTGCCGATGTGGAATCTGGCTGGGCCGGGCTTAGGCCGCTGGTAAAAGAAAAAGGCAAATCGGCCTCTGCCATTTCCCGTAAGGACGAGTTGTTCGAGAGCAAGTCTGGCCTTATTACTATTGCAGGTGGTAAGCTTACCGGCTACCGCAAAATGGCGCAGCGCGCTACAGACCTTGCCGCTTCGCGCATGGAAAAGGGTGGGAAAGATTTTACTTCCTGCTCTACAGAAAAAATCAAGTTATCCGGCGGAGAAGTAGGAGGCGATTATAACGCATTTGTAAAAGAAAAAACCAAAGAGGGTATAGCTATGGGCATAGCCGCTGAAGACGCGGCCTTGCTTGCAAAAATATACGGATCTAATGCTTCCATTCTTTTTAAGTATTATCAGCAAGCCGCCGAAGACAAATTACTACTAGCTCGTTTGCAGTATGCCATAGAACAGGAACAAACAGTAACCCTGGCCGATTTTTTTATAAGGCGAACAGGAAATTTATATTTTAACATAGCAGAAGTAAAAAAATGGTTGGATAAGGCGGCAGCCTTTATGGGAAAGATGTTGAACTGGAGCGATGAACAAAAGATGCAGAATTTGAATGAATTGCAGCAAAAAATAAATATTCTGGAAAATCTTAAACAGCTCTAAACATTTATTTCCTTCCGCCAGTTAATCTCTTATACAACATTTTTTTTATGAGAGGCATAGGTTTAGTTAACACTCTATTTTTTATTCTAATTTCAATTACTCTTACGTCTTGTGAAGTGGTACAGGACATTTTTAAGGCCGGGGTATGGGTAGGAATTTTATTAGTTGTAGGTATTTTAGCTTTAATATTTTTTATTTTGAGGAGACTGTAAGGGCAGAAACTATTTTTTAGTAAAAGGAGATTCAACGATCTCCTTTTTTCTTTTAACTACATTCATCCCTCTCCAATCGGTAAAGCGCAACTTGCTAAGTAAAAACTCAGTAAAACTACTCATCGCCTATTAACAAAGCTATGAGATCTTTTTTCAGCATTATTTTACTATCCTCCATTGCTTTATCGTCAAACTGTCAGGATTATAAACCGGAAAACTTAGGGCCAAAAGTAAATTCCAAGTACGGAGAGCTGGCTCCTCTTATTTCTGCCGACGGCAAAACCATTTATTTTGTACGCCTTAACCACCCGCAGAATACCTTTGGCGAAAAAGAAAGCCAGGATATATGGTATTCGGAACTTAAGGAGGGTGAATGGACAGAGGCCAAAAGACTAGAAAAACCTTTTAACAAAGAACAGATCAACTTTATAGCTAATGTTACCCCTGACGGTAATACGCTTTTAGTAGGAGGAGCTTACGCAAAAGGCAATTATAACGGAGAAGGATTTTCTACCTCCAACAAAACAAAAACCGGCTGGTCTCATTTGCAAACCATTCCTGTTAAAAACTTTGAGGCCATGAATAAGGGGGAGTATAACTACGCCTACCTGACTAATGACCGCGAAACTCTGCTCCTTTCATTTAGCGAACAGGATAGCTCTACCTCTAGCGATATTTATGTAAGCTTTATTCAAAAGGACGGAAGCTGGTCTGTGCCTATAGAAATAGGCGCGCCAATAAGTACCGACAGCGACGAAATAACTCCCTTTCTGGCGGCGGACGAGGTTACTTTATACTTCTCTTCCAACAGAAAAGGCGGCTTTGGCCAAAACGATATATGGATGAGCAAAAGGCTGGACGATACCTGGCTGCACTGGTCAGAACCCAAAAACCTGGGCAGTACCATTAATTCGGAAGCCTGGGAAGGATACTATTCCATAGATGCAGCAGGAGAATATGCTTATATGGTATCTCTAAAAGAATCCTACGGCTCAACAGACATAGTAAAAATTAAATTGAAAGAAGAAAACAGGCCTAACCCCGTAATGCTGGTACAAGGCAAGGTAGTAAATTCCGAAACCCAGGAACCGCTGGAAGCTCATATTTTATACGAAACGCTTCCTTCCGGAAAAGAATCTGGCACGGCGCGGACCAACCCTGCTAACGGCAATTACATGATAATTCTGCCTTATGGGTCTAACTATGGTTTAACGGCCACCGCCCCAAACCACATGGAAACTTCTCATAACCTGGACCTGACAACTAAGGACGAATACAAAACGCTTGTCAAAGATTTGTTTCTAACTCCGTTAAAAGTAGGGGAAACGGTAAGGCTTAATAATATCTTTTTTGACTTTGGTAAAGCTACGTTAAGGCCGGAATCATTCCCCGAACTGGACAGGCTGGTAGAACTGCTGAATAAGGAGCCAAGAATGAACATAGAAATAGAAGGCCATACCGATAATGTGGGTTCTGAAGATGATAACCTAAGACTTTCGTCGGACAGAGCCGAGGCGGTGCTGGAATACCTGGTATCGAGAAATATTCGGATGGAACGGCTTACGGCCAGGGGCTATGGCGAAAGCGAACCCCTATATACCAACAACCACGACGAGGGGAAGCAACTTAACCGCAGGGTAGAGTTTACGGTTTTAAAAAACTAATCGCTTGCCTGTATTTGTTGTTTTATATCAAACACTTAGCTCTTCTAAATTAAAAAAGTATACTCTTTTACTAATAACACTAGTAAAACGCAACTCGCGGGCTTAAAAAGAAGTAAAACACTCATCAGCCTATTTATACAAGTCTATGAGATCTTTTTTAAGCATTATTTTTCTATCTGCTATTGCTTTATCGTCAAACTGTCAGGATTACAAACCTGAAAACCTAGGGCCAAAAGTAAACTCCAAATACGGGGAGCTGGCTCCTCTTATATCTGCGGACGGCAAAACCATTTACTTTGCACGCCTTAACCATCCCCAGAATACGTTTGGGGAAAAAGGAAGCCAGGATATATGGTATTCCGATCTTATCGATGGGCATTGGACCGAAGCAAAACACCTGGACAAACCTTTTAACCAGGAAGAGATTAATTTTATGTTTAACGTTACTCCCGATGGTAATACCATATTGGCCGGAGGAGCCTATTTAAAAGGCAAGTATGCCGGAGAAGGCTTTTCCACTTCCAATAAAATAAAAACAGGATGGGCTCCCTTACAGGCTATTCCTTTAAAAAACTACGAAGAACTGAACAGGGGCTTGTACAGTTTTGCCTACCTGACTAACAATCGCGAAACGCTGCTGCTTTCCTATAGCGAAAAAGATACCGGCTCTATAAGCGATATTTATGTCTGCTTTCTGCAAAAAAACGCAACCTGGTCTGAACCGGTTAAAATAGGAGCCCCCATAAGTACTGAATACGATGAAATAACCCCCTTTCTTGCTGCGGACGAGGTTACTCTGTACTTTTCCTCTAACAGAAAAGGCGGTTTTGGGCAAAACGATATATGGATGAGTAAACGGCTGGACGATACCTGGCTGCATTGGTCAGAACCTAAAAACCTTGGTAGTACCATTAACTCCGAAGCATGGGAAGGTTATTATTCAATTGATGCCTCCAGCGAGTATGCGTATATGGTATCGCACAAAGATTCTTACGGGGGAACCGATATAGTGCGAATAAAACTGAAAGAGGAAAACAAGCCCAACCCTGTAGTGCTGGTGCAGGGCAAGGTGGTAAGCGCCGATAGCAAACAGCCGCTGGACGCCCAAATTACTTACGAGACGCTGCCCTCAGGAAAAGAAGCCGGTACAGCCCGCACTAACCCTAGCACAGGCGATTATAAAATTATATTACCCTACGGCGCTAACTATGGCTTTACCGCTACCGCCGCTAACCATTTGGAAACCTCGCAAAACCTGGACCTGACCAGCGTAGCCGAATACAAAGAGATAAACCAGGACTTGGCCCTTACTCCATTTAAAGTAGGGCAAACGGTAAGGCTTAACAACATATTTTTTGATTTTGGCAAAGCTACCCTAAGGCCGGAATCTTTCCCGGAGCTGGACAGGCTGGTAGACCTGCTGAACAAAGAGCGCAAAGTGAACATAGAAATAGAAGGGCATACGGACAATGTAGGATCGGACGAGGCTAACCTTAAACTTTCATCGGACAGGGCAAATTCTGTAATGGAATACGTGATTTCTAAAGGAATTTCTGCCGATCGGCTTGCGGCAAAAGGCTTTGGCGAAAGCGTGCCCATAGCCTCTAACGACGACGACCAGGGCAAGCAGCTTAACCGCCGGGTAGAGTTTACGATTGTTAAAAACTAATCTGTTTGCCGGTATTTATTATTTTTATATCAAAATACTTACCTTGCATAAATTAAAAAATTATACTCTTACTAATAACAATGGGAAAAGGCGACAAAAAAAGTAAAAAAGGCAAAATAGCAATGGGCTCTTACGGAAATTCAAGATTGAAGAAAGACGATGCGCCTGTAGCAAAAAAGGAAGCGGCTACTAAAGAAAAAAAGTAAGCCTGCCCTTAAAAAATAATAAAAGCATCTTACGGGATGCTTTTATTTCCTATAAACCTAACATGAGACCTTAATTACTCTGCAATGATTAACAGGGTAGTTAAATGATTGTTATAGCATTAGTTAGTTTTTTTACAGATTCTTTTTTAAGTCATTTATTTTCCTCTTTTTTTAATATTTCAGTGCCCTCTTTTTTAAATCAGTATGATAAAAAAAGTAGTTTGGGTGTTATTTACATTATCTTTTATCGGAAATATAGCAGCCTTTTTTGATCTATTAATTCCATCGCTTTTTACCTCAGATATAATAGGTAAGTGTTATTATACTAGTATTGGCTGTATTGTTTTATTATATATAGCAGTTCTTTTTAATACTTTTGATTCACAAAAATTTCTACCCAAAAAGTTTACAGTAATTTTAACAATAAATATAACCCTTCAATTTATTTGCCTTTTAACGCTTGTAACATTGACCTTTGAGTGAAAAATTGTGGGGTGATAAATGATATCCTAAAAGTAGTCTTCCCGTTTTTAAATTAATTCTTCTTATCCCTTTTTTTAATATTTTTACGGCAGCTTTTAGTTAATCAACTCACTAACTTGCATAGCCTATGCCCTATTCTTACCTATCAACTTTTGCTTTATTTTTATCGTTTAGCTTTTCTGTACAGGCCCAGTCGCTGGCCGTAAACCAAAGCTTTAGCCTGCAAAGCCCCTTTAATGAACCGGACGGAAGGAATGACGTGGTGGAGCTTTCCCCCACAGATTTTATTACGCTGGCCAAGGTAAAGGGAAGCGAAAGCGGCAAATCGGACTTTTTATTGGAACGCTACGGGCAGGACTTAAAACCGCTCTGGCAAACTCCGCTCTCCGCAGAAAATTACGAGGACTACCTGGATATATATTTTAACGGGAAAGAAGCGGTGCTACTATCTGTACAACACAACACTGCTGAAAAAAAGAGCAAGCTGGAAGCCTATGGGTTTAACATAAGCAACGGGCAAAAAAACTGGAGCAAAGAACTGGACGCTTACCCTATTGCAGACTGGAAAGCTAACTCGCAGAAAGGGCGCGTAAAGGAATCTTTTGTTGACCTGGTTTGCGAGCATACCAACCCGGATTTTGTAACGCCATTTGAATACAAACACAACGTTAAGTTTTCGCCGGACGGTAGTAAATTTATTTCTTATGTTTTCGACTATGGGCAAAACAACCTTATTGCCAATGTTAGTACGTACGACAATGCCTGCAACCTTATTAGCCAGGGCAAAGTAGGCATAGACAACGGCTTTGTAAACCAGGGCATATACATAAACAACGACGGGCTTATATACCTACTGAACGCTACGGCAGGCGGAAACCTGAACGTAATACAGTACGACCTGGCTACAAAAAACTTTAACCTATTAGAACTGCCGGGAGAAAATTTTCAGAAGGACGACTTTGGGGTGCATTTCCTGAACAACGACGAGGTATATGTGGGAAATTCGGAACTGGCGCAGGGCAAACTAATAGGCGTAACCTTTACCAAGTTTGATTTTAAAGCGGATACGATTGAAAAATCTGTTTTTTACCCGCTAAGCGCAGAGTTTAAAAGTAAGATAGTAGAACAGCGAAAAGCCAATAAACAAATAAAGGGAGACGAAGACTGGCTGGACTACGACCTTACTAACTTTGTAGTGGAACCTAACGAGAATATTCTTTTTGCCCTTGAGAAGAGGTCTTTGTACGCAGACGGCTACCCACACGTTAGCCGCGATTTTTTTGACAAAAGCCACCAGGTAGAATTTAACGGCCACGTGTATGCCGAGGGGATAGTATTGCTTTATTTCAAGAACGACAACTCGCTGGCATGGAACAACTACATTCCCAAAAGTCAGGTGTACCCTGCCGACGATGGGCTTAATACCATCTCCTTCGTAATCAACAACGATCAGTCTGTCGTTAACCTGCTTTACGTAAGCTCAGAGTCTTTAGACGGCTCGTTTACTACTATTAACTTAGTAAATATAGACAAAGCGAGCGGGCAAAAGAGCGCTCCCTTAACTTTGCCTAACAGCGACAAAATATCGCTGGTAAAAGATTTTACTATTTTTAGGGACGACCATAGCCTGATAGTAGTAGGAAAGAAAGGATTGCTGGGTAAATCGTCGTTAATTTGTAAATACAACTATTAGTTACTAAAAAATGGGAAAAGTTCTTGAAATAGACGCTGCCGTAGATTTACAGGGGCACAGGGGTTGCAGGGGGCTGATGCCGGAAAATACTATTCCCGCCTTTATTAAGGCGTTGGAGCTTGGCGTAACTACCCTTGAACTAGATACGGTAATTAGCAGAGACAAGCAGGTAGTAGTCTCGCACGACCCTTTTCTATCGCACGAAATATGCCTGACTGCTACTGGCAAAGAAATTACCGAAAGCGAAGAGAAGCAGTACAACATCTATAAAATGACGGCTGATGAACTTGCCAAGTTCGATTGCGGTTCCAAAGTTCACCCGCGATTTCCGCAGCAGCAAAAGCTAAAAGTACACAAGCCCCTGCTGATAGAAGTAATAGAAGCCGCTGAACACTTTGCAAAGCAAAAAAACCTTCGTCCCCCTTTGTACAACATAGAAATAAAATCTGTAGCGGCTACCGATAAGCTATTTCATCCGGCTCCTGACGAGTTTTCTGAACTGGTAGTAGGCATTATAGAAACGGAAGAACTAATAGACAGAACTACCATACAGTGCTTTGATGTGCGCACGCTGCAATACATCCATAAAAACTACCCAGAGATAACATTGTCTTTGCTAGTAGAAAATGCGAACAGCCCAGAGGAGAACCTTGAAGCTCTTGGTTTTGTACCCAACATTTACAGCCCCGACTATTTACTGGTAGACGAACAACTGATAAGGCTTGCCAAAGACAAAGGAATGAAGGTGCTTCCCTGGACGGTAAATTCGATTGAAGAAGCGCAGCGGCTAATAGCCTTAGGCGTTAATGGCATAATTACCGATTACCCTAATTTATTTAAAAGAAATAAGCATGTTTAAATTAGGCATAGACCTGGGCGGCACAAAAATAGAAGGCATTGTTCTGGACGAGCAGCTGAATGAAGTTTACCGTAAACGCATTGCCACCGAACAGCAAAAAGGCTACGAGCATATTATTAACAACATTACTTCGCTCTACACTGACCTATGCAAGGAAATTAACAGCGCGCCTCATACCTTTGGCATAGGCACGCCTGGCTCGGTATCAAAATACAGCGGGCTTTTAAAAAATTCTAATACTACCTGCCTTAACGGGAAGCCTTTTACCAGCGACCTTGAAAGTAAACTAAAAAGAAAAATAACTATAGAGAACGACGCCAACTGCTTTGCCATAGCAGAAGCCCTAAAGGGAGCTGGAAGAACCAAGCGTATGGTGTTTGGCGTGATTATGGGAACCGGTTGCGGGGGCGGCATAGTATATGAAGGGAAACTACTAAACGGTTTGCAGGGCATAGCCGGCGAATGGGGGCACACTACCATTGACCCCAACGGCCCTTTGTGCTACTGCGGCAAAAGAGGCTGCACAGAAACCTTTATTTCTGGCGGTGGACTAGAAAACAGGTATGCCGAGCTTACAGGCTTGCGGCTACCTTTGGAAGAAATCATTACCAACTACCGGGCAAATGAAGAAAAAGCTACGCAAATTATTACTAATTTCTTTAAACACTTTGGCGTAGCGCTCTCTAACGTAATAAATATTTTAGACCCTGATGTAATAGTACTGGGAGGCGGGCTTTCTAATATTGATGAGTTGTATACTATTGGAATCGCTGAAGTGCAAGCAACCATTTTTAACGACCGCCTGGAAACCCCGATAGTAAAAAATACCTGTGGCGACTCTGCCGGAGTATGGGGAGCGGCCTTAGCAGGAATTTAAAAACTTTACTATTTAACATGATGGGTAGGGCAAAGAGAAATATCTCTGCTTACCTCTTTGTACTGCCTTAGGTTGGCAATGTTTATCATTTCTGAACATAGGCCATAGTTTGGCGCCGCTACAGAAAAAGTATAATTTTTGCCTTCGGGTAATATAATAATGTATTTTCCGGTAGAACTGTTGGAATTAAAAATCCCTACTATTTCGTTGGTATCGCCGTCTATAACTCTTATAGTAGCTTCAATAGGATGATGGTTTATGGAATCAAAAACTATTCCTTTCATTACGTACACAAAGGCAGCCTCTTTCTGAATCTCGGCAGAGAATATGTCTTTACCTCCGTAGCCTTCATTTTCGCGGTAAGAAGAAAAGAAAACCGTATTGGCGTCTGCCGACCAGGTAAAGTGTATATCGTCGTGCGCAGTGCTTATAGGGTAGCCTATGTTCCTGGCATTAGACCATTGCTTTAGCGTGTCGTTGTACTGCGAGGAGAACACATCGTAGCCCCCCATTGTTTTATGCCCCATAGAGCTAAAGTATAAAGTCTTGCCATCGGGGTGAATAAAGGGAGAATCCTCGTCGTAAGGGGTGTTTATAGCTTTACCCATGTTTTGCGGCAATGCCCAGGAGCCGTTCGGCAGCTTTTTCACTTTCCATATATCTGTTCCCCCAAATCCGCCTTCCCTGTTGCTGGAAAAGTATAGGGTTCTTTCATCTTCCGAAAAACAGGCGCTTGGCTCCCAGCCCGAAGTGTTAATTTGCTCAGGAAATTTTAAAGGCTCATCCCATTCATTACCATGTAGTTCAGAAATATACAAGTCGCCCGAAGAAGCAAATAGAACGTTCTCTTTCAGGTACCTGTAAAAGATAAGCTTTTGCCCGTCTGCGGTAAGGGAAATGCTGGCGTCGTGCCCGTTAGAATTTATATTATCAGATATTTTTTGTGGTGCAGACCAGTTTCCACCAGTGTCTTTGTTAGAGATGTAAATGTCCTCGTAATAAAGCCCGTCGCTTTCATCAACATTCCCCCCCGTGGTATTGGGGCGGTTGGAGGTGAATATGATCGTTTGCTGATCGGCGGAAAGAACGGGGGCATAATCAGGGTAAGAAGAATTGATAACGCCTCCCATATTTTTTATTTTAATTTTTAAGGGATAAGCCATCAATTCCTTGCCGTTATTGCACATTTCTATCTCCCTGTCTATTTTTTCAATAAGCTGAACATCTTTTTTAGGTTTAAGCTTCGATTTATAGAGTTCGTAGTACTTTATGGCCTCGTCCATATTATGGGAAAGATGGTAGGCCTTTGCCGTGTAGAAGTATAGCCGGGCGGGAAACTCTAAAGGAGTCTGTAGGCACTTTAAAAAATAAGGAAGCGCTGCCGTGTTATCAAAATCGTTAATGTAGCAAACCCCTACCGGGTAATCGTATTTAGAATCTTTGTAAATGCTGTCCAGCTCCAGGTAAAGCGGCAGGGCCAGGTGGTACTGCCCGTTGCGGAAATAGTCCGAAGCCTGCGTTTCCACAGCTATTTTTTCCTGTTTGGACAGTTGGGAAAAAGCAGGGAAATTAGTACACACAATAAGCGTAATTATAAGATAAAAGGATTTCTGTCTGGCAAAATAACTTATCATATAGTATGGCTTGTCGGTTAACAATTTTTTAAAAAATCAATTTAAGAACTAAAATTCATTCTTTATATAATCTTTAAATTCTTTACGCAGTAAAAATAAAAACGCGGGCTTTTTTTCTTAAAAATTATTAGAGGTGAATGAAAAAAACTAGATTAGATTGCAAAATTTTAATATGAAGTACTTATTTTTCCTTTTATTTGGGGCTTTATCGTTTATAGCTGAAGCGCAAATAGATAAAGAATTCTGGTTTGCCGTCCCTTATGTAGACCCCACCAATGGCAACCAGCCTGTTTATTTGAATTTTTCCGCTTTTAACCAGGCCGCCACTGTTACCATTAGCCAACCTGCTAACCCCAGCTTTAAAACGCTTACCTATACCGTACAGCCAAACAAGACTTTACCGGTAAATATGACTTCTTACCTTAGCGCTATAGCCAATTCTCCCGAAGGCAGCGTCTTAAATAAGGGCTTACTAATCCGTTCAACCGCATACATTACCGCCTATTACGAAGTGCTGGGTATATCTGCCAACTATGGTTATGGCCTGGGAAACACAGAAATTTTTAATCTTAAAGGGCAAAGGGGGCTGGGGCAGACCTTCTATACCCCTTTCCAGACTCTTTGGGGGGATAATAATGCACAAGCGCCAAACTCTACTTCCGCCATCGATATTGTAGCCACTGAAGACAGCACCAATGTAACTATTACAATTACTGCCCCCGCTAACGGCATGTCAGCAGGAAGCGTTATCGCTATTACTTTAAATAAAGGCCAAACCTATTCTGTAGTGGCTGATTTGTATGATGGAGCCGACCACCTTACCGGCACACTTGTTAGTTCCAATAAGCCCATTGCCGTTACTGTAAAAGACGACTCTGCCCTGGATGGCAGTAACTACGACCTTATTGGAGACCAGTTAGTGCCCGTTAACGCTTTGGGAAAGGAATACATAGTAGTAAAAGGCCCCTACCTGTATTACCCTGGCGGGGCTGCCGATGTAGTAGTAATTGGCGGAACGGTAGACAGCACAACTATTTATATTGATGGCGATAGCGTTACTACTATTAATGCCGGGGATAGTTACCAGTACCAAACGCTGCCTACTACAAGCCATTATATTGTAGGTTCTGAACCCATATATGCCTTTCATATAATTGGCTTAGAAGGCGCTGGTGGGCAGCCTACAATAGGCGCAGAACTTGGAGGCAATTTGCTATCATCGTTGGAATGTACAGGTTCAAGGCAAATCGGATTTGAGAGATCAACGCCTATAGATTCATATTCGGATAACTACCTGGATACTGTTTACCTGAGCGTGGTAGTAAAAACAGGCTACGAAAACTATTTCAGCCTTGTTAACACTACTACCGGAAAAAGTGTGCCTTTCCCCTATCCTGCCACTTCCAAATTTAAATCCGTTTCAACTTCCGGCTACAGCACATCTATGTCTATTTATGGTACAAATACCATGGGGCTGGACGGTTATATGCTTATTAACGACTCTGTAGATTTTCACCTGGCAATGATGTATGGAGAGGAAACGCATAGCTTTACTTACGCCAATTTTGCAGACTACGGCGCTGTTTACCTGGGCGGCAACCAAACGTTTTGCAACGCTACGGTTGTTACGCTGGACGCCGGGCCAGACAAGAGCAGCTACCTCTGGCAACCGGGAGGAGCCACTACCGAAAGTATAACCGTAACAGATACCGGAACGTACTACGTAACAGTTACCAAGGGGAGCTGTACGTTTAAAGACTCCGCCAGGGTATCCTTCTACCCTTCCATTACTAAAAATGTTTTTAATGAAGATAGCATAGCCTTTTGCGCCAACCAGAAAACGGCTGTTGTTGCCGACTCTGGCTTTAGCAGTTACCTATGGAAGACGGGCAGCGTTCAGCAATCCATAACCCCTACCGCCAGCGGTTACTACGACCTTACCGTAAAAGACCAAAACGGCTGTAGCAAAACCGATAGTATTTACGTGAACGTAAAGCCATTGCCCGCTATTAAAATTAGCGATAACAAGGCGGACACCCTTGCCTTTTGCGCCGATAGTAACGTTACGTTAACGGCCAGTACCACAAACGCTGTGCCTGCCGTTAAAAGCTATTTATGGCAAAATGGAGATACCACCTCTACCTATGGCCCGTTGCCCCACTCCTACCCCGATGTGTATTGGGTAAAGATAACCGGAGACAATGGCTGCGTGAACAGCGACACTATATTTGCCGACTGCACGCCTTACGTATGGGTGCCTAATGTATTTACCCCCAACAACGACCCCCAACACTTAAACGAAGTGTTTTTTGTAAAAGGACTTAAGCCCGACAAATGGGCGCTTGATGTATACAACCGCTGGGGCGGACGAGTATACTATAAGAAGGACTACGACAACAGCTGGGATGGAAGCGGGCTAGACGATGGAGTTTACTATTACTACCTGCAACACACGCAAAACAAAGCCAACCTAAAAGGCTGGGTAGAGATAGTACGGTAGAGTGTAAGTGTAAGGTTAAAGTTGAAAGAACAGCTCTCTGGCCCACGCTGGTCCAAGCGTCTCACTTGGACCATATTTCCACGATAATTATTTGTATTCCGTCCCCGCAGAGTCTCCTTCAGGGACTCTGCCTTAAACTTATTAAAACATATTTCCTTACCCTCGTTTCTATACCACAAACGAGCTATCAGTTCGCGAGACATGAACTGAGGAGAAGAGATAGTACGATAAATTGTAATCTTAATTTGTATACAACTAGTGGGTATAAGCGGGATGCTTAAAGCAGTGATGAAAACGAAGTTGCAAAAGGAACAACCATTCGAGTTTATATAAATTATCCTTCAAATTACTTTTGTTTAACAAAGACATAAATTTAAAGGCAAAACCCTCAACAAACATTTACACCCGCTGGTTCAAGCGTTGCGCTTGCACCCTATTTCCTTCAATAATGTAAAAAACTGATGCTTTTTAACGCAGCGCAATAATTATTCCGGTAAAACTTATTATATTGATATATCATATACTAATTTATCATACAAATTAGCGCTACTTAGCGGGAGGCTAGCGCCCAGCAAAGATGATATGAATCATCATTTTTATTGACATTTGACACTTTACAAAAATAGTAATTGACTTATCTTGTTTTTGTTATTGAACATATAAATAATAAGGCTATGAAGAAGGTATTTCATGTTTTCAATAAAGCAAACAATCAGTTTCTGATTAAAAGAGCCAATAGTAGTAGTGGTATTATATATTTAGAAAAAGATTATGTAAATGTGAACGATTGGCGTTTATTAATAGATTTTACCCATAAGCCTGATGAGTTCAATGTAGAAGTGAGCTCAATAGTTAAAATTGAATTGGCTATTGATCTATTCTATAAGTTCATACAGGAACATGCTGATTTCATTCGATGGGATTGGATTGAAATAGCTTATAAAATTAACGAAAATTTACTGGGTCAGACCATGTTCCTTAATAAATGGAAGCATAAATTCAAGGATAATATTGGTGAAAAGAATATACTTCTAATAGCTTCCGTAGACTAATTTTTCTATATCCGTATTGGCATAGGCGAGTCGGCGTGCCAATAATTCCTAATAAAACTACAATAATAATCGTCTTTTTATGCTACTATTAAATTTATATTATTAAAACATCCACCTTTAGTAGGGATTAAAATTGCACTTTACTAATAATTGGCATTTTACTGGCACAGGCTCTAAACCTCGCTAAATGCCAATTGTCACACCATTCAAAACGATACAAAATCATACATACGCAAGAAATTAACAAGCGAAATAACAAGCAATAACAACGAAATTAACAAGCGATAACAAGCGCAATAACAAGTGCCAATTTTTTGCCATGTAATAAAACTATTACTAGTATAATTTAATTAGTAGCACAAATTCTACTAGTTTATCCGTTTAGTTACTAGTATTAAGTTTTTTTATTATCGCAAATCCTTCTTATAGGCCAGTTGGCATACAATAAAAAAGAGGCCTGAGCCTCTTTTTAAATTACTATTGCGACCACGAAGTGGGAACCCTGTCCCAGCGGTGGCCTTTCAGTTCTTTAAGCAATTGCTGCGGCAATGCTTTACCATCGCTGGCTTTTAGGTTTGCCTTTACGTGGTGTTGCTTCCTCATACCCGGTATGGTAGTTCCTACATTCTTATTGGCAAGTATAAACCTTAGCGCAAGCTCAGGCATATCCATTCCCTGCGGAACTACTGGTTTCAACCTATCCGCATGTTCTACGCTGGCAAGTAAATTTTCTGGCACAAAGTAAGTGCTTCTCCAATCGTCCTTCGGGAAGGTCGTATCTTTAGTGAAAGTTCCTGTTAGGGTGCCTTCGTCAAAAGGCACGCGGGCTATCACCGCTATATTCAGCTCTTCGCAAACAGGGAACAGCTTATCTTCCGGGGCTTGGTCAAAAATATTGTAAATCACCTGCACGGCGTCAATAAGGCCGGTCTTAAGAGAGTTGATGCAGTTCTCCGGCTCCCAGCGGTTCACGCTTATGCCCATGGCCTGTAGTTTGCCCTCCTGCTTCAGCTTTTCTACTTCCCTTATCCAACGCTCGTCGTTGGCCCAGCTGTCTTCCCACACGTGAAACTGCATAAGGTCTATGGTTTCCAGGCCAAGGTTTTTAAGCGTTTTTTCAGTGTATTCTCTTATATGCTCTGCCGGAAAGCAATCCTCCAGCTTATAGTCGCTTTTAGACGGCCATTTAAAGTTCTTTGGGGGAATTTTAGAAGCGGCGTACAGCTTTTTAGCGGTGTTGCGCTTAATAAGCCTGCCCAATATTTTCTCGCTGGCCCCAGAGCCATAACCCCAGGCGGTATCAAAAAAATTGCAGCCCAGCTCTACGGCAAGGTCTAGCGATTTATCTGTTTCCTTATCATCCGACCCGCTCCAGTCTGCTACGCCCCACATTCCGTAGCCTATTTCGCTCACCTTCCAACCTGTTCTTCCAAATATTCTGTATTCCATAATTTATAGATTGATTTTATGTATCCTATTAAAAATTCTGATAGCCCATCACAAAAATAATAATAAGTCCCCCTACTATGCAGGCCGCCATACTTAGCTGAATATTATCTGGAAACAAATAAAGATCAGCGGCTATCCATGTCCCTCGCCAAATTAAAACTCCCCCTAACAACGTAATCAGGAACCTTCCTATTTTTTTAAACTCATCCATACTGCAAAAATAGAATTATCCGTTGTATTATCGCTTTAGTACAGCTAAAAAGCGCAAAAATTAACTTTTATTGTTAAAAATTGCTTCTTAAAGCGCTAAAAAAAATGTATATTTCTAATATTTTATAAGTCATGGAAATAATACCTCAAAGCACCCGGGAAAAAGCCTTACAAATTAACCTGGATCCTGCCCCATACGGCTCTTTTGCAGAAATAGGCGCAGGCCAGGAAGTAGCCGCTCTATTCTTTAAAGCAGGCGCCGCCTCTGGCACAGTGGCTAAAACTATTTCCGCGTACGACATGACTTTTAGCGACTCCATATACGGCCCCGAAGAAAGCGGCAGGTACGTATGTGAGTCCCGACTTTTAAAGATGCTTAACAGAGAATATTCTTTGTTGGAAAAACGGTTAAAAGGCGTGCGCCCGGCAGATACCTTATTCTTTGCCTTTGCAGACACTATGGTTGCCCTTAACTTTAACAAAAGCAACGAAGCGCACGGCTGGATGGGTATACGTTTTCAGATACGCCCCGACTCTGAACCCAACGATGTGATTATCCATTTGAGAATGCTGGACAACGACACCAACCTACAGCAACAGGCGGTAGGTATTGTTGGCGTTAACCTGGTATACGGCTGCATGTACCTTAACCAGTCTATTGACCTGTTTATACAATCGCTGCTGGACAATGTGGGCAGCGATCGGATTGAGATTGATATGATGCGATTTACAGGGCCTGATTTTGCAAGCATAGACAACCGGGTAATAAGTTTAAAACTGGTAAGAAACGGGCTTAGCAACGCCGCTTTGTTTGGGCCAGACGGCAATGTATTGCAGCCATCGGAAGTTTTTTATAAAAAACACATATTACTGCTGCGCGGGCGTTTTCGCCCTATCACCCATGTGGCCATGGACATGATAAAAACTGGCTACGAGGAGTTTGCCAACGATAGCGATGTAGACGTTGATAAGATAATAACCGTTTCGGAACTAACGCTGGTAAACCTGAAAGCGGACGGCGAAATAAATGAAAAAGACTTTTTGGACAGGGCGGAAATTTTATGCTCGCTGGGGCAAACCGTTCTGATTTCTAACTACCACGAATACTATAAAGTAGTTGCTTATCTTTCCAGGTTTACCAAATTAAAAATAGGCGTGGTGCTTGGCATCATAAATCTGTCTGAAATATTTAATGAAGACTATTACAAAAGCTTAAAAGGAGGCATTCTGGAATCGTTTAGCGCCCTTTTTAGCCGTAATGTAAAAATGTATGTATACCCTGCCAAAGACCCGCAAACAGGCAGGTTAGTAACCTGCAAAAACTTTGTTTTACCAGAACACCTAACTTACCTGTACCTGTACCTTTTGGCTAACGATAAAATGGAAGACATACGTGGCGCGCATACCGAATACCTTAACATCATTTCCGATCAGGTGCTTAATATGATCAAATCTGGGCAGGCCGGTTGGGAAAACATGGTTCCTCCGCTGGTTGCCAATTCCATTATAGAAAAAAAGCTTTTCGATTACAACTATAGCAATACCGCCGTTAATTAGATCTCCTTCTATATTTAACTCTCTTTAAGCTTCTTATTTTAAGAATCTGTCTAAAAAACGCTTAGCCATATATTGGATTATAACAAGTTTGTTAATTTTAGCTTATTAACTAAGAAATTGTTTTTCGCTTTGCGAATGGTTTGGGGGTTAATTACTTAAACAACATATAACAAACTAATAAAAAGACACTTGTGCAAAGTAAAATTAAATTTTTAAATAAGAGCAAAAAAAATACCTTT
>FTLB01002801.1_pt1 | contig 19247 bp, 10 predicted proteins | sample 1658291 | NCBI WGS metagenome assembly FTLB01 (sample SAMEA3914812, study PRJEB12502) | metagenome | biome: forest; material: soil | place: Canada | collected 2011-07-07 | depth 0.1 m
GATATATGGTGGTATATACTTTTGACTTGTGCCTTTTAAGCAGCATTTCAAAAGCCCCTTCGTTACCTTTGATATAGAGTGATACTAGAGTAGCGTCACTTACATTGATCTCTTTCATTTTGAAAATCACATTTGGTTAACGTAGAGGTTTATCTCATATTGTACAGTTTAGGTTAAAATGATAAAATTTTTATCGGGCGGAACGAATCCAATGTAAATTTAATTAAAATAGAGAGAATAAGCAATACTTTCCGCAGAATTATACTTAAAAAAAGTTTTTTTGTTGCAATTTTAAGGTAAAATCAGATTACATGCAGGTAAAACAGTTGGAAAAAGAAAAAATTTTGTTCGAGGATCTGGATCCTAAGAAATACATTATTATAAAAGGAGCCAGAGTAAACAACCTTAAGAACCTATCAGTGGCTATTCCACGCAATAAGCTGGTAGTAGTTACAGGGCTTTCGGGCTCAGGTAAATCGTCCCTGGCATTCGATACGCTTTTTGCGGAAGGCCAGCGGATGTATGTGGAAAGCCTAAGCTCTTATGCCCGGCAGTTTTTGGGCAGAATGGAAAAACCAGAGGTGGAATATATAAGAGGCGTTTCGCCTGCTATTGCCATTGAGCAAAAGGTAAACACTCGTAACCCACGTTCTACCGTAGGCACTTCTACAGAAATATATGACTACCTGAAATTGCTTTTTGCGCGCATAGGCAAAACTTATTCTCCAGTATCTGGCAACATAGTACGCCGCGATTCAGTGGATGATGTAGTAACTAGTATTTTGGGGCATAAAGACGGAGAGAAGGTGATCGTTATGTCTCCTCTGAAGCCTAAGAATAATCGCTCAATTGACGAAGAACTAAAACTGTTGCTCCAAAAGGGATTTACCAGAATTACTGTTAATGATGAGCTGCTAGAAATTGAAGAAGCGCTTGGCAAAATAAAAAAGAAAAGTATTATTACTATTGTTATTGACCGTGTAGTAGTAAGGCATGGTGATGAAGACCTTCAATTTAGAATTTCAGACTCTGTACAAACCGCATTTTTTGAAGGCGAAGGCGAATGTATTATTGATACGGGAGGCAAGAAAAGAACATTTTCTGACCGCTTTGAATTGGATGGAATGCAATTTGAAGAGCCAAGCGTAAACCTGTTCAGCTTCAATAATCCTTACGGCGCCTGCAAACGTTGCGAAGGCTTTGGCAAAGTATTGGGCATTGACGAAGACCTGGTAATACCTGATAAAAGCATATCCGTTTATGAAGGCGCCATAGCGCCGTGGAAAGGGGAGAAAATGAGCGAGTGGCTGAAACCATTGTTAAAAACAGGGATAAAGTTTGATTTTCCTATCCACCGCCCGTATGAAGATTTGACTAAGAAAGAGCAAGAATTACTTTGGACAGGCAACCAGTATTTTGAAGGGCTGGATGCCTTTTTTAAATACCTGGAAACAAAAACGCATAAGATACAATACCGCGTAATGCTATCGCGCTACCGCGGCAGAACTACATGCCCTGACTGCAAAGGCACAAGACTTAGAAAAGACGCGGGCTATGTAAAGGTTAGCGGCAAATCTATTATTGATGTAGTGCTACTACCGGTAACGGAAGCATTAACTTTCTTTAACGAGTTTAAACCGGAAGAGCAGGAAAAGAAAATCTCGCTACGTATTCTTACAGAAATTAAAAACCGTTTTGGCTACCTGGAAAAAGTAGGCTTGGGATACCTAAATCTTAACAGGCTTTCTTCAACATTATCAGGCGGGGAGTTTCAGCGGATAAAGCTCGCTACTTCACTCGGCAGCGCATTGGTAGGCTCTATGTATATCCTGGATGAGCCGAGCATAGGCTTGCACCCCAGAGATACCCAAAAGCTGGTAGAGGTGCTTAAAAGCTTGCGCGACCTTGGCAATACCGTAATAGTAGTAGAGCACGAAGAAGAAGTAATGATTGCCGCCGACCAGATTATAGACATTGGGCCAGACGCCGGAGCGCATGGGGGAGAGCTTATCTTTCAGGGGATGATGAACGACATGACTGTAAAAACAGATTCCCATACCGCTCGTTACCTGAAAGGTATAGAAACCATTGAGATTCCTAAGAGCAGAAGAACCTGGAACGAATACATCCACATAAAGGGCGCCAGGGAAAACAACCTAAAAAATGTAGAGGTAAAATTTCCGCTTAATACGCTAACAGTTATTACCGGAGTGAGCGGTTCTGGAAAGTCTACCTTAGTAAAGAAAATACTTTACCCTTCCTTGCAGAAAATGCACGGCGGCACTGGCGAGTTCGCAGGCCGATACGATCGAATAGAAGGCAGCGTAAGCAAAATAACCCAGGTTGAATATGTAGATCAGAACCCGATAGGGAAGTCCTCCCGTTCTAATCCTGTAACCTACATAAAAGCGTACGATGCCATAAGACAGCTTTATTCAGAACAGCCATTGGCAAAATCGCGTGGATATAAATCAGGCCATTTTTCTTTTAACGTAGACGGAGGCCGTTGTGAAATATGCCAGGGCGAAGGTACTGTAAAGATTGAAATGCAGTTTATGGCTGATATTTACCTTAAATGCGAGGGTTGCAACGGAAAGCGTTTTAAACAAGAGCTATTGGAAGTAAAGTACAAAGAGAAAGATGTGAATGAAGTACTTGATATGACGATAGATGAAAGTCTTGAGTTTTTCAAGGAAAAGCCACGTATTTCAGAGAAGCTAAAGCCATTGCAAGACGTAGGCTTGGGGTATATCAAATTGGGGCAGTCGTCTAATTCTTTAAGCGGCGGAGAAGCACAGCGTGTAAAGCTGGCATCATATTTGGGGAAAGGCATTACAGAGACAAAAGAACATATTTTGTTCATATTTGACGAGCCTACTACCGGGCTTCATTTTCATGATATTAAAAAATTACTATCTGCTATTAATGCTTTAATAGAAAAGGGAAATTCAGTAATTATTATTGAACACAATATGGAAATGATAAAATGCGCAGACTGGATTATAGATATCGGCCCGGAGGGAGGAGACAAAGGCGGCAAAGTAATTTTTGAAGGCACGCCAGAACAACTAATAAAACTGAAAGATAATTACACAGCTAAATATTTGAAAACGAAAATGAAGTAATAGAAGATTCTTGAAAACACTAAACTGATCACTGTTAAGCAACTATTCTTTTCTTCCTATCGTTGTTTAATAACTGGATATTATCGAAAAAATTGTACGCGCTAACATATGTTAGTTAACTTCAATATTATATTTAACTACTTGAGAATCTTTTTATCCATATTTCTGACGACCCTATTTTTTTTAGTGGTTTTGCCTTCTGCTACTAAGTCCCAAGATGGAGGGAAAGATATAAGCACAAAAGCCAGTCCAGATGCTGGCGCAAGAGAATTTCCGGTTACCGAGGGGGCTGCTCCAGATAATTCTAAATCTCCTTATTATAATTTAGTGTTTTTTTTACTTATAGTATTTCTTTCTATCCCGGCATTACTATTCATTATTGCCAATCTTATTAAGAAAACCCCCAAATACACCTTAGAAGAATGCTCACGTTGTAAATCCATAAAATTGGAAAGAATACCAAGAACGTTTTGGCATATTTTGCTAAGCTCATTTTTGGTCAAAAGCAGAATAAAAAGGTACAAATGCCTTAACTGCAATTGGGTCGGAATTAAAATTTCAGATTAGTTTTTTATTACTACCAGCCTCCGCCTAAAGCTTTAATAAGATTTACAGAATATAAGAGCCGTTGCCCGGATATTTGTATTGCCATGTTTTTTGCATTTAAGGCGGTTTCCTGATTATTCATAACCTCAAAGAAAGTAATAAGTCCCTTAGTATAACGCTCCATAGAAAGGTCTGCAGCATGTTGCGATACTTGTACTATACTTTCCTGTATTACTGCTTGCTGGTTTCCCTGTCTTATGTAGCTTAGCGCATCTTCTACTTCTTGTAAGGCTTTAACGATAGAAGAGTTATAAGTAGTTACGGCTTGCTTGTAATTGGCCCTGGCTGCCGCTGTATTGGCGTTTAAACGACCTCCTTGGAAAATAGGGAAAGATATGCTGGCGCCAATAATCCAGGTTCTGCTTTGGTAATCCAATAAGGTTTGGTCATTCTTGCTTAATGTTCCTGCAGATCCGCTAAGAATTAAACTTGGGTATTTGAATGATTCGGTATAGCCAATGAGCGCTGCGGCAGACTCTGCTAGTAATTGCTGACTTCTTATATCCGGGCGGTTATTTATTAAACCAGTTGTAAGATTTGCTGGAATTACGGGAGGCATTACCATGTATCCGGTAGGTTTTATTGCAAAATCGACAGCAGACTTTCCGCAAAGCACTGCAAGCGCATGTAGCGTTGTCTCTCTTGTTGTTTTATATGAATAGAGTTGCGATTGTAACGTCTGTAAGTCTGTTTCAGCCTGTACCACATCCAGCAACGTAGTAAGGCCTACCCTATACCTTTCCTGAGCCAGAGCCAGGTTTTGCAAGCGGGTCTGAATAGCTTTTGTAAATAGATCTATCTCAAGATCAGTAATGCGTATAAGGAAATAGTTATAAGCTACATTCCCCGTGGTGGCAAGCCAAAGCGCTTTTCTATCATTTTCAGAAGCCTGATATATATTTCTGGAAGCATGTATATTATTACGGAATTTCCCCCACAAATCTATTTCATAACTTGCCGTAAACGGAAACTGTAACGTGTTAATTATTGACCGGGGTAAAGTACTAGAGGAAGTTCCATATGGGTTAGGCCTGTTAATTGAAAGCTGCTGGCGCGTTCCCGAAGGATTTAAAATAATAGAAGGATAAAGATCTGCATATGCCACACGCAATAAGGCTCCTGTTTGTTCTACCCTGCCTGCCGCAGTTTGCAAATCCCAGTTTGCTTCTATCGCTATCGCTTCCAGCGAGTCTAGCGCAGGGTCATTAAATATCTCCCACCAGTTGTTAACAGGTAAAGCAGTTACTACCCGTGTGCTTTTTTTTGCAAAGGCAGAATCGGCCTTCCTATCCATGATAGTATCCTTATTGCTTGTTATGGTAGTTATAGGCATAGGGTTAGCAACATGCATTTTTGGCCCTACTCTACAAGATGCCAAAAAAACCAGTATTGCTATAACTAATACCGCCGCCCAATTACGTTTTATGTAAATTAACATCCTCATCATTAAATCAAGAAGCGCTGGCCGGATTTGCTTTAGCTTTATCAGGTTGTGCAGATAGTATTTTTACTTTTACACCATCTACAATCTTATCTGTAGGATTGGTAACAAGCGTTTCATTTCCTTTCAATCCGGTAGTAACCTGTAACGTTGCCCCAAAATCTCTACCGATTGTTATAGGCTTAATATGAACTATGCTGTCCTTTCCTACCACTGCCACCTGGGGCACTGTGTTCCTAACTATTAGGGTATTTGCCGGTATCAATAAGGTAGTATCATTTCTTTGCGCCAGTTCCAGGTTAACCATTACATACATCCCTGGATTTAGTTTAGAATCCGGATTTTTAACTTGCACTTCAGTAAGCAATGTTCGCGATATAGGATCAAGAGCGCCAGAGACATGAGTTACTTGTCCTTTAAAAACATCTGGGAATGACTTGTCTAGTGTTACCGTAGCAGGCAATCCTAATGATATTGATGGGGCATAGCTTTGAGGCACATAAATAAAAATTCTTAGCACATCAATTTGTTGTACTATAAAAAGTTCCGAATTAACAGTACTCCCGGCATTAATAAGATAACCTACATCAACATTTCGCTCTGTTACCACTCCTTTAAAAGGCGCTTTTACCTTTTTAAATGAAGTAGTTGCTTCTAGTTGTCGCACTATAGCGACGTTAGCTTCGTAAGTAGTTCTTGCCTGGTCTATATCTTGCTGGGCAACTGCGCCTGGCACTCTTACGCTCAACATACGGTCGTAGCTAATTTTGGCAATTTCCAGATTCGCTTTTGCCGCCTGAAGTTGTTGGTCAAGATCTGGTGTTTCCAGTAAAGCCATCAGGTCGCCCTCGTTTACTTTTGCGCCTATATCCGTAAACCATTTTTTTACATAACCATTCACCCTGGCGTAAATAGTGGCCTGCCTGTAGCCTTTTACTGTGCCTGGAAGTTTTACAGCAGAACTGTCTTTACTGTATTGCAGTTTTACTACTGTTACTTCCTGAAGGGCTTTTTTCCGCTCTGAAGCGGCTTCGTCCAGGTGTTTATTTCGTTTTATTTTAGGAAGAAGGCCAAGCAGAAATAACCCTCCCAGGATAAGGATGATAACTGCAAATATTAGGATAGGCCTACCTTTACTTTTTTTTCTTTCTTCCATTATTACTTGTTAAGGTCGTTCGGGTGTTGATTTTTCTCGTCTTGTTTCTTCTCAACATTCTTCATAATGCTATACATTACAGGCACAAAAAATAAAGTAGTAAATGTAGCCACCAGGAGTCCGCCGATAACGGCGCGCCCAAGTGGCGCATTCTGCTCGCCACCCTCTCCAAAGCCCAAAGCCATTGGCATCATACCTATAATCATAGCCAGGGCGGTCATTACTACAGGCCTTATACGGGTATACCCTGCAGAGATAGCCGCATCGTAGGCGTTTTTTCCTGTCTCCATTTCATCGTTACCAAAAGTTACCAGCAATATACTATTGGAAGTTGCCACGCCTATACACATTATAGCGCCCATAAGCGAAGGAACGCTGAAAGTAGTCTGGCTTACGAACAACATCCACATAATGCCAGATAAAGCTCCCGGAAGGGCAAGAATTATTATAAACGGATCGAGCCAGGACTGAAAGTTCATCACCATAAGCAGGTACACTAAAACAATTGCAAACATAACTCCTATTATAAGTCCCTGAAATGATGAGTTCATGCTTTGCACCTGTCCTCTTATAGAAAGAGAGGTTCCTCTTGGCAGGTTCTTTTCATGCTTCTTTACTATTTTCTCTATTCCGTCTGCCAGGCTTCCCAAATCAGTATCTTCTACATTGGCAAATACATCTATTACCGGCTGCACATTGTAATGCGATACAAGAGCAGTAGTTGTGTTGCGTTGCAGTGTTGCCAGGTTGCTTAACAACTCTGGCTGCGCAAGTCCTGGCGCTGTGATGGGTATATTTTCCAGGTCGTTATTCGTATTAAGTTTATAGGGAGGAGCTTGCACGGCAACCGTGTAACTTACTCCATTTTTAGGGTTAAGGTAAAAATTAGGCGCCGATTGACCGCTGGAAGTAAGCGTAATAAGTACGTTACTGGCCACATTGGTTTGCGTTAGCCCTATTTGTTCAGCTTTTATACGGTCTACATTAATCCTTAGCTGAGGCATATCTATTACCTGCGGTATGTATACGTCTGTAGCCCCAGGTAGTAAAGCCACCTCGTCGGCAATTTTTCTAGCTATACTGTAATTGGACTGGTCTTTACCCGTAACCTGTATATCAACAGGAGAGGGAATACCAAAATTTAATATTTGCTCTACAATATCGGCTGGCGGAAAACTAACAATAACACCAGGAAACCCCTTGCTTATTGCCTGCCTTATCTTCTTCATGTATTCCTGCGTAGATACTGTCTGTTCTTTTAACGAGACCAGTACCTCTCCTTCAAATGCGCCTATAGCGCTGCTACTGCTGTAGGCCAGATTAATCCCGCTATTTGGCAAGCCTATATTATCCAGTATCATTCCCATTTCGGCAGGCGGGATAATAGAGCGAATAGTGTCTTCAATCTTTCCTAATAGTATTTCCGTTTCCTCAATACGTGTGCCTGGTTGCACACGCACCAACATACGAAATTGTCCTGCATCTACTTTAGGAAAAAAATCTTTGCCAATAAAAGGAATAAAACAAAACGAGCAGGCGCAAAAAACAACAAAGAAAATAATTACTACAGGCCTGTTTGCAAGGGCCCATTCCAAGCCTCCTTTATAACCTTCTCTTAATCGTTCAAATCTTTTATCAAATGATTTGTGTATTCTCCAGATGAAATTCGTTTTCTTTTTTTGGTCGTTTTGATTTGAGCCGTTTTCTCCATGCTGCTCTTCGCGGTATAAATGTAAGTCGCCATGAATAAGGTAATTAATCATTACGGGAACCAACGTTCTGGAAAGCAGATACGATGCCAGCATGGCAATAACCACCGCTATAGCAAGGGGAGAGAACAAAGACTGGGCCACCCCGCTAAGCATGAATATAGGAATAAAAACTATACAGATGGATAACGTGCTTACTAGTGCAGGTAAAGCGATCTGGTTAGCGCCGTCTAAGATGGCTTGTATCACGGGCTTATCCATCATAAGGTTTCTGGTAGTATTCTCTATTTCTACTGTAGCGTCATCTACTAGTATACCTACTGCCAATGCCAAGCCGCCTAAGGTCATTATATTAAGTGTCTCCCCCAGAAAATACATCACTATAATAGAGGTGAGTATGGAAAGGGGGATTGAGGTTACTACTACCAGCGTACTGCGCCAGCTACCCAGGAAAATAAGTATCATAAGGCCGGTAAGGCAGGCAGCTATTATTCCTTCCCTTACTACGCCGTTAATGGACGCTTTTACAAATATGGATTGGTCAAAAAGCAAGTTTACCTTTAGCTCCGGCGGAACAGTGGTCATTACCTTAGGAAGCGTTTGTTTTACTTTGTCTACTATATCCAACGTGGAGGCAGAGCCTATTTTTAATACGGAAAGAAAACTGGCTCTTTTGCCGTTAAACCGCACCACATTGGTTTGAATGGCAAAGCCTTCATGCACATAAGCTACATCTTTCATATAAACAGTAGCTCCGTTTACTTGCTTTACCGGAAGTCCGTTAAGCATGTCCACCAGCTCAGGAGCGCTGTTTAGTTTTACATCGTACTCTTTATCCCCAATCTTTACTGTTCCTGCGGGCACTATAACGTTTTGGGCAATAAGTGCGTTTGTAACATCGGATGCCGATAAATTTTTTGCATTTAATATCTCAGAATTTAGGTCTACCATTATTTGCCTCTGCTTTCCTCCATAAGGAAGAGGAATAGCGGCGCCCTGAACGGTGGCAAGGCCTGTCCTTATAAAATTAGTGGCGTAGTCGTTAATTTCCTGCTCGGTAAGTTTATCGCTGCTTAAGGTAGCCTGCAATATAGGTACGTTAGAGGCATTGTAACGTACAATAAGTGGGGGAAATATGCCAGGGGGCAAGGTGCGTAATATGGCCTGGCAAACGGCGGTAAGCTGTGCAACGGCTGTAGAGATTTCTGCATCAGGTTGAAAAAATATTTTTATTACGCTAACCCCTCTGTACGATTGAGATTCAATATGTTCTATATCGTTTACAGTGGTGGTAAACGCTCTTTCGCAAACAGTAACAACGCGTTTCTCTATCTCGTCAGGAGCCATGCCATTGTATGACCATATTACGCTGGCTACCGGTATATTAATGTTTGGGAATATATCTACCGCCATTCTCCATATAGATACGCCGCCCATGATTAAAATCATCAGGGCTACCACCACAAAGGTATATGGCCTGTCAAGCGCTAGTCGAACTATCCACATTTAAAAAATAGGTTCAGAAAAAATACAGTGTTATAACTTATAAAAAGATAAAAGGTTTTTTTTACAAATCAATCTAACTTTTTAAAAACTTTTACTGAATGATTATATCGCTTTTGTATATGGAAGAAAAAAACCCTGAGGAATTACTTCCTACAGGGCTTCCTTTTACCATGAATGATTATGTAACAAATATACTGTTCAAATCTGAAGAAATCTTGTGCAAAAAAAAAAGCCCATCCAAGGATAGGCTTTTCAATGTTGTTAAAAAAATAATCGGGTGGTGGGCTAATATTAAGAAGTAAATCTGAAGAAATTCTGGTTGTAAGCTATTTGCCCCAAAGTAGCCTTAAATAAAAGGAAGGTTGTTTCAATTTCTTTCTTAAATCTATATCATCGAACATGCAGGAAATCATTTCACTTAGCTCCTTATTACTAGCTGCTTTATTTACTACTATATTAAACAACCAGGGATAGTTTACAAGTTGATTCATGCGTGTACTTACGTTTAATTCTTTCCCAAGGCGTTTGTATACCATTGTATCATATTCGTTTAAAAAGTCTGCTGCATAGCTCTCTGATGAAACGGCTTTGGCAGCCTGCTCTGCTGCATACATGCCGCTTATCATGGCATTGCTAATGCCCTCGCCAGTAAAAGGGTCAATTAGGGATGCAGCATCGCCGGTTAGTATATAATTATCTCCAGAGAGCTTTCTTTTTTTAGAGCCTAAAGGAAGCCCAAAACCTTTTACTTCGCCTTCCAGGGTAGCATTCTTAAATCTGTCCCTAAACTGAGGATAATTTACAATCTCTGCCAGCAGTTTTTTAAGGTTTACTTTTTTAGCGCTTACCTTATCGCTGCGCATACCTAGTCCTACATTGGCCATTCCGTTTGGCAGAGGAAATATCCAAAAGTAACCGGGCAAGGCTTCTTTAATAAAATGAAGCTCTATAAAATTATCCGCATCCATTCCTTCCACTCCCTTGTAGTAGGCCCTAAGCCCCGCGCAGTAGTGTTTATGCTCTATTTTTATATTTCCAAAATTTCTGGAAAATGCTGATTGCGCCCCATTACTGGCAATTAGCAGATTAGTAGTAACCGTTAATGACTTGTCTTTACTAGTTATAGAAAATCCATTTTCAATCCGTTCGATTTTATCTGCTTCGCAGTTTTCTATAAAATCTATCTCTTTTCTCTTTCGCACCTGCTCGGCCAAAAAGTTATCAAAATCAATACGTTTAGCTATGAAGCCAGGGGCGCGGCCAGACTTATCGAAATTCTTTTTAAAAGGGACTTTTAATTCTTTAAGATTAGGAGCTATAAACTTTACACCCCAAGAGCCTAGTTGTATGGGTTGTTGTAAAAACTCATCTACTAGTAATGGGTCTAGTTTTTTTAAAGTAGAGATTACTTTGCCGCTAAGGGCGTCGCCACAAATTTTGTCTCGCGGGAAAGTTTCTTTTTCTAATAGTACTGAAGGGATGCCTTTGTTTGCCAGGAATAATGCAGTGGCGGCCCCTGCAGGGCCTGCGCCCAGAATGCAAACCTTTGTGTGAATGGTTTTCAAAGCGCTGCCATTAGCTTACATTTGGTGTATTTCCTTGTGGTCTTTAAAATACCTTTTTTGCATAATGAGGATAATGGATACCCCAATAAAAATAGAAGAGTCTGCTACGTTAAAGATAGGCCACAGTGAATAAAACTCTCCTCCAAATACCGGGAACCATTGCGGAACAATGCCTTCCCATATATCCAGGTAAAACATATCTATCACTTGCCCGTGGAACCAGGGAGAAGGGGTATCTATAGGCGCATTGCCCAAAAACACTCCGTAAAAAGCGCTGTCTATTACATTGCCAATAGCGCCGCCTAAAATAAGCGCAATGCACCATAACAATCCTTGCGGAACATCCTTTTTAGCAAGCCTATACAAATAGTAACCAATGCCCACCATAGCCAGCAGACGGAATCCGGTAAGGAATAATTTTCCGTAAGAACCCCCTATTTCCAGGCCAAAAGCCATGCCAGGATTAGTGGTATAGTGCAGTTTGAACCAGTCGCCAAATATTTTAATCTCTTCCCCTCTGTACATATTAAAATGAATAAGCATTTTAACAACCTGATCCAGTATAATTACCCCAATGCTTAGTAAATAGTATTTCAGATATTTCATAGTAAAAGAAGAGGAGTAAAAAAATTCCTCCGGTTATTTTTAAATTTCAATTTTAAGTATCAGTTCCTGGTCGTCCATTTCTATCACCTTTCCATCACTCACTATATCTTTCAGCACAAGAGATAAAGCCTGAGTTTCGCTGCAAATGTATTCTTTGTTAGCCATAAGCGCCCCGTCAATCAGCTCGTCCTTTTTCTGAACGGTTATTTTTATTTTATCCTGCACTTCCAGCCCCATGTCTTTACGCAGGTTCTGCACCCTGTTTACTATGTCCCTGGCTATGCCTTCCTTTTTTAGCTCGTCAGTAATAGTAACATCCAGCGCTACGGTAACCCCGCCTTCGCTGGCTACTAACCATCCCGGAATGTCTTCAGAAGAAATTTCTACATCTTCTAAGGTGATCTGTACTATCTCGCCCGCGCCTAGTTTTACCTTAAAGGCATTTTCTTTCTCTATCTTCTTAATGTCTTCCTTAGTCATGGCAGTAATGGCTGCCGCCACTTCTTTAAGGCGAGGGCCAAACTCTTTGCCCAATTTTTTAAAGTTGGGTTTTATTTTCTTTACTACTACGCCAGAAGTGTCGTCTATGTACTCTATCTTCTTTACGTTTACTTCCGATAGTATAAGGTCTTCTATAAGTTTTATTTGTTGTTTGGTTTTCTCGTTTAATACTGGAATAAGCACACGGGATAGGGGCTGTCTTACTTTAATAGTATGCGCTTTCCTCAGCGAGTGAATCAGTGAAGATATTCGCTGCGCCAGGCTCATCCGTTCTTCCAGTTCTTTATCTATATAAGTCGCATCTGATATCGGAAACTTAGATAGGTGAATGGAGCTTACGTTTTCTTTTCCGCTTACTTTGTTCAGATCAAGGAATATGCGTTCCATATAAAACGGCGCTATAGAAGACGATAGTTTTGCTATGGTTTCCAGACAAGTGTATAAGGTCTGGTAGGCCGCCGTCTTGTCTTCATTATACTCGCCTTTCCAGAATCTTTTTCTGTTCAGCCTTACGTACCAGTTGCTCAGGTCGTCTACTACAAAATCCTGTATCTCTCTGGCGGCGTTAGTTGGCTCATAGGCGGCATAGGCTTCGTCCACTTCAAGGATAAGGCTATTCAGCTTGGAAATTATCCAGCGGTCGCTCTCTGTTCTTTTACTTAAAGGAACTTCTTTCTCTTTAAAGGTGAAGTTGTCGAGGTTAGAGTATAGCGCAAAAAAAGCATAGGTGTTTTGCAGTGTGCCAAAGAACCTTCTCTGTACTTCCGCTACGCCTTCTATATTAAATTTAAGGTTATCCCAGGGGGGGGCATTGGCAATCATATACCAGCGTGTAGCATCCGGGCCATATTCGTTAATGGTATCAAAAGGATTAACTACATTGCCTACTCGCTTAGACATTTTATTGCCATTCTTATCCAGCACCAAGCCGTTAGCAATTACATTTTTAAAGGCAACGCTGTCGAATAACATCACGGCAATGGCATGAAGGGTAAAGAACCATCCTCTGGTCTGGTCAACTCCTTCGGCAATAAAATCTGCCGGATAGTTTTTTTCAAATACTTCTTTGTTCTCAAATGGCCAGTGCCACTGGGCATAAGGCATAGCCCCAGAGTCGAACCATACGTCTATCAGGTCAGGCTCGCGGTACATGGCTTTGCCAGTTGGGCTTACCAGTACTATATTATCTACATAAGGGCGGTGTAGGTCAAAGTCTTTTTCGCCTACCGGATTATTTTTCATGAATCCGGCCTTTACCGCTTTATCTATTTCTTCGCTTAGCTCTTTTAAAGAGCCTATACACTTTTCTTCTTTCTTATCTTCGCTTAACCAGATGGGCAAAGGCGTTCCCCAATAACGTGATCGGGAAAGGTTCCAGTCCACCAGGTTTTCCAGCCAGTTGCCAAACCTGCCGCTACCGGTAGAGGCAGGCTTCCAGTTAATAGTTTTGTTAAGCTCTACCAGCCGTTCTTTTACAGCCGTTGTTTTTATAAACCAGGAATCAAGCGGATAGTAAAGCACTGGCTTATCTGTTCTCCAGCAATGGGGGTAGGAGTGTTCGTACTTCTCTACTTTAAAAGCTTTATTGTCTTCTTTAAGTTTTATGGAAATAAGCACATCGGTAGACTTGTAGTGCGGGTCGTTCTCGTCCTGCCCATCGTAATTCTTTACATACTTTCCCGCATAGTCTGTTACTTCTTTTACAAACCTTCCCTGTTTATCTACCAAAGGCATTTCTTTTCCTTCGGCATCTTTTACCATAATGGCGGGTATGCCTGCCTGCCTTGCCACTCTAAAGTCGTCTGCGCCAAAGGTAGGGGCAATGTGTACTATCCCTGTACCGTCTTCTGTGCTAACAAAGTCTCCAGGAATCACTCTAAAGGCAGCCTTCTCCGGCTTTACATAAGGCATCAGTTGCTCGTACTCTATACCTTCCAGGTCTTTGCCTTTGTATTCTTCTTCTATGCTGAAGGGAATAAGTTTATCGCCTACCTTAAAACTTTCCAGAGGAATGTCTTTTGCTTTATCGGAGAAATATTTACCAACTAATTCTTTGGCCAATACTACGCTTACTGGCTCAAAAGTATAGGGATTATATGTTTTTACTTTTACGTAAGTAATGTTTTCGCCAACTGCCAATGCGCTGTTGGATGGCAATGTCCAGGGAGTAGTCGTCCAGGCAAGGATGCGCACATCGCTTCCATCTTCTAATAGTTTCTTTGCTGTGGGATGGTCGGTATTCTTAACTTTAAACTGTGCCACCACCGATGTGTCTTTTACATTCCTGTAGCATCCAGGCTGGTTCAATTCATGCGAGCTAAGCCCTGTGCCTGCGGCAGGCGAGTAGGGTTGTATGGTATAGCCTTTGTATAGATATCTTTTCTTATGAAGTTCCTTTAGCAAATACCAGATGCTTTCTATGTATTCCTTTTCAAAAGTGATGTATGGATTTTCAAGGTCCACCCAGTAGCCCATTTTTTCTGTAAGGTCGTCCCACTGGCTTTTGTATTTCATTACAGCCTCTCGGCATTTGCGGTTGTATTCTTCAATAGTGATTTTTTTGCCAATGTCTTCCTTGGTTATGCCCAGCTCTTTTTCTACCTGCAATTCAACAGGTAACCCGTGCGTGTCCCAGCCTCCTTTACGTTTTACTTGGAAGCCTTTCATGGTCTTGTAGCGGCAAAAAATATCTTTTACCGTACGCGCCATTACGTGGTGTATGCCAGGGGTGCCATTGGCAGAGGGAGGCCCTTCGTAAAAGGTAAAGGTGGGGTTTCCCTTGCGGGCAGAAACAGATTCCTCAAATATTTTATTTTCCTTCCAGTAGGAAAGCACGTCTGCTCCTACTACAGCAAGATTTATATTTTTGTATTCCGGGTATTTCACTTTTTATCTTCGTCTTCTGAATGTATTGTTGTCTCAATTTTTTTAGGGGCGCCTATCTCTTCATCGTAATCGTCGTCATCCTCTTCGCTGTATTGCCCTTTTTTGAAGGTGGCATCGTTTCCTTTACCAAATGTTAGCAGCAAAGCAGGCAGCAGCATAAGGTTGGTAAACATGGCAACGAATAAGGTAATGGAGGTTAAAAGCCCCAACGCCATAGTGCCGCCAAACTTGGAAAATGTAAATATGATAAAGCCAGCAAATAGCACTATAGAAGTATATATCATGCTTACCCCCGCTTCTCTTAAACTTATAGTTACTGCTTCCAGCACATTGCCTTTCCTGTTGTAAAGTTCTTGTTTGTATTTGCTAAGGTAATGTATGGTGCTATCTATAGATATACCGAAGGATATGCTAAATATAAGCGCTGTACTTGGCTTAAGCGTAATGTGGAACAAGCCCATAATACCTGCGGTAACTATCATCGGTATTACGTTTGGCACCAATGATATGAGTATCATTTTTACATTGGTAAAAATGAAGGCCATCATAAGGGAAATAAGGATAAAGGCAAAGACAAGGCTGCCCGAAAGGTCATTAATCAGGTATTCGTTTCCTTTAAGGAACAGTAATGTGGTTCCCGTAATGCGCACTTTGTAAGTACTGTCTGGGAATATTTCTTTTGCTTTAGCATCTATATCTGCTACAAGCTTATTCATTTTTATAGTTCCTACATCAGCTACCTTGGCAGTAAAGCGCACATTTTCGCCGGAGGAATCTACAAAAGATTTAAGCAATTCATTATTTTCGCTTCCCTTGCCAAAGTATTTTAATATAAAAGGCATCTCGCTATTGCTGGGCAAGGCGTAGTATTCCGGCTGGTTATTATAAAATGCCTGTCTTGCACCTTTTACAATGTTAAGAATAGAAAGGGGAGGAGAAACATAGTTTAACGTACTAAGATAAGTTTCAAACTCGTCCAGCTTCTTTAAGTTAGAAAGCTTCATCACCGCTTTCTTTTTGCCCAGGTCTATTACTATTTCCAGAGGCATTACGCCTTTGAAATTCTTTTCAAAAAAGGCAAGGTCGGTTTTAACGTTGCTTTTCTCGGGCAGATCGTCCACCATGTAAGAGACCGCATTTATCTGTGTAATGCCATACGCAGAAATGCTAAGGAATATAACTGTGGTAATATAAATCCATGCTTTGTGCCTAAGTACTATACCTTCTATCGCGTTATTTATTTTTGTAAGGAAGGTTAAATCAAGGTGTTTTAACTGCTTGGTGCTTGGCGCTGGCAGGTAGAACAATAACGATGGTATTATTACTAACGAAATGACAAATGTAGCCAGGCTAAGAATACCAGCTACCACCCCAAATTCTTTTATGATAGAAATGTCTGTAAAATAAAGTACCAGGAAGCCCACTGCCGTGTTGGCATTGGTCATAAACGTAAGGAAGCCTATTTTTTCTATTATCCTGTGTATGGCTTTTACCTTATCCTGATTCTTTCTGTATTCCTGATGGTATTTATTGAACATATAAATACAATTAGGAATGCCTATTACTATAATAAGCGAGGGTAGTATACCTGTAAGGAGTGTGATTTTATACCCTAAGAGCACCAGCGTACCTTGCGACCACAGCACAGTAATGATGATAACCAGGAGTGTAAAAAACACGGCGTACAAAGAGCGAAAAAACAGGTAAAGGATAATGCAGGTAACCAGTATGGACAGCGCCAGAAAGACAACTACCTCCCTGGTAAGCTCTCCTGCCAGGATAGCCCTTACATAGGGCAAGCCAGCATAGTGCAAACTAATACCAGTTTCTTTGGAGAAGGCTTCGCATTCTTTTAAAATGTTATTTACCACCTCTTGCCTGCGCGGGGAGTTAAGTACTGACTTTTCTATTGGCACTGCTATCAGCGTTGCCCTTGTCTGCTGGTTTAAAAGAAGTCCCTGGTAAAACCTGGCGTCTTCGGCCACTTTTAACAGGCTGTCCAGTTCGTGTTTGGTTTGTGGAGCTTTAGCAAATAAAGGCTTTAGAACAAACCTTTTTTCTACCGTATCTTTGGTAAGTATGCGGATGGATGGAATAGAGAGCGATTCTTTTACCCCATCTACCTTGGCTATGTTTTGAGTTAGCTGATAATAGGCCTGGAATTTCTTAAGGTCGCTGAAAACTGTAGGATCTTGTAGGCCAACAACCAGTATGTTGCCGTCTTCGCCAAAGGTTGCTTTAAACCTTTGAAAATAAATAAACTCAGGATCATCTTCCGGGATTACTTTTACAAAGTCATAGGTCATTTCTGCCTTGGTGGCTTTGTATGCCATAAAGGCTGTTATTACCACGGTAATAATCATCAGCCACAGGCGGAATTTTATAATAAGATCAGCTATTCGGGCCCACATAGAGATTTATAAGACCACAAATGTAAACAAAATTAGTTTTCAACATCGTTTTTTGTAAGCAGATATAAAATATATAACTACCCGTAAAGCAATTTTAAGTTTTTAAATTAGTTTTACAACTATGAAACTTACCTTCTGGGGAGCGGCAAGACAGGTGACGGGAAGCATGTTTCTTCTTGAACTGAAAGACTCCTATAAGATACTGATTGACTGCGGGACAGACTATGACAAAAGGCATTTTAACAGCGCTAAAAACCTCTTTAATTTTAACCCGGCAGAGCTAGATCTGGTACTGCTTACGCATGCCCACCTGGATCATTCGGGGAACATACCACTGCTGTTTTTGAACGGCTATAAGGGGCAGGTGCTTTGCACGGCAGCTACCTTATCGCTGGTGCAGATATTACTGAACGACAGCGCTTCCCTGAACAGCCGTAAGCTTAAGAAACGTATGTCGTTAAGGGGGGCTAGTGTGCATAACGATGATATGGATGGCCTTTACCTGGAAAAACAAGCCCAGGACGCCACTACCAATTTTGTTACTCTCCCCTTTAACCAAAACTTCGAAGTTCGTAAGGGATTGAGGGTTAAATTTATACCAACAGGGCATTTGCTTGGCGCCGCCAACATTGTGCTAGAAGTAGATGAGGACGGAACGACCAAAAGAATAGCATTTTCCGGGGATGTGGGCAGGGCAGATTACCCCTTGCTGAAAGATCCTCAGGGCCTACCGCAGGTAGATTACCTGGTTTGCGAGTCTACCTACGGCAACCGCAGCCATGAGGACGAGAACCCGGAAGCACTTCTGGAAGAAGTGATTACAAAGACCTGTGTGGATATTTCGGGCAGGCTTATTATACCTGCTTTTAGCACAGGCAGAACGCAATCGCTGCTGTTTGTGCTCCATAAGTTGTACAAAAAGGGCAAACTGCCTCGTATTAAGATATTTGCAGATAGCCCTATGGCCTTTTTAAGCACCAAAGTTTATGAGGACTATGTAGACCAGCTGAACGACGAGGCTCAGGATTTTGCAAAAGAGCATGGCGGGCTTTTTGACTTTGAAAATCTTATCCAGATAGATAACTATAAGGATAGCAAGGCTATATCTAATTACTACGAGCCTTGCATCATCATATCTTCTTCTGGGATGCTGGCTGGGGGAAGGATGCAGATGCATATTAAGAAGAACATCCAGAACCCATACTCAACCATACTGCTGGTGGGTTATTCGGCTGAGGGAACGCCTGGTTATGACCTGATTACGGGCAATCGTACCATTAGGCTAAAAGGCAAATCGTACCATGTGCTGGCTAATGTGGTGACTACGGATGTATTTAGCGGACATGCTGACCGTGAGGATCTTATAACCTTTGTTAAGCCTCAAAAAGCCCTTAAAAAGCTGTTTTTAGTGCATGGGGAACCGCCAAGCCTAGACGCCCTGAAGGAGAGCCTTGAAGGAGAGGGTTTTAAAGACGTAATTATCCCTGAACGTGGAGAAAGCTTTGAGCTTTAACTTGTGCCAATCGGCATTAGCAAAGAATTTTTGCCTCGAACAACCTCAATCTATTCATTTATCGCCAGATATGGGCCAGTTTGTGCTACTTATAAAACTATAATCTTACTGTTTATCTTACACTAAAAAAATTGGCACTTGTTAATGCGCTTGTTATCGCTTGTTAATTTCGTTGTTATTGCTTGTTATTTCGCTTGATAATTTTTCGGAGATGTATTATTT
>FTLB01003814.1_pt1 | contig 19184 bp, 11 predicted proteins | sample 1658291 | NCBI WGS metagenome assembly FTLB01 (sample SAMEA3914812, study PRJEB12502) | metagenome | biome: forest; material: soil | place: Canada | collected 2011-07-07 | depth 0.1 m
GCATAATACCTGCCTATTACAGAAGCGATTTCTCCTGTGGTTTTAGCCATGTGCTCTTCTAAGTCCTTTATATAATGTATACCTGCATGTGGGTCTGTATCTCTCCCGTCTGTAAAAGCATGTATAAATACATTATTAACTTGCTTGTTTTTTGCAATGCTGCACAGTCCTTTAATATGGTCTATATGAGAATGCACACCGCCATCGGATAACAGGCCCATAAAATGCACTTTTTTATTGTTTTTCTTGGCGTAGTCAAGAGCATCTGTAAGCGTTTTCTCTGTATCAAGCGTATGTTCTTCTACCGCTTTGTTTATTCTTACCAAATCCTGGTAAACTACCCTGCCTGCTCCAATATTCATGTGTCCCACTTCAGAGTTTCCCATCTGCCCGGGAGGTAAGCCTACAGCAAGCCCCGATGCATCTAGCTTGCTATGAGGGTATTTTTTATATAACGAGTCTATAAAAGAAGTATCGGCTTTCTCTATGGCAGATACTTTAGGGTTAGAGGCTATACCCCAGCCATCCAGTATAATTAGTATTACTTTCTTATTCATTGCTTTTTTAACTTATAAATAGAGGCTAAATCTATCTAAAATTCTGTTTTTTTTAAGTTATTAGGGAATATTTTTTGAAAGCGGCTTTGGCGTGATTCTTGCATTCCTTATTTTTAGATTTTATGACAGGTACTATTAAAATAAACAAGGTTCTTTTATCAGTACTTGCAGTATTGCTATTGCTTAGAGTGCAGCTAAAGGCACAAGGGCCAGATATTATAGGCAATACCAAACTGGCGCTAAAAACCGGAAGCTCCAGAGAACTCTCTAAAAACTTTAATGACATTATAGAATTGAGTATAGATGGCGAGAAGTCTAGCTATAGCAAACAACACGCCGAGATTCTTATAAAAGAGTTTTTTAAGAAGCACCCACCGGCAGATTTTCAATATGTGCACCAAGGCGCTTCTAAAGAAGGCCTTAAGTATGCCATAGGCAATTATTCCTTTAGCGGTGGCGAGTATAGGGTTTATATGCTTATAAAACGATTTAACGGAAACTACCTGATAGACACTATTGAGTTTGATAAGGAATAAATAAATAATTGCGAATTCTCGTCTGGCTCTGAATGATATTCAGAGCCTTTTTTTATTTTTGCGCCGTCTATGTTTAATTACCTTTCCGAACAGGCCATTGATAGCTTTATTTCTTCTGCGTTAAATGAAGACGTAGGCGATGGCGACCATTCTTCTATGGCCTCCATACCGGCGGGAGCCAGCAATAGAGCTCGGCTTATTATTAAAGGAGAAGGCGTGGTAGCTGGCATAGAGCTAGCCTCCAAAATATTTGAGCAGGTAGACGCTACGCTTAAAATAGCTCTTTTTAAAAAGGATGGGGACCAGGTAAAGTTTGGAGACATTGCTTTTTCTGTAGAGGGTAACGCCAGAGCAATATTAACAGGGGAACGACTCGTACTTAACTGTATGCAGCGGATGAGTGGCATAGCCACTTTTACAAGGGAACTTACAGAACTAATAAAGCATACCCAGGCAAAGCTTTTGGACACTCGGAAGACTACCCCTAACTTTAGGATGATGGAAAAGTGGGCCGTTGTTATTGGCGGGGGGGTAAACCACCGGTTCGGGTTATTTGATATGATTATTCTGAAGGACAACCATGTGGACTATGCGGGGGGAATAAGCAAAGCGATAAACTCTACGCATTCCTACCTTGAAAAAACAGGTAAAACCCTTAAAATTGAGATAGAAACAAGAAACTTAGAAGAAGTAAGAGAGGTTTTGGCCAGCGGGGGTGTTGACAGAATAATGCTGGATAACATGACTCCTTTGCAGTTAAAAGAGGCTGTTGCATTAATTGGCGGACTATACGAAACGGAAGCTTCTGGAGGAATTAGCAGGGCAACTATAAAAGAAGTTGCGGAAACAGGTGTAAATTACATCTCGGTAGGAGCATTAACCCATTCTGTAATCAGCATGGATATGAGTTTAAAAGCGTATTAATTAAAAATTTAAAATGATAGTAAAAACAAAAAAGTATCAGCTTCCCAAAAAAACATATATAAATTTGGGGATAATTGTGTTGCTTAAAAAACAATGGTGGTACATTCTGGGGCCTTTGGTAATAGGTTGCATTGCATTTTTTCTTCCTTCTTATAAATGGTGGTTTATTGTACCCGCCATTTTAGCTCCTATTCTTTATCTTCTTTTCTGGGCAATACAGTTTGCCGGGGTTACGCAGTTAGAGCAGAATAAAATAATGTTTGAAAAACTAAGCTACGAAATAGACAGCCGCCAGGTGCTTATAAAGTTGAATGCTAAGCAGGGCAGCCCTTTGCAATGGAACATGATAAAAGAAGCCTGGAAAGGTAAAGATCATTTTTTACTTGTGGTCTCCAAAGGGCAGTTTGTACACCTGCCGTTTAGAATATTTAATTCGGAAAACGATATAAAGTTTCTGGAATCTATACTAAGACGTAAAGAGTTTATTAAATAATAAAAAGGGGCTGAGTCCCCTTTTTATTTGCCAGCTAGTTTACTAGTTATTGTTTTATAATTTTTTGTACATACACTTGCTCGCTAATTTGTATTTGCAGTAGGTACAGGCCTGAGTTAAGCGAGGAGCCAAAAGTTATTCCCTCATTAGAATTGTATGTGCCAGAGTACATTATTTTTCCAGTTAGGTCAAGTACTTTTATTTGCACAGGTAGTTGAGGCGCGCCAGATACTATTAGGCTTGTTGCGTTGGTAAAAGGGTTGGGCGCTACTATTACTTCTACCTTGTTTTCTGTACTTGTTGAGATTATTTTACTATAGTTTACATTACCGTTGTAATCGTATTGCGCAAGCCGATAGTAGGCTATGCCTCCCAAAGGGCTTGCATCCAGTAAAGAATAGTTATGTATAATAACGCTGGTTCCATTGCCTTTTACCTGCCCTATCTCTTCAAAGCTATTCCCATCGGCAGAACGTTCTACCGCAAAGTAGTTATTGTTTATCTCTGAAGCAGTAGTCCAGTATAAGGTAACAGTAGCAGCGCTTGCGCTAAGACTGAAATTAGAAAGAGTTACTGGTTGGGCAATAGGAGTACAAGTACCAGTGAAACTGGTGTACTTATCCAGAACAACCATCTGAGGGGCATCGGTTGTAAAATTATTAGTAGGTTCGCAGCTTAATACATAGCTTCCCCACTGTGGCCCGCCAGCCCAATAGGTGCCAAGTATACAGTATTCTTGCAGGTAAGCAAGGAAGTTAGTAAGCATGGTGTTCCAGTTGGTTTGGTCTGCATTGTTAGGTATGCCATATTCTCCTACCATGCCTCTAACCTTATTGTTTGTAACCCAAGTTACAAAAGGGGTAATAAGAGTTACGCCCGTATTAACATTATCTCCATTCCCTGCCATGGTATTATTAGAATAGCCGCCGGAGTAGTTGTTGTCGAAATATTGATGGGCTTCAAAAACAAGGTTATTGTTGGGGTCTGTAAGTGTGTTGTAAGTATTGTTATAGGTCGTCCAGGTATTACCATGCGACCAGTTATCGCCTTCTATGATGATAACATGAGACTGATCTACGGTTCGGATGGCATTAATAGTAGCCTGGGCAATAGTCATCCAGTTTATCCCCCCAAGGGTATTTGGCTCATTCATAATATCGTAGCCCCAAACGGTACTATTAGATGCATAATGGGTAGCTAGTTGAATCCACAAATTATTAAATTGAGCCTGAGTCGGGCCTCCTCCAGTTGTGATTACATTGCCATTGTAGGGATACCTGGCATAATTATGACAATCAATGTAAACAGATACTCCGGCATTAGTAGCATATCCAATCACTTGGTCTAGTTGTGCCAGATAAGTGGCGTTCAGGGCTCCGCCAAGCGAGGGCTGCATTCGCTCCCACAAAAAAGGAACCCTAATTAGCTTTAAGCCTTTCGAGGCATAATAAGTAAACTCTGCCTGAGTAGGTTCGTAATAATTAGTGCCCTCCGTGCCAACGCCGCTATTCCATTCCATGCCGGAAAGGTTTACCCCAAATTCTGATGCCTGGGCAGATAACCTTACAGGAGGAAGGACAACTATAGTAAATAGGCAGGCTAAAAATAAAGTTTTTAGGCTTTTTGCCCTATTTTTCTTACATATAAATAATGCCAGTTTATTCATATATCATTATATCTATTTGAAATATGCTTTTTTGAGCAGGACTTTCCTAATTATTAATTGGCCTTTTGAGAGATAGGTAACCTGCTTAAATTCAATACAAAAGAAGGGATAACTGAAAATTAGCGGTTTGTCTTTTATTGTATAAAAAAATTCTAATATTAAGTTTTGCAGAAGAAAAAATTGAAAATCAAAAAAGGGACTTAGCCCCTTTTTTATTCCTTTTTGTCAGTTATTAAGTTTACTGTTTTATCATTTTTTGTACGTATACCCGGTCATTTATCTGTACCTGCACAATGTACAAGCCTACATTAAACTCGCTTCCCAAGGTTATCGTTTCATTGGTATAATAATTTCCAGTATAAAGCAGTTTCCCTGTTAAGTCAAGCACCTTTATCTGCACTGCCTCTTTCTGGGAATCGGATATGAGTATGCTGGTTTGGTGAGTAAACGGATTAGGCGCTACTGTTACCAATGTTTTGTCTTCGGTACTGGTAGAAAGCGTAGCGCTGTATTCTATGGCCCCATCATAGTCGTATTGAGCCAGGCGGTAGTATCCTGTTCCGATTATAGGACTCTCGTCAATGAAGGAATACGTATGTCCTATCTCACTGGTTCCATTTCCTTTTACCTGCCCTATTGCTTCAAAATCATAGCCGTCCCTGGAACGCTCTACATTAAAGTAGTTATTATTAACTTCCGAAGCTGTAGCCCAGTAAAGTGAAACAGAAGAACCATTGTTAACCAGGTTAAAGCCTGCCAGGCGCACAGGCTGGGCAGTACAACCGCCAATATCTGCAATTACAGGAAGCGCGTTACAAGTTGTACCGGTGGAAATGTTCCAGTTATAAAAATATACATATTCTGAAGTGCTATTGGTTCCGTAGTTGTCAGCGCTTGTAATTTGTACTATGCTCCCCGGAGTTGCAGAATTGTCTTTATAAGGATATGCAAAAGTGCCCGTATTTTCTAAAGATATCCCTGCGCTTCCTGAATGCGCTGAAATTACAAGTGTATACGGAGCCGGCGAAGAACTGCTTCCCGTAATGCTAAATCCTAAGTTTACTGTAACCATTTCAAGCCCCCCAGCTGTCGGGCCTGAGGGTATGGTTGGGCTAGCTGAAGTAATAACAGTTCCTGAGCTATTTAATAATTCTATAGTAATGCTTTCGCCAACGCCTCCATTATAGTAAATAATAGGTATATCTACAGTATTTAAAGTAAAATTGGAATAGGCTGTAAAGTTAAGTCCTAAATTAGAGCCAACACCGCCACTATTGCTAACAGTAGTAGAAGTTCTTCCAACTTTAGCAGATATAGTACTCATGTCTTTTACATAGTAGGTAGTTGTACTGGTAATACCACTAGGCGAATAAGTTGTACCAGTAGTAATAGGGGTGCCGCTTGCACTGGCTGATGCATACCAGCCATAAGTATCTCCTGTATGCCCAGCTTGTGGAGTAATTGACAGTGTAGCGGTTCCTCCTGAACTTGTGCAACCGTCTACCGGAGTGGGAAGATCAGATGTAATAGTAACGCTGCCTGTATCGCTGGGGCAACCTGCAATGCTTGCTATAAGTTGGTAAGTTCCGGCAGTTCTTACATCACTTAAGGTAGAGTTGGTTTCACCTGTTATTTTAGATCCTCCTTCCAACCACTGCCATGTTGTTCCCGCAGGGAAAGATGCCAGGTTTGATGGCGTAAGGTTGTATGAAGTAGTGGTACATAAGGTATCTTTTGTTCCAATATTGGGAACCGGAAGGGTAGAAGTTATATTAATTGTATCTGTTTGTGAACAGGTCGAAGAATCTACCGTCACAAAATATTTTCCTGCAGTAGTTACGGCCAGCGTAGTCTGGCTTGTATTCGTATTTAGCTGTGTAGTAGGAGCTGAGTTATTATACCAATGAAATGTTCGATAGGTCTGTGCTGTTAATCCTGAATTGAGGGTAATAGTACCCGTAGTTCCGCATAAAGATTGGTCTGGGCCAAGGCTTGGTTTAGAACATTTAGGGGCCATATTGCAAGGGCTCCAGAAGTTTCCTGTAGCCAGAAATAAGGCAAGGGTTTTTAATGTGTTGCCAAAATATAAGGGAGGAGTGTCGGTAGTGTTCACTGCTTCCGTATACATGCTGTTAATTGTAGCCTGGTAAGCAGTAGTAGCTCCTACGCAACCCGCCATAAAAGTAGATACAAACGTAGCGTCATGCGTACCGCCTGTTATAGGGCCTGTGGGGGCCACTACTCCCGATACATTAGCCGCCCCTGCCGCCTGGCATTCTTTAGCAATGTTGCTACATATAGTCTGCGCCCAGGCGTCGCCATACCAAGCAACATCTACAGCCATCCTCCAGGGATTACGGCAGGCATCATACCCATATTGATTTGCAGGCCCATTACATCCATTTTCAACTCCATTCTGATCAGACCAGTTAGTTACAAGCCCTGAGTTAGCGTTTACATTGGCCAATACCAGTGTTTGGGCTGCTCCGGCAACACTAGTCCATGATACAGATTGTATTGAGGTGACGTCTGACGAAAATGCAAAGCATTTGTAATAGGCTGGGGCCATGTAACTTGGATTCCGACAGGTATTGCTTGTAGAATTACAGTTAATCCAGCCGTCGCCATTAGAAGGCTGATATTGAGGAGTGGTTTTAGTATCTATCTCGCATTTGTTAATGGCGGTAATAAGCGTATTGGCCTCTGTTTTATAAACATAAGGAGTGGTAGCAGTAGGCCACTGGTAAGCGGCAACCAGTAGCGCCATGGCAGCGTCTTCATCCCCATCAGTAGCGCCCATAGTGCCTGAGGCACCTGTACAGCCTCCAATTTTCCAGTTCATAAGGCCGTTTGCATCGGCATTAGCTTTGTAATATGCCCAAAGACCATCAAAAGTAGCTTTATCGCCTGCATAAGCGGTAAGCAACATCCCATAGCCTATCCCTTCAGATACAGTAGAAGTTCCATCGTCAAATAAGACACGGTATTGGGTCGTCCCACAAGCTCTTACGTAAGTAGTTTTCCAATAATTGTAAGCGTTAGCTGCATCTGTAGATGAGCCATAAGCTCCCGTTGTGGGTAAATTAGTCGGCAGGGTTGCCGTTCCGGGATATGAGGTATTAGACCCAAAAGGAACTGTAGGCGCAGGAGTAGAGCCATTTATGCTTTGTGCCCAAATCTCTACTATAGCTCCCAAGGCAAAAAAGACTAATAAAATATACTTTCTTATCATGACAAATGATACTAAATCAGAACCTTTAATTTACTCAATAAAACAGTATTTTCCTAATTATAGATAGGCTTTTTCAAATAAAAGTAACCTGTAAATGCAATCACAAATTGCTATAATCCTATAACGCGTTATTTTACTTTATGTTATAAAGGAAAATAATTATACCTTTTAAGAAATTAGTTATAGGCTAAATAAGAATTATTTAAGGAAAATTAAGATTGGCTAATTTTTGAAAGATAATCCCAAATGACAATACCAAGCGCTACGGAAATATTTAAAGAATGCTTAGTTCCATATTGGGGAATTTCTAGGGAAAGGTCAGAAAGGGCTATGGTGGACTCGCCAACGCCAAATACTTCATTGCCAAAAACAAAGCAATAGTTCTTTGTTTTATCAGGCATGAATTTAGTAAGGGAGAGGCTTTCATCGGTTTGTTCTACGCAGGCAATGGTGTAGCCTTCTTCTTTTAGCTTTTTTACTATATCGGCAGTTTCTTTTACGTATTCCCAGGCTACCGAGTCGGTAGCCCCTAAGGCCGTTTTATTAATCTCCTTATTTGGCGGAACGCCCGTAATGCCGCAGAGGTATATTTTTTCTACAAAAAAGGCGTCTGAAGTGCGAAATGCAGAACCTACATTATGAAGGCTTCTTACATTATCCAACACAATAACTATGGCATTTTTGCTGGCATTTTTATATTCTTCCGGAGAAATCCTCCCCAATTCTTCCATGCTAAGCTTTCTCATACGGACAAAAGTTATTCACAAAATTTTAACAGAAATGCAATGTAAAAATAATCTGGCTATCTTTATATAGCGATAGTTTGTCCTAATACTTTACATTGAGCGCCCCAAGTCCAGCCATAGAAACCCCTTTAATGAAGCAGTACAATGCTATTAAAGGCAAATACCCCGGAGCCTTGCTTCTGTTTAGGGTAGGGGATTTTTATGAAACTTTTGGCGAAGACGCTGTAAAAGCCAGCCGGATATTAGAAATTACACTTACCAAACGAGGTAGCGGTTCAGCTTCAGAAACTGCCCTGGCTGGTTTTCCTTATCATTCACTGGATTCTTACCTTCCCAAACTAGTTCGGGCGGGATACCGGGTTGCCATTTGCGACCAACTTGAAAACCCTAAGGATGTAAAAGGTATTGTGAAGCGAGGGGTTACGGAATTGGTAACTCCAGGCATTTCCTTTAATGACCATGTGCTGAACGTAAAGCAGAACAACTACCTGGCATCTGTTTACATTACAAAAGAAGGAACAGGCATTTCTTTCCTTGATATTTCTACCGGAGAGTTTCTTACTTCGCAAGGCGACAATGCTTATATAGAAAAGCTATTACAAAACTTTAACCCTTCTGAGGTACTTTACTGCAAGTCTACCAAAGCAGAGTTCCAGGAATATTTTGGAGATAAATTTAACACTTACGCGCTGGACGAATGGGTATATAGCCTGGAGTTTGGCTACGAAAAACTGACCAACCATTTTGGAACCATCTCACTGAAAGGCTTTGGTATAGAGGGCTTAAAGGAAGGCATCATATCTGCGGGAGCGGTGTTTCATTACCTGTCAGAAACAGAGCATAAGGATATAAACCATATACAGAGCATTTCTCGGATTGAGGAGGAGAAATACGTATGGCTGGATAAATTTACCATCCGCAACCTGGAGCTTATTTACCCCCAGCACAGCGAGGGGGTGTCGCTGATAGATGTACTGGACAAAACACAGACACCGATGGGCGCCCGCCTACTTAAAAAATGGGTATCGTTGCCGCTTAAAGATAAAACGCCTATTGAGGAACGACTAGCGATAGTAAATGCTTTTGTGAACGATGCCGAGCTATTACAAAAATTGGGGCAGGACTTAAAACACATCGGCGACCTGGAGCGATTGATTTCCAAAGTATCGGTAAGGCGGATAAACCCCAGGGAGTTGCAACAGCTGCGACGTGCGCTGGAGCATATAAAACCTATTAAGCTACTATTAACTCATCACCCGCTGGCTTCTTTAAATAAACTGGCGGACCAACTGAACAGCTGTGATTTTCTGGTTGAAAAGATCGCTAATGAACTTAGAACGGAATTACCATTGGTAAGCAACCAGGGGAACCTGATTAGGGATGGGGTGAACGAGGAACTGGATGAGCTACGTAAGATTGCTTACTCAGGAAAAGACTACCTGATACAGATACAGCAGCGCGAAGTAGAACGCACAGGGATTAGCTCGCTTAAAATATCGTACAACAAAGTATTTGGCTACTACCTGGAAGTAACCAATGCTCATAAGAACAAAGCCCCGGCAGACTGGATAAGAAAACAAACACTGGTAAATGCGGAGCGGTACATTACCGAAGAGCTGAAGACCTACGAAGAAAAAATACTTAATGCCGAGGATAAGATAGGAACCATAGAGCAACGGCTTTTTAACGACCTGGTATTAAGCGCTGAGGAATACGTGGGGCAGATACAGCAAAACTCCAGGGTAATTGCCTCGCTGGATTGCCTGGCTTCTTTTGCTTCGTCGGCCATACAGAACAATTATACCCAGCCTGTTATAAGCGAAGGTAAAGCGTTGGATATAAAAGCGGGTAGGCACCCGGTAATAGAACTACAGCTTCCGGTATCGGAGAAGTACGTGCCTAACGATGTGTACCTAGACGATGAGACCCAGCAGATAATGATTATTACTGGCCCTAACATGGCAGGTAAATCGGCCTTGCTTAGGCAAACGGCGCTTATTGTCCTTATGGCGCAAATAGGCTCTTTTGTTCCGGCGGCGGCGGCGGAAATAGGGCTGGTAGACAAGATATTTACCAGGGTAGGGGCTTCGGATAACTTGTCCAAAGGCGAATCTACCTTTATGGTAGAGATGAACGAAACCGCCAGCATATTAAATAACCTGAGCGAACGCAGCCTGGTGTTGATGGATGAGATTGGCAGGGGAACAAGCACCTACGACGGTATTTCCATTGCCTGGTCTATTGTAGAGTATTTGCATAACTCCGTAAACAGGCCCAGAACCCTTTTTGCTACTCACTACCACGAGCTTAACCAGCTAGCGAATGACTTTCCTCGCATAAAGAATTTTAACGTTTCGGTTAAAGAGGCTGGAAACAAAGTGCTTTTTATACGCAAGCTTAAAGAAGGCGGCAGCGAGCACAGCTTTGGTATACATGTTGCGCAAATGGCGGGGATGCCTCTTAATGTGGTTATCCGTGCCGGGGAACTGCTGCACCACCTGGAGAAAGACAAAATAAGCAGCCAGCAAACGGTAAAGGAACTTCCAAAGAACAATTACCAGCTTAGGCTATTTGACGCTGCCAGCCCCGAATTTGAGAAAGTAACCGAGCTATTATCAAAAATTGATATTAATGCCATGTCTCCGGTAGAGGCCCTGTTGAAACTAAATGAGCTTAAACTTATTCTATCCGATAAAAAAGCGAAGTAAAATTTGATTGGTATACCTATAAAAATTTAACTTGGGCTGATATTTTTAATAAAAGGTTATGAAAAAAACGATACTACTACTGACTATTCTATTTTTTGGAGGCAATGTCGCCTTTTCACAAGAGGAACACCACAAGGAAAAAGCTGAGTACTCTAAGATGGACACTCAACTGGAACACCTTATGGACTCTGCAGCCAAGCACATGATCTACTTTATACTTAGCCAGAAGGAGCAAGAGTACAGCAACTCTATGGCAATTATTTCTCAGGCAGATAGCCTGTACAACAAAATGGTAAAGGTTGTATCTACCCATAAAGGCAACCACCAAGTTACAGAGCAGGACGAGCTTACTGACAGAAAAGAAGAACTGGGGGCTTATAAAGACACGAAGCTTAAACAGTCTATAATGGCGGAAACGGCCAAACAGAGAACGGAAAAGGTTAAGTTTCACGGCAAAAGCTACCTGTTAAGCGCAAAGTCTAAGTCGAAATTTGAGGTTTTTGAAGAGTACTTGCCAAGAAACTAAAATTATTTACTGATTAGACTTGAATATTTTGATCTAATCACTATTTTTGCAGTCCCTTTGGTAAATTAAAGATGCGGGAGTAGCTCAGTTGGTAGAGCACGACCTTGCCAAGGTCGGGGTCGCGGGTTCGAGTCCCGTTTCCCGCTCTAATACAAGTAGTCATTGGTCAAATAGTTGCCGCTGGCAGCGAATGATTAATGACTAATTTTTTGCCGGGATGGTGGAATTGGTAGACACGCAAGACTTAAAATCTTGTGGCCAATAGGCTGTGCGGGTTCAAGTCCCGCTCCTGGTACAATGCTTAAAAAGCCTCAAATTGTAATAATTTGAGGCTTTTTGGGTTCAATAACGGTTCCCCTAAGAATTATTTTTCATTACCCCCCATTGAAGCAATTCGCAAATGAATTAGAAATTGCAGAATTAGTATATTGTAAAAAATTATTTAACAGTAATTAACTCTTTCAGTCCTAGATTGTCCAAGTATTTATTATAAAATAATTATTGCTTATTCTTACTTATATCTTTCCAATCTACTACTCCTGTTCTTTTAGCCCATACCTCATATAATACTATCAGCTCTTTTACCTTCTCTGGATTAGATGCCGCCAGATTATTCAGCTCTGTTCTATCCTCTTTTATATTGTAAAGCTCCCACTTATTTTCGGGATAAAAAGAAACTATTTTCCAGTCTCCTTTTCTAACGGCCCTGTTACCTTCATGCTCCCAGTATATTACTTCATGACCTTTCCACTCCTTGTTTTCTAATGCCAACTTAAATGATATTCCTTCCTGTGGAATAAGCTTATTCCCCTTGTATTCGTTAGGATAGCTAAACCCTGCAAGATCAAATAAAGTTGGCTGTATATCTATAACGTGTGCAGGAGTATGAAAGAAACTATTAGGCTGTATTTTACCCGGAGCATAAGCAATAAATGGGGTACTTATGCCGCCCTCGTGTTCCCAGTGCTTAAAAGAGCGGAAAGGCGTGTTACTTACGTTGGCCCAATTATACTCGTAGGTTACAAAAGATTCGGGGTTATCTGCAGGGAACGGCTTTACATAATCTGCGACTTCTTTGGTTTCTTTCCAGAAGGGAAAAGCATACTCATGACTTGCTCCGTTATCAGACAAAAAGAATACATAGGTATTTTTGTCCACCCCTAATTCTTCAAGCTTAGACAGCAGACGGCCTACGTTGTAATCAATTCGTTCTACCATAGCAGCAAAAACAGCCATCTTTAAATCCCATGCTTCCTTTTCTGTATCACGTAACTGGTACCAAGCAGGGATGAGCGAATCTCTCGGAGATAGTTTCCATTCTGCCTTGATAATGCCCAAGTCTACCAATTTTTTGTAACGTTCGGAACGCACTATGTCCCATCCCTTCATGTACTTTCCTCTGTATTTTTCAATGTCTTCTTTACGCGCCTGCAATGGAAAATGAGGAGCATTATAGGCCGTAAAAAGAAAAAACGGTTTCTTCTCGCCTTTTGTTTCATCTAGGAAGCGCAGGGCATAGTCGGTAATCTCATCTGTTAAATAGTAACTCTCCGCCTTCTTTTCGGTAGTATAGCTCTCCAGCTTCTTGTTATTTAATACAAAGAAGTCCGTTTCGCGGAGCTTGTAAGGATGTGGGTAAAAGAAGTTGCTGGTGCCGCCTACCAGTGCAAAAGATTTATGATACCCTCTTGAAACAGGCCATTGTTCTGTAGTATTGCCGATGTGCCATTTGCCGGACATAAGTGTCGTATATCCTTGCATTTTTAGGCCTTCGGCAATGGTAATTACATTTTTATTCAGGTATCCCTGGTAGGCAGGAACGCCCAGATCATTGTTCATAAAGCCGACTCCTGCCTGATGATTGTATACACCGGACTGTAAGCTGGAGCGTGTTGGGCAACAGCGGGAAGTATTATAGAAATGGGTAAACCGCTGTCCATTCTTCGCCATTTTGTCAATATTGGGCGTGGAGATTTCAGAGCCATAAGCGCCTAGGTCAGAAAAGCCCATATCATCCACAAGTATAACCACAAAATTAGGTTTGGTTGGATTAGTCTTTTTCTGTGCGTTTAGAGAACTTACAAAGAAAGTTAAAACTATTACTAGATATCCTAATACCGCCCTTCTGTACATAATAATATTATTTAGTGATTTATGTGCTTGCAGCAAATAGGGTCAGTTTATAGCACCCGGATTACCTGAGATCTGAGTTCTACTGCCGAAGTTAAAAATAAAGGAATACAAACGTATTCCTTTATTTTTAACTATAAAAAAACTAACTATTTTACTACTTTAAATTAAAATTACTTTCTGCTTACTTTTTAATAATATATATTCTACTATATAATTGTATTGATCATTACTTCTTGGCTTGGTCTGTATCTTTCAATTCAACAACTACGTTGTTAAGCTTACCGCTAAATGCAAATGGACCTTTGTATGAAGAAGAGACCGTAGTTCCAAGGTCTCTACCTACTTCAAGCCCATCGTATCCGCTGCTTACTGTACTTATTGTGCCAAGATCTTTTGAACCTACCTGCTCTCCATTAATATATAAGGCTACTGTTTTATTTTTGCCTTCGTTACTGTAATTAACTTCTGCTTTTAGAGCAACTTTTCCGGCGGGAACATCTTTGGTGGATTTTACTTCAATTAATTTACCATCTGCATTGTAGGCCAATACCAGTTTCTTGTCTTTTACATAAAGACTAATTCCACCCAATACATTACCGAATGAAAATAACACGCCCTGCGCGCCTTTCTGGTCAATTTCTGCATTAGCAGTAATAATGTAGGAACTGGTGTAAAATTTAAAGGTATTATTTCTTGTAAAGTAATCGTCTCTGTAAAGTGTTATTTTCTTAGCGTCACCAAAAATGTTCTGGTTGCTTACTACCCAGTCGTCTTTTAAAGGATATACATTGTATTTCCATGCTTCAGAGTCAAACAATTCTGCCAGCTCTTTTACTTTATCCGGGTATTTATCTGCCAGGTCGTTGGTTTCGTTAAAGTCTTCGCGAACGTTGTACAAGTACCATTTCTCATCGCTCTTAGGTATTCTTTTGGAACGGTCGTGAGGGAAAGATGCTTTCCATCCGTCCTTATAAATAGCGTGAGAACCTGTCATTTCATGGTACTGAACAGTATGGCGTTCAGGAAGATTTTTATTTTCGGGTTGAATGGTATAAGCCAGACTAGTTCCTTCAATAGGTTCCTGAGGATATCCGTTTATAACAGTAGGCACTTTTACTCCTGTTAATTCAACAGTAGTTGGCAAAATGTCGTTAACGTAAGAGTATTGATTACGGATACCGCCTTTGTCTTTAATCTTTTTAGGATAGAAAAGGATCAACGGATCGTGGGTGCCTCCTTCAAAGTTTGCATAGCTTTTATAAAAGCGGAACGGCGTATTAGTAGATGCCGCCCATCCGTCTGGATAAAGCGCGTTAGATTGGTCGGTACCCAGCTTATCTAAATTTTTAACTTCAACAGCCAACGACTGCTCGCGAGTATCATTAGGATTGGTGGTAATAAATCTGCCATATTCTTTAGCTCCTCCTTCTGCGCCGTTATCGCCTATTACTACTGCAATAAGCGTATTGTCCAGCTGCCCAATGCTTTCTATGAACTGCACAATGCGCCCTATCTCATGATCGGTTTCTGAAAGGAATCCTGCAAATACTTCCATGTGTTTCAGATAGACTTTTTTCTCATCTTCTGATAGTTTGTCCCAAGGTTTTACGCCTGGATTAGAAGGAGGCAGTTTTGTATTGGCAGGAACCAAACCCTTTGCTATCTGATTTTTTAATACTGCTTCTTTGTACTTGTCCCAACCGGCATCAAATTTACCTTTGTATTTGTCTATCCATTCTTTAGATACCTGGTGAGGAGCATGTACCGCACCGGGAGCAAAATACAGGAAGAAAGGTTTATCGGGGGCGGCAGCTTTCTGATTAGAAATATAGTTAATAGCTTCATTAGCAAATAACTCATTTACATGTCGCCCTTGCGGATCTTCCGGTTCGCGCTGCGTGTCGCGGTAAAGGGTGGGATGCCATTGGTCGCTTGCTCCGGCTTCTGGAGGGTAGCCAAAGAAATGGTCAAATCCACGGCCTGTAGGCCAGCGGTTAAACGGCCCGGCCTGTGTGGCGTCCGATGGGTGGGTGATGTGCCATTTGCCAATGGCAAATGTGTTGTAACCATTTTCGCGAAGTATTTCGGCGATGGTAGCTTTTTCGAAAGGCAGGTAGCCATCGTAGCCAGGCGTGTCGTAGGAAGTGCTGGCAAAAAAACCAAAATGCACCGAATGGGGGTTTCGTCCTGTGAGCAACGCAGCTCTTGTAGGAGAGCAATAAGCCGCCGTATGATAATTGGTATAACGCAGTCCCTCATTAGCCAGACGGTCGAGGTTTGGCGTTTCAATCAATCCGCCAAAAGCAGAGGCGGCGCCGTAGCCAATATCATCAATTAATATCCAAACTACATTGGGTGCGTCATGTGGAGCTTTAGGCTGTGTTTGTTGACGAGACTCTTTAGTTTCGGCTAGCGTTTTTCCTATCTTTCCCTGGAAGGTTGGCGTTGGGCTATACTGAGCATTAGCCGAACTCGCGCATAAGCCCATAGCGGCAGCAACTAGTATAGTAGATCTTTTAAAGTTTATCATAATTATTTATTGTCAGTATAAAATGGATTGCTGTTTGGTAAGAACCAGTATAGCTGGAGCGGACTTAGCGCTCCAACTAACAGTATCTGGTTGCTTTTTAACTTTTATCATTAGTACTATTTTATTTAAGATCAATCGTTATTGTATTTAATTTATCGTTAAATATAAAAGGACTTTTGTACGTATCGGAAACAGGCGTACTTAAATCTTTTCCTACGTCAAAGCCCTCGTCGTAGCCATTTATTGATGTAGACTCGCCTTTGGTGATTTTTCTTTCTCCTACTTTTGCATCGTTAATGTATATCGTTTCTGTGCCTGCTATTTCGCTGGCTTCTTTTACTTCGTTGTAACGCACTTCCAACCGCAGCTTTACATTACCCAGAGGCACAGGCTTGTCTGATATTAAACGGCTAACGTGCGTGCCGAAATTATTTGCCACCTGGAATTTGCCTTCCTTAATGAATAAGGATAGCCCGCCAAAATGGCCGCCTATAGCGTATAGTACTCCTTCTGCATTTTTAGAAGTAATGTTGGCATCGGCAGCAATATCAAATGAACGATTGTGTAGCACCGGCCCTGCAAGAGCAAATGTTTGAGTGAATCCATTATATAATACTATATGGGTCTGGTTAGCATAGGCGCTTATGCGCTCAAGCCCAAAAGCGGAAACTGTCCAGTCTTTCAATGGATAAACGTTGTACTTTTTGGCTTCAGCGTCAAATACATCTTGTAGTTCTTTTAGCTTCTCGGGATATTTTGTTGTAAGGTCGTTCCGTTCATTAAAATCCTCAGCCAGGTTATAAAGCTCCCATTTGTCGTTTTCAAAAGCTCCTCCCTGTTTATGGAACGCTTCTGCTTTCCAGCCATCTTTATAGATGGAACGCGACCCTGCTATCTCATAATACTGTACTGAATGCCTTGACGGCGCTTTGTCATCGTTAATAGTATACGCAAGACTGATTCCTTCCACAGGTTCCTGTGGATATCCATTAATTACCGTTGGGGCCTTTGATCCTGTCAAATCAACAATTGTTGGCCAGATACTATTTACATGTGAATATTGTGGCCTGATAGTTCCTTTATCTTTAATCAGTTTAGGATAAAAAATAATAAGCGGGTTGTGTGTGCCTCCCTCAGCGTTGGCGTCCTGTTTTAGGTACCTGAAAGGAGTATTATTGGCCATAGCCCATCCTAACGGAAAGTTAGTAGCGCTGTTTTCGCGGCCTATGTTATCGTACCCTTTTAATAGTTCCTTAATTTTTTCTTCGCCTTTTAATGAGTTTGCGTAGGAGTTTAGATAACCTTCTGCGGTGCCTTCTTTACTGGCTCCGTTATCGCCTACTATTACAAATATTAATGTGTTATCCAGTTGATTTATTTTTTTAAGATAGCTCACTATCCTGCCGATCTCGTAATCGGTTTGGGTTAGAAATCCTGCATAGCTTTCCATAAAACGAGCGTATACTTTTTTCTCGTCCGCAGATAATGAATCCCATGCATGTATGCCAGCATTACGTGGCGGCAGTTGCGCATCTGCAGGTATAACGCCAAGTTTTTTCTGCCTGGCTATTACTTCTTCTCTGTAGTTGTCCCAACCTTTGTCAAACTTTCCTTTGTACTTGTCTATCCATGACTCGTCTACCTGGTGTGGCGCATGGCCTGCGCCTGTTGCAAAGTATAAGAAGAAAGGCTTATCAGGAGCTCCTGATTTTTGATCGGCAATGTAAGTAATGGCTTTGTCGGCCAGCAACGTATTTAAATGCTTGTCTTTATCTACCCCTACTTTACTATTATTTTCATAAAGTGAAGGGTGGTACTGATCTGTTTCTCCGTAAAGAAATCCATAAAAATGATCGAAACCTCTTCCCGTAGGCCACCTGTTAAAAGGGCCTGCTTGTGTAATTTCATTAACAGGTGTAAGATGCCATTTGCCTAAAGCAAATGTGCTGTACCCATTCTCGCGCAGCGCTTCAGCAATAGTAGCTTTTTCGAAAGGGATGTGAGCGTCATAACCTGGAAAGTCCTGGGCATTTTCGGGGAAAAGCCCCATGTGGGCAGAGTGCTGGTTGCGCCCTGTTAAAAGCGAAGCCCTTGTAGGTGAACAAATAGCTGTTGTATGAAAGTTGGTATACCTAAGGCCATTGTTGGCAAGGCTGTCGAACGTAGGCGTTTGTATTAAACCTCCAAAAGTAGAAATAGAACCGTAACCAACATCGTCTAGTAATATCAGTACTACATTGGGAGCATCTTTAGGGGCTTTGGGATTGTACTGTACTTTTGAAGGAGTGGATGTTTCCAGGGTTTTTCCTAAAACTCCATTGAATGGTTGTACCGGACTGTTTTGGGCATATGCCAAGCTAATTCCCAGTCCTAAAGCGGCAATAAGTAGTATATTGGGTCTTCTAAAAAAAATCATTCTTTATAATTAAAAATTTAGAGTGTAATCAATTTATTAATAGTAGCTACTAAGTACAGTGGAGAGCAAACTTCGTCAACAAATACAGTTATTATATCGTTTAGTTTTATTTCTCGCATGTCGAATAGTCATAATCTGCTTGAGTTTTAAAGTAGAAGTTTATAAACTAACGAGTCTATTCTATTTAATGTCTATATATTTAATAGACAAATGTAGTAAAGTAAAATCATAACTTCAAAATCCTATCGCAATTGCAATTATCTTAGTTAAATGTAGAAAAGAGTTGATTGTCAAAAGATTTGATAGTAGTGACCTGGCTAATTGTGGTATGATTCAAAAATAAACTTTGCGTGCCTGCCTTCCTTAATGAAACCTATGCTTTATAGATTTCTAGAAGAGGGCATGCTTTAACTTAACTTATGAGAAATAGATGATATCATGTCCATAATTGTATCTTGCTCTGAATAATCTTTCACTATTCTTAAAGCTCCTGCATTACTAAGCTTTCCATCTTCAGTATAATCAATACCAATGAACTCAATATTCAATTCACAAGCTGCTTTATAATCCCAAATTCCGTCTCCCACATAAATAATTTTAAGAAAATCGTTTCCGTAATATTGTTTGGCGCGTTGTACAGATTTATTTAAAATTTCTGTTCTTGAAAAATGGTCGTCCGAGCTTGCATAGGGAAAGCATTCTAATTCTATATTTATC
>FTLB01843455.1_pt1 | contig 19126 bp, 10 predicted proteins | sample 1658291 | NCBI WGS metagenome assembly FTLB01 (sample SAMEA3914812, study PRJEB12502) | metagenome | biome: forest; material: soil | place: Canada | collected 2011-07-07 | depth 0.1 m
CTCTTCGAGGAACTCACGGGCACCATCCGGGACCTGGCGGTCCACGCCATCACCGACGCCATGCAAATGGCGTTCGTCCTCGTGTGCGTCAGCGGTGCCGTGGTGACCGTGGCCGGTTGCCTGATGAAGCGGGAGAAGCTGTTCGGCGACGTGAACGCCGTCATGGGTGGCTAGATCGAAATCATGACGGTTTCGATAGGAGAGGAACGATACTTCGAGTCGAATCCACGGGTGGTCCGTCCCCATCCTTGATGGATCATGACGAGATATTCACACTCGAGACCAAACTCGAGGATATTGCGAGTACTGAGCCTACAGCGAAAGGGAAAGGAGCTGTGTATAGACCATAATGATTCATGTATATAGGAAAACTAGGCTGGGAATAGATTGCACTCTGCTCTTTTTAGAAGCTCTTTTCCGCGGCTCTCACACACTCTCCTCTCCGGTTACTCTCAGGCAATTTTTCACTCATCTACATTATAGAGGTGCAGCCGCCGTGATTTATAGAAGAAACTTGTCTGGGAACATATAGAAGATAGTGCCACTGAGAGTTTTCAAAGATATCTTTATATACATATGTGTGAATATCCATTTCGTAGAACGAAATTTACTAATGTTTTGGGATAACTATTATATCCGCCGCTGTGTGAGGAATATTGTAAACGGTACACCTTGTTGATGATACCCCTCGACGACCCTATTCCAAACAAAACAAACGCCTATTTGCATAATCGGGCTTATCGATAGGTCAGTTACGGGGAAGCGGCATATTGACGTCAGCAGCAGAGCAAGGGTGCACATGCTCCGAATTCCGCTAGAGGAAGGAGCCGAGCTTTTTTTCGAGAGAGCTTGGATTAAAAATCATAACCGCCAAAATCATACCATCGGCTTGTTGCAATCTCGCGCCAAATAAAAAAGGGTACCCATTTGATCTGCAAAAAGCCGCTTTGCAACACCCCATATATCGCCAGATATACCTGCATCATGTTTGCACGATCTGTCCTTAGGAAGGTATGCTACTGAACGTTCCTTGCGCTACACTTTGGCCATTCCTCGTCTGCGACCACCGAGCTGCTTCGCCGGCCCGGTGGCGATCCCCGTGCCTGAGTACCTTGACCCCAGGCGAGCCATACAAGGACCCCTCACGCGTGCACATTGTTCGTGGTCGGTAGGGAGGAGGGAAATAAAAAAACACATACTGATGATGCGCAGAGCTTCGCCGCCGCGGCGCAATCGACCACGCCCCGATCCGTCATCGCCCGACCGGCCCTCCTCCAGACACCATGGCTCCAGACGCTCGGCGGCGTGCGGCTCCTGTCGGACAAGACCCGTAGCGCCATCACCGAGGCGGTCGGCTCGGCGCCCGTCGTGCTGTTTATGAAGGGCACCCCGGAGACGCCGCAGTGCGGGTTCTCGCGCGCGAGCATCCAGGTCCTGGGCATGCAGGGCGTGGACCCCAAGAAGTTCGCCGCCTTCAACGTGCTGGAGGACGCCGAGCTGCGCGCAGGTACGTGAACGCCGAAAGGAGAGATGCGAGGTGGGCATCGAGAAAGGAACAGGGACGAGAGCGCTAACGACGGGGGCGGTCGAGTATAGGAATCAAGGAGTTCTCGGACTGGCCTACGATCCCGCAACTGTACGTCAACAACGAGTTCGTCGGCGGCTGCGACATCCTCGTCTCCATGCACCAGAACGGCGAGCTCGCCAAGCTCCTCGCCGATAACGATCTCCTCGCTGCCCCCGAGGCCGGCGAGAGCGAGCAGGGCAAGAGCGAGAACTAAGACCTACAAGAGAATCCAGCCAGGAGAAAAAGCCGACGAACACCAAGACCTGCTGATACCCCCCGAGGCCCGGCCGGAGGACCGAAAACGCCGCTGCGGCGATCAGCACAGAAAGCAGGAAGGATAGAACGATCGCCTTGTACTTTGTACATGTAATCTACGATACGTACGATAACTCACGAGGCAAGGCTGGGGAAAAATTATGGCACCCGAATCCAAGGAATGGATGGTCCCGGCGACATACTTGCTTTTTATGTAGAGGGTATCATATATAGCCCTGTGCCCGGGTGGAGCTGTGCGCTTCCTCCCCGGGTTGTGTGTTTTTAGAACAATATAGAATCAATCCTGCTCCTCCCTACGACTTAACTTACAAGGGATAGGCGGCGCCATCCCCCCTCAAGTCGCTTCCTGCAGACCACACACCAGTTCCCTCGACCGTGTCGACCGAGTAGCGAATGATCTGGCCCCTTCCGAACATGGCGCGGCGCGCCTCGGTGAGGACCTCGACCTTGTGGCCCAACTTCCTCAGCCCTTGGATCGTTTCCTCGGGCATGCCTTCCTCGACGTAGACATTCCGGTCGTACTTGTCCCCGTCGTCGGGCATGCCGGACGCTATGCAGACGCGCGGCGCGTCCAGCGCCTGCTGCGGGTTCAGCCCGCCGACGATCTGGCCCAGCAGCACCTGTACGTGTCCCTGGGGCTGCATGAAGCCGCCCATGACGCCGAAGACGGAGTGCAGGCTCCCGTCGTCGAGGTTCGTCACCAGCCCGGGGATGATGGTGTGGTAGGGCCGCTTGCGCGGCGCGAGCACGTTGGGGTGCTTGGCGTCGAGGCTGAAGTTGGCGCCACGGTTCTGCAGCGTGAAGCCGCAGCCGCGGGGGATGATGGCGGTGCCAAAGCCCATGTAGTTGCTGTTGATGAAGCTGATGGCGTTACCATCCGCGTCGGCGACACTGAAGTAGACCGTGTCGCTGCTGCGGAGGGCGGGGCTCGGGAAAGGGTCACCGTGCCGGAGGATGTCGCTCGCCTTGCTCGGGTCGAACAGCTTGGCCCGCTCGGCCAGGTATGGCTGCGAGATGAGCTCCGCGCTCGGCACCTTGGAGACATTGGGGTCCGCCACGTACCAGCTCGCGTCCGCGAACCCAATCCGCAGCGCCTCCACGATCGCGTGCAGGTATGGTGCCGTGTTGTGGTCCTCCGGCCCGAACGTCGGAATCTGCCCCTTGGCCTCGAGCTCCTGGATAACGCCTAGCGCGATCAGCGCCACGATGCCCTGCCCGTTTGGCGGGTGCTCCCACAGCTCGACGCCATGGTCCTCCGCCGTGGCGTCGGGGGACGCCTTAGAGGAGAGACCCTGGCCGCGGAACTTGAGCCCGATGGGATCCACGGGCTCGCTGCCCGTCTCCATGTGGTGCTTGAGATCCTCCAGCTCGAGGAAGCCGCCGAGGTCGTTGGTCACCTTGACGATCTCCTCGGCGATCCGGCCCGTGTAGAAACCCGGCTTGCCCTCTTTGGCAAGCGCGCGGAAGGTCCGGGCCAGGTTCGGCAGCTTGATGATGTCGCCTGCCTTGGGCGCCCGCACGCCATCCGGGGCGGCGGGGTCGTCTTTGAGCATCTCACTAAAGTTGGGGGAAGCTCCGCGGATTGTCTTCTCCGAGATCCGCCACTGGATTTGCGCAAAAATGAGACGGTCAGCGGCAAGAGCAAGAGCGTTGATGGTAGGACACCATTAGTTCACTTACAGCATACGCTGTGAGCTCAGACACGGGGTATCCCTTCTCGCCGAGCTCAATGGCCGGAGCCAAGATTTGCTCCATGCTCAACTTTCCGCTTCCGAAGCGCTCGACTGTGTCGACCCAGCCGGCGGCGGCGCCGGGCACCGTCACGCAGTGGACGCTCTTGGCCGGCAGATCGCCGTCCTGGCCTTCGGGGAGGCCAATGGCCGTCCGGATGGCGTCGAGGGTGTACTTGGCTCCCGAGCGACCGGAGCCATTCAGGGCCGATACTTTCTTCGTCTTGGCGTCGTAGTACAGGCAGAACATGTCGCCGCCTATGCCGGTCGAGCACGGCTCCGTCATATTCATGCCAGCAGCTGAGGGAGAAGCAACATAGTCAGCTTCCGTGGTGCTTTGATCGCCGTTGCGCGCTATTGTGGCCCTCTGTGTACACGTCTAGGGTGATAACATACCTACTGCTACGGCAGCATCCTATTTACTTTCATGTTAGTCATGTGACTCTATTGTATGTGTATACACGCAGAAGCGTTGGGGGTTTCCTCACGGCAGCATTGCCTCCGGCATTCAGGATGTCGATGCCGCACTTCGCCGCCAGCGGTTGCGTGCAGGCCACTATGCCCTTAGTGCTGTGAACGACGCTCCTCCTGCTGGGCCATTTCTGGAACACAGCGGAGGCTGGCGGGAAGACCGAAGGCGTGGTCTGAGGCATTGTTGGCGGCAAATATATAGAATCTAAAATATATGTATATTCCTGTTTCGAATGTGGGATTCTCCGCGGAGGAAGGGGCGACAGAGCTCGAGACAGAGTAGAGTGCAAGTGATTCGAACTTCCGAAGGGAAGGTGCTCAACAAGCAAACCAAGTCAAAGGAAGTCACGTCTGGACTGAAAAAACACAGCAAATAGCAGCACACAGCAGCAGCGACAAAATGCGATACTACAGGAACCACTCGAAGACGACGAGATAAGTCACCTCGGGACACAAATGCCGAGAGGCGGTTAGCCCCTGGCCTTTGATAATGCTCTTACTCTCATCTCCTACGGGGTGGCTTGACCCGCCCGCAAGAATGACGGAATACACAGCCATTAGCTACTGTATGCTACCCCTCCTCGGCCCACGAAGGAGGGGAGAGAGGGGGCCAAGAGAGGCCGACTCCATTCGGGGTCTGCCGAAGCGAGTATCGGAGCTCTCCTCTGGGGATAACGGGTACATTACCTTCTCCATTCGGGAACCAGAGCGGAGCGGAGCTCTTCGCGAGTGTGGATTTAACGGGGGGTCGCACTTTTCTTAGGCCTCGAGGCTCCTGACTCGGGCGGACGGATCAGAGGCCAAGGAAGGCTGAGAGAAGGTCGATATCTGTAAACGATTTCGAGTACCGATGTTAATCGCCTGGTATTATACTTGTTTCAGCTTACTTGCAGACAATGCAGAATCAACGGTTAACCAGCGTCTTAGGTTATTCTTACAGGGGCAAACAGAATGCGATTCGCTGCGAATTTCTTATATTGTTCGTCCGATGTCTAGCGCCTTCTTAAAACACTCTTTATTAGATAAGACCAAGAACAGATCGTCCACGATCGAAGGCAGGTGCCAAGGTCTTATTCGTCCGCTCATGACAAATTCCAGTGGATATTTCCAGAGCAAATTGATATGCCAAAGGACGTGTTTGGGCTAGACGAATGTACTTCAAGTAACAAGCAGCACTCGAGTCTACTATAGATCACATGAGGAGTGGCCGCTGGGCATGATCATGCACCAAGGCCTCACATCAGAGCATAGTCTCATATGAAAAAATAGAAATAAACGTGCAGATGACGGTGACTGGCGATAACTCCTCAAGATGCTCAAGTAGACAGGGCTCATTGAAGTAGGGTAAGAATCCTAATCTACCTAAATCTCTCTTCATTGCAGTCATCCCTAACAAACACACCCATCAATGAATCCACTGGTGAGAAACGCTCGCCAATAGCATCGATAACTCTGCTATGATACTGCCTCCTCCCTTTCCTCTTTGTCCCTAAGACGCTGCACAACTTGAAAGAAAATATGAATCTTTTTTGGGGCCGGACCTCCAAGATGAGTAGTAGTTGACAAGACGGACGCCGTGAACGAAATTAAGAGATAAAAACTCCTGCCTGGATGGAAAGCCCACGTCTGTCCGTGCCGTCCGGGTATTCCGAGTATGCATTGTTTGTAGAGGTAAAAGACTGGAAATCACAGAGGAAGAGGCAAGAAAAAAAAGGGACAGCTTGCTCATGGTTGTTGATACAGTAGTCGTAACATATCGTACTTTTGGTATGGGATGGGTGATGTGCCGTTGCTCGGTCGCCAAATATGAAATCGAAATCGGCCATGGCGGCGGACAAGAGGTTTGTCAATGGCCAAAAAGATAGGCACTTTACTCATGGCGATAGGTGCATTTATCCCCTTTGGTACACTTGCCCTTCACCCAGTAGGAGCACTGCTTGGTGCCAATGCGGCTGCGGTTGATGCCACGGAGATGATCGGGTTCGTCTGTCGGTCGGTCTCGGTCCCGTCGAGCTCCACCAGCATTATGGCGGTTGCCACGACCCCGTTGACTATCGTGGCCCAGGCGTGCGCCTGAATCCTGGTCATCATGCTGCTGTGAATACGGACCTCCGGCACTGCCACTGTCGTCATAGTTGAGACCACCATAGCCCTCGGACGAGTGTCCACGCTGCATGGCAGTCATAGCACCCGCAAGAACTGCGAGAGCACTGGGATCCTCCCCATGCCGAGCTGGGGCCTGCTGCTGGTTGCCCTGCTGCAGCTGAGCCATGATTGCCTGGATCTGGGCTGCTTGGGAATTAGGGTCTGCGGCTTGAAGCTGGCCGAATTGCGGAGCTGCCTGCGGCTGGCCGGCTTGCTGGTCCGGCTGGCCCAACATCTGGAGGATCGACGACAGTTGGTCTGAGCCTTGAGGGGCGACGGGTGCCATCGCCTGCTGCAAAGGCTGAGCCTGTTGTTGAGATTGCATGTGCTGTTGTAGCTGCTGCGCGTAGTGCTGGGCGTACACCTGAGGGTTCTGGGCATAGTATTCAGCCCAGGCGGCGGTGTAGTCTTGAGTACCCGGAGGACCTGGCTGGACAGCCTGCGCAAGCTGAGCGGGTTGAGCAGGTTGGACGGGTTGAGAAGGCACCAGAGCGGCCGGAATCTGGAGCTGGTTCTGAGTAACCAAGCTCGCGACCAGATTCTCCACGGCATCCGCATCCGCCTGGATGATCGGGTCGGGATAATCGTGCCGACGCCGAGACTTTGGCCGCGCGGGGTCGTAGGGGGTGGGATCCCGCCAGTCCCTGGCGCGGAGTGAGGTGACCAGTCCCAGCAGCGCTTTCTCGCGAGCGGTGACAACGTCGGGGGAGTAATAGGTCTGGGGGTTGTAGTAAGACCGGAGATCGTCGTTGTCCACCATGGGATCAGCGGGCTTGTTCGGAATACTCGACACGATGATGTTGTTGATGTTTGCCATGGCGTCCTGGTACCGTCCAAACATGGGGTTAACACGCCTGGACTGGGCATTGCGGGCGGCCACCTGAGGTCCTAACTCTCGGAAGTCCTTGGCACGTCGGTGGATCTCTTCTAGGTCTGGAGTGCCCAGCGGCAGCTCGTAGGCGACCCCGTCCATCGCGTCGCTAGGTTCGAAGGGAGGGGACTTGGGCGTCGGCGGGATGTCCTCCAGCGACGTGTAGTGGACCATCAAGACTTTCTTGTCGCGATCCTCCATGAACTCCTGCTCCGGGGTTCGGAATGTCTTCAGCCCGCCGCGGTTCGTGAACGACTTGTCTCGCTGTTCGCCGGGCAGGGTGGCAAAGTCGACAGGAGCAGGCTCGTCCCAAGGTCGGATCTCGCCAAGATGGCCTTGCTTCAACGCGCGGCCCTCGTCCATCATGTCGTCGGTGGCTTTCTTGACACCCTTGGTCATGAAGGCCCCGACCTCTTCGCCCTCTTCGCGTCGGAACTCGCGAATCTCGACCAGGGTATCGTCGCTCCTGAACTTGACACGGAGGTTCAGACGTCGACGAGCTTCCTTCTTCAGGCGACGCGCCTTCTCCTCCTCGGTCTCGTTGACATCCGGTGTCTTGGTCGGCGTGGCAGCTCGGCGTGGCTCGATCTTGGGTTCGTTGATTTCGTCGAGCAGCGAAGCGAACTTGGATTTGGCCGGAGGCGCGATGGGAGCTGACTTTTTGGTCAGGGTGGATTTGGCACCCGAGGCGGATGTTGTGGTGGAGGAAGAAGCCACCTTGGCGGCGCCCGGTCTAGTGATCTCCAGTTTTGAAAAATCAATTTTTGGAGCCACTTCAGACTTGACAGCGAGTTTGGCTGCAGTCTTGGGGGAGTCGGCTTTGGAGGGGTCGGCCTTCTGAGCAGGTTTCGGGACGGGACGCTTGCCCGGAAGCAGTGCACCGGTTAGTTTTGTTGCTGTGCTCGCAGGCACGGCGGATGGTTTCTTCCCGGCCAGTTTGGCAGCCAATGAGGAGGATGCTTTCGGTGCAGTCGAGCCTGTCGTCTTGGTCCCTGGTGCATCAGTAGATGCTGCCTTGGAATCCGTAGCCAATTTCTTTGAGGACCGTCCCTCGCCATCGTCCTCGCGAGGGCGCTTGGCAGCGGCGGCAGCAGCAGAGACGGCTTTGTTGCCAGCGCTCCCAGACACCTTTCTGCTCTCCTTCTTCGAGGATCCAGCTGTAGCCTTTGCTGTCTCGCTGTCCTCCTCCATAGCGTTGTCCATGGTGGATACTATCCGGTTTACTAGTTCTTTGACCTCATCGTCGCCCTTTTTGCCGACATGTTCCAGCTTCTTAGGGTCGATCTTGGACAGTGGGTGCTGGTCTTTGTTTCTACTCTGTTCCTGGACCTGCGAGGTATATTCGGAAACGCAGCGATCGATCAGCCTGAGGCAATCCTTGGCCAGCGGCGCGGCCAGCTCGCTTGAGTTGTTGAGGTTGATGGTGACGTTGAAGATCGCGCTACAGGTAAGTGCTCCGAGGTGCGCCAGCATGCGATGATCTCGCACCTGCATTCCGTCGAGTATGACCTGGCGTAGAGTCTCTCTAGGCCCTGCAAGTGCCGCCTTGAGCTGGTCCATCTTGACGTCGGAACGTGGTTTTCTCTTCGTCTCGGTGACTAACTCGGCGTATTCAGGAACGCCACGGTAGGCCACAACCGCCTCTCGGAGGCGAGAAGAGTACTCCTCAGCCATCTTCAGCAGATAGGAGGAATTATTCCCAGTGCTGTGAGGAAGATAAAGCTCCGCTTTGGCTTTGATCGACGGGGCCTTATCAGCAATGGCTGCTAGACGGCTGAATTCAGGTTTGCCGTCGTCCTTTTTGGCCGCCTGTAGATTTTGCAACTGTTAGTTGGTGGTGGTTGTGAATTTTTTGGGATTGCGTTTTTGTGTGTGTGCAAGAATCAAGAAGGGAGAAGGTAGCGAGGGTAAGGAGGGCGAGCAGGGCTCGTCCGTCACAGGATGTGTGGGAAGCTACTCATCAGATCTGAAAAGGATCTGAGAGAGAAAAGCAGGGCACTCAATGGGGATTGGGAGTCGCGTGAATGGTGGGGTGGGGGAGTAAACAATGTGCACAATGTACTAGAGTTTTGATGCGGTACTCACAAAGTCTTCCCAGCCCTGGATCTCACGTTTTTTGCCCTCGCTCGGTATGTACCTGGAATACCAGTCTTTTGGAAGCTCGCCCTCTAGAAATAAAAGTCAGCAAACGCCATCCAGCGAGATCAACCACACAGAAATGCCCCGACTTTCGACTTACGTTTCTGAGTCCGTCGGAGTTCAACATCCATGATCGCATCCGCTTGCCGTCGTTCGTCGTCATGTTCTGTTTTCAGCGGGATATTCAAGTAGGCATCGAGGTGCCTTCCCAGGATCTCCGCTAGAATTGGGCCGTTGGGGACTTCAGGAAACAACGGTTTCCTGTCACTCTTGAGAACAGTGGTGGTGAATCTCATCACGGGCTTGGAATGCTGCTCGAGAGAAGTTCCTACAGTTAGATTTGGAACGCCAGGCCAGATGTGGCCATTAGCCTCGGCCTCCTTCCGCCGGTCCTCCTCGACCACGATCTTTGGGACAACTGCGTCGCTGCCATTAGGCACTGAGAGACTCTTCGGATAGGGTACGGGAGCTGATGGCGTAGCAACTGATGGCGTGTTCACCGGAGCAGATGGAGGAAGAACCGAAGAGCGAGCCGCCGGGGCAGATGCGGAGGCACCAGGCAGCCTACTCGCTGCTGCTACGCCCGGCTGCGGCACTGGAACTGGTGTGACAACAGCTGGGACTGGCGACGGGGTAACGGTTGATCGGGTGGCGGATTTTGTCACGGGAGACGGGGCGGGTCTGGCCAGGGGTTTCGATACAGCCGGTAGTGGCTCAACGGGCGTCGGCACCTGCGCTGGAGGCTGCTGTGCTATTGCCATGGGCATCGGTCCTTGCTCCTGATGCCTCGCCATCTCGTGCACATTCTGCACGTTCTGCACGGTCTGCATGCTTTGCATGTTCTGCATGCCCTGCTGGAAGGTTTGCATGCCGTGGGCTCGGAGAGCCGCAGCGTCGTTCAGCGCGTGGGGGTGGAACTGGTTCATGGCCTGCGGCACCGGTGGAGTGACAACATGGCTGCGAGTAGGATCCGGCGGAGAGATGGAGGCAGGGAGGAATCGAGCTTGTTGATGTGGGTACGGGGATGGAGAGCCGTTTTGAGGGGCCGCGAGAGGATTGCTGTATGGTCCTGGGGACGCCACATATCCGGCTTGCACCTTTTGTGGATGGTTCTGCCACTGAGTAGCGGGTTGGTGGGGATGAGGTGAAGAGTATTGGACATTCTGACCGTCTAGGAAGCCGAGCGTGCCAGAGTTCGCGGGCGACTCTTGCGGCTGGGCGCTGCTATAGTAGTCGCTCTGTTGAGGCTCGGTCCAAGCTTGATATTGATGGATTGGCTGGGAATAGAGGTTGTCGTAGCTCTGAAAGGCATGAGGATTTGCCATGTGCGCGTTTACATCTACATGGCCGTTTGCATTCGTAGGATCGCCTAGGTAGCTGGGCTGAGGATCCACGAACTGGCCGACGAGCTCTGCAGACCCGAATTGGTCAGATTGCCATTGATCGCCGAACTGGTTGGGATCCCAGCCACCACCAAGCCCGCCTCCGTTATGGCCCTGATCCATGGTGCTATGGCCAGGAGCAAGACTGGGCAAGGTGTTGTGTGGTGGGAAAGGGAAGGACCTGTTAGGTCACGTGCTCCCTATGGAAAGGTGTAAGCGGGTGCATCAACTTATATGCAGTAATCGAGGATCAACCCGATCCAGGGAGATCATGAGTAACTTACCTTAGCTTGACAACAACACACGGTCTAGAGAGCCACCAGAAGTTTTCCGTGATTTCGTTCGAGTATTTGAGAATGGAATCGAAGTTGGTATTTCACAATCTCCGAGCGAGGTACGATGGCTCACTGGAGAAAGTGAAGATAGAGTGTGCTCAGGATAGGTGAGTTAAAATCCTGATAAAACGATTGGTTATGCGGCAGAAAGAAAAGGTTGGCAAAATTTGCAATTAAACGGTAAGGGGAGACCGAAAGCTGTCCCGCGTGGTCTGTGCACTCAATTGGTTGGTGGCGAATTGTGCACTAATCCTGAACGGGGCTAAGGCGGACAATCTAAGACGAAAAGAGAATCAGCGACCTGGAGCGTTAATGGAGAAAATAGAGCAAGATGAAGATCCCTCCATCCTGGTGTGCAGCTTTTTTTTGGTTTGTGAGCCGGAGTGACAGCGACGCCGAGGGGAGGCTACAAGAGCAGATGGTAAGAGCAACCAAGTACAGCGACCGAGCCCATCGCTGGGAGAGAAGAGAACGGAGAGCCTGATCGAAGGAGAGAGCGCGATGAGCTTGGCATCAAGATTTGGCCAGGCCAGCTGGATGCAGGTACTGTATGTAGCTTTGGTGTGGGATGGCTATTTGTGGGGCTCTCGTCGCTCACAGGTTCCCCGTAGCAACCCATCTTCGAGCGCTGCAACTGAGGGGTGCAAGATAGCTTTCGGACCAGAGTTTCTCGCCCTGGTAGCTGGATGAAAGTCTGGAGTCCGACTCGGAGAGAGTAGAATGAACCAGAGACAGAGATTCATCTGTCTAATTGGGCGATTAGAGAGGCACTTTGGCCTAGCTGTTTGATTTCTTCTCCCCATAATCGCTCCTCTCACGGCCCATATTATTTTTTTTGGCAGTCCTGAGCATGGCGGGCTTTCAGGGAGGGTGGTCATGGGAGCAGCGCGTAACTGCTGGAAATTGCTGACAGTGCGACCTATTCCGCCCCAGCTATCCGCCAAAACCACGCGGGCCTGCAGCGCGGCCGCTGGAAAAATTTGGCAAAATTTTGGGCTCATGGATCATTAATCCTGGGGGTATGGATGGACCAGATGCCAGCTCAATTGAATTATTTCCAACGGCCGTATGGCAACCCGCCCGTATTCATTGTTGATCATTTTTTTTTGGCTCTCAATCCCTGGTCTGGGTCTCTGGTTTTGGCTTGTTGCTTCTTCTCTCCCAGTTTTTTTTTTTTAGAAAAAAAATAGTGCTTGTTACTTGCTCTCACGCTCTCTTCTCTCCGCGTCGGCCGATCGGCCTCTCACGTGGCGCCAATTGCTCAGCCTCTCTCGCAATCCGTCCGCCCGCAAGATTAAAAGAGTGTGCGGCATTCAGACTGCGAAAGATGAAGAGCATGGCATTTAATGGAGATTTGATGATACGATAAAATTCTGCTGCTGCTCCAAGACGTCTGGGATTGGGGGGTTAGGAAAATGGCTGAGTTTGTATGCATACCCTTGTTATCTGCTGCGCATCCACGATGTGTATCCTGCTCTCTCTCTCTCTGCGCCACGGGAGACTCCTCATTATCTCCTTCGCCGGGCAGCAGTAGGCTCCTGTTATAACATGTCGCTGCGCGTCTTAATGTATGGGCTTGACTATCTCAAATGGCTAGACGCAAGGGGAAAAAGTCGACAAAGTTTGGGTTTTGGAAAGGGGAGGAGGCAGAGAGAATCTGAGCCTGGGAAATTGGCGAATCGAGTCTTAATCTCGATGCTGGGGCAATCAATCGACTTTACAGCTGAATCTAGAGGAAGCCGGAGTCCTGGAGGGCAATGGAAAGTGATGGTCGTGGCAGGTTTGATGCTTGTGGTGATGGCGAAAGGATCGCGAAGAGTTGGGCGAGGTTGGTAGCAGAGAAGACGTCTCTTTAGTGAAAGGGAAAAGTTGGTCATTGTTCCGCAGAGCGACCACCCAAGCGCAGGGAGGCAGGTAAGGACTACTAACCCAAACTGGTTACGTGATACCTCCGGATATCTATTTCTTCCGGTTCCAGGCTCTTTGTTGAGCGCCGCCACAGAAATCCGCATGCACGTGCACTTTTGCCAAGGCAAGCCACAAGACCCCAAGTCCTGTACCTCGTGCTTGCTCGTGCTATGAGGATATCGGGGTCCCGTCGCCCTTGACTGTAGGTGCGTATATTTTGGCTGAGTTGAATGATTGAGCATACCTCGTACTTGGGAAACCACCTCATTACACGAAATAATAGTGTGTGATTGTGTTCTCCACGGAGGTCCCCGCCTTCATTTTGCTCACGGGGTGATAGGTCTTGACAATTGGACGCTTAAACAAGGGATGCGAAAAGCTATATATCATGGACTGATGGCACAGTAACACCGGCGTGTACGAGAGACTCTAGACATCCATGATTTGCGCATGGACTTGCCGTTACGATCCTCGAAAAATCCTTCTCATCCCGCCATTCTAAAGTGTCGACATGCAATTTCAGCATTCCTCATGATGGCGGCCACATACGCCTTATCGTTAATTAGTGATTCCACCTCGCTGGATATATGTTTCACCTTTCCATGCAGCTTTTTTCTGATTTTCAGGGGCATGAATCTAGCTCCACCCTCATGGCATACAAATCCGTAGACTGATGGCCTTCCTTTTGTGGTTTCACTCCCGTTCCTCTAGAAGGATCAAATTGGGTCTTTGCCAGGTATTTCTCCCATTCTCTATTCTTTTTCCGAAAACGAGTAATAAGCTGGGGTCGCACCAAAGTGCCAGAGTGGTGATGATACGGAGTAGCAGTAATAGTGCGTGAAACTAAAGCAAGGTCTCTTGCCGAAAACCATTGAAAGCCGTAACGAGCGCAACGCCTATCTTTGTCTAGGAAGCTATATGGCTGGACTTTGCAGCTGATACCAGCAAAGAAGCAACTACCTAACAAGCTTGTAAGTGCCCACAGTCAGCTTCATTCTCTCTTTGAGGCGCTACGAACCAGGATCGTTTACAAAGCAGAATGCCCGAACAGCCACATACTCTCAACCATTGATACCAAAAGTCATGACGACCGGGACGACGATCCAGGCCAGTTTCCCAGCTTTTCTAAAACGAGGAAACAAAAAAAAAACCTGTCTCGAGGTTATTTTTGTTTCTATAATCCCGGCTCTAACCCCAGATCTTGACCGCGCATAGCCAAGGTCGCCAAGTTCGGACAGGATGGTCAGGGTCACGCGGGGCAGCTTCCATCAGCTATGCGCGCGCTCTCCCTACTGTACCGGCATGGCCTCCAATGGCGAGGCTCTTACGGGTGTGGCGGCGCGGATAGGCAAGGCTCTCCGGATGCTGAAATAGCGAATATGGCCCGCCACGGTGGCCAACCAGTCCTAGGGACTGCGGACCACGCTGGCTTGGCTGGCGTGGCTGGCTATTTTTACCACCTGTGGTGACCGGAAGCTACTGCAAAATAGTGCCAATAGCGCCCTTCGTAAAGCCACACACAGTGCACAAGAGGAGGCCGACCTAGTGGAAAACGTCCAGCGATGGAACAAGATGACGATCCAGATCCAAGGCACTCTCCTGTATGTATGGTCTTTTGGTACTTACATTCATCCATCCATCATACCCAAAGCAGACTCTGCAAATAAGGTCCAGAAAACGAGAGGCATGTTGTAGATCGCCTAGAAACGACGTCTGGTGGTATTACATCGTATCCGTACTTGCGCGGTAGTCCAGCCCCCCAAAATCAAGAAATCTGCCAGTCGGAAGCCGTCAGATCGGGTGGCTTATGCGCACTTCGCAAGTAGGTGTACGTACCAGATACAGGTGAAGCAAGACCTCTGAGGGAATCTCTGCACTGTATGTCCCCTGCCGGGTTACCTCCCAGCTAAGGTATGAGGTAAGTACTCCGTACGAAATACACACATACTGTCAGATGGCCATGACGATTAACGAAGACATGGGGTTATAAAGTTCTAGGTACCTACATATTTATCTTTAGCTAGCCCCCCGCGTACGCAAGCTCGATGCTTGGCGTGGGATATCGGCTTTTTGTTTACTCTCCTCAGACGCGCGGTCGTGGACAGTGAATTCGAACAAAGAGACTAGACTATTGATGCGGGGTGGCAAGCTTCTTCTCTCTGTCTCTAGATTTTGTTTTCACGAGCTTGGGATTCCGTATTCTAGTATTCTAGAAATTCCTGTTTATCGCCTCTTGGTTTTCTTGGCTCGCCGCCCCCTTCGTTGGTTCCCACAAGTGCGACCCCTTTTCCATGCCCGCCAGGCGCAACAGCCAATCAGCGAGGCTCTGAGGGAATCTGAAGTGGAAGCGACGTCACCGCTAGCACTGTACGGTAGCTTGAAACAAGAGCCTGCTGGGCTTATCCCTTGAATCTAAGCTCGCACAGCCCCTTCGATTCGTCGCGCAGCCCCCTGTCGCCGTTGGCGCAGCGCCCCCCCATTAAGCTGCCGTATCTGGCACGAAAATCATCAGCTTGAAACTTCGTCTCCGCCGGGTCGTCAAATTATTTTGCGGAAAGTCCTCTGTCAAAACGGCCGAGCATTTCCATTCCCACTCACAGCATTTCATCGTTACCCACGGGGAACCTTTTTGTTACATTTTCACGGCTCTCTATCGTCCGGAATTCGAGCACAGGGGAGCTTGCCAGGGCAGCAGGGGACTACGCTCTACCGCCAAAACGGGGAAAGACAAGCTGTCAAAACGGCAGAAAGAAATAGACCTTCGCGCCATTGAAAAAAGGGGGTTCAAACAGCCGCCTGCCAAGCCAAGAGGCTAATCAGCGAACGAACCTCGTCGAGGAACCCAAACCTCTCGATTCGCAAGAGAGAAAAAAGAGAAACATCCTTCCCCAGAGCAAACGCGGCCCAGGCGCATCCGCATTCCACTCCGCGGGACCTGCCCAACACCACCCCGACCCGATCGATCTTCCTGTCGAGTCGATCGAATCCAATCACTGCCGCCGCTCCGACATCGACCCTCGAGTTGGGAGCATACTCGAACGTCCCGAATTCGTTTCCCTTTGAGCCTGCAGTGGAAAACCCCCCCCCAGCAGCAACCATGTCGTATAACCGTCTAGGCAAGTTCCCATAACCCTCCTTCGTCTGCCCCCTGACCCACGGCATCATCGCGAGTTGGGCCCCAGTCTCCCCTGCAGTGATTCATCTGTCCCCCTTCTTGCATTCCACACCTGACCTTCCTGCCATCCTATCATACTCTCCCACCTCACCCTCTCCTCCTCCCTTCACTCCTCGCAGAGGCCAGTTCCTCCTTCCGCGTCCATCAGACCCATTTTCTTCTGCCTCCTCCTTTACGCGCTCGGCAAAGGACGTCGCGCGGAACACGCTCTTGCTGCCAGGCGCAAGCAAGAAAACCAACGTCGCCTTGAGGACATAGATATCAGCAAGTAGCTGCCTTAGTCTCTTCTTCCGAAAGGTTGACCTTTGTGCTACTCGTCCACTGCACTTGCGATATACCCGGATCATCTTGATTCCAACCTTATCTTCCGGGCTCCTTCCTGCCGGCTCCGTTTTACCTTCCCTCGAGCTGGAATCGACTTTTCCTTGACCTTGCCAACCCAATCGGCAGTTTCTCTAACATAAAAATTGAATATCTAGACGACGACTACAACGACCGTCGTCACCTCATGGACAACCGGGCACCTCACAGATCGCCTTCGCCAGGCCATCCCCTCCAGCAAGGGTACCAGCTGGACGACCATCCCTATGGCCATCAGCCAAACCTCGATATCCCAATGGGACCGCCAAGGGTACCCAGCCCGGGCGACTCTCTACACCTGCAGATGGCGGTAAGTTTTGCATGTCCTAATACTTCGCGACAATCGATCGCTGCCAAATTGCGCTTAGCTGACACTGATCGTTCGCAACAGCAATCCGTCGAAACCTTCCACGGCCAACCAGGCCACGGACAAGGCTACGATCCGGCCTACCACGGCGAGGAGTATGCCGTGAACCCGGAGCAGCACCACGATGCCTACTACAACCAGCCCTACGAGCCTCATCCGGCCGATCCCCACGCTGGGCCTTTCACGGATCAGGCCCACGGCTACGACTACGACGACCACCGACCGATGCTCACGCACACCGACTCGCAAGTCGGCCAGAGCGATCCATACCATGACGACCCTCATCAAGCCCAGCAGCAGCAGCAGCAACAGGGGGCCGGGATCAAGCGGTGGAAGACGGTGAAGCAGGTGCTGCTGTACCGCGGCAACTTGGTGTTGGATTGCCCGATCCCGCCCAAGCTGCTGAACCAGCTTCCCCACGGCGAGCGCGACGAGTTTACCCACATGCGATACACGGCCGCCACCTGCGACCCCAGCGATTTCTACAACGAGAACTTCACCCTTCGCCAGAAGCTGTTCAGCAAGCCGCGCCAGACGGAGCTCTTCATCGTCGTCACCATGTACAACGAGGACGAGATCTTGTTTGCGCGGACCATGATCGGTGTGCTGAAGAACGTCGAGTACATGTGCAAGCGGACCGAGAGCAAGACGTGGGGCAAAGACGCCTGGAAGAAGATCGTCGTGTGCGTCGTCAGCGACGGACGTGCTAAGATCAATCCCCGGACCAAGGCGCTGCTGGCCGGTATGGGCGTCTACCAAGAAGGCATCGCCAAGCAGCAGGTTAACGGCCACGACGTGACGGCGCACATCTACGAATACACGACCCAAGTCGGTCTCGCGATCAAGAACGACACGGTCCAGCTGATCACGACCAAGCAGCAGCCCGTCCAGATGCTCTTCTGCCTCAAGGAGAAGAACCAGAAGAAGATCAACTCGCATCGTTGGTTCTTCCAGGCTTTCGGCCGCGTCCTCGACCCCAACATCTGCGTGCTCATTGACGCCGGTACCAAACCCGGCGGCAACTCCATCTACCACCTCTGGAAGGCGTTCGACCTCGAGCCCATGTGCGCCGGCGCGTGCGGTGAGATCAAGGCCATGTTGGGGCCTGGCGGAAAGAACCTCCTCAACCCGCTGGTGGCGACCCAGAATTTCGAGTACAAGATGAGCAACATCCTGGACAAGCCTCTCGAGTCGGCCTTCGGCTTCATCTCCGTCTTGCCGGGTGCGTTCTCCGCCTACCGCTACATCGCCCTGCAGAACGACAAGAACGGGCAGGGCCCGCTCGAGAAGTACTTCGCCGGCGAGAAGCTGGAGGGTGCCGGCGCCGGCATCTTCACCGCCAACATGTACCTTGCCGAGGATCGTATCCTCTGCTTCGAGCTCGTCACCAAGCGCAACTGCCACTGGATCCTCCAGTACGTCAAGTCGGCGACGGGTGAGACCGATGTCCCGGATACCGTGACCGAGTTGATTCTCCAGCGACGTCGTTGGTTGAACGGTTCGTTTTTCGCTGCCATCTACGCCATCGTCCACTTCTACCAGTTCTTCCGCTCGGACCACTCCATCTTCCGAAAGTTTGCCTTCTTCATCGAGTTCATCTTCAACACGGTCAACATGATCTTCGCCTGGTTTGCCATTGGCAATTTCTTCTTGGTCTTCAAGATTTTGACAACCAGCTTGGGCGATCCGACCCTGCTCGGCCAGGTCGGTGTCTACCTGGGCGTCGTCTTCGAATGGCTCTACGGCGTGGCTCTCATCACCTGTTTCGTGCTGTCGATGGGCAACCGGCCCGCCGGTTCCGGTCCTTACTACATGACCATGGTCGTCTTCTGGGCGATTATTTATATGTATGTCTTGCGTCTCGCGTAGCTCTTTCCTCCTGTCCCCCTCCTTGCCTATGCTAACCTGAAACCCCCACTCGCAGCTACCTCATGTTCGCGGCCATCTTCATCGCGGTGACCGCCATCCGGACGGACATAGCGAAAGGCTTCCAGATCACCGACTTGTTCAAGAACCAAGTCTTCTACACGCTCATCGTATCCGTCATGTCGACCTACGGTATCTGGCTCGTGGCGTCCATCCTCATGTTCGACCCGTGGCACATGCTCACCTCGCTCATTCAATACATGCTCCTCTCGCCGACGTACACCAACGTCCTCAACGTCTACGCCTTCTGCAACACCCACGATATCTCGTGGGGTACCAAGGGTGACGACAAAGCCGAGAAGCTCCCGTCCGTCAAGACCACCGACGGCAAGGGCAAGACGGACCTGCCGGACGAGGGCGATCTGAACGCCCAGTACGAGCGCGAAATGCAGGTGTTTGCCCGCAAGCCGGTCAAGGAGGTGAAGGCGCCGAGCGAGGCGCAGAAGGCGGAAGCACAGATGGATTACTACCGAG
>FTLB01006471.1_pt1 | contig 19091 bp, 17 predicted proteins | sample 1658291 | NCBI WGS metagenome assembly FTLB01 (sample SAMEA3914812, study PRJEB12502) | metagenome | biome: forest; material: soil | place: Canada | collected 2011-07-07 | depth 0.1 m
GTCATCAGGTCGATGGCGGAGATGTGGTCGGCGTCCAGCGCGTGGCGGAGGCCGAGCGTGTAGGCGAGGACGGCCGGGGTGATCATCTTGGGGACGTAATGGAGGACAATGCCAATGGCGGCCCACACGATGAGATTCACGGCGATGAGACACCCGATCAGGGCGGCGGCTGGGGTGGGTATGGCCCGGAGCGGACCCGGTAGCGGAGGCAGCGAGGAGAAACGGGGGAGGGGGAAGCGCGCCATGGTTGGGAACAGGCCCGGTGCCGTCGGCCAATACTCTGTGAAGGAGGCAGGGGCGTGACAGGGCCGATGAATCTTCCTCTCGGAGATTTAAACGGCACGACGGCGTGTGGCTTCATCTTTTTTCTTCTCTTGGGGCGCCCGCCTTAGCTTTATCTCGAAGTTGCTGTGAGTGTAAGTCTTGGAATTTCTAATTACCCCACCTTGGTAGCACATCTGCCCCTCTATGTCGCGATAAGCTTATCACGTATCACTAAATTTGACCTGATTGCTACAGGTAACGACCAGTCAGAGGCATCCTCTGGCGGGGCTGGGCTTCATGTTAGGGGTTTACATTACTGTATTACCTCTCCGTACTCCGTATACTCGTAGTTAATTAAGTATCCTATAAGACAGTATTTTTTTTTTAATAATTCTACCATCGACACTTCAACCATGTCTAACCCCGCCTAAAAATCAGGAGGGATAGGAGTATAATGATAAAAATAAGTTGTCATGATGCAGGTTACTTATACTTCCCTTCATACTCCTAAGCTTGGATGGAAGCTTAGCAAGTTCTGTAACCTAAGGTACTAAAGTAGAGGAACTGTGCCGCGACCCGCTGTAGGCGTTACATATTACATTGAGGCCATCAAGGTGCTCTAAGGTGCAGTACCGGAGCAGTGCTTAACCCCACTTTCCAAGGCTGCTATCGACACTGCGTCGCCATTTTCACTCACCATAATTCGTGGTTGATACAAAACTTGGGGCATGATACGCCAGCTCCACTTCGCTGATGCTAGCCTACATACAGTACATCACTCTTTGGGGGTGATAGACTTGTGCTTCTCGGCCCCCCATCAGCGCTGCTCCTGCATAATACTTTGCATATCTCGTTGGCCAAGGAGAGCGAGATCAGCGCGAGGGTATTATCCTTTAAGTAGGGTCACCTCCGGTTGCTCACGGCACAATGGCGACACCCCCCTACCGAAAGGCGTTCATCCCGCTCGAGTCCAACCCGGAGGTGTTCAACGAGCTCAGTGCCCTCCTGGGCGTGTCGTCCGATTTGCGGTTTGAAGACATCTACACGCTGGACGAACCAGGCTTTCTCCCCCACCCTGCTCTGGCTCTCATCCTGGTCTTCCCTGAGGGAAACAACCGCGGCCCAAGAACAAGTGAGGCCGAGACAGCACGCCCGCCGTACACCGGCGCCGGCCATGATGAGCCTGTCTTGTGGTTCAAACAGACAATCCACAATGCCTGCGGCTTATACGCGGCTTTGCATGCCCTGAGCAACGGCGAAGCGAGACGCTACATTAGTAAGTTTTACATGCCCAAACACACGCACTCACATACACGCACACACACGCGTATTCTTAACTAGATCGGCACGGAAGGAAGCAGCACACACACTTGTTGCGCTAGTCGGTGGTATAATGGAAAGGAATCTTATTGACAATGGCCACATGCAGAGCCCGACTCTCTCCTCGCGCGGCTGCTCGAGATCGCCATCCCGCTGGCCCCGGCTGCGAGGGCGGAGGCTCTCGAGGCTTCGGCCGAGCTGGAGCGGGCCCATACAGCGGTCGCCGTGAAAGGAGACTCTGCGGTGCCCGAGAGCGCCGAGGTCGAGGTCTTTGACCACTACATCTGCCTGGTGAAATCGCAAAAGGACGGGCACGTCTACGAGCTAGATGGGGATTGGAAGGGACCGATCGATACGGGAATCGTACTGGGCCCGGAGGAAGATGTTCTGGGTCCGCAGACTCTGAAGGTCGTCCGAGACTTGATAGAGGCCGCGGAGGGCAATGTGAACTTTAATATCTTGGCACTTGTCAAGACACTCGAGCAAGGGAATGGGCCGGAGAACTAATTAACGAGCTTGTGTATCCTCCCCTTGGGGGCTACGGATTACAGTTATGACTGAGGAATCAATACCAACTTTGATCCACGCCATTTGAATGGTATCTCGAACGGCCAGAGCTTCCCGATCCGAAGCGATTCTAATATGCAATATCCCAGTCAGCATCGCTCTCATCGGAGCTGGTGGGATAAACTGCAATTACGTTCTGTTGCCCCTCATCGGCCAGTGTAGATCCATCATCCCAGTCGCTAGATGAATTTGATGACTCTGACAGAACGCGTACAGATGTGCCTTTTCAATACCGGATCTCGACTCGTGCGTCCGGGCAGGCTGCCTGGATAGCTTTCGCTAGCCCGTCGACCGAATCGATCCAGTACTTGTGGTCGAATTCATCAAACACCACTGCTTGGCAGGCCGGTTGGTCAGGGGTGTGCAACTTCTCGCACTCGCAGAGATCCTCGCCCAGGATGACTATGAAGAACGACGGCAGGTCCGCCCAGTGGACTGTCTCGTCGATGCGGCCGAGCCGCTGGAACAACTCGTACGGCTTGCCCTGCTCTCCTCGGCGCTTCCAGTCCTCGAGCGCTTCCGCGCAGATGTCATCGGCCTCTCTCTCGCGCCCCTTCGACGTCCATTTCCAGGGTTTATTCGGTTCAGATATGCACCGCTCGGTTGGGCCATTGCCGTGCATGAGCTTGAGTCGTATTTTGATGCACGTGACTGACTTTATGCAAGAAGGTCTGACGGGGGGAGAATGCGAGACTACCCTTTTGACAAACAGCTGAAGCTTCTTCCCTGATATTTCCCACGCTCTCATGATTAGTGGTCATGCGACAGCAAAACTTTGACCTGACAGTGTTAAGCAAGTAGTAATAGAAACATCCAATAAGTTCTGAATTACAGTTGCTGGAAAGATACCTCACGTGCATCTTCTCCATACTTGACGTGCTTCAAAGCTGCTTTGGTTGCCCACTGAAATTTGGTCTGTTGATTAGAACTACTCGGAGCTAACGAAGGCCTTCTCATGCTTACCACGACCAATTTGTCATGGAGACTTTGTATTCATTAATATATGTATAGCTCTGAGACCCATGTCTGAACCACAGTTCATCCATACGGTCGCGTGCTTCGGCAGCGTCCCGCGCCACAATCCTGGGAACAGGAGATCCCGCCCCGACATTCCAGAGGCAAAGGAATGCAGCGCGTCGGCGGGATCGATTCACGAACGCGTGTTGCGAAGATGAAATCGATCTGTGTATCTAAATAATGTGAAATCAGCATTTACATAGTCGGTAGCCATTGCGATTCCAGTCTTAACGCTAGACGGCCATCCGACGGCAAAGAGCTGCGATCATCTCATTCTACACTCTCCTTAACCCCTTTTATTTGCTTATGCCACTATGTTGTTCCGTAGCACCCTTCTGCTCTCCATTCTCGCATTCGTCGCATGTTCAGACTCTCTTCTCGACGGCGATCCGACACCTTACGATGCCATTATTGTCGGCGGTGGTCCCTCCGGCCTATCTGCTTTGAGCGGAATGGCTCGCGTCAGGAGAAGAGTTCTTCTCATTGACTCTGGTGTCTACAGAAATGGCCCAACCAGACGGATGCACGACGTCCTTGGCTTTGACGGTACTCAACCGCCCATCTGAGCCGTACGTGCCTAATATCGCGTTCTGACAAACACCTAGGTGTTACCCCTGCCTATTACCGCGATGCTGCGCGTAAGCAGATTTCATTTTACAACAAAACCGCAACAATGGTGAACGGAACTGTTCTTAGAATCCTCCCGCAAGAGAGCAGGACGAACAACACGCTCTTCTGCGTTAATGCGAATTTCACCAAAGGCGGAGAGAAAGCCCTCTTGGCCCGCAAGATTGTCCTCGCCACGGGGATGCGCGATGTTGTTCCCGATACCCCTGGCGTCCCGGAAGCGTGGGGTAAAGGCATTTATTGGTGTCCTTGGTGCGATGGTTATGAATCCGCCGACCAGCCCATGGGATTTCTCGGTGCCTTGGACCAGATTCCTAAAATGTTGCGCGAGACTGTCACGCTGAACAGTGACATAATCGCTTTTGTCAACGGCACTGATACGCAGCAAATCCGGGCGCAGGCGGATCAACGCGAGCCAGACTGGGAAACCTATCTCGACCTCCACAAGATCAAAGTCGACAACCGTACGATCAGCCGGCTCGTTCGACTCCGTGACAACGACGACAGCGCCGAGGATACGAGTCTTCCGTCCAATCCCCACCATGACCTCTTCAGTGTTGAATTCGCAACCGGCGAGCCCATCCAGAGGGCCGTCTTCTTCTCCGACTTTCCAGCCGTTCAAGCATCGAGCCTGGGCGAGGAGCTCGGGGTCAAGTTCCAGGACGGGAAAATTGAAGTCGACATGGCCAAGGGTTTGATTACTAGTGTACCCGGCGTATACGGAGTGGGCGATGCCAACTCGGATGGCTCGACAAACGTGCCGCACGCGTTGTACAGTGGGAAGAGAACCGCAGTTTTTATGCATGGTAAGCCCCCCCTACTCTACCTCGTCCCATATCCATTCCGTTACTCAAGAGGGTAATTCATATGAGACTGCGTATGACTAAACTCAAAAACAAGTTGCATTGTCGAGGGAAGACGAGGAGGTGGAGGTGAAAAATTCAAAGGGAGAGAGCAGATCTGTACGAAGTCGGTCGCTTCGACCTCGTGAAGTCTGGGACGTAATGAACGATCAACCTGGAGAACCTTTGTACGCTGGAGAGTTTGAGATGAGCATGGCGTAAAAGTTTGTCCAGGTTGATCAATTATTTCCTTACTCGACATGTCATAACTAAGGGTCGATTTGCTCCATCGTCCCTTGCTTCGTTTCCGACCCGGTCTCCTTCTCGAGTGCCGCTATATCTTCTGTGATGTTCTTTTTCAAAGTGTGCTCTGTGCCCAGCACTTCCGTTGCCAATTTGAGTGCCTGCTGAGCTACTACACTGGCCTCCTCAGAGATCGTGTCTGGGTGCCTTTCACCCGCGACATCCGTTCTCAGACAAACTATCTGCGAATAAAGGTCCTCGGCTTCTTGTACTGCCCTTGATTACTCAGTAGAAGTGCCTGACTCTCCAGGCTGTGTAGCGTATCAGGGTGCATTGCTCCGAGCGTTTCCTGTCGTAGTTAACCAGCCCGCCGATGTAAATTTTCGGCCTCGCTGTATTTCTTCCGGCTTCCCCATACAAAAAAACCGCTTCTCTATAAAACTAGAATATTCCAACCTACTAGTTAAATTCCACGACACACCGTAGCTATCTACGGTATAGGCTTAAGGCTCTTACAACTAGCTAAACAGGGCATATTGTCCCTAGATCCATCCCACCTAGAAGGCTTAGATTGATCCAAGGGACTGGGTCTTGGCAGTTCCACGTCATTTAGAAAAAGATACAGATACAGATACAGATACAGACCCTTGATACCACTTGGTACAGAGGGGGCTAGTTAGATAAAATAAGTCGTGGCGTTATGTGTTTTACTGTTTTGTGAGCGCCAGTACGGCGGTGGCGTTGTTGCGGAAACAGCCAGTGGCCCGAATTTGATCATTGTGAGGCATAGAACCGCTGGTTGTACTGAAAAGGGGCCTTTTTGTGCGGTAAATGGGACTGCTTTACTGTTGGAGGCCTGTAACTGCCCTATCAGGTCTGAGGCAGTAGGAGACTGTATACCCGATGAATTTTGGACTGTGCCGGAATTGTAGCTTATATTATAATCTCCGGGAATTTTTCCATAGTTGTCATCCAACGGTCGTCAAGTATGTCGCGGACAGCCTCGTGCTCAAAGCCGTCTATACAAGCGGTCGCGATGTCGAAATTATGAGGGCTATGAGGCCCTTTTTGGTCTCTCTGGGTTCTGTTTAGAGAGGCTCTGTGTGGAGAGATAGAGTATGGGCCGTGTCGATAGCCTCAGATGGCCGAGAATCCTACAGTTCGGCCTTGGCCAGCTGAATCAAGCCAGCTAGGTACTCTTGGCCCTCTCCAAGGTCTTGCTGCAAGGTACCTAGCGTCCGCAACATCTCTGGATCCTCCGTGTCTGTCGTCATGTTGAGATTTTCGATCATGGTAAGCAGGTTCTGCAGATACGCAAGTTGAGTCGCGATATCGGCACAGGCCGGGGAAGTAGAACCTCTGGAGCTTGAGAACTGAAGAGGGCCAATTGAAACACACGCATGTTTAAAAGGAACTATCATAGCATACAATGACAGTGCCCAGTCGGGCAACAATTCGAGCTTCGGGCTCGATAGTTCAGACTCTATCCTCTCGCAGCTCTCTGGAATGGTCTGGAGGAGTTCGTCTAGGTCATAGGATTCGATCCATACGTCCTCATCACCTTCTTGCGACCTCTCGCTCTCTGCGTCCACTTCTACAGCGACAGGCTGATTATGGTCTGATCCCAGAGAGGTTTTGGTGTCATCATCGGGACCGATTGATTCCCATGGCAATGCTTCAAATGCGAAGGAGTGCAGGTGCTCGGCAATGTGTTTATCCCTCTCCGGCTGCAGGAGTGTTGTTTGGTCATGGCACAGCGGGCATGCGATTGGGGGGACTGCTTTCCTTAGGCTCGCTTTGGCAATAGCTATCAAATTGTCCTCCTTATACTGTCCTCGATGCTTGGATTGCATGTGACACTGCCATTCGTCCTCATGGGCAAACTCAAATTGGCTCCGGTCCTCTGAACCGCGCCAGCAAGGCTGGCATATCCAGAGCGGGGCTCTGTGGCATTTCTCGAGGTGCATCTTCCATTCCTTAGTGGTCGCATACATCGCCTCTGCAACCGGTTTAGGACAAGGAAAGTAGGGGAAGGTGTATGGAATCAGGTCTTCGGCAACGTGGCCACTTCAGGTCGTCAGATTAGCGTTCATTTATTAGTACACAGGAAGGGGCGTAACCTACCGCCACTTTTCCAAATTCTTGTCCTTCGAGTCAGAATAGGAAGAATCCAGCAACTCCGCACAGCAGGGACACCAGAAGTCACTCCCATCGGCGGCGGGACATTTTGGATAATCCTGCTTCATAACCCCTTGGGAGACACATGTGCCGACGGATCTTGGCTCGGCTGCCTCAGGCGCGTCCGGAATGACGAAGTTTTGCGTGACTGGTTGATCATGTTCCGATGAAACCATCGACCTGTCTACGGGATCATCCTTCTTCCGTCGTGGTTTCTTCCTCTGCGGCTCTATCGTCACGTTCGCGTCTTGCGGTGGTCGCTTACTGGAAGCTGGCAAGCTGCCTGGGCTCCTCGTAGATGGCTTGGTCGTTGCATCTGCCAACGAAGCATCTACATTTACCCCGGGCGTTGCGCTTTGTTCTTCCAGCAGTCGTCGATATTGCTCGAAGTATACGTCGAATCGGTTTCGGCGAACCAGATTGGCTTCGATGAGTCTCTGCTGGATCTGACTAAGTCTCCTTGGCTCGGTCAAGTGTGCCCACAGCCTCTCGTAGCTCCATTCTGTTGCTGGAAATTTGCTGTGGAGAGTCCAGCTGAGCAGAGCATGCTGCAGCGGTCCAATGAGAACAAGAGAGGTAAGAAATTCTCGGAATTCTTCAAGTTGGCTCGCCCTCTTGGCGAAGAACTGGTCAGCCTTCTCGTGTGGAAACATTGTTCCACGCTTCCGAATCGCCATAGATATCCTTTTCAGAAAGTCCACACCAGTCTCGATGTAATAGCACTGGTCGCCGAGTCTGGAACGAGGCTGCTCATCCAGTAAACTCTTGGTGTTGCTCGCAAGCTCCGGCTCAATCTCTATGTTTTTCATCTCGGGAACCTCGAGCAAGTGAAATGCCTCGTCTGGATCCGCTTCCGCTGCTTTTGCTGCCACATGTGTTCGTGATTAGCATGTCACGATGACGAACAGAGTAACGGGGCAGTACAATGCTCTACATACCGATGTCAATACAGTTCTGCAGGGAGATGGCAATGCTGTCCAGGAGAGCCGTCAGAACACTCTGCACGTCCTCGCGGCGTCGCACGCGATTGTCCAACGACGATCGGCCAGTCTTTTCAGCCCCGATGCCCAGGGACCACCAGTTGAACTTGGCAAACATTTGATCGGTAGAGCTCGCTTCGTATAAGACTGGATACTTCTGGCAGGTTTGGAATAGAGCTCTGCAAGCTAACGTCTTGCTGCGAATGGCTCCCAGGTTCTCAACAGATCGGCACAAGTCGGCAAAATCGATATCTACCCTTCGGTTTTGTCTCCCGCTCTGCGCCGGTTGCTTCTCGCGGCGACCCAACGATCCATGGTAAGACTGGAAGAGCGGCCCTGCTGGCTCGCCATGGTCATCCGTCTTTCATGCCTGGGACGCAAATGCCATGAAAATGGCTTCCCAGTGGCCATCTGCGAAGTGTAATAGAATACCTCCATCCTGTGAAGCGGCGTTCTCTTGTCGAAAATAACCAATGCCACCCTGGTTCATATGTATGTTACATATAAAACCGTCTTCCAAGGACCCAAAGACGTAGCCGATAGCACGGTGATCCACTGCAGCGCAGATAATTTTGCTCAGCTCATCGAATATATTTGCCTCATCTGCCATTGGAGCGCGGATTGCTTTCCCGGGTTCGATTAAGCCTCTCTGAATGAGGTCCAAGTTTGGGCTTTCATTTTCTTTCGAGGCCAGATGAGGCCCGTAGTCTAGGGCGAGCAGTTGGCTCGAGAGTTGAGCCGGATCGAACTGGCGATCTACCCAGTGGAGGAGCTCCGAGCCGCGGCATTGCGCCTCCACGTTGACGACGGCGGCAATCTCGGAGCCGTCATCCACTCTGAGCGGCAGCGTAGCATGCGATCCTCCGACCGGAGGGGTCCACAGGAACGGGTGTCCCCTGAACACGCCGTATCGGGGCACTGGCATCTCAAAGGGCGAGCCGTTTGCCGCGATTGAGAAGAGAGTTAGAGTGTCGTCCTTGGATGCGAAGGGATATTTGATACTTCAGCGCCTGACTAGATATGCACACTTGGTGCCTGCGCAAAATTGTGCGCTGCCGTAATACGCGCTTCGTCTCTAAGAGGTTGAGAACACTGAAAAAGAACTAAGTAGGAAGATATTTGATAGAAAATTTTGAATACCAATCGATTAATCAATTAATATTCTATAAGTAGGAAAACCATCATATCTAACAACGATACTGAATTTTTTTTATTTACAATACCATTGACTTTCATTTTACGATAGACCTGAGTATTTTTGATTTCTCAAAGGGGCTGTTTTTCACACACTTTGTACTCGAGGAGATGACCCGACCTACACTTGCACGACTGGGTTCCTACCTTTGCTGACCTGACTTATACTGGGTAGATGACCCCCCCTAAAAGCGGACTATGTCAAGGGAGTAGGTCTCTGTAGTCGTTACACCTATTGAAATAGACACGTGCCGAATAACCAATCGGGCCCAGGAATGAAATTTGGCTTTCCGCTAATATTACTCGCCGTTGTGCCACACTCAGCTCGCCTAGCCAAAGTACGTAACTAAAGTACGACATGAGTTCCTCGAGCTATGCTGCATTACATTACTGATCTAATGAAAGACCAAGAAAATGCTCGTTAAAGGCCTTGGCAGAAGGCTCTCGACCCAAGAAACGGATAAGGCTCTGCATTTCGTCCTGAGCTCCGCCCTTTTCAAGAATACATCGGCGGTATACTTGCCCCTGCTCACTATCTGTCATGTCACCTCGGAATTTGCTGTAGAACAAATCGGCTGCGTACACCTGGGAGCTGTAAACTACATGTCAGCATCGCGAGAAGCGTTGAAATGTCGGCAATTCACCTACAAGATGTAAGAATAGTATCCGGTATCGTCGTCACTGCTCATAATGTGTCCGAAGGTGGCGTAACCGTGACCCCAGGTGTAGCCTTGGCCGAGAGCTTCCGGTCCACATATGGGCTCTATTTCCTGGTGCAGCATGTTCCATTTAGAGGTTAGGTCAACTGACTTGGCTTCCTCGAGGCTGGCAAACTGGTCAATGCTCGTATCGAAAATGGCTCGATGAAGCTGGCTGAGGTAGAATAACGGCCCAAAGGTAAAGCGTCGTGAGCGGATAAGCGCTTCAATGACTTGGTCCGGCATTTGCATCGGAGGCTGCTCCTTCCCCTCGTTCTCTCCCTGCCACAACTTGAACATCTGAGGGCTGAGGTATGAGTAGTGGAAACTCAGTGTTTTCAGCGAGGATGGCGTCCAGCACCATTGCTCGAGCATTTGGCTCGGTAGCTCACCGAAATCCGCGGCAACACCACTGGGGCCGTGGAATTGAGCGTACCGCGTCTTAGATACGACATCATGGATAGCATGTCCCAGCTCGTGGAACATGAGCACTGTGTCGAAATGCTTCAGAAGACTGGGTTTGCTCGAAGTTGGCTGGGGGAAATCGCACAGCAGTGCAGCCACAGGATGGTAACGGGTTCCATCCTCTCGCGTGAATCCCTAGAACCTGTTAGATTCTGTAGTGGGGACTTCGGGAACGAGTTGAAACTTACAGGCTGCAGACTGAAGCAACATGGTTGTGGAAATTTGCCGGGTCGATGGAAGAGGTCCATGTAAATGTACCCAAGAAAGCCACCACCACGGGCATCATCATCGCGAACTAAGAATACGCGGACGTCCTCGTGCCAGATGCTCCCAGAAGGCCTGTCGTCTTCGTGAAGCTCAGTGAATTCGATTCCAAACAAACGAGCAACAAGTTTCAGCATGGCTTCGATAGTAGTTTGGATCGGAAAGTATTCCCTGACCAGTCTCATGTCGACAGCTAGTTCCTGTTTCAGCATTAAACTGTGATAGAAATCATAGTCCCAGAGAAAGAGCCTATTGTTGGCTTCCTTAGCGCCATCGCGGCCCTGGAAGTCGGCTTTTTTGAGATTCTCCAAGACCTTTGCTGCGTTGGATCCGCCTCGCGCGAGTTTTGATCGTATATCTGCCAGAAATATATTTACTGCCTCGGGACTTTCGGTCATCTTACCCTGGAGTCGGAACTCTGCGTTGTTCATAAAGCCGAGAAGTAGCGCCTTCTCATGTCGAAGGACCACGGATTCTTGAACGAGAGGCACATTTTCGCTACATCTATTTTCGCACGCAATGAACAAACGTTTGCGTGTCTCTCCCTCTTTAGCATGTGCCATGATGCCATAGCGGGCCGGGTTGGAGAGGACGATATCAAACCCATCCCCGGTCTGAGCTTTATCCAGTTGAGAGAGGACACTCTGGGGAACACCATCGAGCTCTGCTGCGGTAAAACGGATCGTACTTCTGTCACGGCTGAGTGTCTCTTCGAACTCCACTCCAATGCGGCTGAGACGTTCTTGGATTGCCTTGAAGCGTTTCTTCTGAGACGGGTCTCTGATTCCAGCCCCTGTTTTGACATGCCTATCGAGCACACGCTTGAGGAACAGGGATGACTCTTCGTCGATAATCTCGTCCTTCCTCCGCACGGCGTCTACCAGCGTGAACATGTCCTCACGCATGAAGAATTCGGTCACGGCGTCGTCCAGAATTGTCTTGGCTTTACTGGATGCCTCGCGGATTGCCTCGTCTGCAGAGACGTGTCGATAGAAGCCAAGTATGCTGGCTTTGAGAGCGAAGTTATGGTCCGCATGTGCCAGAGGCAACATGACATTGGCAAAGCTGGCCGCCGATAGCGTGATATTGCGAACCAGCTCATCTCGTACCCTTCGCGAGTGCTCTACTAGCTGCCGTGCATCTGCAATGATGGAAGCTGGCGACGCTGTGAACTCGGGCAGAGGCTGAATCATCTTGCTTGTTCCCTAGCACTATCCTCTGCTCAAACAGAAGTGACCGAGCTGTCTTCGTTGAGATGTAAAGGACGGAGTAGCCCGTAGCTCCTATACTTATGAGAAACGCAGGGTCAGTTCCCATTTCGATACTGTGCTCCGAAAGCTGCGGGGTATGACAGGCATCTATATAGATACCTAAACGTACTACATGTCTGTTAAGTCCTTAAGCTCCTGACTGAGGTATTTTAGGCTGCTCCACAACTACAATATACAACCTAACTTGTGGCAATCAAACTGCCAAGTCAAACCTTCAAAACGACCCTTTTACAGTGGAAAATATGACTTTTTCAAGGCCTGGCCAGGCCGTTCAAGGCTCAGTGATATCAGGCCAGGTCAAAGCAAAACATAACAGACGTGCTCTTAACCATGGCACATCGAACCTACGATCATGCGTACTACTAAATCAAGCCTTAGGCGCTCTTAAATAAGTATTTACTCCGTTAGATTCTATTTAAGCCAACGGTTATGCCGAGCCTAGGCGAGAAATACCAAGTACGGCTTAATATCTAGCTACTTTCTCCGGAAATCGATTGCAGATAGGAGCTACCTGCTAACTGTCGTGGTACTTCGGCAAAAACGACTAGTAAAACCTATAACTAATTTGAGTGATAGAGGTGGAGCACTATGTATCTATGCCGTTCCGTATTTTAAACCAGCCACTTAGTGAACAACCAAAGGGAACTGGGAACAGAGTGAACTAGCTTGTTAGATTTATCACTTAACCCTAGTTCGCCGTTATACAATACCCAATTTGTTTAGCTAAAGTGCCAAACTACCATGACTTAAGTTCCTCGAGGTACACGGGATCCAATGTCCTAAGAGCCTGTCTGCACTATAGAAGCGAGGAGGAAATCCAAGTGGTCGTTGTCCCCAAAGAAGTTTATGGAAGTGCATCTCCCATGTACTATAACGGAGGCACTCGACCTCTTGTTGTACAAGAGAAGAAGACCGAGCATGAGAAAGGAATAGAGTTCGTCGGATGAGTATCCAATATTCAACACATTTATGACGCAGTAAACGCCTCTTCAGAGAGAGAGATCAGCTTGTATTGCTTGCTGATTTAGGCCATTATTTTCTTGTATCGTTACATTTCTTGAAGGGGAAAAAAATAATAGGAAAGGTCATATCCCATATATATCAGTAACCAGAAACCGGTCTTTCCTACCCTTAAAGCCCTATGCGTATTCCCATCCTATGGCTTTCTATCTCAGCCATGTGCCAAGTCTTCTCTAGCACTGCACGTATCCGAAACCCTACGCGCCATTCCTCAGCTCCGAGGAGGGGAAAAAGAGGAAAATAAAAGACAATATCCCGAACAAAAAAAGAAAAAAGAAGCATGAAATCGGGTGCATCATACAACCTCGTCCGCGGTCCGCGCCCGTTCCGGCACGGCCGGCAGCGTCGAGGTCGAGTCGACCCCGCCGACCATCTCGACCGCGTCCTGGCTCTTGAGGGCCCACGTGTCGTCGTCGATCTGGTAGTACGGCTGCTTCTTCTGCCTCGGGGACTCGTCGCGGCCCGTGCGCGGCTTGTTAGGGTCGATCTTCTCCTTGAAGCGCGCCGCGTACGAGTCGTCGGAGCTCTGGCCGATGAGCGTCGACCGCAGCGTCTTGAGCAGCGGCAGCTCGGCCAGGTGCACGCGCGCGAAGCTCGAGAAGCCCGGCCCGGAGCTGATGATGATGGCTACGTTGCTCTCGACGACGCTGTGTGTCGTCCCGTCGGGTCAGCGGGGCTGCGATGGATTGGGAGACGGATGGCCGCAATGGGGGGGAACAGTTACTTACCCGCAGATTAGGAGCGCACTGTACTTCCAAGTTCCGTCGTCGGTGTTCAGAGCTTCCACACGGTACACGAGGGACAGAACGCTCGCAACGACTCCGCTGTATTCGAGTAGATTACCAATTAGCTGTTGTTCTTCTCTTCGCGCATACGGAGTGAAAACCCAGAAAAGAAAGCTGCTCACATGAGGGCCATGAAGAAGACGGCGAGGATCTGGGCGCGCTTCTTGAAGGACAAGTTCATCTTGAAGACCACGGGGAGCGGCAGGATAAAGATGTACAAGTCGAGCAGGATGCTCAGGAACGCCTGGGTAATGCCCCACCAGAGCGAGCGCTGCGGCCGGCCGTTGAAGAGCACGTCGTCCCAGTCGCCGCCGGGGGACGGCGCGTTGAAGTACGCGGCGATCGGGATGGTGGTCCAGTAGAGCAGGGCGTTGACGACGAGGCCAATCGTGATGGCGACGCGCATGAAGTCCTCAATGGAGAAGATCTGGTAGAGCAGGACCAGGATGGATGCCTTGGAGAAGAAGAGAACCATGTTGGAAATGATCTCCTGGGCGAAGAGAACCTGCATTGGGCGTTGTTAGCAACCCTGTCGGATGTCCTGTGCTGAAGTCTGGACCTCGTTTGGCCTACCTTGGTGTAGCCCCCCAGGTACCAGCAGGCGCGCACATCCCACTGATGCCGAGCTGTCTTGAGTTCTGTTGAAGATAACGAAGGTATTATTAGTCAATGTTTAGGGTTGGCAAGCAGCAGACTGGCAAATGGAGGCGCCAATTCTACGTACGACTCAACATGAGGCCCGTGGTGGCCAGAGAGAAGACCAGACCGATCATGACGAGGTCTGTACCAGAGAGCGTAAGCGATACGATCGATTCCAGGGGAAAGTCTTGGCATATCCTACTCACAGTCACTCCACTTGAGCTTCCTGAAATTGGCATACAGCCGGCCCGCTGTGAATATGATAGCCAGCGCTGTCATGACAGTGGTGACGCCGACTAGGACCGGGGCTAGAGACGGCGGGTTGTCGAAGTTACTGACCTGCCCCGGCGGCGGGGTCCCGGCCGGAAAGGCGCACAGATCGATCCCGGTAGGTATCGCGGATGCCATTTTCGAGGATATGAGTAGCAAGAAGCAGGCTGGAGGACAGCAAAAATTCTCTAGAGTTCGCGTTGGGTGATAAACTACTACAGCATGGAGTAGCTATGTGGCCAGTGACGCCAAGCACCGGAGGCGGGATGATGTGATATAGTGCTGATGACGGATAGGAAGTTCGGGAAGATAAGCGATTAAGGGGTTAGGTCATCTCCTTGACGGGGGGGAGGGTGTTTTTGATGGTTCGTCGTGGGAAGACGGAGCTCATCCAGGAGAAACAGAATAGCGAGCAGCGTGGGCGCCGTAGCCTACTATGTATATCCGTGCCGCATTTCCTGGACTTCTGCTTGGTTGTACAAGCCTACGAGAAGCACGGCGATAGAGAGGCACAGCAAGGGTGGTGAGACCTGCAAAACTGGCGGTAGGGCCGTGGATGGGCCGTGGATGGGCTGTCTCATCCACCAATCTTTGCACCTTTGCGGGAATGGTTGCGGGAGTGGTGGCATTCCCCCCATGGCCAAAAGCACACGAGGCTTGGGCGGAGAGGGGAGGGGAGGGGAGGGGAGGAAAGCGGCTTTCCTTCTGGAGACAGATCCATGCAGTAAGCTATAGAGGCAACCGTCAAACTACTCCTGCGGCATCACTCCATGGCGGACCATACAACAGGTAGATACGGTTGGGGTCGCAGCGGTGAATCAGGAGGCTGGTCAGCACTCCGAGGCCTGGCTCCATGATGAGCTATCCAGCATCCTCTGGTTCCTCGCAGCTTACTTCCCAGCTTTGGTCCCCCTTGCGAGTCCAGTCTACCGCGCAAGAGAGCAGCAGATCCTCCAAGAGCCATGGATAGCTCCGAGGAGAAGGCAAAGAAAAGAAAGGAGACGGTGGGGTCATGAGTTGCGGAATCAGAAAAAGAAAGGATTCTAGCGTGAATTGGGAAGGCGGTCACCATCATCTCCTTCTCGCGTCTAAGCAGCCTCACAGCTTCTCACACGCATATCCAGTGCAACCCCAGGCCCGGATCCGTCCAGTGGGCGGGTTGCCGAAGTCAGAACACAGTAATCCGGCAGCTGAATTTAGGCACGGTAGTGTCTACCCCGAGTGGGTGTCGATTGGCTGACGCTCGCCTGAAGGATTCGTGCCGCAGAATTGATGCAGCGAAGTTAGACAGGCTCCTCCTGCACCCAAATGCACGGGGGCCTCATTGGCGCAGGACCCGCAGGATTCGTCTTCGCTGGGATTGTTCCACAAATATTCCAAGCTTCTCTGCATATCGGTAAAGAAAAGCAGTTGCTGGGTTGCCCAGGCGGCAGGGGCCTGTCATTACTTTGCAGCGTCGGGGCACTGGGGCAGATATTGAGCACGGAGAACGAGTTCGCTAACCCCCCTGTGAGCTGGTAGGTGCGACGAAGGGGGCGGAAAACCTGGCACATCTGTACCTTGGAGGGGTGCATCCTACAGAAACTCGAAGGGGAATGCCTTGGCGATGTACATACAGTATGAGTAAGACCGAAGCCGATTTGGTCGGTGCTGCTTATCCCCTTCTCGATCTCCATTGGCTGGGCAGGTCAGACATCTATATTTCTGGGAGACAAGAGACGAGATTTTGCTCTTCAAGGCTCCATCCCCCCCCCCTTTCTTCGATTTCCCCTCCTTTCTCGCTGGGGACGTCTTATTGAAGCTGTTATGCGGTGATGAGGACAGTCTCTCCCTGGCCGGCGGAGCAAACCTCGACTTGTGCGTTACCTCTGCCCTATTTCCGAGGAACAGGGTAGGCGCGCGAAGGAATATACGGTGTTCAAATAGTGTGGTAACATGCTATTGTCGATCCCGCTCAGCCCGGTCCAATACCTTGCTAGCACGCGAAGGCCACGAACGCGCCCATGCGGCTAGCGTGGCATTGAACCAGCTCGACAAGCGACCGTGCCAGGGAGGTCCGGAGGTTGGGGGCGTGGGAGGGGCAATATCATTACCCAACATTTGCATCGCTGGCGTCTCATGAGCCAATGAGTACCATGCCATACCCTCAGTATGGGACGGACGGATCCGCGCCGCATGCTCACAGGCATCGGCAAATACACCAGAGCCAGGGCCACCAGGGCCACCAGGACGCTGTAAGCTATCCCAGGAACCTCTCTCCTGGGTGCCGCCGCAATTTTGTTAATTCGCTAAAGAAGGCGGAGGGGAGCCAAGCCGGCGCGAGGGGTGAGGGGGAAGGGGGGGTAATCACTGTATATCGCAGCCTAATGTCATTTCTCGAACTGCATCGATTACCCTGGCAGCCTGGATGCTGTAGATACAGTCATAGCAGCCGTTACACAAACTAAGCTTGGGGGAGTATACTGTAAAGCCAAGTACTATAGTGTACGTTTAGGTAGGGGGGTATTCTAAGTTAAGTGCTCGGTACCTAGTTATAGCGCCTTGGGATCACGAGCATTAAGCCAGCGCTAACACATAAAAAGCTCTAGTTCCTGGATATAAACGACTCTAAAACGCCCTAGGACCGCCCCAAAAACGTCTTGTGCTGGGACCCTCTTGGTATTCAGGTACAGAGTACAGCAGGCGCCCCGCGTAAATGAAAGAAGAAGAGGGAAAAAAGACGCTCAAACGTCGATGCGGAAGATGCTATGCAGAAACAGAAACAAGATATTGTACGCTAAGCTATGCAGTCTGCTGTCTCCCTCTTCCTGATACGGAACGGGATGGCATGCGTCACGCCCCCAACGCCTAGTCCAAATCTCCACTGGCTCTGTTCGATTGTGTCCCGAAATACCTCGATGTCGTATTGCCGGACTAGCACGGCGCAAGTAAACAGCACAGCCCGCTTGGCCAAGAACCGACCCGGGCAGATGGAATGGCCGCCTAGTTCGCAGGGAACGAGTTAGCCGCCGCCAGAGGGAGAGGACGCGATTGCACGGGGCGGGGGGCTGTCGCTAATCTTACCTCCGTAGGGAAACCAAGCGCCTTCGAGGCCGTCCATGGAGAAATAGGGTTTACCATCTACCGCCGCCTTCTCTGGGTGGACGAGGTCGCTGTCGCGAAAGGCAGGGTTAATCGGTCCGGAGTTGGGATCGGCGGGGTCCACCAGAAACCTGTCAGCCCAGAACGACTCGACCGGGTGCGCGTCGCCCTGCGTGTTCCAGTAGCTCCCGTCCATCTGGGAAATCCCAGCGTTCATCAGGCCGATGCGCCCCTTGGGGAGCCACCACCGTCCCAGATCGACATCGTGGTGCGGCGAGCTCACGACGAAGTAGGTCTTGACGTACAAGCGCAGCGTCTCGGCATAGAGCGACGAAAGCAGCGGCTCCTTTTCGAGCTTGCTGGGGTTGATGTCCATGGCGGGACAGTTGCTGAAGAGATCAGACAAGGTCTCGCGGACGCGCGCCAAAAGTAGGGGATCCCTGAAGATGTGGAAAGCCATGAGCATGGCGCAGGGGATGGTATTTCCGACGGCCCTGTTCGCTGGGTGTTAGTGATGCTTGGCTAGCGAGAGGCAGGTGGAATAGGCTTAAAAAACGGACCCCCATGCCAAACCTAAATCCAACCTTGCCAACGCATCGTCGTCGTGGTCCCGAACCTGCAGCAGCTTCTCCTGTCGGTATCGCATCAGATTGGAACCCCAGAGCGGGTCACCGTCCTTGTCCTCATCGACCAGCGACTCGTCGAAATGCTCCCTGGCGTAGCGGTACCACTTCTTGAGATGCTCCACGCTGCGTTCCCGTAGCCGGTAGGGCTCGGGGAGCAGGAAAGACGGCATGCCTCGGGCAAACCAGGGAACGTTGATGTCGAACTTCCAGAGGCCATCCATGAAATTGGGACTGACCTCGAGCAGCGTGGGGCCATATATGCATTGAACCAGCGCCGTGCCGGGAAGATCCTTGAAGAAGGCTCCTAGGTCGGGCATCTCGGTCCATTCGTGCGGCAGGCTCGCCTGTGCCTCCCGAGCGAGGAGAGACTCCATGAAACGGCGCGTTGTTGAGTTCAAGCACGGTCCGGCCCAAGCTCGGAGGAAGCCGTGGTGCGTGATGTGATCGACGCGGTCCTCGGGCGGGACGTTGCTGCCTGGATACGGCTTGGGAAGAGGGCCAGAGTTGTCCGCGCGGTAAGTCGCGAGTGCCTTCTCCGGCATGCCGAAGAAATACTTCATCGTGTAGACATAGATGGATATCGGGCTGGCCAGCGTGGGCTGCTTCCAGATATTCTGGATGGTCTTCCGGTCCTGGAAGGCGAAAATTTCTGTACCCAGAAACGGGATCCTCGTCGAGGTCAGCCGCCCGGCATACGATCTGGAGAGGACGTCAGTAGTGTACTGTGTACTGTTGCGCCT
>FTLB01002743.1_pt1 | contig 19055 bp, 16 predicted proteins | sample 1658291 | NCBI WGS metagenome assembly FTLB01 (sample SAMEA3914812, study PRJEB12502) | metagenome | biome: forest; material: soil | place: Canada | collected 2011-07-07 | depth 0.1 m
CAGTATGGTTATGGGTTTTCCTGTATTAATAAAAGTTTCTAGTATTAACATATTGAGGTATTTATATAATTTTTCCATAATGAAAGAAGCGGTACTTCTTTTTCTATTAACGCTATTTGCCTTTTTTGCCAATGCCCAGAATTACCCTTCAAACAGAAATAACAATGAGAACTTTGTGGTATACAGCAAGGTAGGCGATAAATCAAACAGAGCAAACCCGTCCAATTATAGACAATTAGTAAAAGTAGACCCATTGTGGGTAATAGAAGGGAATGTCCCTATTTTTTATGAAAGAAAAATTAATACAAAACTAAGCGCTGAGTTTTCGGTAGGGGTTACATTTAAAGATTATTCCTACGACCTTTTTCGTTTAGTAGAATCACAAGGCGACACAGTTACCCGCACCTACCAACCTGGTTACAGCTTTTCAGGTAGCCTTAAGTTTTACCCGTCTAATTATACAGAAGCTCTGGAAGGCTTTTACATAGCTCCCGAAATTCGTTACCGATCCTACAGTTCAGAAGCGCAGAAATTCAACTTAAGCAATACTTATGTAGGCACCCCTAGTTCTAACCCAAGCAACTTTCTGCAAGAATCAATGGAGTTTACCGACTTTAAGTTAGTGTTTGGCTACGTTACTTACATAGATGATGTTGTGCCTGTGGAGTTTTATGCTGGAGCGGGCGTAAGGCTAAGCAATTTAAACAGGGCATACAACGTGTCGGACATGGCAGGTAATACAAGCACTCAGATTGTGCCACAAACAAATTCCAGGCCGTTACTATCCATGGGCCTAAAAATTGGGATGGGCTTTAAATAGGCAAGCCTATAAAGCTACGTCTACCTGGTTTTTTAGCAAATCCTCAAATACCTCTCTTTTGCGTATTAGCTGCGCTTTGCCGTTGTACACCAGCACCTCCGCAGGCCTGAAGCGTGAGTTGTAGTTTGAGCTCATGCTAAACCCGTAAGCGCCTGCATTTTTTATAGCCAGTAAGTCGCCTTCTTTTGTTTCCGCAATTTGCAGGTCAGTTCCAAAGGTATCCGTCTCGCAAATGTAGCCCACTACCGTGTATTTTTTCTTTGCGCCGTTGTGGTTAGATACGTTTACAACATCATGGTAAGCCCCATACATCATAGGCCGTATCAAATGGTTTAGCCCGGAGTCTACGCCTATAAAAGTAGTAGCGGGAGTCTCTTTTATTACAGTTGCCTTTACCATCAGATAGCCGCTTTCGCTCACCAGAAATTTGCCTGGTTCAAACCATAGTTCCAGGTTCTTTCCGTACTCCTTGCAAAATGCGCTAAACGCCGCAGTCATTTTAACGCCTAGGTCATTCACATCGGTTACGCTGTCGCCTTCTTTGTAGGCTACCTTAAAGCCCCCGCCAAAGTCCAGAAATTTTAGCTCTTTAAAATTGCGGGCAATATCAAAAACTATTTCATAGGCTTTTATAAAAGAATCCGCGCTCTTAAAGTCCGAGCCCATGTGTACATGCAGCCCCAGCACATTCAGGTTATACTCTTTGCTTATTGCATAAATTTGCTCCACCTGCTCTACCGAAATGCCAAATTTAGAACCCTTATGGGCCGTCATTATTTTTGCATTGCCGCCCTCTTCAATATGAGGGTTCAGGCGTATGCTGCAAGGATGGGAGTGCCCGTACTTTTTTCCAAAACGTTCCAAAAAAGGAAGGTTGTCTATGTTTATAATAACCCCAGTTTTTACCGCCTCTTCAATTTCTTCAAAAGGAACGCAATTGGGCGTGTACATGATATTCTCTTTGGTAAAACCAGCCAGTAGGGCAAGCTTAAGCTCCTGTAGCGAAACAACATCAATTCCGCAGCCTACCTTGTTTAACAATTTTAGTATAGCCTGGTTGGTAAGCGCTTTGGCGGCGTATTTTATTTTTACGTTAACTCCTGTAAAAGCATTTGCCAGCTTGTGGTACTGGCTTACTATCTTTTCGCCGTCGTATATATACAAGGGGGTTCCAAACTCCTTACAAAGCTCGCTTACGTTTAATCCCTGTATCTGAAATTGATTATTGATGAATTGCATTATAAATTGTTAATTAAGCCTGCAAAGATAATAAACCATTCCTGTTAGTAAAAAAACAGCGCCTACTAATCCTGTTAGTTGGGCGATTGTCTTTCAGTTTTTCTTTGTTACCAGTTTTTTGCGTTATCATTTGTTTTATTTAAATGCTGATTTTTAATTATTTATATTTTTATTAATTAGAATAAACTAACAACTACACTTTTTGGCAACGCTATAAATATACTTGTTTCGGCGAAGCTGCTTTGGGGTTTGTGCTACTTACTGCCTGTATAAAAACGTATGTTTTATTACGTGGCACAAGATTGGCACTTGTTAATTCGCTTGTTATCGCTTGTTAATTTTGTTGTTATTCGTTGTTAATTTTTTTTGAATAGGTAAGGTTTTCACCGTTTTGAAAGGCGTTGTGCCAGTAGGCACAGTTTAGTACAGTCTTAATTGGAGTGGAGGCGCAAAGAAAATGGTATCAGCATAACATACACTACTATTTAAATTATTGTTAGCATACCCTGACATTATTTAACAAACAGTTTTTATTTTTGAAAAATTATTAGTTAATTTGGAGCCAATAAAAACTATGACAACAATATTACATAACATTTGGTGGTGGCGCATTTCTGGCTCAGATATGTGAACATTGCTATTGTGTAATTAAAGATATATAAAAGCTTGCTGTTCACAGTAAGCTTTTTTCTTTTTAAGACTTTTATTCAAATGAAAAACTATAAATTAAAAACATACCATAAAAAAATGCTGGCCGATACGGTTACTCCCGTAAGCATTTTTCTGAAAATAAGAGATAAGTTTTCCAACAGCATTTTGCTGGAAAGCTCAGACTACCATAGTAACGAGAACAGTATTTCCTATATCTGCTTCGACCCTATTGCAAAATTTGAAGTAGCCAAAGGAGAGATCATAAAAGAATATCCTGATAAAAGCCATGAAGTAGTAACTATTACTAAACGGCAGGATGTGCTTGATTCCCTGCAGAGCTTTACAAAAGCCTTTGACGGCGAAATGGACGGCTTTGGCTTTGGAAGCAACGGCTTGTTTGGCTACATAGCCTACGATGCTGTGCGGTATTTTGAAGATGTTGAGGTGAAGGACTACGATAGCGATGAGCGAATAATACCGGATATATTGTATCACGTGTACCGCTACATCATTGCCATCAATCATTTTAAAGACGAGCTGTATATTTTTCAGCATTGCCTGGAAGATGAAGCCAACTCCCTTTCATCTATTGAAACTCTTATCAATAATAAAAATTTTGCGGCTTATCGCTTTACTACTAAAGGCGAGGAAACTTCTAACTTTGACGACGCTACTTTCCTGAAAGTAATACAAAAGGGAGTAGACCACTGCCACCGGGGCGATGTGTTCCAGATAGTGCTGTCTCGCAAATTTTCCCAGGAGTTTGAAGGGGATGAGTTTAATGTGTATCGCGCGCTGCGTTCCATTAATCCCTCGCCCTACCTGTTTTATTTTGACTATGGCAGCTTTAAAATATTTGGCTCTTCGCCAGAAGCGCAAATTGTAATTAAAGACAGAAAAGCAAGCATACACCCCATTGCCGGAACTTTCCGCAGAACAGGAAACGACCAGCAGGATGAGGAACTTGCCAAGAAACTGTTTGACGACCCTAAGGAAAACTCGGAACACGTTATGCTGGTAGACCTTGCCCGTAACGACCTGAGCAGGAACGGTAGTAACGTGCATGTAGAGAAATTTAAGGAAATACAATTCTATTCACATGTTATACACCTGGTGTCTAAAGTAGTAGGGGAGATACAGAGTAATTCATCTACCTTGCAACTAGTGGCAGATACCTTCCCGGCAGGCACGCTCTCCGGGGCACCCAAACACATGGCCATGCAGCTGATTAATCGCTACGAGAATGACAATCGCGGTTTTTACGGCGGCGCTATCGGCTTCCTTGGTTTTAATGGGGAGTTTAACCATGCCATCATTATCCGTTCCATGCTGAGCAAGAACAATAAATTATTCTTCCAGGCAGGGGCGGGCGTAGTAGCGAAATCAGTAATAGAAAGCGAACTGAACGAAGTAAATAATAAATTATTGGCAGTAAGAACCGCCATAAACAGGGCAAAGGAGATTTAAGCATGAAGTTATTAGTATTAGACAATTACGATTCCTTTGTTTATAACATAGTGCACATAATAAGGGAACTGGGTTATGGCGGCCAAATGGACATCTATCGGAACGATAAGATTAGCCTTAAAGAAATAGCGAAGTACGATAAAATACTACTTTCTCCTGGCCCCGGAGTGCCTTCAGAAGCAGGCGTTTTGCAGGATATTGTAAGAGAGTATGGTTCCACAAAAAGCATACTGGGCGTGTGCCTGGGGCATCAGGGTATAGGGGAAGTATACGGAGCTTCGCTCATAAATCTGGATCAGGTATATCACGGCCTGGCCATAAAAACAAAGCTGATAGCGAAGGACGAGCTATTTGAAGGAATGCCGAATGAGTTTATGTCTGGACGCTACCATTCCTGGGCGGTAGATCCAAAGTCGAACCTGGGCAATTTGGTAGTAACAGCAGTGGACGACAAAGGAAACATAATGGCGCTAAGGCATCAAATGTACGATGTAAAAGGCGTGCAGTTTCACCCGGAATCGGTGCTTACAGAAGGCGGCAAAACAATATTACAAAACTGGCTAAAGAAATAAGTTATTAGTAGAATGAAAGAACTATTAAATCATTTACTGGAACAAAAAACGCTTTCTAAGGAAACTGCCAAACAGGCGTTAATAGACATTGCGCAAGGCAAAATAAATGCCAGCCAGATGGCCTGTTTCCTTACCGTGTACATGATGCGCAGCATTAGCGTGGAAGAGTTGGAAGGCTTTAGAGACGCCATGCTGGAGCTATGCGTAGCCACTGACTTATCGGAATACAACCCGATAGATTTATGCGGCACAGGCGGAGACGGGAAAGACACGTTTAATATTTCTACCATTGCTTCCTTTGTAGTAGCTGGCACGGGAGTAAAAGTGGCCAAGCACGGCAACTACGGGGTTTCATCTGCCTGCGGTTCTTCCAATATGATGGAACATTTTGGTTACAAGTTTACGAACGATAAAGGCATTTTAAAAAAGCAGATTGAAGAAGCGGGCATTTGCGTAATGCACGCGCCGTTGTTCCATCCGGCTATGAAAAACATTATGCCGATACGGAAAGAACTGGGCGTGAAAACGTTTTTTAATATGCTTGGCCCAATGGTAAACCCTGCTTTCCCTAAAAGTCAGTTGGTTGGTGTGTTCAGTTTGGAACTTTCGCGCTTGTATGGATACTTATACCAGAAAACCGGAAAGCATTTTGTAATCCTTCACTCTATTGACGGTTACGATGAAATTTCGCTAACCGGGGCTTTTAAAATGATAAGCAACCATAAAGAGCAATTGCTGCAACCAGAAGATATAGGTTTTAAGACTATACAAGGTAAAGAACTTTCAGGCGGTGAAACAATATCGGACTCTGCCAAAATATTTGAGAACGTGTTGAACGACACAGCCACCAGCGCACAAAAAAATGCCGTGCTTGCAAATGCAGGAATGGCGGTATATTGCGCCAGACCAGAACTTGCTATAGAAGAAGCCATAGCGACAGCCAGGGAGTCGCTGGAGTCTAAAAAAGCATTAAAAGCATTTAAAACACTTTTAGCTACTCAGAACTAATGAACATACTTGATAAAATAGTAGAGCGTAAGAAAGTAGAGGTAGCTGAAAGAAAAAGCAAGCGAACTGTGAAGGAACTGGAGGCATCTCCTTTATTCTCTGCTGCAAACCTTTCGCTAAAGAAATTTCTGCTAGACCCGGAACGGACGGGCATTATTGCCGAGTTTAAAAAGAAGTCTCCTTCCAAAGGAATAATAAATGCAAACGCGCTGCCAGAAGTAGTAACAAAACAGTATGAAGAAGCAGGGGCGTCAGCCGTATCTGTGTTAACAGATATAGACTTTTTTGGAGGATCTGACGAAGACTTGGCAAGAGCAAGGAAAGCCATTAATATACCCATCTTACGAAAAGACTTTATAGTGGACGAATACCAGATAGTAGAGGCAAAGGCAATGGGAGCAAATGTGATATTGCTTATTGCGGCTTGTCTGCCAACAGAACAGGTAAAGCGCTTCTCTGAATTTACTCATTCGTTGGGCATGGAAGTATTGTTAGAAGTGCATAACGAAGAAGAGCTTTTTGCTAATATGTATCCGTCTATTGATGTAGTAGGCGTAAACAATAGGAACCTGAAAGACTTTTCTGTAAGCATAGAAACTTCCATAAGGTTAGCGGAACTTATACCGGCTCATTACCTAAAAATATCTGAAAGCGGCATTAGCGATGTCGCCTCTATTGCAAAACTCCGTGACCAGGGCTTCAACGGCTTTCTGATCGGGGAAAATTTTATGCGCACCGCCGATCCGGGCGAGGCCATGAAGAAATTTGTAAAGGAAATAAAAGAACAGCAGGCAATAAAGTAATAGTATGAAACCAAAACTTAAAGTTTGTGGAATGAAGTACAGCAATAACATACAAGCTATTGCTGCGCTAGCCCCAGACTATATGGGTTTCATTTTCTATCCTAAGTCCAAAAGGTATGTGGCAGAGCTGGATGAGCTACTGGTAAAAGACTTGGGGAATATAAAAAAGGTAGGTGTGTTTGTAAATGCTTCATTGGAAGAAATAGTAGAAAAAGTAAAACGCTATGGTTTTGATTATGTGCAGTTGCATGGCGATGAACAGGCGGAGTTTTGTAAAGCAGTAAAAGAAAAAGGCATAGCTGTTATTAAAGCCTTTCAGGTAGACGAAGTGTTTGATTTTAACCTGTTAAATGCTTACAAACCCTATTGCGAGTTCTTTCTCTTTGATACTAAGAGCGAAGGCTACGGCGGAGCTGGCAAAAGTTTTAACTGGGAACTATTAAAGAAGTACGACAATGAAATCCCATTCTTCCTGAGTGGGGGAGTAGGCCTGGAAAATGTTGAGGAAATAAAAAAGCTGACAGGATTGAATATACATGCCATAGACATTAACAGCAGGTTTGAGACAGAGCCAGCGTTAAAAGATGCAGAGAAAATAAAAGAATTTATAAAGTTGATACAACTATGAAATATACTATTGACGAAAGAGGATACTACGGAAACTACGGCGGAGCCTTTGTGCCTGAAATGCTGTATCCGAATGTTAAAGAGCTTCAGGAAAACTATCTTAAAATTATGTACGATACTTCCTTTATGGAAGAGTACCAATTACTATTAAGAGATTACGTAGGCAGGCCAACGCCTTTATATTATGCCAACCGACTTTCAGAAAAGCATAACACCAACATATACCTTAAGCGCGAAGACCTTTGCCATACGGGGGCGCATAAAATAAACAACTCCTTAGGGCAAATACTATTAGCAAAACGCTTAGGCAAACAACGCATAATAGCGGAAACAGGCGCAGGCCAGCATGGCGTGGCAACCGCTACCGTTTGCGCCCTTATGAATATGGAATGCGTTATATACATGGGCGAGGTAGACATGGAAAGGCAGAAGCCCAACGTAGAGCGCATGAGGCTGTTAGGCGCCCAGGTAGTGCCTGCTCTTTCTGGTAGTAGAACATTAAAAGACGCCACCAATGAGGCCATCCGAGACTGGATTAATAATCCCTCCAATACCCACTATATTATTGGTTCTGCCATTGGGCCGCACCCATACCCGGATATGGTAGCCCGTTTCCAGTCCGTTATAAGCGAAGAAATGCAATTGCAACTTCTGGAAAAAACAGGCCGCAACAGTCCTGATTATGTAATAGCCTGCGTAGGCGGCGGGAGCAATGCAGCAGGGGCTTTTTACCATTTCTTAGACGATGATAAAGTGAACCTTATTGCAGTAGAGGCGGCTGGTTTGGGCGTAAACTCTGGCTACTCTGCGGCTACTACATTCCTGGGCAAGCCGGGAATACTACACGGAACAAAAACATTGTTTATGCAAACGGACGATGGCCAGGTAGTAGAAGCGCATTCTATTTCTGCCGGGCTAGACTACCCGGGCATTGGCCCTATCCACTCTTATTTGTTCGAAACAGGAAGGGCAAAATTCTTCAGCGTTACAGACGAAGAAGCATATAAAGCTGGCGTAATGCTAAGCAGGCTGGAAGGAATTATCCCGGCGCTGGAATCGGCCCATGCCATTGCAGCCTTAAGCAATATAGATTTTAAACCGGAAGACGTGGTAGTGCTTAACCTTTCTGGCAGAGGAGATAAAGACCTGATGACGTACATTCAGAAGAAAGACGAATTTTTAAAAGACTAAGCTTATGCAAACACATACTCTTGTAAATAATAGAATTACAAAGCTGTTTAGAGAGAAAAATAACGGCGTACTCAACATTTATTTTACGGCGGGCTTCCCGCAGTTGAACGATACGCTTACTATCTTAACTTCTTTGCAGGAAGCCGGAGCTGATATGGTGGAAATAGGAATACCATTTTCTGACCCTTTGGCCGACGGCCCCACTATACAAAAAAGTAACGACGTAGCGTTACATAATGGGATGACGCTAAACCTTCTTTTTGAACAACTGAAGGAAATGAGAAAAAGCATTACTATTCCGGTCTTGCTTATGGGTTATCTTAACCCCGTAATGCAGTATGGAATAGAGAAGTTTTGCGAAAAAGCCAAAGAAGTTGGGGTAGACGGCATCATTCTGCCAGATCTTCCTATAGTGGAATACAACGAGTTATACAAAGAAGCTTTTGAAGCGAATAATTTATCAAATATTTTTTTGGTAACGCCTCATACTTCTTCAGAACGTATAAAATTAATTGACGGAAGCAGCCAGGGATTTATTTATATAGTATCTACCGACAGCACTACGGGAAATGCTAAAAACGTTACAGTGGCAGAACCGTATTTAAAGAGAATGCAAACGTATACGCTAAAAAATCCTACCCTGGTAGGGTTTAATATAAGCGACTATGCCAGTTATAAATTTGCAGCTCAGTATGCAAACGGCGCTATAATAGGCAGCGCGTTTATAAAAATGCTAAAAGACAGCAAAACCCTGAGCGAAGACATTAAAAATTTTATTTTTTCGATTAAAAAGGGCTAAAAAACTTATTTATCAAAAATTAATTATATTAGTGGACTATTAAAGTTATGATCGAAATTATTCCAGCCATATCAGTCATTGGCCAAAAACTGGCAAGGACTAACCATTGCGATATTAATGACGTTATTTTTTATGATGGCAATCCGCTGGATGTTGCCATGCAGTTAGAAGATCATGGAATTAAAAGAATTAACCTGATAGATATTGAGGGCAGCCAAAGAGGCGCAATATGCAACCTGGAAGTGCTGGAAATGATAAAAGGCTATACAGAACTTACTATCGATTTTGGCGGCGGAATTAATTCGGACGATGATGTTAGGCTGGCCTTTGAACATGGCGCTAGCGCAGTGCATGCGGCCAGTATTGCGGTAAAAGACAGGGATACTTTTTCATCCTGGATAATTTCTTACGGGCGCAATAAAATTATACTCAGCGTAGATGCCTTCGACGGCAAATTATTAACGAGAGGGTGGGGCAAGGGTAGCGATGTTGATCTTATAGAGCTGATCGAATACTACCACGATCACGGCATACTTTATGTAAAATGTACAGACGTCGTAAAAGACGGGCAATTAGCCGGGCCGTCTTATGAGTTGTACAATAAAATATTAAATAAATTTCCTGATCTGAAGTTGATAGCCAGCGGAGGAGTCCAGTCTATACAGGACATAGAAAAGTTACAAGACCTTGGTGTGTATGGCGTTATTTTTGCCAAAGCGCTATATCAGGGTAAAATAAAATTGAAAGAGCTGGAAAAGTTTTTGATATGATGATTAGACTCCTTACACCATACTATATAGTATAAGGAGTCTGCATTATTATTGAACTTCTTCGTAAGTTAAAAAGTCAGAGCTTTCTGCTTTGGTTTGCTCTCTGCTTACCCCTTGCAAAATGCTTTTCTCTATTTTAGTAACCAATACCCCGGCAATGGCTTTACGAAATCCTAGTTTTTCAGAAAGCTCAATGCAAGCGTCCATTTCGTCTTCGCCTTTGCCACCGTCAGCAAGCACCATTTGAACAAGGTCGTATACTCGTTCAAAACGGTCAGAGTCATTTTTAGGAACCTTAAAGGTTATAGGTTCAGTACTCTTTATAATAGATTTGATTTTTTCCTTTGTTAGGCCATTTTTTTCGCCAATTTCAAATATCAGTCTTTTTTCAGCTACAGAGAAGTTTCCATCCGACTGGGCTATAGCTACCAGGTTGGCAATATGGCTTTTAATGCCTTTTGTTTTTTTATTGTTAAATAGGTCCATAAAGTATAATAGGCTGTTTTTCTGTACAAATAAAATACTTATAAAGAGATTTCCCTAAAGCAGGCCGTTAAAATATCGAAATCTGCTGCAAATTCTAAAAACCCTTTAAGTATTTAGCTTAAAAATACCATTCTGTTAATTTTTTAGATTTTTGAAGGAAATAAAATAAAACCAAGAGGAGTTAAGTAATCGTAAAGAAGATAAATTGTACTTATGCCTGTAATTTTTTATATAATTTTAATAAAATAGGGTGTTTTTTTATAAAACATGTAAAAATTTTAACCTTGCCTTTTGGAAATTATAAAATTTTGCCATAATTTAGATGTATAATTAACTACTAACTAATTAACTTACTTTATGACAAAATCAATTTTACCTTTCCTAGTCCTGGTAGTCGTGAGCATACTGGGGCTTATCTATTCGGGTGTGCCGGGCACAATCGTAACCGAAGGAATTAATACAGGCGACGTTGCATGGATGTTGGCCGCAACCGCCCTTGTACTTATTATGACTCCCGGCTTGGCGCTGTTTTATGGTGGAATGGTGAATGCAAAAAACGTAATCTCCACTATGCTGCAAAGCTTCGTTTGTATGGGGGTTATTAGTGTTCTTTGGGTTGTTATAGGATTTAGCATCGCTTTTGGAGATACCATAGGCGGATTTGTTGGAAACCCGATGACATTCTTTATGTTCAAAAATGTATTGGATGGCAAACCTTGGTCTTTAGCGCCAACTATACCTTTAGTGTTGTTTGCTTTCTTTCAACTTAAATTTGCGGTAATTACACCTGCTCTTATAACAGGGTCTTTCTCTGAAAGAATAAAATTCACCTCTTATGTTCTTTTCGTATGCTTGTTCAGTTTATTCATATATGCTCCAATTGCACATTGGACATGGCATCCAGAAGGCTTCCTTTTCAAACTTGGTGTTCTTGACTTTGCCGGTGGAACTGTAGTTCACATTTCTGCTGGTTGCGCCGCTCTTGCTGCCGCTCTTTACCTAGGTAAAAGAAAAGGAGACGGAACTCACGCTCCTGCTAACATTCCATTTGTTCTTTTAGGAACAGGTTTACTTTGGTTCGGATGGTTCGGTTTCAACGCTGGTTCTGCCGTAGGAGCTGGAACGCTTGCCGCTTCTGCTTTTGCAACTACTAATACTGCCGCTGCCGCTGCCGGTTTAAGCTGGATGTTCTTCGATTCAATGAGAGGTAAAAAACCAACCGCAATGGGATTCTGTATAGGAGCTGTTGTAGGTCTTGTAGCCATCACACCTGCCGCAGGTTTCGTAACTATACCAGTTAGCGTATTCATTGGAACTGTTGCCGCTATAATAAGCAACTTGGTAGTTAGCTGGAGAGCTAAATCTGAACTTGATGACACTCTTGATGTATTTCCTTGCCATGGCGTAGGTGGAATAGTAGGTATGTTAATGACAGGTATATTCGCTCACGTTGCTGTAAATGCTGCTAATACTACTGGAAACGGATTATTTTATGGTGAAACTAAACTATTCGTTACTCACCTAATAGCTTTAGGAATTGTTGTTGCCTTCTCTTTCTGCGGATCTTATGTTCTGCTTATGATAAGCAATGCAATTTCTCCTCTAAGAGTAACTGAAGAAGAAGAAAAAATTGGTTTGGACTTGAGCCAACACGAAGAAGTGGTTTTGAATGCCTAATTGTGTGTTATAAGGCAAACAAGAGAAGGAGCCGTCAGGCTCCTTTCTTTTTTATATAGGTTATACTTCATCTTATATCTAATAATAATAATTACTAGCTAGGAACGTGATCCAATAGCAGTTCCTTTCATATCTCTTCTTATCCCCAAATATAGAACTCATAGCCTCGTTTCTGCGCAACAAAACATATCTAATATATTATAAATTCAAGAAATTATTTTGCAATATGTAGATTATCAGCACGCTATTAATTAAATGCAGTTAATATTGGTTAATTATTGAAACAGTATAATTATATTGCTTTTTTAATCAATATCTTAACTAAATATTTTTTATGGCATTCAGAAATCACTTCTTAACAATCATTCTTTTATTAGCGCTATTACCTACTCTTAAGGCTCAAACTATGGGCTGTGGTTTCGACAGGCTTTTGCAAGACTCATCCTATATAAAAAAGATGGATAAATTAAACATTCAAATAGCAGAAATTACAGCACAACGGCAAGGTTTACGGGTGGCAGCTACCTCATCCGCCCCTTCTACTATTTATACATTACCAGTTGTTTTTCACGTAATGCACTATGCCGGTACTCCATTAGGAACAGCGGAAAATATTCCTGATGTTATGGTATTGCAGATGCTAAGCCAGTTAAATGAGCAATTTAGAAAGACGCCAGGATCAATGGGCGATGGCGGCGGCGTAGATACGCGCATAGAATTTTGTCTGGCCTCTATCGACACTAATGGTAAACCTACAACAGGTATAGAACATATTAATGCTTCAGGCATAGCTGGCTACGATACTTATGGAGTAGGGAACGAAGCCTCGTTGGGTTATTACAACAACACTAACGACTTGAAAGCATTAAGCACATGGGATAGCAGCAAGTATATAAATATATGGATTGTAGCTAATATAGATAGTGGAAAAGGAAACGAAGCTGGTTTTGCGGGCGTTGGTTCAGGAATAGTGGCTTTATACAATGGAAACAGCCAGACCATAACACACGAAATGGGGCATACGCTTTCCCTTCTTCATACCTTCCAGGGAGGCTGTGGCGAGACAGATTGCTCAACCCAGGGAGACTTGGTATGCGATACCCCTCCAACCGTATACCCGGATTTTGTTGGCAGTTCTTGTAATTCTGTTAATCCATACCCCTGTGGGGTAAGGCCATTGATTGAGAACTATATGGACTACGCTTTATTTCTTTGTAAAAATATGTTTACCCAAGGCCAGGCAGACAGGATGGTTGCTTCCATATTAGCGTCCTATCCAACTATGTACCAGTCAGCTAATCTTACTGCAACAGGTTGCAGTGGCAACGTTCCGCCGCAGGCATTTTTTACTGTAAAAGAGAATATTACTACAGTTTGTACTGGCGATACTATTTCCTTTACAGATTTATCTACCAGGAACCCAGTAAGCTGGAACTGGACGTTTGAGAATGGAACGCCTGCTTCTTCCACAGAACAAAATCCTAAAGTAGTATTTAATAGTTCAGGTAAAAATGTAGTAACATTAGTAGTGGTCAATTCCAATAGTGGAAAGGATAGCTTGAGTACATACAGTGATACCATTTCTGTTTCGGCTGCCGCAAATCCTGTTGTTGCCGGAGCTACTGGGGCTTATGGCAGTCAGATAAGTCTATCCGCAAGTGGCACAGGTACTATTTACTGGTACGACAGCGCCGGAAATTTTATACAAACTGGCAACCAGTATACTACCCCAGCTTTAACAAAAACCACAACCTACTATGCCCAGGATGTTGAGCAGGGCGCTAGAATGCAGGCAGGAATGGCCTATAAGAACTTGGGTAATACTTTTCATTTAGACAGCACAGGGTATTTGGCATTCAGCGTATATAAAAGCATCATTCTGGACTCTGTATCAATTGTTAATATGGATGCCTCTAATCCAATACTAATAGGCCTTAGAGATAAATACAACAATTTACTTGATACTGCCTTAATCACCAAGGCACCTTTATATACGCTTTCAACTATACCTCTTAATTTTCACATCAGGCCAGATACAGGATATATCCTTACACTCGAACCCTATAATGGATTGCGCGGCCATCTGGCAGATAATGTAATTGGCGCTGGAGATCCCACTTACCCCTTCTTACTACCGGGCTTTCTTAATATCTACCAAGCAGAGTTATTTCATTCTTTGTATTCCGACAGTAATTATACAGATGATTCATACATAACGGGGGGCAATAAATATTTCCCCTACTTTTTTAGTTGGGTAGTACGCGAAGATATTTGCCCAAGTGAAAAAGTACCTGTAGTGGTTACCATAGAGCAGACAACAGGCGTAGCTGCATCGGTTTCAGGAAATGTCTTCACTGTCTACCCTAACCCTGCAAATACAAGCGCTACAGTAGTGTTTAACAATGAAAATGGACAGATGGAATTGAGCGATGCAAACGGTAGAACTATTAGCAGCCAAATGTTTACCGGCGGCGCTGCCACGCTAAATTTAGAAAGCCTGCCAACAGGCATTTATTTTATTCATCTTACCACCCAATCTGGCAGCTACTATAGCAAGTTGGTAAAGAATTAATAATAGTTACTAGTTAAAAGAAAGGAGCGGAAAAGGCTCCTTTCTTTTAATATCTTAAAACTGACTAGGATTAAAAGGATTACCAACACTTAACGAAGGCAGGTCAAATATAACCTGGCAAGTCTGTCCGGGAGGCGAAGAGTTAAGGTTAAAGCCAAAAGCGGTGATTAGCTTAGTTTCCTGCCTGTGGTTGCCGTTGCCGCCGTTTTGTGGGGAAGCTGCTACTACAAAGTCGCTATAGGGAATAGTAAATAGTTTCCATCCGGTGTGCGAGGTTAATAGCGTATACTGGTATATATCCTCATTCAATGGGTTATTATGGTGGTCTCCGTTATCGTCTTCTTCCACAGTAAGGTTTAGTTGAGAAATAAGATCGCCAGTTCCATAAACATATACATTAATGTACAAGTCCTGCGGTGAAGCGGGAAAATTTTCCACTTTAGGCGTAGCAGGGCTTTCTCCCTGCCCTATAAACCAGTTGGTTTGGCGTTTGATGCCGCATATAAAGTAACCAAAGTCATCGTCCTGCCCAAACAACCTAAAGGAGCCGCTACCTTCTATGGGTTTAAAATTGGCCAATGCTCCTGTTAAAGCAAAGCCTGCCGTAGGTATTACCTGACCGCCGTAAACGTTGTCTGGCGGATTGTTAGGATAAGCCCCTCCAACTCCGGCTACCCAGCTTGGCCAGGACTTTGCTCCGTAAATCGCAGTCATATCATTCATTCCATCCAAAATTATAGTGTTGCCTACAAGAGCTGAAGTTTGAGGAACCTTTGCGGTGTTTATAGTAAATGCAGAAGCGTAAATAGTATTACTGCCTAAAATAGAAAGCGTTGCAGTTACATCATCTCCTGCATTAAAAAACAATAAGCCGTCGTGGCTGCCATCCCAGGTAGCGTTAGCTTGGTTTATGATTTGCGAAGAGCCAGTTAGGGTTTTAATAGCGCCTGAAGTAATGTCATTAATAGTGATGGCCCATGTAACCGAAGAGTTAAAAGCAGCATTAAAATAAAACACGGTATTGCTGTTGCTAAAGTCTGGCCCTTGCAGTCCGGAAGCAGCTGCAGGCGAATAAGAGTAAGCAAAATTCCCAACCAGTTGAAAACCAGGCAACGCCTCTCTGGCAGAAATAGTTGAACTAGTTGGACTTACATTATCAGTTTTTTTGCAGGAAAGCAGTACAACGGCGCAAAAAAATAATACAAAGTTTTTTAGTGGTTTAAGTGTGTGTTTCATAGCAAAAGTGTTTACGCTTAAGCTATGATTTTTGTTTTAATAATGCAACATTTTAAAAGTATAATACAAAAAATTATTTCTTGTTGACCAAAAAGGCACCTGCTATCAGTAGTATTATACCAACAATTTTAAAAACATTAATAGGGCTCTCTTTTATTCCTAGCCAGCCAAATTGCTCAAAAACAGCGGCGCTAGTCATTTGCCCGGCAATGATAAGCCCAAACATAGCGGCAGGCCCTATTTGGGGCACGGCAAATATTACCGCAGTTACAAAAAATGCCCCTAGTATGCCGCCCATGTACTTATGCCATTCCAGGTTTTTAAACTCTTCCATCGCCGGTATAGGCTTATGCACTATAGTTACAGCTATACCCAACACTACTGTGCCCACCAGAAAAGATATAAACGACGAAAGCCAGGGATTCTTAATACCTGCCTTTAGCATGGTATTTATAGCGGATTGAGTGGTCATGGTAAGGCCGCAGGCGAATGACAATAAGTAAAAAATAATTTTCATGGGCTAAATGAGTTTAGAGAACAATAACCAATTTTTTAAAAGGAGGTTTAGAAAAAGCGGAATGTAGAGAACTTACTTAATCCGCTTAAGGTTGTGGATAATGGCTTTGGTTTTTTATCTTTGTAACTCTCTTATAAAAAAAGCGACATGTTAAGCACAAGCAGTATATCTCTTCGTTACGGAAAAAGAACTCTATTTGAGGATGTTAGCATAAAATTTGCCCCTGGCAATTGTTATGGCCTTATTGGGGCAAACGGAGCAGGCAAGTCTACCTTTCTTAAAATTCTTTCCGGGGAAATAGACCCAACATCAGGAAGGGTAGAAATTACCCCCGGCGAACGTTTGGCTTTCTTAAAGCAAAATCACTTTGAATTTGATGAATACCCTGTGCTGGAAACGGTAATAATGGGGCATAAAAAGCTGTACGACATTATGAAAGAAAAGGACGCTATTTATGCGAAAGCAGACTTTTCGGATGCAGACGGTACAAGAGCCTCGGAACTGGAATCTCAATTTGCGGATTTGAATGGCTGGAATGCAGAATCCGAAGCGGCTGAGCTGTTAAGCGGCTTAGGCGTGAAAGAAGAGATACATTACTCATTGATGAAGGACATTGAGGCGAAGGATAAAGTGCGAGTATTGCTGGCTAATGCCTTGTTCGGCAACCCTGATATATTGCTGCTGGATGAGCCTACCAATCACTTGGATGTAGAATCAATCATGTGGCTGGAAAACTTTTTGGCAGATTTTAAGAATACTGTAATAGTAGTATCCCACGATAGGCACTTCCTTGACCAGGTATGTACCCACGTGGCCGATATAGATTTTGGGAAGATACAACTCTTCACCGGTAACTACAGCTTCTGGTACCAGTCTAGCCAGTTGGCATTAAAACAAAAGACAGATCAGAACAAGAAGGTAGACGACAAACGTAAAGAGTTGCAGGACTTTATTGCCCGATTTAGCGCTAATGCTTCCAAATCAAGACAGGCTACGTCGCGTGCCAGACTGTTGGAAAAACTTACGCTGGAAGATATAAAACCATCATCACGCAAATACCCGGCCATCATATTCAGGCCGGAGCGCGAAGCTGGCGACCAGTTACTATCCGTAGAAAACCTTACTAAAACAGTAGACGGCGTTACGCTTTTTAAGAATGCCACGTTTACTATTAAGAAAAACGATAAAGTAGCCTTTATAGGCAAAGACACAAACGCCATATCTATGCTATTTGAAGTATTGTCTGGCGCAGAGAAAGCTGACTCCGGTACATTTAGATGGGGCGTTACTACTACGCAGGCTTATTTCCCTAAAGACAATGCCAGCTACTTTGGCGACAACGACCTTAACCTGGTGGACTGGCTAAGGCAATACTCTGTAGAGAAAGACGAAAGTTACATACGCGGCTTCCTGGGTAGAATGTTGTTTTCCGGCGAGGAGTCGCTTAAAAAATCAACAGTGCTTTCCGGTGGAGAAAAGGTACGTTGTATGCTTTCCCGAATGATGATGATGAACGCCAATGTGCTGGTATTGGATGAACCAACCAATCACCTTGACCTGGAGTCAATAACTGCGCTGAACAACGGGCTGAACGATTTTAAAGGCACAATACTATTTACTTCGCACGACTTCCAGTTTGTGCAAACTATTGCCAACCGCATTATAGAGCTAACGCCAAACGGTGTTATAGACAAAGCTATGACGTATGAAGAATACCTGCAAAACGAAAAGGTAAAAGCGCAAAGGGAAGAGATGTATGTGTGAGGTTAAAGTTTAAGCAAAAAGTTTAAGCAAAAAGTTTAACGATTATGCTAGCTGTCGGATCTTCCCACCTAACGGCGCTAATTACCCCTAAAACTGAAGTAAATAAACCAGCCTGAGCTTTTCTGGCTTGTTCGACCACAGGCTTTCATCGTCGTTATAAGAGATGGCAAAGCCCTGGCTTCGCCAGAATAGTTCCCAGGCAATTATAAAACAAAACTACCAGGCCTAAAGCTAAAAGTCCGGCTAGGGAGATGTTTGCATAAGATGAGTTGTTTTGATAAGCTTAAAAAATACTAAAAGCTTGACTGAGCAGAAAAAACTAGGAGAGGCTACTATAAACTTAATAAAGCTGATTACTAAAGCTTTATCTTGTAAGTTTAGTAAAAGCAAACGCTTGTAAACAATTGGGTGGAACATTTTTACAGCTATTTTAAGTTAAAGAATGGATTGAGGAGGAAATATGCAGGAGTATAAAGATGATTTTATTGAAATAGAGCACGAAGCCTATAAGGGAAATGTAATCTACGATGGCAACAGCAAAATAACCATACAGTTGCCTTTGGAACCTGAAGATTTTGATACGCTTCTTTGTTTATACAATACTGAAATTGATATTAATTCTGAAGGCCTTTATAACGATAAGATTTATATAGAAAGAGTTAAAGTAAATGACGTCCATTACAACTGGACGAAAGAAAGAGGTTACGAGATTGTTTTTGATTGCGAAGCAGTGCCTGAGCCAGTACTGATTAATAAATCAAAAATGCCGCAACAGCTAAAACAACTACAAAAAAAGGGGTAAAGCCCCTTTTTTTATTACCTGCGGCCCCTATGGTGGAAACCGCCCCTATAACCC
>FTLB01002708.1_pt1 | contig 18988 bp, 5 predicted proteins | sample 1658291 | NCBI WGS metagenome assembly FTLB01 (sample SAMEA3914812, study PRJEB12502) | metagenome | biome: forest; material: soil | place: Canada | collected 2011-07-07 | depth 0.1 m
AGCTGTTACTTTGTTTTTATGTTCCTCCTTACCCGATTTGTCTTTTATTGTTATATTACCATATACTAAAAGTGGTCCATTTTCAACAGGTTCCACAATACTTTCAGCCTTTACGTCTTCAATAGTAGCCTCTTCGTTATTATAGTAAAAACTAAGCGCTCCGGATGGGCATTTTTTTACCTGCTCTACTATTCGCTCAGTGCTTGTGCCTTCCATTTTTATCCAGGGTACTTCGGCAGGGTTAAAAACTTCGCCAAGGCCTGTAGCCCCTTTCCAGCATATAGTAGAGTGAACGCAGGTAGTTGGTTTCCATACAATGGTAACCTCTCCGTTGGTATACTTTTTTGTGATGTCTTTCATAGTTCTGAAGTGGTAATAGTAATGGGGTTTGACAAAGCTTGATGAATAGGACATTTATCGGCAATGTAAAGCAACCGTTGCTTTTGTTCAAAGCTAAGGCCGCCGCTAAAATGAATTATAGAACTAAGGCGAGGAGTGTTTGTTTCTTCGTCTCTGTGGTAATTAACTTCTACATCTACCTTCTCCATAGGCCAGCCCTTTCTGTCGGCATACATTCTTAGCGTTATGGATATACAGGAGGCAAGGGAAGCGCAAAGTAATTCCCAAGGAGATAAACCTTCTTCTTTTCCGCCACCCTCAAGAGGCTCATCAGAAATAATCTTATTGGCGCTAGCGCTGCCAGAAGTAATCTCAGTTTTGTAATTAAGACTGCTTATTGTAGCGTTTACTTTTACCATTGCTAAATTTCATAAAAAAGGCAGATAATAACAACCATAAAATGCTCTGGCTTAAATTATGCTAGTTTTATTTTCCCTTGCACAACCAAGGCTAAGTAATTTCTTTTCTTTATACTTTAAAATCTGACCTTTCAACTTAGATTGCCGTTGGCACAATAGCAGAAAAGCCGCAAAAAAGTAGTAAATATTACCTACGCCAAAAATTAACAGTACAATTAACAAGCGATAACAACGAAATTAACAAGCAATAACAAGCGAAATAACAAGTGCCAATTTTAATAGTGTAAGATTACCCTTACTATTACATCCTAAGATGTAGCACAAATTCTCTGCTAGTATCGCTTAAATTAATAATATTACTGTCTCGCCCTTGCGGAGCAACTTAACCAGAAAGGGCGGGATGCCAGTTGGCCCCATCGGTTTAAAAGTTAGTATAGCTGGGAGTCTGAAATAAGTAGAAATAGCTATGGTTTAGCTACTTCTACATTTACTTTTTTGCCTTTTATTGTTTCTATGCTGGAAACAACATTATCCACGTCTTCTTTAGAAATATCTACAAAGGTAAATTTATCATATATGTCTATAGCCCCTACTTGTGAACCTGCAATGCCGGTTTCTCCTGTTATTGCGCCAAGTATATCTCCAGGGCTTACCCTGTCTTTTTTACCTACATTAATAAACAGTCGGGTCATGCCCTTCTGGTTTCTTTGTGGGCCTTTATCGCCGTCCTCAGACCTTCTTGGCCTTCTTTCTCTTTCTCCGCGTTCGCCTCTCTCGCCGCGTTCTTCAAACCGTCTTGGGCTGCGTTCTTCGCCGCGGAAGTCTTTTTCTTCTTTAACTACTTTCTCTTCGCCAATGGCTAGTTTAAGCAAAAGAGCCGCAAGTTGGTGTAGCGTGATGCCTTCTTTACGGTAATCGTCCAACATAGCTTCGTATTTTTCTACGTCGCCCTTGGCAAGTTCTGTTTTTAATATTTCTACCAACCTTGCTTTCTTCATATCGGAAAGGTCTTTGGTAGAGAATGTTTTGCCTTTTTCAATTCGGGCTTTAGTATATTTTTCTATATCCCTTAACCTGCCCATTTCAGTGCGTCCGCTAACAAAGCTAAATGCCTTGCCAGATTTACCAGCTCTGCCAGTACGGCCTATACGGTGAACGTAAAACTCAGGGTCAAGAGGAAGGTCATAGTTAAATACAGCATCTACATTCGATACGTCAATACCTCTTGCAGCAACGTCCGAAGCAACCAATATATTTATAGAGCCATTTCTGAATTTGGCCATTACCATAGTACGTTGATTTTGGCGCAGGTCTCCGTGTATACCTTCTACCTTATAACCTCTGGCCTGAAAATCTTCTACCACTTCATCAACCTTTCTCTTGGTATTACAAAATACCAGCATTAGCTGAAACTGATTAGCGTCAATAAGAGTGCTCATCAGTTCTGCCTTTAGCTTGTCCTTTACTTCGTAGTACGTTTGTTCTATGGCAGTAACAGTAAGTTCTGTGCCTGTTACTTTTATGTGTTCAGGACTGTTTTGAAATTTCTTAGCCAGGGTAAGTATCTCTTTAGGCATAGTAGCCGAAAAGAGTATAGTTTGTCTGCTTTTAGGGCTATTGCTTAGTATGCTTTCAATGTCTTCACGAAAGCCCATGTTAAGCATTTCATCCGCTTCATCCAGCACTACCATGTGTATCTGGTCAAACTTCAGTGTTTTTCTTTCCAGGTGGTCTAAAATCCGTCCAGGAGTGCCAATAACAACATGCACTCCTCTTTTAAGCGCATTGATTTGGCGATCGATAGACTCCCCCCCATAAACGGGTAGCATATGAAGTCCTTTTATGTGAGTGGCAAGTTTTTTAAGTTCTGTAGCAACCTGCAGGGCAAGTTCCCTGGTAGGGCACATTACCAATGCCTGTATGGTTCTGTTTTTCGGGTCAATTGTTTCCAGCAGTGGAATACCAAAAGCAGCGGTTTTTCCTGTTCCTGTCTGCGCCTGGCCTATTATGTCTTTTCCTGATTTTATTATCGGGATAGCAGCTTCTTGTATAGGGGATGGATGTAAGTATCCTATATCGTCAATGGCCTGTTGTATTTCTGGGGAAAGGGATAGATCTTTAAATTCTGTTTTCTTCATTAAATTGTTTTGAGGATGTATAAAGTGTTATTGCTAAAAGGTTCTATTGTGAGCGTTTTAGAATTGCAAAGGTAGGATATAATATACTTATCCACAAGAATATCTTTTTTGCTTAACATAAATGCCTATTGCTGGTTATTTTATGTAACCAGCTAAATGTATTATGGAGCTTAAAACCTTGGAAAAACTTTTTGTGCGTCATCTGAAAAGCATGTACAGCAGCGAAAAGCAACTTATTGAGGCTTTGCCAAAATTGGTGAAAGCAGTATCTCATAAAGACCTGAAATATGCATTAAAAGAGCATTTTGAGCAAACTAAGGTGCATCTGGAGAGAATTCAGAAGATATTGCAGCAGTTAGCTGTTAGCAAATTATCCAATGATTATTGCGACGTTATAGAGGCATTGCTGGATGAAGCGGACGACCTTATAGAAGAATATAGCCCTTCGCAGGTTTTAGATACTGAATTGATGACATTGTGCCAAAAAATAGAACATTTTGAAATAGCCAGCTATAATACCCTTGTAAATTACGCAAAACTGCTTGCTTACGACGACGCCTCTGAGTTATTACAGCAAACGCTGGATGAAGAATACGAAGCTGATAATAAATTTGACAAACTAACCGAAGAGGTAATTAATGTTTATATAAAAAGTTAATAATAACCTGCTAATAGTTAAAAAGCCCTGCTGATGACAGGGTTTTTTTGTTTAAATTCTATTTTTTATTGTAGGCAGTATTTTTTTAAAGGTAAATTTCACGTTCTTTTATCATTCTTTTATTTTAAGCAAAAAATTAGCTTATGCATCCGGCAATTGTTACCATGATAGCAGCCTGGTTATTCGTAGGGATATGGATAACTATTGTAATTCTTTCGCAAAGAAAGCATCACCCCAAAGCATTGTTCCTGCTCTTTTTTACAGAGTTATGGGAGCGTTTCAGTTACTATGGCATGCGGGCTTTGCTGGTGCTGTATATGATAAAGGCCTTGCTTTATAAAGATGGAGAGGCTTATGGGATATACGGGGCCTATGTGTCGCTAGTATATGCCACGCCGGTACTGGGCGGCGTTATTTCCGATAAACTACTAGGCTCCCGAAGCGCCATTATGCTGGGCGCTATACTAATGGCGATAGGGCATTTTGCTATGGCCTTTGAGCATAAGATGATATTTTTTATAGCCCTTGGTTTTCTTATTATAGGCAATGGTTTTTTTAAACCAAACATCTCTACGCTTATTGGTAAACTTTATTTAGAAAATGACCCACGTAAGGACAGCGCCTTTACGCTGTTTTACATGGGCATTAACACAGGCGCTTTTTTAACGCCCCTAACCTGCGGCACTATAGGCGAGCTATACGGCTGGCACTATGGCTTTGGTTTAGCGGGAATAGGAATGCTGATCGGGCTTATTATTTTTAATATAGGGCGGGTAAAAGGTTATTATGAAGATAAAGGACTACCTACAAATCCTGAGCTTATAAACAAAAAGATACTATCTGCTTTTAAACTTAAGCACCTTATTTACCTTGGCGCTTTTGCCTCTGTGCCGTTGTTTGCCCTGCTTGTTAACTACAATAGTGTATCCAAATTAATTTTGTATGTAGTAGGTATAGGCGTTCTTATTTTTCTTCTTATTCTTTCCTTTCGGGAAGATAAAGTGCATAAAGAACGTTTGTGGGTGGTGCTGGTTCTGTTTATATTTACTATTATGTTCTGGACGTTCTTTGAACTGGCAGGCAGCGCTATCACTTTATTCACAGAACGAAATGTAAACAGAACAGTGCTTGGTTACGAAATCCCTGCAAGCTCTTTCCAGGCTGTAAATCCATTCTTTATTATTTTACTTGCTCCTTTATTTTCATGGGTGTGGGAAAGATTTAAGTCAGCCTCTTCTCCATTCAAATTTGCTATTGCCCTTATACAACTTGGGCTCGGCTTTGCCATTCTTGTGCTAGGGGCTAAGGTTGCCGGTCCAGAAGGGCTTGCCCCGCTTTCATTCCTAATATTTGCCTACTTGCTGCATACCACTGGCGAGCTTTGTCTTTCACCCATTGGCCTCTCGCTAGTTACTAAACTTAGCCCCCAGAAAATAGTAGCTTTTGTAATGGGAGTATGGCTAATGTCTACCTCATTTGCGGGTATTATGGGCGCAGAAATATCAAAGCTTACCTCTATAGAAGAGAGTGGGGGCAGGCAGCCTTTAGCTACAGAAACCCTTGCGGTATATTCTCACGTGTTCGAGAATATTGCTTACATTTCTGTTATTACTGGTTTTGTGCTTTTGTTTTTAGTGCCCCTTCTTAAAAAGTGGATGAACGGTATACAATAAAAAAAGCCTGTTCCGAAAAAAAAATGCGGGACAGGCTTTTTAATTTTATACTACTTTCTTATTACCTCAATACGAATACGCTTCTCTTCTCTCTGAATACTTTGTTAAAGTCTTGCGTATCTCCTTTGTAAGTAATAACGCATGGGTAATCTCCGATAGGCATTGGTTCGCCTCCGAAATTACCATCCCAGCCTGCATCAGGAGAAGGGTCATTGGTTTTAAAGATCACCTCTCCCCAACGGTTAAATACCTCCAGGCTAAATCCGTCATTCTTACTAAAGTGATTACCCACTACATAGAACTTATTGTTGATGCCATTACCCTTATTGGCGCCAGGCTCAAAAACATTAGGAATGAATATCTGTGGTTGGCATACTTCTGTAATCTGTACGCTGCTGGTATCAGAGCAGTTCAGCGAAGTAGTTATTATAGCATAATATGTGCCAGGATAATTTACAGCAAGCGATGAAGCAGTAGTATCGTGAGAATCAATCACCCCATTGTTAGTAAACCACTTATAGCTACTATATCCCGAGGCAACCTGAATGGTATCCCATGGACGGCTGCCAACGGTATCCATTGGGTTTGTTGGCCTAAAGCAGAATTTAAGCTCTGTATTGCTTGCTGCTGGCCTTGGATTTACAGTTACTGTAGCCGTATCTCCATTGCTACACTGGTCAATAGTAAGCGTTACTATATACGTACCTGAAGTAGTAGCGGGTAACGTGTCGCTAGTAGCATTTAAAACAACGTTATTTTCTTTCCACTGGTATATTGTTGGCAAGCTGTCTATATTAGTAATGTTAGTGGCTGTTGCATTTAAAGTAATTGGAGTTCCCTGGCAGCCGCTTATGTTGTTAGTAAATAAGCTAAACTGGGGCTGTGGAATACCTATCACCCTTGTGCTATCTAGGCTGCTACATCCTAGTTTATCCGTTACTTTTACATAATAGTAATTAGCGCCTAAAGCAGTAGGGGCAGAGATGTTTGTGGTATCTCCAGGCAAGGCTATTTTACCAACCGTCCACGCATAGCTGTAGTTGTTTCCCGGTGTTTTGGTAACGTTCACGCTTAGGTTAACATTCTGGTTGGTACAGACTATAGACTGGTCTTTTGTAATAATAAACGGAGGATCGGTCACGTCTGTGCTGGTAGAGAAAGAGCAAGTACCCAAAGCATAAGTAACCATAAATGTACCTCCGGAAGGAACTTTAAGTATAGAGTCATTTTGGTTAGGAAGCAAAATGCCATTCTGGAACCACTGATATACCGCCAGCGAAGAAATGGAGTCGTCAGGGTAAGCGTCTAATATTAATGTATCGCTAAAGCAGTAATGCTTTGCCATGTTGAAGGTTACAGGTTTTACTGGGTTAACGGTAACTGTATCTTTAGAAAAGCAACCCTTCTGGTCGGTTACGGTTAATACAAAACTGGCTTGGCTATGGGTTATCGCCACTTTGGCGTATTCAAGGGTATCTGGTGAAGTTGTAATTGTGCCAGACAAGGCTGTCCATAAATAATGAACATTGTTGGAAGCAACGGCCGTAAGCGTTGTAGACGAATCTTCACAAATGTATCTAGTTGCGCCAGCATTAGCTACCGGAGGAGGACTTACAATAAGCCCTAATTGAGCAGTTTCAGCATTACAGGTTCCGTTGCCTTGAGATGTAAGCGTAAGCGTTACCTGCCCGGAAGTTTTATCAGCAGCAGACGGATAGTAAACAACATTTAATGCTGTTTCATCTGGCGAGAATGCCCCACTTCCCGATGAAGTCCATAAGCCCCCAGCCGCATTTGCGACCGTACCTGTTAATGTATCCCCTCCATTATAAATGCAGCTTACAGAAGTTGAAACTGTTACGATTGGTTTGGGAGCAATTTTTATAAACGTAGTAGCAGAATCAGATTTACAAACTCCATTACTGGAACTTGTAAGTACTAGAGTAACGCTACCTGTTGTTATATCTTTTTGAGAAGGGGTATATACAGTAGTTAATGAATCGGAATTAGTAAAGACTCCGGTTCCATGCGATGACCATATTCCTCCGCTTGCGTTTTTAACAGAGCTCGTTAAGTTAATCTTCGCTACGTCAGCGCATATCTCAGTGGTGTCAGGCCCTGCGCCTACTATAGGAAGAGGAGTGAACGAAATATCTATTTCATTTTTCTCAGGCTTACATTGTCCATTGTTGCTGCTAGTAAGCGTAAGACTTATTCTTTCTGCTGCTACGTCTGCAGCGGAAGGTGTATACGTAGGAGTTAAAGCAGATGCATTAGAAAATGTTCCGCTACCAGATGTTGTCCATAGGTTTGTATTGCCTGCCTGAGAATTTTTTACCGATCCCGTAAGCGTTACAGCCGTGGCGTTAGCGCATACTGTTTGGTTGCCTCCTGCGCTTACAACTGGAACCGGGCTTATTTTTATAGTAATGGAAGTATCCCTGGCATTACATGTTCCGTTGTCTGTGGTAGTAATAGTTAAAACTACTTTTTGAGCGGCAATATCGCTTGCTGAAGGTATGTAAGTAACGCCATTGATCTGGTCGGCGTCAGGGGTAAATTCACCTGTTCCACTAGTAGTCCATGCGCCCCCTCCGGCTGTTGTAACCGCATTTCCATTAAGCGCTATACCGGATGTGTCGCCGCAAATGCTGGCTGAATATGAGTTTAATTTTATAGTAGGGGCAGGAGTAAATGAAATGCTCATAGAATCACTTACTGCATTACAAAGTCCGTTGTGGGTAGAAGTAAGTTTTAAAGTTACTTTGCCAGAAGTTTTATCTGCCGCTGATGGTATATAATTACTAGTTAAAAGAGTATCAATGGGAGAGAAGCTACCTGTAGCTTTTTTACCTGCTCCGTTAGAACCCAATGACCATATTCCGCCGCCTGCATATTTTACAGCTCCATGTAATGTAATGGATGCAGCGTCTACGCAAACAGATTGGTTAAAGCCTGCGTCTACACTCGCAGATGGAGTTGGGGAAAACGTATAAGTTACGTAGGAAGTAACAGGCTTACATAGGCCGCCTTGGGAAGTTAAACTTATGTTTACCTCGCCCGCGGCTTTATCTGCAGCAGTTGGTTCATAGGTAGCAGTCGCAGAGCTAGCGTTTACAATACTTCCGCTTCCTGTTGTACCCCATAATAAGCCAGGGGCCCCTTTTACTGTACCGCTAAGGTTTATAGTTGTTACACTGGCGCATAGCTCTTGCGCTGTTCCAGGGTTAACAGTAGGTTTAGGCACTATAGTTACTGTTACAGAGTCTTTTTGAGGAATACAGGTTCCATTATCAGTAGAGGTTAATATAAATTTAACGGAATGAGCGGCGGTATCAGCATTGGATGGATAGTATTTCACGCTTAACTGTGCAGAGTCCGGTGAGAATATTCCAGTTCCTGTACTTGACCATGCTCCTTGTTTAGAAACAGTCATAGTTCCGTTTAATAGTATGTAAGAAGTGTCTGCACAAACAGTTTGTGCATTCCCCGCATGTACTATAGGAGCAGGAGTAAATGAAATCGTCATGGTATCAGAAGCGGGAGCGCATACTCCTGAGCCAGTTGTTTGGAATACAAGCTTTACTGAATGCGCAGTAGTATCTGCTACAGAAGGAGTATAAGTAGCATTAAGAGAGTTTGCGTTGGTTAGAATCCCCGTTGCCCCAGGCGCTGTAGACCATATTCCGCCAGTTGCGTTAGTAACTACTCCTTCCAGGGTAATAGTTTTAGCGTCTATACAAATTTTCTGAGTTCCTCCAGCATTAGCTGTAGGGGCGGCAATAAAGCCTATTAGTACATTGCTGAAAACAGAAGGACATGTTCCTGCAATGGTTGATAGGGATAGGGTTACGCCAGAACTTTTGTCGGAAGCAGAAGGCTGATAAGTAGCGTTCGTAGTAGTTGCTCCTGAAGTAAAGATACCGCTTCCTGATGTGCTCCACTGAACACCCGTAGCATTAGTAAATGAGCCTGTAATATTAAATGAATTATCAGTGGCGCAGGCAGTAGTGTTAGTTCCTGCTGTTACCGTAGGAACAGGGCTAAAATTAATTATTTTACTTGTTGAAGCCTGGGGGCAGGTTCCGTTAGCGGTGGTAGTTAAGGTAACAGTAACCGAATGAGCGCCTGTATCTGCCGCTGAAGGTATATAGCTTGTGTTTAATGTATTAGCATTTGGCGAGAATGTTCCTGTTCCATTAGTAGTCCATGTACCCCCTGTAGCGCTAGTAACAAAACCAATAAGAGTTACGCTAGAGGCGCTGGCGCATACTGTGGTATCGCTACTGCCCACAGAGGCAGTAGGTAGGCTTCCGAAATTAATAAGCATTGTACTTGAAACAGCCTGGCATGTACCATCGGAAAGAGCAGTAAGAGTTATTTTGGCTGATCCATTACTCACATCTTGGGCAGTAGGAGAGTACGTTGTTGAAAGACTAGCTGCATTCGAAAATGTTCCACCATTTCCGCCGCTCCATAATACTGAGGAGGCATGGGTGGCTTTTCCTAAAAGATTTACCGTTGTAGTATTAGCGCATATAAGCTGATTTTGCCCTGCATTTACTGTTGGAAGGCTATCAAAACTAATAACCATATTTTTGCTCACTCCTTTGCAGTTACCATTATCAATAGTAGTTAAAGTAAGTGTTACGCTCCCCCCAGTTATGTCTGAAGCAGAAGGTACATAGGTAGCGTTAAGAGTACTGTCGTTCGGCGTAAAGGCGCCTTCGCCATCCGTTGTCCATCTTCCACCTGTAGCCACAGTTACTTTTCCATTCAGAGTAATGCCTGTAGTATTAGAACAAACAGTAGTATCATTTCCTGTCGATGCAGTAGGCCCAGGGGTAAAATAAATTAATATACTGTCTTTTCCAGGAACGCAACCGCCTGAGCTAATAGTTTTTAATATTAATTTTACTGAGCCAGCAGCTATTTCAAAAGCTGTAGGAGTATATGTTGCGGTAAGACTGCTATCGTCAGGCGTATATTTACCTAAGCCGCCGCTCCACACCCCTGTATTTCCTGAACCATTTAACTGTATGGGGAAATTTGTTGTACAAACGGTTATTGTATCTTTAGGCCCTACGCTTATAGGGGGAGCTGGAGAGAATGATAATTTCATAGTATCGCTAACCGAATTACAAGTTCCGTTTCCTGTACTGGTAATGGCAAGTTGTATTGAACCTGCTGCAAAGTCTGATGCAGAAGGGTGATAGTAAGGAGTTAATGTATTGGCATTAGGCGAAAATGTACCTGAAGCAGAACCTAGAGGTGACCAAGTACCCCCTGTAGCTATAGTTACGCCTGCATTAAGCGGTACGCTATCTATACCTAAACAAACGATAAGGTCAGAACCGGCATTGATAGTAGGCGCAGGAGTAATGGTAACAGCTACCGTACTGCTTGCTGCATTACATATTCCGCTTCCTGTGGTGGTAAGGGTTAGCGTAGCTTTACCGTTCTTAATCTGTTGAGCAGAAGGAGTAAAGGTGGCGTTTAATGTATTGGCATTTGGCGAAAATGTTCCGGTTCCGGAAGCAGTTGTCCAGGTAGCGCCAGTAGCGCCTGTAATTGTTCCGTTAAGCGTTGCTGAAGAATTGGCGCAAATAGTTTGCGACGCTCCGGCGTTGGAAGTTGGCGCGGTTGTAATCTGTACCGTCATGTTACTTGTTACAGCGTGGCAGGTTCCGTAGTCAACTGTAAGAGTTAACATAACGTTGCCGGAAGTAATATCAGCCGCAGACGGAGTATAAACAGCGTTTACGGTGTCTGCGTTAGGGCTAAATGTTCCTGTACCACTGCTAGTCCATACAATGGAAGAACCGTTGTTCAGTTTACCATCGCCGGAGGTAGGAACTGTTGCTGTTCCGCTAAGATTTACACTATTGGCGCTTGAGCAAATGGTTTGATTGGTTCCTGCATTGGCTATAGGTAAGGGAGTTATTATCAAATTCATGTGGCTGGTATCAGTCGCGCATACTCCACTTCCACTAGTAGTTAGCGTAAGAACAAGATTTCCGTTTGCTATATCACTGGCAGAAGGAGCATAAGTTGCGTTTAATGAGGTATTATTTGGTGCAAATGTACCGCTGCCAGAGCTTGTCCATTGACCACCGGTAGCAGCTGCTATTGTTCCGTTTAACTTAACGTTTGTAACATCGGCACATATTGTTTGGTCTGCTCCTGCATTGGCTGATGGAGGCGTGGTAAGAGTAATTACTTTTTTTGCGCTTACCGCAATACAATTTCCATTGCCTTTGCTTGTTAAAGTAAGCGTTACTTTTCCTGATACGAGATCAGAAGGCGAAAAACTATAGTAAGCCGCGTTGGTATTGGCGTTAGGATTGAAAATTCCACTGCCAGAGGTAGCCCATATTACGCTATCTGCCACGGTTACCAGTCCATTTAATTGTATTCCCGGTAAATTTGCCCCTGCACAAACGGTAGTGTCCGTTCCAGCATTTATGGTAGGGGCGGGTGTTATTGTAATAATTGCTTTGTCGGTTACAGCATTGCAAAGTCCGTTTTCCTGGCTTGTAATAGTAAGCGTAACAGATCCTGAGCTTATATCGGCAGGTGAAGGATAATATTTTAGAATAGTAGTATCTGGATCTGGGGTAAATGTTCCGGTGCCAGATGTGGCCCAAGAAACGCCGCCTGCATTCGTAACGCTGCCATGAAGCGAAACTATAGAATTATTAGCGCATATAGACTGCGCTCCACCTGCGCTTATGATCGGTTTCGGCGTTATAGTAAGAATCATGCTGCTTGCAATAGCGTTACATAAGCCGTTTCCTGTAGTTGTCAGCGTCAGCTTTACAGTGCCAGATGTTTTGTCTGTTGCAGATGGTTCGTAGGTAGCGCTCAATGCTGCGGTATCTGGGAAAAATACCCCTGAACCGCTTGTTCTCCATACGCCGCCGGAAGCAACTGTTACCGTTCCGTTTAGTGAAATGTTAGATGCATCGGCGCATATCGTCTGATTAGGCCCTGCATTTACAGTAGGAGCCGGATTTATAGTTATAACTATTGAGCTGGAAACCTGTTTGCAGGTTCCGTTGCCGGTAGTAGTTAAAGTTAAAGTTACGCTTCCTGCTGCTTTATCGGTAGCAGAAGGAATGTATTGAGCGTTTAATGTTGTATTGTTAGGCATAAAAGTTCCGCTGCCAGAAGTTATCCATTTGCCCCCGGTGGCTGTAGTAACTGTACCATTAAGTTGTACGTTTGCAGCGTCGGCACAAATAGTCTGATTAGCTCCTGCATTAACTGTTGGGGCAGTAGTAATAGTAACGGCAAGGTTGCTGCTTACAGCATTACAAGTTCCATTTCCTTGTGAAGTAAGCGTTAGCGTTACTTTTCCGCTTGCAATGTCTGCAGAGGACGGCACATAATTAGCGTTTAATAATGAAGGGCTGCTAAAGAAATTCCCTGAACCGGAAGTTGACCATAATCCTGCGGCACCTCCTGTTACTGTTCCCTTAAGCGCTATATAGCTGCTATCGGCGCAAATAGTTTCATTCGTAGCCCCGGCGCTTACAACTGGAGATGGGACAATAGTAATAACTACCTGTGCCGATTTAGAGTTGCATTGGCCATTGCCTGTAGTAGTTAAAGTTAAAGTTACGCTTCCCGCAGAAATTTCTGTTGCTGATGGAGTATAAGTCGCATTTAATGAATTAGCGTTAGGATTAAATGTTCCTGCGCCGCCTGTCCATGTAACTCCTGTAGCCACGGTTACACTTCCGTTTAGAGTAGCTACAGGATTATTAGCGCATACAGTTAGATTATTACCTGCATTTACCGTAGGCGCTGGTGTAATAGTAACAAGCATAGCGCTTACGGAAGGAGAACTGCATGAGCCATTCCCACTGGCGGTAAGCGTAAGAGTAACTGTGCCTGCTTTTATATCTGCCGCAGAGGGTACATAGGTTGTAATAGGCGCACTGGCATTATTAAACGTTCCCGAACCAGATGTTGTCCATAAGCTTGACAAAGAATTGGTTGCTGTACCATTTAATAATACTCCTGCCGCATCTGAACAAATGGTTTGATTTGAGCCAGCGCTTGTATGTGGTTTAGGATTAATAGTTACTACCGATTGTGAAGTATAGGTGTTACAAGTTCCATTTCCTGTGGTCTTTAAAGTAAAGGTTATGGAGCTTAATGCTGTATCAGCGGCAGATAAGAAGTACGTAGGACTTAACGCTGTAGAGTCAGGGGAGAAAGTACCTGTTCCCGTTGTTTTCCATACTTGTCCAGCAGCAACTGTTACTGTACCCGTAAGTTTTACGCTGGTAGCGTTAGAGCATATGGCTTGATTAGCCCCGGCGTTTACCGTAGGGGCAGGAGTAAAAGTAAACGTAACATTGCTACTAAATACCGGACAAGCGCCGCTTGCCGCCGTACTAAGCGTTAATGTTACAGAGCCGCCTGTCACATCATTTTTAGAAGGAGTATAGCTAGTAACCACATTATTGGCAGCAGCAATGGTTCCGCTGCCAGATGTTGTCCAGGTTGTGGTGGCATTTGTTACAGAGCCATTTAGCGGAATGCTTGTAACATCTGCACAAAACGTTTGGCTGGGCCCGGCATTTACTGTTACAATCGGAGTAAACGTAACTACCATTGTATCTCTTTGGGTAGTACAAGGGGTAGTCCCGGTAGCTGCCAGTATAAGTTTTATTGTTCCTGCAGAAATATCGGCTGCTGATGCAGTGTATATGGCGTTAAGCGAAGTATTCGAATTAAATGTTCCTGTTCCGCTACTAGTCCAGCTACCGCCGGTTGCGTTGGTTACGCTACCGTTTAACTGAACCGTATTTGTATTTCCGCAGACTTTCTGGTCAGGCCCCGCATTTACCAATGGCCCCGCTGGTATGGTAATTTTAACCTGGGAAGATACCTGCGGACAAGCCCCGCTTACTATTGAAGTTAGTTTAAGTGTTACAGATCCTGTAGAAATATCAGCTGCTGAAGGTTTATAGCTAGCGTTTAATGTTGTATTATTTGGAAGAAAAGTTCCCGTGCCACCGCTCCATGTACTTGGAGAGCCTGTACCCGCAAGTTGTACAGGAAAATCATTGGTACAAACTGTCTGGTTAGGCCCAGCGTTTACAGATGGGACTGTTGTAAATGTTACTACCATCGTATCGCTTTCTTCTTTGCAAGACGTATTGCCTGTAGTAGCAAGATATAAACTTATTTTGCCCAGTGTTATATCTGCTGGAGAAGGGTTGTAGGTGGCGTTAAGAGTTGATACGGAAGGATTAAAGTTTCCTGTTCCAGAACTTGACCAAATGCCCCCTTTAGGCGAATTAACAACTGCACCATTTAAAGCTATGCTCGTGGCAGTTCCGCAAATTGTTTGATCAGAACCTGCATTAGCGCCTGGCGCTGGAGTAATATTTACTTTTACGCTGCTTGAAACAGGGTTGCATAGACCATTTCCGGTAGTAGTAAGCGTAAGCGTTATAGAACTAGTTAATAACTCTGCTACGGTAGGATTATAGGTTGTACTGGCAGAGGTATTTGAACCAAATGTACCAGAACCCCCAGACCATAAAACTCCTGTAGCGCCGCTAAAAGTGCCATTAAGATTAACTAATGCATTATTAGCACAAATACTTTGCGTTGCACCAGCGTTCACTTTTGGAGAAGGAGTAATGGTTATATTAACATTCTCTGAAACGGCATTACAATTTCCATTGCCTGTTGAAGTTAGCGTTAGTATTACGCTACCTTTAGTAGTATCGCTTGCAGAGGGAGTATAAGTTGCATTGGCCGCGGTATTAGATGGAGTAAAGGCTCCGCTGCCTGAAGAACTCCATACTCCGCCTGAGGCTATAGTTGTACTATAGGTAAGCGCTACCGGCGAGTTGTTGGCGCAAACAGTGGGTGTAGTAGTAGAAGCGGTTACTGTAGGAGAAGGAGTAAAAGTAATAATAGTCTGGCTTGTAACCGGATTACAATTACCATTCCCCGTACTTGTTAATGTAAGCGTAACGCTCTTATTGCTTATATCTGTCACAGAGGGGGTATAAGTCGTATTTAAAGAAGTAGCATTAGCAAATGTTCCCCCAGCCGCACCTGATGATGTTGACCAAATTCCTCCGGTAGCATTACTTATAGTTCCATTTAGTGTAATAGTGGCATTGTTTGAACATACAGACTGGTTGCCTCCTGCGCTAACAATTGGGTTAGGGGTAATAGTGTAAGTTACATTGCTTGAAACATTTAAGCATTGGTTCTTTTGGGCCGTAAGCGTTAGGGTTACACTGCCAGCGCTTAGTTCAGCGGCCGAAGGAGTATATGTCGCATTTAGTGTATGTGCATTAGGCGTAAACGTTCCTGTTCCACCGCTCCATATAGTATCATTAGGAGAGTTGGTTACGGACCCATTAAGTTTTATTGATGGATTATTGGCGCAGAGTCCGCCGCCGGTTCCGGCGCTTACCACTGGGGCAGGTGAGAATATAACAAATACAGAACCAGTATCTGCATTACAATCTCCATTTCCAGTAGTAATTACCAAAAGTTCAACGGCTCCGGCGTTTTTTTCTGCAGTGCTAGGCTTAAATGTAGGATTAGCGGCTGTGGAAAATATAGTATTCCCGTCTAACCATTCTACTCCTGTTGCCCCAATTACTGAACTTGTTAAGTTTACGGTAGTGTCATTGTTACAGGCGTTTACTCTTGAAGGAACGGTAAGCGTGGGACCTGCTGTGAATGTAAGCGTTGTGCTATTTGTTACAACAGTGCAATTACCGTTGTTGCCAGAAGTTAATGTAAGCGTAACGCTCTTATTACTTATATCTGTAGCAGAAGGAGTATAAGTAGTGCTTAGTTGGTTGCTATTTCCGAAATTTCCTGAACCCGATGAAGTCCATGCTCCTGTAAACGGAGCGCTTACCGACCCATTAAGAGTGGCCACAGCGTTATTAGCGCATAAAGATTGCGTAGTGCCTGCGCTTACTATAGGCGCAGAAGTTATAGTAAGCGTCATACTATTACTTACAGGCAAACAACTGCTAGTTTTACCATCCGCTATTGTTGTAAGAGTGAGGGTAATAGTTCCTGCCGTAACATCTGCTGCTGAAGGGGTGTAAGTAGTAGCGGCCTGATTTTTATTGGCAAACGTTCCAGAGCCGGTGGTAGACCATACTACTCCGGTTACGCCAGCCGCATTGGTGTAACTTCCATTCAAAGTTACCTTGTCGTTATTACTACAAACTTTTTGGTCGCCACCTGCGTTTACTTTAGGCAGTTTAGTAATTGTTATAGTAGTATTGGCAGAAACAGCACTACAAGCGCCATTGGAGGCAGAAGTTAAAGTGAGTGTAACAGAACCTTTTGCAGTATCAGAACTTACAGCAGGAGTAGTAGAAGGAGTGTAGGTAGTTACAGGAAGACTGACATTGGCAAAAGTTCCTGTACCAGAAGAGGTCCATGTGCCTCCGCTGGCTACGGTTATGGAGCCTTTCAACGTTACTACATCATTATTTTCGCATACAGTTTGCGCTGGCCCTGCTGTTACAACTGGTATGCTATTTACAACAAAGTCTAATTCTGCAGTATCTCCTCCTATTCCTAAGGTTGGGTAAGTAATAACGGCATAGTATTTACTGCCATTGCTTACTGTAATATTAGTAGGTGTGGCAACCTTATTGCCTGCAGACGGCGGAGTTCCCGAGTACCAGCCCTGCACGGCAGCAGCAGAGTTGTATGCCGTTATTGCTGTATTGTAATTGTTTAAGTTAACGCCTGTAGTTTTGCCCGTACCTTGTACTGTTTCACAAAGGGCTTCACTAATAGGAGTAGGAGAGCAATGCTCCAATACATTAAATTTGAGAGTGTCATAACAAGGAGCTGTACCCCCGGAAGAGTCATACTGTGGCGTTATTATGAGACTATATGCTCCTGGCTTATTAAGCTGAACAGATGATGTATTAGATGCTCCTACAATTCCGGGCCCTGTCCATTGATAATTTTTAAAACCAGCAGGGGCTGAAAATGATGTAGTTTCCGGTGAACATATATAATTAGTTGCCGAAATAGAAGATAAAGAAGAACATTCGGCCCATAAGTATGCATAACCTCTATGCCCTCCAGGACTACAGTCAGCAGTTGTGAATGTTATAGTTGCATTTTGCCCTATATATTTATCCAATGGTATAGCTACAGTAGTCCAGTTTTTATAATAAAGGTTTACTGTTGAACTTACATCAATTACGTCACCATGTTTATAATATGGATTATGTACATTCGGTGCATAAATAAAGCCTGCTATATCAGCTGGCACGGTAGGGTCAGCTATGGAAGAATATTTTACACAAGAAACAGCTACACCATTAACAGTTAAAGTTGCTGTAAAATATGGATTTTCTTTATGAGGATGGTTGGGACTTTCCAATACAATAGCATACTTATAAGTAAGTAGGGAATTAGCTGCTGTAACAGCAAAAGTCTGGCTAATTTCAGAAGCATAGCCCCCATTAAGGTAGTCTTCTATCATTACTGCATTGGGGTAACTAGCCCCTGGAGTTACGGATAGGGAAGGTATAAAAGGGTCTGTACCGCCAACTGATTTAACATTTACACGAGGTGGAGTTGCTTGACCAAGTGTTACACCTGAAGGCGCTGGAAAGGTACCACCATTTGTCCAACTGCCGGAATTAGCTGTTCCTCTATAAACTGTCCATCCAGTAAGTCCACTGGTAAAGCCCATATTTGTGCATGGCGGAGTTACTCCCTGCACTGTATTATTTAAAGCATTTTGTTCGGCCTGTTGTAATTCAAAAGCAGCCTTGTTAGGCAAAAAAGCTGCGTATTGCTGTATATAAGATTGAGTTAAACTGGCAACATAATTAGAAAAACCAGCCATGGTAATAGACTTATAGCCTCCATTAAGGAAGTTTATTTTATCTTGAAATAGTTGGTCTTGAAGATAGGCCCAGTAAACGGCAGCATCAGTAGTAGACAAACCGAGCGAATTTTTAATCTGTGTCTGCATTTCTACAAAATTGATAGAGCTCCATAGGTCTTCCGCTTCTTCAAAATTTGTTATAGAATCAGAAACAGTATTTTTTTCCTGCTTAGGTTTTATTTCGTTTACGCCCCTCGCAACTATTTGTGCTGAAGCGAGAAGGCATAATAAAAAAAACACTATTTGAAATGCCTGGCGTTTAAATAGCTTTTTTTTATTAATGATACTTAGTAGAAGGTGTACCATAGTTAGCTGAATTGTAAAGTTTTTTCCTAAATTGAAACGTATTTTATAACCTTGCATTTTTTTATTACTTATTTATACGAAAAGTGGTTTTGATTAGTTTTTTTATATTTTTTAATGGATTAATGAAAAACGGAATCTACTTTATTATAAATTCGTATAAGCCCATGTAAAGATATAAAAGGCATAAATTACTTAAATGAAAAGTATTAATAATACTGTTTTTATGTGTATTAAAAAGTCGGGCATCGTATTTTTTGTCTGTCTGTCTGTTATAGCTTATTCTCAAGATGTTCAGTTTTCCCAGTTTTATACTGTTGCCCTCTATCAGAACCCTGCTTTTGCAGGCAGCGCTCATGCAACAAGGGGGATAGTTGACCAGAGAATACAATGGCCTGGGCTTAACGCTAAATATATGACTTCTTATGCTTCTTTCGATACATATTCTCAAAAATATAGAAGTGGCTTTGGCGTAATGGCTTTGCAAGATTACCAGGGTAGTAATACACTCAGTTCATCAGAGATACAGGCTATGT
>FTLB01009380.1_pt1 | contig 18947 bp, 15 predicted proteins | sample 1658291 | NCBI WGS metagenome assembly FTLB01 (sample SAMEA3914812, study PRJEB12502) | metagenome | biome: forest; material: soil | place: Canada | collected 2011-07-07 | depth 0.1 m
GCCGCAGGCCTCGTCCAGGCGGGCTACATGGTGAGCTCGGTGCTCTGTATCAGCTCGCTCTCTAGTCTCGCTTCTCAGACCACCGCTCGCATGGGAAATACGTTGGGCATGCTCGGAGTTGGTTCCGGTGTCCTTGCCTCGCTTCTAGCCGCTGGCTTCTCCCCCGAGGTCCTCACTCAATTCGGTGGGCTCGCTGCCCTGGGCGGCCTGGCTGGTTTCTTGATCGGCAAACGAATCACACCAACTGATCTCCCTCAGACCGTAGCTGCGCTTCATTCCGTAGTTGGTCTGGCTGCCGTCTTGACCAGCATTGGAAGTGTCATGGCTGATTTGTCGGACGTGTCCACACTTCACCTCACCACCGCGTATCTTGGTGTGCTGATCGGTAAGTTAGCAGATTCGAATATCTTTGCGACCGATCGCTAATTGAGTTTGTGCAGGTGGTATTACTTTCACCGGCTCGATCGTTGCCTTCCTCAAGCTTGCGGGCAAAATGTCTTCTCGCCCGCTTATTCTGCCTGGTCGTCATCTCATCAACAGTACTCTCCTCGCGACCAACGTCGCCACCATGGGTGTCTTCATCACCATGGCTCCCGGCGCTCCCCTGATTGCAGCCGGAGCGTTGGCTGCGAACACTGTCCTCTCTTTTATTAAAGGCTACACGACCACCGCTGCTATCGGTGGTGCTGATATGCGTAGGTCCTCAATTCCTCGTCTTGCTGTTTGCCACCCGACTAACATGCAGCAGCCGTGGTGATCACCGTGCTCAATGCATACAGTGGATTCGCACTGGTGGCAGAGGGATTCATGCTGGATAATCCTCTCCTCACTTCGGTCGGTGCTCTCATTGGCGTTTCTGGTTCTATTCTATCCTATATCGTAAGTTTCGTCAGCTATTGCTCTCTTTCCGCGAACCCGAAGCTGACCCCGCTCAGATGTGCGTAGCGATGAACCGCTCTCTCACGAACGTCCTGTTTGGAGGAATAGCCGCTCCCGTCGTCTCAGACTACAAGATAGAGGGCAGCGTGACGCAAACATCGGTTGATGAAACAGCCGAAGCTCTCACGAATGCGGAATCCGTCATCATCGTCGTCGGTTATGGCATGGCGGTCGCTAAAGCCCAATATGCAATATCGGATATCACGCAGATGCTTCGTGCCAAAGGCATCAATGTGCGTTTCGCTATCCATCCCGTCGCCGGCCGTATGCCGGGACAGTGCAACGTGCTGCTGGCCGAGGCTAGCGTACCCTACGACATCGTGCTAGAGATGGACGAGATCAACGACGACTTCAACGAGACGGACGTCACTCTGGTGATCGGTGCCAACGACACGGTCAACCCCATCGCCCTCGAGCCGGGTAGCCCGATCGCCGGGATGCCAGTGCTGCAGGCCTGGAAGAGCAAACAGGTCATCGTGATGAAGCGTGGCATGGCCAGTGGCTATGGTGAGTCGTATCTGCCGACGTGATCGAGATGCCTGAACACTAATTCACTTCGCTGCAGCTGATGTGCCCAATCCAATGTTTTATATGCCTGGAACAAGGATGCTGTTCGGAGATGCTAGAGTGACAACTGAAGGTAAGTCATCATGCACCCCCCTGTCGTGTTGTTAGTCTGGCGAACAGAATCACTAACATGCCACTCCTCCCCAGCGATCAAAGCCGCCATCGAAGCTCGAGCATAGACTCTATACAAAGATCTCTTTCTCGCCCCCCCAGCTACTCAGCTAGTAGATATTCTGCGCTTGGATACATATTGAAGAGCATTTTTTCGTCCCGCGAATCTAGATTAGCTTGCGACAGCGAAGTCTTCTTAGTTCCTGCATGCTTCCTCCTTGTGATAGAGGTAGAAGTCCCCCCATTTTTTTGCATTTTTCTTTCCGGAAAGGCATGACATGAATTTCCCTGCGCCGTTCTTGTGTGAAAGAGAGCTGAGAAGGTGGTGCGAGAGGCCGCTGACGGGATATTGCTCTGGGCGGATACATAGCCGCTTCGATTCTCTAGTTAGTTATTCGACAACTATTCCTGTCCAAACGCACGAGAGCGCGCCGTGAACCATGTATCGTGATCCTTACGGTCATACCCGATCCCCGAACAAAATGACACAATGCGCTTGCGTGGCCGAGGCTGAACACGGAAGCTAAATATTGTAAAAAAAAACCACCTTAATTAGGAAAACGGACTTATAAAGTCCTGCACGAGTCGTAGACTCCTGTGATTGGCTAGCGTCTAAGTTGCTCGACGTTGGCGTTCCCATATTTTCTAGCCCTACCTCTAACCAGAGGGGATGGGTGGCCGAAGCACAACATTGGTGATATAAAACAGCAATCTTGATATGAGAAAATGGGAAAAACAAAAAAAAAGTTCTCTCAGATGGAGTGCCTAGACTCTCAAGGGTAATTGTAAACCGAGGTTACGAGGAGGTGACACTCGCCTTAAACCTCTTCGGATATATATCGCGAAGATTCTACTAGGTACGTAGCTAGCCTTGGTTGGCACACATATATCAATTATGTAACGTAAAGGGCAAACGTAGAGAAATTTATTGGGGGTAAGATGACGGGAGATTATACGCGTTCTAATGTTGAACCAAAATGGAAGGGGGAAATGTTGGCTCTAAGTATCACTTTATAGCAGCGCTGGGGGCCGGGGCAGGAAGGCAAAGACCGCCCAGCTACGCCTTTAGGGAAAATAAAGATCCACTGCACTGCGGGAATATTGGAAACCTCGAGGTGCTGGGGATATGCAAGTTTTTAATAACGACCATACTTGTGAATCTCCCATGATAATAGTTGTAATTAAAGCCATTTTGGCTAGTTGCTAGGTGTCTCAGCCCCGGGGCGAGACCCTAGCATGCTCCCTTTGATTACTTTCCTAGCTAACTAGTTCCTATGGCATGATTTATCCCTGAATCTTCTGCTATGTTCCATTGTTACTACTGTCTTCGTCATCGTTACTTCGTTCGCATTACATATTTCTACAAAACCCGTTGCTTTGCTGTCGGCGGCAGGATGAGGAAAGAACATCCCAACCCCCTTGGCGGCACAGCCGTGTTACAGCCCGGAATCACCGTCCTTGAGAGTCCGTAGAGATGCTCACACGCGACTCAGGGGCATCAACATTACCCTCCGAGGCTTGACAAGATCGCCGGACGCCAACGTTGCTTGCAGGTCCACCCGACTGGTATTGAACAGCTGATGTCAGTAAAGTCATCAAGGGAACCCATGGCTTGCTATGGGGTAGAATGTTACGAGAGGAAAGAGAAGCTTGCCATAAAGGACATGTAGTTGCGCGCTCGAGCAACCACGGATCGATGCACGACGGGTGGAAGATGTGCTGGCAAGGGAGCCTCCTCACGGATTCACCATGGGTGAAATTCTCGGCACATATGACACAGGAGGTCGCGATATTCCCAACCATCACCTTATCCTCCGGCGACGTGCCAAAGCGGCGAACCCAGGCGAGCGATCGTTTTGTCGAAGAACCATCTTGAAGCCTGGGTGCCGGAGGCGAGTCACTTCCAAGAGGACTGGAGGACGGGGCGGGCGGTGGCCGCTGGAAACGGATGATCTTGCCTATGCCGTGGTGTTTTGTCGCTACGCCGGAGTCATACTTCACGATAGGGAGCACTTTGAGGATCTGGCGGGTTATGCCACGGGGCTGGGGTGGCTCCTGCTCGCGTGGGAGATTGGCTCGAAGGGATCTCTTCAGTCTCGCGATGCGGTTGCTGTAGTAGACGACGAGGAAGATAACGATGACAAGGACGATAGAGAGGGCAATCGAGACGGTTGGAGGGCTCTGGGCACCAGAGGTTGCTGCCGCTGGAAGAGGCGACATGCCTTAACACGGGGATGGCAATATGCTTTGCGATAGAGCGGTTGCTACGAGGTGCGAATCATTGGACGAGTCGGCCCCAAGGGCGGCGACGAACGGACACACGCGGCCCTGGCAAGCATCAAATAGTTTCTACGCAGGTCGGAGGAAACGAGAGAGAAAGTGAGACAGAGAAAACGAACAAGACGAGGGGCCTTGCTTGTCCCTGATGACAGGCCTCATATCTCGTGGCACGGATTTTTTGGCTACTATGAAAGCTGGCATCAGGCGGGGTTTCATGTGTTCACCGTCCTGGCCTCGGATGCTGCATGTTAACGTCGACTTGGTCTCAATATGAGGGATATTCAGCCCTTCTGCGGTGGTAATAACACTAGCAATAACAGCCGCGCCAACATCTGAGCAATTGTCGACGGATGCCTCCCCCGGCGGAGCAACTAGATCCATAAAATGACCGGATTTCCTCCTTGGGCAACTGGCAACGAAATGTCTCATAGGCTTGTGGAGGTATAGAGATATTCGAGCAACTAGGTAAGGCACAGTAGCTAATGGATAAATGCCTCCCCCTCGCACAACCCCTGGGGATTTTCTTGGACCTTGTTTTGTTTTGGACAAAATGGCCCCTCTTTATTGGATATCCGATGCTCGCCTGGCAGGTCAGGTTTAATGACTAAGATCCATTCTCAACACCAACCCGGACGTCATCTAGGGCACGCAACGGGCGGAAGCAAGACGCCTGCCACCGGCAGTGAAAGCCAACCAATTGCCAAATTCTTAGTTAGGTAAAATGGACGTAATGTCTTGCTAGAAAAAACTGGTTCGAGGTGCGCGGGTGATGGTATTTATTCCGCTGAGGAGCCTAGGGTGGGTGGTTTTGGTATGAGGCATTTTCCCTTCTAGGCTTCTTGGGAAATCCACGCCAGAGCATCGCGACATGCTTCGGCCAGGGCAGTGGCGGCTGCGATTTTCTAGCAGTTCCACCAACGTCCATTAGCTAATGAAAATTTACCGTAGCATCAAAGTTGAATATCGACGTCGGCACACGTGAAATGTATAAAGAAATGGTTCTTCAGACGATGGCCTTGCTGGGTGCAAGTTTCACCAGTTCGCAGGAAGCACTTTGGCAGCAAATAATTTGGGTTGGCAACTGCTTTCCTGTCCTGTCCTTTGTCAGTCAGTGAAAGCCGCTGCCGAGTCGTCGCCAAATCATTTTGTCTAGTTGACATTCTGCTTTCTCTTTCATTTACTCCTGCTCCTTGCTGAGGGCGTCCTTCAGCCATGTCTGCCGAGCCTCCTACCGTCTCCGTGCCTGAAAAAGACACGGAAGCCCAGCGGGATCTGCGAATCACTTTTCAAGAGCAAGGAGAACAGGACCGCGACGATCGGGGCCGCGGTACTCGTGGCGCTGACCGAGATGCCGCCCGTTCGCGCCGTTCCATGAGCCGCGAATCGCGATCGAGCTCGCTCAGTCGGCGTGGTCCTGTATCCCCCTACTCTGGCGTTCAAATTGGCTATCGAACATTGTCCATCCAGGTCGCCGAATCTCGTAACGTCGACGCAGATGTATCTGGTGCCGACGGACAGGAAAAAACGGGCAAGAAGAGTCAGGAAGCTGAAGATTATTTCGCCAACCTACACTACCACGAACTCGATGTAGCGACCACCTGCCAACAATTGAATGTGGACAAGGACCGTGGTCTCTCACAGCGATCTGCAGCTCAGCGCTTTGCTCGGGATGGACCCAACATGCTGCCCAAGGCCAGGACCAACTATCTCAAGAAGCTATTCTTCTATCTGTTCGGCGGGTTTTGCTCTGTCCTCTGGGTCGGTGTCATCGTCTTCTTCCTCTGCTGGCAGCCCCTGAGCAGCCCGCCCTCGATGACGAACCTTGCTCTAGCCATCCTTGTTATCATTGTTATTCTGCTCCAGGCCGGGTTTTCGGGATTCCAGGACTGGTCGACCGCACGAACTATGCAATCCATCATCGATCTTCTACCGTCCGAAACCTTGGTGATGCGCGACGGTGCCCTAACACGAATGCGCGCGATCGAGCTCGTTGCCGGCGACATTATCCATCTCCACATTGGTGATAAAGTTCCGGCCGATCTGCGTCTCCTCAGTCACTCGGGTGATATTCGCTTTGATCGTGCAGTCCTGACGGGAGAATCGGATGAAATCGAAGGCGCGGTTGATATGACGGATCCCAACTTCCTCGAGAGTCGCAACATAGCGCTCATGGGAACAAGTGTGGTGAACGGCAGCGGCGTTGGTGTTGTTATTCTGACCGGCGCGCGCTCCGTCATGGGACGCATTGCCGACGCCACGGCCAGCGTCAAGGAGGTCCCGACTCTGATCCAGAAAGAAATCTGGCGGTTTGTTCGAATCATCATCGCCATGACCGTCTTGCTCGCTCTCTTGATTCTTTTCGTCTGGCTGGGATGGCTCCGCCGCGACCACTTCGCTTACATGAACGTGGTAGCAATGCTCAACAACGTCATGGGTTGCGTAGTGGCATTCATCCCCGAGGGCATGCCCGTCGCTGTGGCTCTGACTTTGATGATGGTCGCTCGTCGCATGAAGGCAAATAGCATTCTTCCCAAGGGACTCTCCACTGTTGAGACCCTAGGCTGCGTCAATTGCATCTGCTCGGATAAGACCGGCACCTTGACTCTCAATGAAATGACAGTCAACTCAGTGGCCTTCGTCGATAAGCACCTAGACTCTGCTGCGGACGTTCACAAGATTCTCCGCGGTGGAAAAGCACCCAAGAGCAACGAGAAACTCCTTAACGCTGCAACGTTGTGCAACGATGCTTCCTTCGACCCCACGTCTCTGCACCTCCCCCTTGGCGAACGCCAGGTGCAAGGCAATGCCACCGACGCCGCGGTTTTGAAGTTCGCCGCCGAGGCCAAGTCTTTCGATACCATCAAGGCCGGCAATCCTCGGGTCTTCGAGATACCCTTCAACTCCAAGAACAAATGGATGCTGACGCTCTTTCGCAAGTCCGAGTCTACGGGATACCAAGCCCTGCTCAAAGGTGCCCCGGATGTTCTCTTCCCTGCCTGCACGAACTACTGGTCATACGCCACGGACTCGATCATGCCATTTGATGAGAAGGCTCAAGCCGCTTTCAAAGATATCCAAGATCGGCTGTCTCGCAACGCTGAGCGAGTCATCTTACTCTGCGAGAAGAATATGGAACCCCGAGGCGTCCCTGGTACCAACGCCTTCAGCGATGAGATCGCCCTTACTGCAATCGAGGGTCTCACTGTGATCGGTATTTTGGGGATTATCGATCCGCCTCGTCCCGAGACAGCTGCTACCGTGGCCGCCTGTCGACGGGGTGGCGCGCGGTTCTTCATGGTCACAGGAGACTATGGTCTCACAGCGGCGGCCATCGCGCGAAGGATCGGCATTTTCACGCACGAAAGTGAGCCAGATGATCTTGAACGCATGCGTGACAGATACCAGGTCCATCTGGAGACCGATTCCTCCCATGAAAAGCCAACCAGCAAGAAAAGCAAAAAGGCAGATGCTATCGTCAATGAGGGCACTCATCTATTGCTGGAAGGCGCGTCCATCGCCTGTTTGACCGAAGTAGACTGGGATGCCGTCTGCGCCTACGAGGAGATTGTCTTCGCCCGCACTACACCCGAGCAGAAACTCCGCATCGTGACGGAGCTTCGTGCGCGGAACAATGTGGTCGCGGTAACCGGAGATGGTGTCAATGACGCACCGGCTCTGCGGGCTGCGGATGTGGGCGTTGCTGTTGTGTCGGGAAGCGATGTGGCGATCGACGCTGCAGATCTCGTGCTGCTTGATCGGTTCGACAGCATCGTCGAGGCTATTCGTCTGGGCCGGCTCGTCTTCCAGAACCTGCAAAAGGTCATCGCGTATCTTCTCCCCGCGGGTTCCTGCTCTGAGATCTGGCCGGTCTTGCTGAACGTCTTCCTCGGCGTTCCTCTGCCCCTGACGTCCTTCCTGATGATCATCATCTGCGTCTTCACCGACCTGTTCCTCTCGCTGTCTCTCATCATGGAAAAGGAAGAATTTGACCTCATGGCCGTGCCGCCCCGCAATACTCGTCGGGAGCATCTTATCACGGCCAAGATCTACGGCCAAGCCTATCTCTTCGTCGGACTCATGGAAACCATCACCGCGCACTCCATGTTCTTCCTCTACATGTGGCGGGCCGCTGGCATACCTGCCAGCGAGCTGTTCCTCCTCTTCGAAGGCTACACGGATGGTTTCCACGGATACTCGATGGACGAGCTTACTTACTTCAACGAGGTGGGCCAGTGCGTCTACTTCGTCACGATTGTGATCCTGCAGTGGGGCAACATTCTCTCCGTCCGGAACCGACGCCTGAGCATCCTTCAAGCCGATCCGTTCACCAAGAAGCGCCGCAATCCCTGGCTGATCCTCAGTATCTTGATCAGTCTGGCCATTGCCATCTTTGTAACTGAAGTGCCCGCTATTCAGAACCTGTTCGACACTGCCTCCGTTCCCATCGAGTATTGGCTGATCCCACTGCCCTTGGCCCTGGGCATTCTGATGATGGACGAGCTCAGAAAGTTGGTTGTGCGACTCTTCCCCGGAGGTCCCGTGGCCAAAGTCGCTTGGTGATAGGGTTTTTTTTGAGAGGGATATAATGTATCAAGATGTAACTTGTGTAGGCTGTATGCACCTGGGGACATTAGAGTGTTATGCCTGGCATGGGCTCAATGACTGGATATACTAGCTCGCTCAAATAGAGCATCTAAACCTCGTCGCTAAGTGCTCAATATTCTATTAAATTACTGAAGGCGAGAATATGTGACCAAGAATAAAATTTGTTGAAGGCTATTCTTTGGAGTACATGGCCAAAGAAAGTACGCCCCTTTTCTGACACGGTTGCCATGGCAACGCTCCGCTACATGGAGTGACCGAATGCGTATGGCAGTCCCCTTTTCTTTCGTACAGTCTTTATACGACCACGACCACAGTGAACAGGATTCTATGGAGAACAATTCCACTCCATCTGGATTTAGCTGGACTTGGCTGGACTTGGCTGCAACCTGAATAGGGGAAACATCGCCGGCCGCCGATCCTCAACGGATCCTGCCCCGTCAGTGAGTGAGTGAATGGAAGCTATGTATAGACCACCAGATTTTGCAGAATAAGAATCGATGACTTGAAGAGTTACATTACCTGTAAATTAGTCTCAATTTGTTCCCTGGAAAGCTGAAGCTGTCACTAGTGACAAGAGTAGAGGTCGGGACTTCGCTGAGGACTTCCCTACGCAGTGGGATACGGATTTTTTTCTTCTTGAATTCGTAGCTGACCGAAAATACATCTAATCTGAGTTAGAACTACCTGCTGGTCATTCACTAAAGCCCGATTCCGGTGCAAGATCGGGTCCGTGACCAGGGAGTGAGTGATCCGAGCGCGTAACATGCCCAGAGTTGTAGGAAATAATACGAGAATAAAAAAGAATGGAAGGGGAAAAAGAGCCGTAAAAATTAAAAAAGAGAAGAGGAAGAGCAATGAAAATAGAAACGAGTAGTAAAAAAAACTAAAAAACTCAAAAAAGAAACACCAACCGAGCGCGCGAACTCGGGTGATGCCCCCCAAAATCCCCTTGCGCACGGGGGGTTTTGATTCTTCGCGGCGCTCCCCACGAATGGGGTTGGTTCGGTCCAGATTAAAGCGCACAGAAAGAGTGATGCATCGAGCAGCTGCGCCAATGCACCACCCTTCGCGGTGGAAGAACTTGCGTCGAAAGCGGTAGATAAACGGAGAAAGTGAGCGGTGGCCGCTTTGGCCAACCCGGCAGTCCAAAACGGTCACTGTGCTCTGCACCACCAGACCGACGACGAGGACCTAGAGCATTTACTAATCACCGCATCGAAGAGAATGTGCTGGCCGTCTATCTTCGCTTGTATCACTATGGGACTTTCGACGGGAACATATGATAGCCTTGTGATCCTTTCCCCTATGGAAAAAGCAGGCCGAGGCTGGTCCCCAAACCACGCTTCGGGGATACATGACTTCTTTTTCCAACAGAAAATCTGACGTCATAAAACATCCATGGATAAGGGACCGCTAAAACCACCAGACAGCTTCGATCAGGGGCACTCCCATAGTATCAGGGAGACTCCCATAGTCCAGTATACGCTGCCACGGCGGCAGGGGACCACAGAGCCGCTGACACATAGCGGTCAGCTAGAAAGTATTATATATGGGTAAACCAAGGCAGCGATGAGGGAGAAGATAGGATGAAAACGAACGAGGTCGGCTCCTGAGCTTGGCTTTCGGGCTCAGGAAGTAGGTATTCAGCGGAGAACAGCATACCAGATGACGAAAGAAGCTTGATTTTCTGAGCCCTAAACAGAGCAACTATCACGAGACATAAGCACACGAGCACATGTACCTTGGTTTGACCAGTGGGAACCCTAGCTTGGTCAACAGGCAGTCTAGAAAAATGAACAACTTTGCCCTCACCAACAACCATATGACTCTCTTCAACATGTAACAGGTGCAACAGCTCAAATATTCACTACTCGGGAGACAGGAGATAGACACTAAGGACCCATTCAAATATAATTGGCCTTATCAAGACCATGAAGCCCCTGGTGCTTGAGTGTGGCACTCTTTCTTTACTCTCATAACTTCCTGCGGCTTAGCTATCATAGATCTGGTATATTTCAACCGTTTACAGCGTTATGCCGCCTTAAAGCATTTAGGAAACTTGGCGACAGCAGTGAAGGATATAAGGCATAATGTGTGAACTCCTCCAGCTAGTCCTGCTTTTTGAAAAAAAAAACCAGAATCGCGGCGACCATTTCCCAGGCCCGAACATGAGCCCTCGTGCGTTGACCACGTTCCCAAGTCAGACCAAATCAGACCAAGTTTTTTGATTCCTCGATGCTAATTACAATGACATTCTGATACGCCTTTCATATAGATATGGTTAGCGCCGCGGCGTACAAAAGTCTTGAACGAGAAACTTACTGCTCAAAAGCATGCCCCTTTCCTCCCACTCTCCCGCTGAATCGAACGCCTAGCGCTCTCAGCCCTTGAATCTCTTCCTGGTACCTTGCTACAACATCTGGCTACGTAGCTCACGAGATGAGATCAGCCACGTTCATAGGCATCTCGTCGATCTGCGTTGAGTAATAGACTAGTCACGGACAGTTAGCAAGAGGTGGACTTAGACAAAGTCGACAAGCGACAAGGGATAGGTGAGCTTACGTTCAATGTCGCGCAGGATCCTGACATCTTCGCTCGTAACAAAGTTGATTGCGACGCCCTTGCGACCGAAACGGCCAGAACGACCAATGCGGTGGATGTAGTTCTCTCGGTTGCTCGGCAGATCGTAGTTGATAACCAAGCTGACCTGCTGGACATCAATACCACGGGCCCAGACGTCGGTGGAGATCAGCACACGGCTGTTGCCTTGGCGGAAGTCCTGCATGATGCTGTCTCGCTCCTTCTGGGGCATGTCACCGTGCATGCTGCTGACGGTGAAGTTGGCTTCTCGCATCTTGTCAGTGAGCCAGTCCACCTTCCTTCGCGTGTTGCAGAAGATGACGGCTTGTGTGATGGTCAAGGTGTCGTACAGGTCGCACAGGGTATCGAATTTCCAATCCTCCTTCTCGACAGCGATGAAGTACTGCTTGAGACCTTCGAGAGTGAGTTCGTCACGCTTGACCAGCACACGGACGGGATCGGTCATGAACTTCGTCGTCATGTCCAGAACGTCGTAAGGCAGTGTAGCCGAAACAACTACTACCTGGGTCGCCGGAGGCAGGTACCGATACACGTCGTAGATCTGCTCGCGGAAACCCTGGTTGAGCAACTCATCGGCTTCGTCGAGGACGAGCATCTTGATGTGGCGAGTGCGAAGGTGACGGCGGCGGATCATATCGGCAACCCGACCCGGGGTACCGGAGACAATATGCTGTCCGTAGTCCAGCTTTCGAATATCCTCTCCAACGTTCGTTCCACCAATACAAGCGTGACATTGAACATTCATGTAGTCGCCAAGCGCCATAACGACGCTCTGGATCTGGGTGGCCAGTTCGCGGGTCGGTGACAACACCAGCGCCTGGGTCTCGCGCAAGCTTGTGTCGATAACCTGGAGCATACTGATTGAGAACGTCGCCGTCTTTCCCGTGCCGGACTGGGCCTGCGCGATGGTATCGCGGCCCTTGCAGATCTGGACAATGGCGCGCGACTGAACAGCGGAGGGAGACTCGTAGCCGTAGGCATAGATACCGCGAAGCAAACTCTCTGTGTGAAATCCGTCAGCATACGTATCCCCCACAGACACAACCCGGAAAAGGCGAAGGTGGAATTGGCAGTGAAGGCATTGCCGAGGGAGGATGGGGCTTTGGCCTACCCTTCAAGGACATCGACTCAAAGGTCGGATGAACCGTCACCTCCTTTGAGGTCGTGAATTGAATCTTCTCATCGGCCTTTCGGTCGATTCCACTTCCTTCGGCCATTTTTGCTGATATTATCGTGCGTTGGCGTCGATCAAAACTTGGGGTTGCTTTGTCGCGAGAACGAGGACGTTGCGAGAATCATGCACGAGCTTAGTAGACGTAAAAATCGCGGCGGCGGGATACTTTTTTCGCAGCAGATGCGCCGTATGCGAACACTAACAAACATTCCAGCGAACTTCACTAAACGCTGCTAGTCAGCTAGTTGAACTGGAAAAAAGTGGATCTAGCTATTACTTTAGCCAAAATTTTGCCCCAGCCTTAAGGCAGGTTCTTCAGCCTCGCGAACATACAACAAACACGAACGCCGTCGATTTGACCTCTTAGCTTTTCTCGCTACAGTGCTCAAAGATTCGGGCAAGATGTTGGTCGAAGATCAGCGATACATACACGAGGACCTCGAGCGTCTCGAGCAGGGAATCTCGGAGCGAATTACCGAAGATCCTGCTGAGGTACGTTTGCGTGCCACTTCATACCCACCGACCGTCACGCGCGAAACTGACCAAAGTTCCAGATTCGTGATCGCCTCAATCGAGACCACGAGGTTGCGCAACTTCTCGATCAGATCCAAAAACAATCACAATCCCTCCTCGATATCTACAAAGATGCCACTGGCCAACGGCTGAGAGAGGTCCAGCAGCTCGGGTCGGGCGACCCGTTTGAAGATTTCTATCGCGAGGTGGCGGAAATCAAGGAATACCATGCGAGGTACCCCAACGAGCAAGCCGAGAATTCAGAGACTCGATACAGAAGCACGAAGAACGCCGATGACAGTCTTATGCCGCATATTGTCGATAGCATGTTCTCCGGCGAGGAGGATTATGGCCAATATTTTGACCTCCACGAGTCCCACGAGGCGTACCTCAACCTTCCGAACACGAAACGCATCCCCTATCTTAATTATCTCATGACGTTTGACAGTTTCACCCCTGGAGCAGGTGGGCTAAAGCTGTCGGAGAAACTGACGGACCAATACTTCAAATACTTGGGAGACTTGACTGCCTACCTCGAATCATTCATGCTTCGTACACGGGTGCTCGAAGATCTCGACAAGGTATTCGAGGGATGGAGCAAAGATTTCGAAAAGGCATGGGAGAACAATGATATTCCTGATTGGCAGCTTACCGCGCCTGGGTCGCAAGTCAGCGACGCGTCCAGAATGCTAAGCTCTGCCGAAGCCGTCTGGTGCTATGTCTGCGAAAAAGAGTTCAAGAATGACAACGTCTACAAGGGTCACTTGAACGGCCGAAAGCATCTGAAAATTGTCAAGGAGCTGGCTGAAAGGCAGGATGCCTCGGCATCTTCAAACGGCACGCCGTCCGCACATCGCTCCAAGGAGCGTGCTGTTGCGGAGAGAGAATTCCGAGTCAAGAAGCTAGCCAGTGCCATGAGCACGAAACGGGACGACACCATGTTCAACGTGGAGCGCAGACAGGGCATGACGGACAAGGAAAGAACTCAGGAACTGGCTAATATCTTCCAGCGGAGGCTCCAGAGCGAGCAGAACGCTCATCAAGACGACGAGGCGGATGAGGATGGCGAAGAGAAGATATACAATCCGCTCAAGCTGCCCTTGGCTTGGGACGGAAAGCCTATCCCGTTCTGGCTGTACCGGTTGCATGGGCTTGGAGTCGAGTTCCCCTGTGAGATCTGCGGCAACTGGATATACCGCGGCAGGCGAGCTTTTGACAAGCATTTCAACGAGAGCAGGCATATCCACGGGTTGAAATGCCTTGGTGTCACAAATACTCATCTCTTCAGAGATATTACGGACATCCAAGAGGCCCTCCGACTCTGGGAGAAGATGCAGCGGGACGAGAAGAAGAGCAAGGTGGATGACGGAAGCGTTGTGCAGATGGAAGATGCCGAGGGCAATGTGATGCCCGAGAAGGTGTATTACGACCTTCAGAAGCAAGGCTTGCTCTAGGTTTCAGACTACTCTGGTTAGAAGTTGCTCATTTGAGATGTATATCAGTCTTTGAACTATCCACATCCCTGGCCCTTTCCAAGTCGTGCAGTCACTACCACTCAACGAATTTTTTTTCAGCCAGACTGGACCGAGGTGAGGAAAGAGTCTCCCGAGAAACTGACATGGCTGAGCTTCTCCTGCGATTTTGCCTTCCTGCTCGAAAGACGCAACGACAGAAGTAAGAGCCAGATCAAAGGCGAGAATGCCGTTGATAGTAGCAGAAGGTATCTCCATCCAAAAAGGTACCACCAGCACGTACCTACACAGGCAAGCGCGCGCATGCACAGCCTGCCACCTCACTATGGGTATGATCAAATGATTCTCACTCTTAGTAGTCAAAGTTCCGAAATCTTATTTATTTTTCTTATCTACCTAGGTACCTGGCTTTGTGCTTGGCTGGCTCGTGATACCTGATTTCAGCTAAGTTACTTCGTCCAAGGTATTTCGTACCACAGTCTTCAAGCGGGGTGGGGCCCATATTTAAAGTGCCGTACTATAGGTGGCAGTCCCGCCAACCACTTTGCATCAACAAAGCCTTGGGCGAGTTGACACAATCACCTTCGTCCCTGCTGGCAAGTCCTAGCATCAACCTTCGCAACAGACACTCGAGAGTTCGACAAAACAGTTCCGCTGGATGGCCAGCGTACTTAGCGCCAATGAACACTTAGGCGCAATGAGAGGCGCCGAGCTTGAAACCCCACGCGACACGATCGAAGAGCACGACAACAGCTAGTATGGCTGTCATCTCTAAGCCCATTCCAGCACTCTACACGGTGTACATCCTCCGTTCCACCGTTCGACATGCATCCCTATACGTTGGGTCAACTCCCAACCCACCGCGACGTCTGAGCCAGCACAATGGAAAGGCGCGAGGCGGGGCAGCACGGACATCACGGGCTAGCTTGCGACCATGGGAGATGGTTGCTCTGGTCTCCGGATTCCCGAGTTCTGTTGCCGCATTGAAATTCGAGTGTGTTTCCCCGCTGATACGCTGTCATCTGTCTGTCTTCTGTTGCCAGAACCTCGTTAACCAGATACAGATGGGCTCTCGAGAACCCACACCTCTCGCTGCACATCCCTACCGGCTCCCGCCTAACCGTCTCGACCGCCCGCAAGAAGAGCGGTCTTCCGCGGAAGCCTACCAAGAGCATCGTCTCCGTCGTTTCGAATCTCCATCTGCTTTTACGCGTACCCAGTTTCTCACGATGGCCCTTGACCCTACATTTCTTCGCCGAAGATGTGTATAAGGAGTGGCAAAAGTGGTCGGCCGCGGCGAACGAGCCAACGCGGAAGGATCTCCCGGTCGTTACCGACTTTGCGAAACTAGTTAGCGATAGAAACAACAGCCGCCAATCTACGCAAGACGGTGCGCAACCCGCCAGCAGCGAACTGCTCGAGCCTCAGATAGCCGACGCTGGCATCCATAGACTCCCGCTGGATTATGAACCTATTAAAGAGTACGTCAAGAAGGGAAAGGAGCTGTTCGACTTCGAAAGAGAAGGACAGTGCGTTGTCTGTCGTCAAGCATTGAATCCCGGCAGAGGGCTGTACGCTTTATGCTCCCACGAAGGTTGCGAAGGGGTTGGCCATCTCTCATGCTGGAGCCAGCACTTGCTACGCTCTGGCGGGACGGACAGCATCCTCCCAGTCGCGGGTTACTGCCCCAGCTGCAATGGCTCGGTGCACTGGGGAGAGATGATGAAGGAGTTGACGCTGCGGTTGAGGGGAGGCAAAGAAGTCGAAAAGCTTCTCAAGAAACGGCGAAGTAAAGTCGACAGAGCGTAGCCCAGATCGCGCGACGATACAGGGCCGTTTGGGCATACCAAAGGCTCCGGATACTTTCATATACTGTGGTGATACCCAACTAAACTCATTGCAACATGTTTGGCTCTACTACCTGACTCATTCCGCCTACTCTATTACGACACTGAAATGCCTTCCCCATAAAGCGAAACTATTGAACGGTGACGCTGTGGCAGTAGAACCAGGTGAAATCCTTCTTACTGATGCCTGGTCACTAAGGCACGAGCCCTATTCCCATTCGAGTTCATCAGCTCACAACAAAGTTTGGAATCGGAACGCCCGGGAACGGGGCGGGGAGCGCCCACGCCCCATCAGCATCTTGAAGGTACTAGAAAAAGAAGATGCATCTAGCGGAAGGATTGCAGCAAGATTCCCGTTCGATCTGGATAGCCAAAATGACGACATTTGGCCGTAGGAGCAAGGCTGGCCAGGTAGGTTAGGAACGTTGAGAGGGTGAATCCTCTTAGGCTCGTATGGGTTGACGTTAGATTAGAGGCTTTTCTACACGAGTGTTTCGGTTATTCGAGATTCCCAGCACCGTGCTTGAGGGCAGCGATCGATTGATGAGGGCGAAGAGGCAGAGAGCAGTGAAGCGACCTCGCCAAGGCTACGGATACGCATGGGATGTGAAGTCGGAGCTTGGTGCAAAGCCGCAAAGACCAGCCGAAATCAAACATTGCACGTGCCGCGCCAGGTTCAGCTTCAGCTCTTTTACCCCCGCATATAGATCCCAGAGCTATGGTCTGCGCAATGCATTATTTCTAACGTCAATCGTCGCTGATAGGCTGATTAGCCGAGGACTCCTTGCTGTCCCCCCTGCCGATATCAGATCGCCCGTCTTTTTTTCGGTCACTTCGAACGACCTCCGCTTCGTCCAGGCTTCTTTGTTGGACACGCAAGAAAAAAAAAAGAGAAAAAAAAAAAGAGATGCCGGGAATGCGCCGCTGAGAGTGGAGAACAACTCTGACTTGCTCGCTCTCTGGCTCTCCCCTCTCCCGCTTTGCGCTTTTTCTCCCGCATTGTACGGAGTATCGGGTTCTTGTCATTTCCCACATATTGTGCCGTCTTCTATTGTCGCACAATCTTCAATTAGCAGATGCCTCGATGACCACCCTCTTATCGCCTGTCGGCCCCCCATTTCCTGCATCGTCCGCCTGCCCTCCGCCCTCTGTCTTTCTCTTTGCATGGAAACAAGAATAAGCTTGATCAATAGCTTCAGAAAAATTGGTTCAAACAGCTCCCATCGGTGTGCAGCATCTGGGAGGGTATCTTATTGGGTGTCGGATTTAAGAATACCGTCACAATGGTGATAAAGTTGTCGCCTAACCAGCTTGACAGCTTATCAATATCGGTGCCACCCAAAATAAGATATTTTCTTGGTTGGGTCGTGTTCCCGTGCGCTCAGTGCGAATGGCTGCCATTGCTCTGTCTATATTGTCAGTCAACCCACATGGTCACGATACAAACTATGGCTGTTGGTCCTTCTTTAGGGTCCTCCCCTCCCCCCCTCCTCTTCCCCGTTCTCGTAAGCTCGAAATGCAACTGTACACTGGCCGAATGCGACATGAGCAGCTGGGTTCTTTTCCAGCCTCCAAGCGGGCGAATATGTACCAAAAAAATGTAAGAACAAAAAAAAAAACCAACGCCATGCGCTCCCCCACGAAATAGTTCTGTGACTAAGGTACTTGGGTATTTTGATGATTTTGGATTTTTTTTATGGCAGATTGTCGTGATATTTGCGGTTCAAGAAGTAAATGGCTTCTGAGTTCTCTTCCCTGACATAGAAAAGTTTCATGGACTCATGTAAGCAACAAGGAATGCACATTGGAGCTGGGTACAGCGAATGTCCAAACCAGGCTAAGACCAGGTTCGCCATTGAGCTTGCTCCCGTCCGCGCTCTGGGAAAAGATGCTGCTTTTACCGGTAGCGCATGGCTCCATATGCATGGCTTCCCACCTCACTACCTCACTTCGGTCTCCGCCTCAGGTCCCTCCCGTTCAGCGATTCCCACCCTTCCTGCCACTTTACGTCCGCCGCCCCGTCGCCTTCCTCGTTCAACCCTTCCTTCCGCTTTTGTTCGCCCGAACTTTTTCTTCCTGACCACCCTTCACCGCAGACCCTCCTCCGACCCCCATCTTCTTCCGTTACCACTTTTCTGCTACATATGGGAGATGCCATCATTTGTGTTCTGCGCTTCTCTTTGAAAAGTACCTTAGTTTGTGTCCAGCCAGGGCGTGGAAATATCGTGGTGGAACATTCCCGTCCCGGAAAGGCACCCATCTGACAATTATACTTCGTCCTCCTGCCGGTTCAGCCCAGCCCACGAATTCCTCTCCTCCGCAACTCTCGCGCCGGCCAACCTTACGACCCAGGGGAGCCAAGATCCAGCGCAATTGCCAATCCCATCCTTTTTTGTCTCTGCCACTGTTATTATTCCTTCTCGCTCCCCACGCTCCATCTTTGTGGTCTCCGAATTGCCCAGTACGGGCTCCGCCGATCTGCCGCCCAAGAATGCGACAAGGACAGATGTGATGAGCAACCGACCACCGTACCCCCAACTGACCGCGACTCCTTGATGCATACGTGCATCTGCACCTACTCCCATAGCACCGCTACGCTGATCACCCAAGTATGGTCTCCGCGCCCTCTACGGGCGGATCCGGCACTCCTGCTGGCCACGGCGGAGGGCTGGTAGGACTGACCACGAGCGCCAGGGCCTCACCGGCCGTGGCGTCTTCGGCTTCGACAAACTCCGCGAGGGCTAAAACCGCCCAGGTCAATTCCAACGGCTACCATCCCGCGAACCAACAGACTCCTCTCAGCTCTATGATAAGTCCCAAGCTCGATCTACGATCTGT
>FTLB01843305.1_pt1 | contig 18944 bp, 11 predicted proteins | sample 1658291 | NCBI WGS metagenome assembly FTLB01 (sample SAMEA3914812, study PRJEB12502) | metagenome | biome: forest; material: soil | place: Canada | collected 2011-07-07 | depth 0.1 m
CAACTTTCATCTACTACATCAACCATCTGCAATGGCTCGTACTAAGCAGACCGCCCGTAAGTCCACTGGTGGCAAGGCTCCCCGCAAGCAGCTCGCTTCCAAGGCTGCCCGCAAGAGCGCTCCCTCCACCGGAGGCGTCAAGAAGCCCCACCGTTATAAGCCCGGTACCGTCGCTCTTCGTGAGATTCGTCGCTACCAGAAGTCGACTGAGCTGCTCATCCGCAAGCTCCCCTTCCAGCGTCTCGTAAGTTCCTACCATCGTTTCATCGCTTGCCTGCAACGAACATCATCTGACAAGACCATCACAGGTTCGTGAGATTGCCCAGGACTTCAAGTCCGACCTCCGCTTCCAGTCTTCGGCCATCGGTGCCCTCCAGGAGTCCGTCGAGTCTTACCTCGTCTCCCTCTTCGAGGATACCAACCTGTGCGCCATCCACGCCAAGCGTGTCACCATCCAGTCGGTACGTTCATATCTGAAGATCACATCTCAATCTTAGAACACAACCTAACAATCTCTGCAGAAGGACATCCAGCTTGCCCGCCGCCTCCGTGGTGAGCGCAACTAAGCGATAATCGTCATGGAATTCTCACGATCGGGGTTACGGGTGGTTTTTAAAGATCTGCACATTTTCGGAATGCCTTGAATGACGATGGGTCTTCGCGGCACACAGGGGATATGGCGTTTTTGATGCGGTGGCTTATGCACATGGATTGTACATTAATTGCGGCGAGGGAAACGCTGCGAATGAACGCCTGATTTATGACCAAACCTGTCCCTGTGAATATCTTATCTGCTGCGACGTGTGCCTTGTCAATGCTTGTCTGTCCTGCGATAAGTCACCACCGGGCGACGCGAAGCGCGGCTTGTTATTGTTATTGCCCGCTCACGCGTTCGAAGCGTTGGCCTTTGCCAGACGCGTCTGCCCGAGGCTTTCGGATGCTGCCCTCGCTACCAGTGGCGGGATAGATGTAAATACAACACGGCTTGTAGCCTTGTGGTTTACCTTAATCTCTACCTTGATCACACTAATTGACTGTTCCTATTCGCATGAGATGTTGTCCTATGTGTGCACCGTGCTGGGCCCCGATCAAAAGAAGCGATTCGTGACCTCAGAAAGGTTCATTTAGAAACGATGCAACGTATCACGGTATCCCTCTCCTGGCATGCTCGGAGTCTGTTTTCATCGCTGTTCTCTCTCCCTGGGTGTCTTTAGAGGTGGTTTAGCAAGATAAACGAACCGCACAATGTTGCGGGAGACTGCTACTGGCGACATCCGCAGCCCTTAGGTGGGATTTGAGATGCGAATATAGAGAAGGTGTGCTCAAAAGTTGCTTTTAAAAGCCTTTGCCAAGAATCCAAGACACGGGGATAGAACAAACTACGAGATGCCCCTTCTTAGCCAGATATTCCAAGCTATAATCGTGTCCCAGTTACCTTAGCCTGTAACATTGAATGGTTGTGGGAACCTGCGTCAAACTCTACACAGTCGGCAGCATGTCTTTCTTGCACACCATGGCCCGAGCCCTTGTAGAGGTTGGTTCGATCGCATACACTGTACCAACAATGGACCAAGCAGGCAGCTAGATCAGAGTTGTTGTTGTCTGACCCAGTGCATTGCTTTGCCTCTAGAAACTACAAAATATGACGAAATGCAAGTGTCTACAGCACAATCAGGCCCGGAGGAGCTTCTCTTGACAGATAATTCGGCATAATCTACTCATAAATGTACGCCACTCCCTGCCTGGGCCGACTCGATCAACCGGGAATTGGCTCTGCTGGAACTCTAAATCAGCATATAACGGCCGCTCTACACTGCAGCCGTCTCATATTTCCCCATGCAAAATCCGAGAGCCAATACAGTATTCCATTTTTTTTCTTCTTCTTTTCAACCCTTCCATTTTATTTTTTATTTTCACTTTCTTTTTTTCTCCCAGCATTGGAACAAGCAACCTATTCGGCTACACCGTCGGAGGCCATGGCCTCTGAGCTGTTTCCAAAGCGCTCATTTGGCACCTTCGTCAAGACGTCAAAGGAGCCTGTGCCCATAGTTCCTAGTCGGCCGAGAACGATACGTGCAGAAGGCGTTGCAAGATTGTCCCAATCGCCATCAAGAACAGCATCCTTTAGGAAGTTCAGAGTTGTCTGTGGCATCCCATGTCAGTAGCAGCTTCGGGGTTAACCGATATTCGACTTGGACACTTACCTCAAAAGACATCTTCGTGAACGGGCTGACGTTGCTCTTGAGGCCGTTACGATTGAATGGCGTGAAACTGCCATTTCCTTTCGGGTCGTTAGCTCTCGTTCTTGAATTCTGCTTTTCATGGACGGTGATACTCACTTGTCATGTAGTCGCCGATGAGGTTCAGGTGACGATTATCGACACTGATGCCGTGACCGGAGAAGACACCGCTCAGTTCGCGGATAATATTTTGACGGCAAGCCTCGACGCCGTACATCCGTAGGACGGCCGCGCAGTCGTTTGTGGCGATTCTGTTTGGATCAATGTAATCACCGTAGTGCTGCATTGCCCTCAAGTTGACGCCCTTGGTGTGGACGACGGGGATCTCGACTTCTTCGCCAATGCGAGGATCCTGCATCTTTTCCTTGGGCACGAAAGTACAAGCACCCACGCCGTCGATATACTGGATCAGAGCTTTCCGCACAGCGTTTTGGACGATGTTGAGCATGAGAATTTTGGGTATCGAGGAGTCGAATTCCAGGCGGAATTCGCACCACTCTCCCGAGACCTCGTCGCAGCGGAAGCGGGATACATGCTCGTTCTTCGTCTTGACACGGGTCTCTCGGCGTAAAGGCTGGTCTTTGTCGTCGCCGTCTCCACCGCGCGCTGAGGGCTCAGGGCTGCCGCCGTACGCCTCGTCGACAAAGTCGTCTTCCTGGCCCTCGTCGGGCGACGCCTCTCTCGCCATCTGTCTCTGGATTGCATCGTCGTCCTCATCGTTCGGGCCGTAGTTTCCAGCCGCATCTCGGTTGGATCTCTGTTTGGCATCGGTGGCATCTCCGTCACCGTCGTCATCCGAGTCGACATCGCCTTCGTCTCCCCCGTCCTCGTCACCGACATTCGCTCTCGCAACCTCGGTGGTGCCGACGGACGTGCCGATGTCGGGGACGGTGGCGCTTCTCTCCTTGCGTCTCTTCTGGATTTCCTTTTTCACTAGGCTGCTCAGTGCAGGCAAGAATTCTTTCTCGATGGTATCGAGAACATCTTGCGTTCCAATGGCATAGGTCTTAGTGTACTCGTTGGAAGGAAAGAGATGCAAGCGAATATCATAGATCTTGGCCGAAGGATACGCAATTCCCTTCCCCACATGCTCTCTGACAACAGCCCGGTCTAAGACATGGGAGAGCGGGAGAACACTCAACGATTTTGCGAATCGCTCGCCATCTTCGTGAGAGAGCTCCTCATTGAGAACAAGCGTCATCGTCGGGGTCATGATCTTCGCACTCGCCGTCATGAGGATTTCTCTCAGTCGAGGAATACCTAGAGTGACGTTCTTGGCCGAGTGACCAGCCAGATGGAAGGTATTCAGAGTCATCTGCGTACTAGGTTCTCCGACACTTTGCCCGGCGACAATGCCGACCGGCTCCCCAGGCTGAACCAAACTTCGAATATACTTAGCAGCAAGCACTTTCTCGGCAGTTTTTCTCGAAATTTGATTTGAGCCCTTGCTCTTGTCGGCTCCCTTCTCCTTGATCAAGCCGTCGTTGTTTGCCTTGACGTACTCGGTCATCTTCTTGAAGAACTTCTCCGAGGTGGCAAACGCATAGCGTGCTGGGTCGAGATATGAAGTGACGGGATCGGCCGCGGTCCGGTGGTTGCCAGTGCTCCGGATGGCACTCTTCATCTGCTTGATAATGTCATCCTTGTGTTCGAAGAGGCTCTGAGTCGCCGGATCCGCGTAGTTGATCTGTGCGAGTTGGGAATCTAGGTTCTGGAGTTGGAAACCGAAGTCTGTCAGGTACTTTTGCTTCGAGACATCCAGTCCATCCTCGCCATAGAGCATCTGGATCAATGTTCCATCGGCGTCCCGCACAGTGCCGTCGTACGACACCTTGAGTCCTTCCATGCCCTTGGCCAGGCATCTTTGGAGGTATCCGGATCGGGAAGTCTTGACCGCCGTATCGATCAGTCCCTCTCGGCCAGCCATGTGATGGAAGTAATACTCCTGTGGCCTGATACCAGTCAAGAAACGCTGGACAATATAACCGCCGGCGCGTACGTCGACATCGAATGGGCGGAAGCAAGGCAGCGACTTCCCGCTGACCATCAAGGGCACCCGCCGTCCTTCCAGCACCTGCTGACCGAGGTTGCATGAAATAAGATTTGCGTTGACGCCGCTTCCTTTAGCGCCGGATATCGTCATGGCTTGCATGTGGTTTTTGGGAAACTTCTTTTCCAAGCCAGCAGGTAAGCAATGCTTAGTGATTTCACTCGACAGCTCACCGTTCCTCGAATTCATCAGCAGATCCAGGTTCTCTTGCTTCGAATCATCTCTCATGACCTCCTCAAGACGTTCGAGAAGCAAAGGGTCGTGCTTGTTAGGGCTGTGGTCCTCCAGTGACACATATTTTGTAGCGACTTCAAGACCAATAGTGCGGGCCGCCGCAAGTTTTTGTTTTCGAGTCTTCTCTCCCAATGGGGTCATGCGCAGGTCGTCCATTCCGCACGTGAATGCTCTCATGCTGAGATACCGAGTCAATAGGCGCCCCATGCTGCTGAGGAGTTTGCCTGCAACCGCCGGTCCGTAGACTTCGTAAATTGCGTGGACGAGACCTCCCGAACTCGGCCCAAGCTGTGACTTGTCGAGAATGCCGGAGATGAACTCGCCGTCCCGGAACACGACTTGGCCTTCTTCCGAGCCAGCTCCCCACCTGTCAGCCGGAACCTGGGTCTTTCCATTCATCCACAGATCTCCACAATCTGATGGCCGAATATTCTTTAAGATTGTGGTGATTACTTGCTTTCCTGTCCATCGGGGGGCCGGTTTGATGATTGCAGGCGGAATTAGCTCAAGGCGCTCCCGCATGATGTGCCCGCTCTCGGGTCGGAGCGCGCTGTATACCAGCTGCTGGTAAGAACTCCGGTCGAAAAACGTGTCTCTGCTGCAGAGCGCCACTGAAACGGACAAGTGATCTTGAATGAGACCTCGGAGTGGCTTACCAGCCGTGCCCGAGATATACTGGTGATCTGTGTCCGCAATTTGGAGGGCCTCGGAGCGCGCGAGCTCTGTCTGGGGGAAGTGCATGTTCATCTCGTCACCGTCGAAATCGGCATTGTATGTGTTGCAGTTGGCATAGTGCATGCGAAGTGTCTTTTCACCGGGCAGCACCCTCACGCGATGACCCATGATGCCTGGCTTGTGGAGCGTTGGTTGGCGATTCATCAGGACCACGTCGCCATTGGTGATATGGCGGTAGACTTTCTTGTTCCGCACAGTGCTGACGTTCCCTGCACTCGGCGCGAGTAGCTGGTTTGCCAAGGCCACGCGTTCCTCTTGGGACTTCATTTTCAAGTTGATTACCTGGCCGTTCTCGTTCTCGATCGCTGCAGCTCCCGGCCAGCGGTCCACACCATTGATGACGGCCTGCTGCATGTCTTTGAAGTTGTGACTCGTCACAGGCTCCGGATAAGTCAGCTTTGTTGCGAAGACGGGAGGCACACCAATCTCGTTGGTCTCGATGTTTGGGTCCGGGGAAATGACGGTACGAGCAGCGAAGTTGACTCGCTTGCCCATCATATTCATGCGGAAGAGTCCTTCTTTCTTCTCAAGCTTTTGCTTAATACCTTCTTCATTTCGTTTTGCCGCTGCGCCCTGTACCGGATTCTTGTTTCGATCTATTAACGAGTTGACCGAGTCCTGGAGCTGGACCCAGGCTTGTTGGAGCGATGCCATATCTCTTGCGAGCCTGTCAGCACCTCCTGCGTTGCCATTGCTGGTGGCTTGGTAGAGCGACTTGGAGACTTGTGCGACCAATGACGAGTTGCGCAAAATCATTTTGTACAAATTATTCTGCTGCGCTTCAGATACGCCACGATCTCCCATCTTTGCGTCCGGTCGATACCGGTTAGGCGGGACAAGCAGGGTCTGCAAAAAGAAAATCTCGGCTGTCAAAGGCTTGGAGTTCTTGTGGGCTGGCGTGGACCGGTAGAGCAACGAGAGCAAATCCTGCTCCTTTTCGAAAAGCAGGTTGAGGCGTTCTAAGACTTCCTTGGGGTTGATGTATCGGTCCCTTCGGACATCTGGCTGCGATCTTGATTTCGTAGCCCCTACGTCGGGCATGATTACATCTCCGTTTTCGTCAAGCTCATCGCCGCTGCCCTCGCTCTCTGCATTATCCTCGGACGATAGCTCCAAATCAGCGATTCCCTCGTCCGAGGCAAGCTCGTCTCGCCGTTTAGAGAGCTTTTGTGCCGCTAGCAGAGCGTCGGTCTTCTTTTTGCCCGCTTGTGCCATTTTGGCCTTTTCCTTGGCCGTCAACTCTCTCTCGAAGATCTTGACGAACCGATCTTTTCGATAGACAGGCGAAATTCCAGAGCAAGATTTGCAGACTTTGTCCTTGACGATGACGGCCAGAAACTCTTTTACAAGCTCTCTCCGCATCTCCGAAGCACCTTCATGTTTCTCTCTCTTCAAAGCCTCTATACTGATGCTGTGCCGGTGCTCGTTTATAGCTTTTCTCACAAAGGCGTCTCGCTTCCGGATGACTGGATCGGCGGCTGGGTGGTCTTCGTCTTCGTCCGTCTCATCCTCGCTGCTTCCAAATGCTGAATCGTTCTGTTCGATCTCATCAACCATCTGGGCTTCATGAAGTAAGCCGAACTGAAGCAGTCGGAATATGCAAGTGAACCGATGCAGGTCTCTTCTTGGAAGTCGGAATCCATGGCAGTATACGCATTGGGCTCGCAGCAAGCGATACACCTGATCCAAGAATACCGGGTGGTAAACGGGGACGGGAAGATCGATATGCCCTGGGTGGCCGGGGCAGGCCATGCGGCCAAGGTTACATGTCGTGCACCTGGATTTCTTTGGTTAGATTTTGGCAGGTGTCGGGAAGCATTGACTCGAAAGGGATTGCTTACGGGAAGTCGTTCATCGATCCTAGAGCAGGATCATAGAGTCCTCCCGGTGTGGGATGCATCAGAGTTGTGAATGTGGTATCATTTTCGATCTTCTTAGCTGATATGGCGTGAATCTCGTCAGCAGAGAGCAGGGCGAATTCCACCCCCTCCAGCTGCGAGGAAACAGGCACCGCGATATTCATGATTTCTTTTGCTCCGAGAAGCCCTTGCGCCCCTTCCCGGAGTCTCTTCTCAGAGTTTGTGCTGCAATAAACCTTGGTGAAGTATCCTGGATGGAGAATTCGGCTGAATGTCGAGGACGGTCCCATACAAAGCTCCCAGAATTTTTTGGCGGTGGGGACCGGCAAAACTCAAAATGCATGACTGCGGAGCCAGGTGGGGCAGCCATGCTGCCGAGAGGTAGCTTTCCTGACGTCTGCCTGTAGTTGCTTTGTTTGGAGAGAATCGCATGCAATCGATGCCCTACGCGAACAAACCCCTCGAGCATCGCAACGCAACACACATCTCTAAACCTGAACTCGGACCCGTGCCTGCCGAGCGAAATTTACCAAGCATTGAGCTAGCCACCCCGGTCTCGATAGCAGCGCGCGGAACTCGAAGGTCGCCTTAATCTTTCGACGCGAATCACTTGTCTGCGATCACTGCCCCGACCTGCCATACCCAAGCCCTTGGACGCGCGACGCTCGTTTCAGCATGGACCGAAGCCGTCAGTCTCCTGGCCTCGGCCCACGTCATGATTCGGCATCGAGAGTCCAGAAGCCTGAGTCTGCTGCCGACAAGGTGGCTGCTCTCAAGGCACGTGTGGCTGCTGCGATCGGCGGAAGCAAAGCTGCCAAGGGCGGCTTGAATGTTGGCATTCATCCCATGCTGCAAGAGCAACTCGGCGAGTCCAAACCTGGGGGCAGCTCACTCAGTTCGAGCATGGGCACCCGCTCGGCGCCCGGCGCGAACAAGCCCTCCTTCAAGCGGAAGACAACATCCGAAGAAAACCGGACAAATCCATATCTGGAGCCGGCCACGGCCGGCTCCACGAGCAAAGGCCGGGCATCGCGGCCCCTCGTGTTTAACCAGAAAGGAGTGTACATACAACAAGCAAATGCGTTGCGCCGCCAGGCGGCCCTCGAGGCCATGAAGAAGCGCATCGCTGATCAGACGAGGAAAGCCGGCATCGACGAGGATTTGGATGCGGAGAAACTTCTGGCTGTTGAGGCCCCTCCGGCCGTAGAGTGGTGGGATGAAGCTATATGTGGCAAGAACTACGATACCATCGAGGATCACAGCACCTTGAAGATCGACACATCGGACAGCATCATTACAGAACTCATACAGCACCCAGTCTTGATAGAGCCCCCCCAGGAGTCGCACATTCCAGCACCGAAGCCCATGTATCTTACACCTAAAGAGCAGAAAAAACTCCGGCGCCAGCGACGCATGGCAGATATGAAGGAACACCAGGCAAAACAGAGACTGGGTCTCGAACCTCTGCCTGCGCCTAAGGTGAAGAAGTCAAATCTGATGCGAGTCCTTGGCGAGGAAGCCGTCAAAGACCCAACTGCAGTGGAGGCCAGGGTGAATCGAGAAATTGAAGAGCGATTCCAAGCGCACATGGCAACGAACGAGGAGCGCAGACTGACGAAAGATCAACGGCATGAGAAACTCGCCACCAACCAGGAGAAGGATGCTGCCAAAGGCATCCATGTCCTGGTCTTTAAGATTGCAAGCCTTGCAAACGGCCAACACAGATACAAGATCGGCGTTAATGCTGAGCAGTTGGCCCTCACTGGTATTTGCGTTGTCCACCCCAAGTTCAGCGTGTTGGTTGTCGAGGGCGGCGAGTACTCCATCAACAAGTACAAGAAGGTCGGTACCCTCTCTCCTTGTATTTGCGGTAAACAAGGCCATGTGCCTTGAACTCAAGTTGTCCGTTAGACAGTTGGCTAACATGTAGTTTTCAAGCTCATCATGTCCCGAATCGATTGGACCGAGAACGCCCCATCACGGCCGAGGGACAACAATCAAGGCGCAGTGCGGCAATGGTTAGACGCGTCAGACGAGAATGGCAACCTGCGAGATTTGTCTCAGAATCGAGCCCAGCTGCTTTTTGAGGGAGAGCAAAAGGCCAGGGCATTCCGCAAGTGGTCCAGTAAAGGTGTGTCTCCTTTCCTATCATCTGGCTTCTCCTTGAACGCTTTGCCTCCTCTTCACAATATCAACTAACTTGTGGCCCCTTTATAGTTTGTGAGACGGATTCGGAAGCTCGCGAAGTTCTCGCGCGTGCAAGGGTCGAGAACTTCTGGACACTGGCCAAAAACACATCGTAGAGGGAAGTTAAAGCGATAGCTATTGGTGACAGTTTTGATGGGTATGTCTTATCTTTTGTCTGTACGGATAAGCTAGCGGGCTATGCTCAACCTCCTATTTCTCAGCTCAGTAATGGAAATCGCACGAGGTCGTGCGGACTTGCGGGGTTTGCGACCTAAGAGACAATTCGTACACGGGAAGTGTATTCTTGTGCACAGTTCGGCTTCGTTGTCCTGGTGTGGCCAAGTTGACGCTGCACGCTGGACAGTCCCCCGGTACTACAGAGCGAACGGAGAAAACGCAGCCACAACAAGTGCATATGCTGAAGCTACTATGATATCATGCGTAGGCCAGGTCTGACTGACTCTAGGCAGGTACCTTCTCGCCTCGTGGCTATGGTCCCAGACTTGAGCAATGTCAGGGCCACTCGATGTCGTCTTCGTTTTAGAACGGTTTTTACAGCTACCTGCGACAGATTTGAAGCCCTCTGGTCTCTCCTCGACCCCATTCCTAGCTATACGGCTTGGTCTGGTCTCTTGACAGACACTGTTACACGAGCCACAGTGCGGTGTGGCTAGATAGGTAGGCACCTGCCTGCACCTACCTTGTTCCTCCTCGAACCATATGCTCGGACTTTTGAAACAATAAGCCCATAACCCTCTTTCCGGGGTCGTGGGAATCCCCCGGTTCCAACTGGTTGGCCAAATCGTGCCTTCTGTTGGTGCTTGGATATTGACTTGGGTGTTGGCCGGACTGCTCCTTGGCAAGGGTCTGAAACACGATGACGGTGACATTCTATTCTACACATCAGAAGGAGCGTCAGTGGAATGCTCTCAGCAGATGGCGGGCTTTTGGCGCCAAGGTGCCGCCACTTGCCCAGGCGCATTCCTGGAGCAGATAGGGAGTGCTACACAGGATGAGACCGTTCCGCCATGGTCAAACAGTCTACATCTGTTTGGTTCATTTCGTTCGTGGGTGCGATCTAGAATCCATGGAGTAGTGTACAAAATCCACCGTGGGCATCAAGATTGCCACAAGCAAGCTAGGTGTGATTTCGGGCTTGCCGTACGAACACATTGATTCTCTTGTCGAGAGCTGGTATAGGGAGGTCAGTGGTAACATAGTACTACTGTGTCAGACATGTGGATGTGGTACCTGCGTGCGGCACGGGTGCAGTGACTGGCGTGTCTAATGGATGCAGGAGACGAGGCCCAGAATATTGTCGACATTTCGAACCATGTATGGTGTTCGTGGAGACTGGGCTTTCTTGTAGGCGTGACTTCTCTTTGGCCCGGTTGGGTAGGATCATCACTTGAAAGCCTGGACGATGCAGTGGGTGTGAGTGTAAATGCTGCCCTTGCCCTCGAGGGAAGAGACCAAAAAGCAGAATGACGGAATAGCAGGCGCAAAGCGTCGAGCTCTCTCGTGTTGTACGTTACTAGTGGTCAGAGAATCGAGCCTACTTCTTTCCACGGCTCAAGACTGCCTCGATAAACATCAGCTCGCTGCTGCTGGATCACTCATGTTGACGACGACGACGACGATGTAGTCCTTACCTTGGGGCCCGATCTGGAGCACTGGCCGTCCATCCTGCGAAGCAGTGACGTCTCGTTCCATTGCGGTGCGCTCGGGTTATCCGATTGTTCTCCGTGCCACTGCCGTGAGCCTGTTCCATCTGGGGAGAAGTCCAGCCAGTTGATCCATAGCTAACCCGGGGTGCCTATTTTCACTTGGGTCATAGCTCTAGTATTACAGTGCCACGACTCTCCGCGCAATGCCCCTTGGAGAATTGTCTTGCCAACGAGATGGGCGAATACTATGCTCTGTGGCGTATTGGCGACTGCAACAAGGTTGTGTTCCCTGTCCGCATCTGCAACCGACTAGTGCGTGGCTCCTTCAGACGAGGAGATAGAGGGCATCCTATTGAACAACGCCTGGCTGCCCAGAAGGATATTGGAGCAGGGTACCAGTGGTGAAGTGATCAACGAGCAGAGTTGGTTTCTTCGGCCACACATTGCCGGTCAGCGTGTTACACACCACCTCATCCCGGGTTATAACACAATCTATGATTTGTCTTGAACATGCAGGTACCACTGGGAGCATCTCGGAGTGGACGGCAGTCAAGGAGCCTTGCGGTGTCCTTGACGCGTTTATTGGTACAGGGGAAGTTAGACGACTCCTCTGATGGATGGGCTAGATCGCAGCCACCATGTAGGGGTACCAAGCTGAGCGTCGGTGGCTGGAAGTGATATACCAAGATATGAATCCCGGTTCCACCATCATGGGACGACGGATGGTGAACATATGGCGTGGCTACCTTTGGCAGGGCCCGGTAAGAGTACAACGAGCAATAAGATCCGGAGAACGAGTATTGCTTAGCCAGCCGACTGATTAGCTATCATGATTACCGCATGCAACGGGCAACTGGAGGGAACTCGGGAATATGGATATGGTCCCTCCCGATGCATCGAAACAACGGCCCAACCGCAAAGCAGAAGCCCATCCCAATCTCTCGTGGAACCGGATTCTCTTCGAGCTTCCCGGAACTTCTCGCAGGATCCGCCAACACGGACCCAATTTGATGGCCATCTTAGTTCTCATGGCAGTCTATGCCTCAGACTGGCATCGGATGCTTCGAGGAGCGGGCATTGCCGACACCAAATGTGGCTAGCTACGAGAGTACGATCGTTGCTCGAGGCTCGCTCGCCTGCCCGCAAGGAATATCCCATACTGCCACCTGGGTTCATCCACATGATAGAGGTATACGTATAGATCCTGCCAATCTCAATTGGCTGGTACGATCATTCGACGGTGCTACTTAGGTCCCCTCGCTAGGCGAGGATTCCTGGACTTATCGTGTTCTACCCCCCGGCTTAACCACACTGCCGTACCCTCTTGATCAGCAGCCTACTTCCTAGAGTCCACCACCATTGCTTAGCAAGATACTATAATTAGGTGGCCAAGTTGTGCAGCCGCGGGTGGGAAAGATGCGAAACGTAATCGTCTCGCGGTCTTCGCAAATCCTTAGGATGTGTATCTATGTTCGGTCGTCGCCTGAGCAAGCTTTCTAGATGTGACATGGAGCACCGGCTTCACCAAATGCTCGGTCCTCTGGCCCGTCTATTCCTACTCGCTCTCTCAAGCGCCAGAACCAGTTGGCGCTCGGTGTTCGTCTGGTTCCTACAGGGAACAAGAGCAAGACTATCCCGACGTTTGGGGCCGGAGCAAGGCGACGGGGTTATGCTAAGCTAAAGTAAAAGGAGCTAGCAATGTGCAGCATTTCCTCCTAGCGAGAAGCTGGTGGAAACTTCGCGTGTTGAACTCATGACCGGAAGGAGCTCCGCATCCACACTCGCGGGAATCATCCAAGCCTGCTCCCCATGCTCTAGGAAGCATCAGCATGCGCAAAGCTGACTAGCTTTGCTAGGTGAGACTACAACGCATACTATCTTACGATGGAAAGGCTAGACTAGCTGCTCCGCTGGCTCTGCGGGACAAGCGCGGTGCGATACACAATGTAGGATCATGCAGCTCACGCGCGAACAATCCGGATCCTTCACTCATTTCGCGCTGATCTCTCGGCGTTTGGCACTTTCCCCATTCCCACCCCCCAAGCCCTATCTGCAGACGCTGGATAGCGCTTCTCGACGGCGGTTTGCATGTGCATTGTTCTCCCAAGCGTAGTTTGAATCCTCGTATTGATTTCGCTCCAATAGTGTTCCTTCGTAGTATCGGGCTACGGCTACCAAATACTTCTAAATGCGGAGCAAAGTACCCAAAAGATCATCGCAAGCAATGCCTAAGAGCATGACAAATCGATGGTATCATGCTGCCACTACGCCTTCCTAAGTGGCATGCCAGACGAAGACAAAAATAATTCATCGTCATGGGAAGCTGCATCTCCATGCAACCTGAGTCTTTGGATTGAAGCTCACGCGAGCGGCAGTGCTGAGCAGGCAGCCGCTTTCCCTGCCCGAGAATCTATGGCTGAATGGCTATAGGGACCCAGGGCTGCCAAGACCCAGGACTTCCCTTCTCTCCATCAACACGATTTAGCCACCTCTCTGGTGTCTTCTTCCCCAGCCACGCCAGCCTGCTCAGTGGATAGCGCGGGCGATCTCCCAGGCGGGGGAGCATCTCCGCCGATCAGTCTACGAATATACTTATATTATCCTTTTAGGGAAGTGGGCCTTGACTTTTGTGCACAAAGTCGGTACAAAGAAGATGGCACGCTGAAAGGACCAACCTTGAAGCCACCAGGAGCAGTTAGGCTGTTGGACTATGAAGGCGCGCTATGGCAGAAAAACTCGCGATACCCCCGAGGGCTATACCCCCGAGGGCTTCTGTGATGCAAGAACCAAGCCAAGGCCGCCTGTCTTTTTGGTAGTCGCCCAGCCCGGCGGAGGGGGGAGGGTATCTGATCGTCGACGCCCTTACCCTTCGGCGGGTTCCCTAGCAGTGGGATGGTGGCTGGTCACACTGCCTTGCAACTGGTCGCCTTCCAGGGCTGAGCGGCATAGGGTCGAAACACAACAGCTGGCACACAGTATATGGATGAGACATTGCTGTACTGTACCTGCGCCAATAGACGTTCCGGACCACATCGCTGTCCGTTCTACTAGTCGTATTTGGGCGGAGGAGGGATCATTCCTTCAATCTTGCTGGCAGAAAGGGCCAGAGGGAAAGGAAAGAGAGACGCCAAGGATCCAAAGCATATCCGGTATGTTTCCCCTGTCTTCCTGCATTTTCCTACATGCGTTAATCGCTTTTCTGAGCAATGAAGATATCAAGCCGGGGAGGACCCTTGTCAGCAGCATATTCACAACGGGTACCTTTTCTCTGTGTCGTTCACTGTCTGTCTCTCTCTAACTCTGCCTCTCATTCCGCATCTCTCTCATGCACGCACATTCACCCTCTATAATATTTTTTTAGGGGCGGCCCCGACTCTTTTAAATGAGATCGCACTTATGTTCCGTACTGCCATCGTCAGTTGGTTGGAGGCTTGCCCCCCCAAGCAAGCCCAGCCATCTCAAGGTTCTTATCAGGCTATAATAATCCACTGGTCAAACTGCGAGGAACTTTTTGGTGGCTGTGAATGCGACCCAACAGACGCGAGTCCCACCAAGGACTTCCCTATGAAAACGTTGTGTGACCCCGACACAGTGTGCCTTGGCGAGACGGTGTTAAGGAAGAGCGAGACGCGGTAAGAAAGATAAAAAGGCTGAAGGACCTCGCCTATTGCCGCGTGAACCGAGGTTGATAGGCCCCGAGTCCCTTGCTCGGTGGGTTTGGGCGCGCGCATCGTGCCTCTAACCACTAACAGCGGGCCCAGCGGTTAGCTCACTGCTGATCCCAAACTGGGCCCGCCGAAACGGTCCGCGGAACTTTGTTAAGATTCCCCTGGTCGCTGCGCCAAGCGCAAAAAAGCAGCCTCCTAGGCCTAACCAGTTTTCTGTACACAATGGGTCGAGGACCTTTGGAAGTTTGGTCAACCTGAGACGTTTATCGAAGTGTCCCACCCATGAACCTGAGGAATATGCGGCAGCATGACAATTAATGTCGCGAGATCTCTCCCCCCTCATTTGCCTTCCCTCCCTACCCCCCTTCGGCGTACTACGAAGATCCGGGGCCAATTAGCAGAAAACATCTTGGCCAATCTTGAGCCTCACATCTCGATCCACTCTCGATAGGGCTGCCTATCCCCCGGGTCGTATTCCAGTAGTTGCTAGCAGTACTTATCTCGGGTACGTCCTCGGAGTATGTATGAAGTAAGCTCTATAAGCACTGAGTATACATTGTATTACCACACACGGCCAGGCAGGAGGCAATGATACAGGAGACAACGCCGTAGGGCAAAGTACCTCAATGGAAGTAGATAATTACAATTTACTCCAATTGGGACCTTAGCAAGTCCCACAGCCCACCCTTCTCCCCTAAGCCCTCCTGCTTCCTGGTTTGTATCATCCTGCCTGGACATATCTGCCGCGTGAGGAGAACGGTATCAACAGTACTTCTACTATACCTACCTACCTCTGGCACCTTGTGCTGCGTGTCAAGTATCGTCTCGTTCGTCAAATACGTTTAAACTAATCGCTGTTTTTCCACCCACCCCTTGGCCCCCCCGGCCCTTCTTCCTTAAAAATACGAAAACCACAACAAATGAAAGCGTATCACGGGTTGATATTCATGCCTCTCATGGTAACCAGCCGCTCCTAGAGTGAGGGATACTTATTGTGTCGTGTCACTGTTGCGGTTCACGTTTGGCGTAGAGCGTAGACAGGGGAATAGCATATACTGTAGTATAGGAAGGAATAAAAGTTGACAATCTGCATCGGTTTTGTGGGACAGCGGCGGCGGCGAACTGCCCGATCCCCATGAACCCCTCCGATGCGCCCTCCCCCATTCGAAGTTGATTGAATGGAGACGCCACCCTTTCCCCCGTCTCATCCAGCGGCTCCCAAGACCGTGGCAGTGTGATCCGATCGACCGCGTATTTGATTGGGTCTCGTATGTCATCGACGAGATCCCCACTGCGAAAGGGAGGTACGGGAACGCGAGAGACCTGTGTGAGACGGCTGGCTGCGGTAGGGCTGAGGATGGCTGCATAAGGTAGGGAGGAAACAAATTGGAGATAGGGCCGAGACTCGAGGGGACTTTCGTTTCTGCCGCGAAATACTCTCGAACGGGGCAGCAATCAAGGGGCAGTAGAGTAGACAATCTCCTCCTCCTGGGCTGCCTACCTAGGCAAGGCTTCCCAAGGACGGACTGAGATCCTAGCCCGCTATGCTGAAGCGCGCGAGCGACCGAGCGGGCACGGAACCCGACGAGTCAGGAACGAAGTCGACCGAGGTAGTCACATGAGCCAAGAGGCCAAAACGCACATCCTGCGATGCAATCATCATACGGAGTACATTTGCTTTTCAATTGGCAACGGGTAGGAGAATTAACCTTACTTTAACCCCTTACACACGCGCTCGCTTCCTTGTAGCTCCGAGTACCTCTTTTATTGGATGTGATATTTCGTCCAAGAAGAATAGGACGGGTTGACTTCGGCCGCTCTATCGCCGAGTAAAATTTCGGACCATGGGCCATGGCCTATGGTGTACCTCGCGGCTCGTCGGATACCGCTTGCCTACCAGCTTCCGTTTATACAGCTGCCATTTTCGCTCGCCGATCACCTTGTTATGACTCGAGATTTCACTAGTTAGCCTTCTCGGACCCGCTTCCCGCGGGAAAGGAGAGGGGCGGGGGCTGATGGGGCTTCGAACTTTATCTGCAGCTACCCAACCAGCGCGCGAGTAGAGGAGACAGGGGTTTTGCTGCCTACCAAATGATTTGTACTCTTGTTCGTTCTTTGGTCTTGACCAAAGACGCCTTCCGACGTTGAACGGCAGCAAAGAATCCCTGATCCCTCCCCCGCGAGAACCAAGCTCCAGGAAAGTAGCAGCCGTATCACCGGGGTGATGCAGAGGAGAGAGAGTGACAGCCCTGAACAGCATCCTGTCTTGTTCCCTGAACCTCCCTCCCCTTCCCTTGACCCCTGTCTCGCGACAGAGCCAATCGTATGACTCCCGGGCGATCAAAAAGAACTGTTGGTAGTTCTCGGGGCATTTGTTGGCACCGTTTTTCTTGCAGCTGCGTTATTAAAGAGCAAGGAACCGGGGCCGTCCACCCCTTGCCTTGGACGGTGGCCCACCGAGCGTGTTCTGCTTGGCTGAGTCACAGTGATGCGATTTCAAATCCCCCCGAAGTGCACAAGGCGTTGCAGAATGCAGAAACGTTGCGTCGCAGTGAGTTTATTCGAGAGAGAATGGAGTCTACTCCCTTCGTTTAGGCACATAACCATGCGAATTAAACCCTCTCTCTCTGTCCCCTCCCGGTGAAACCCTTGTATTCCTCTCTCTGGCTTTTCCTGACTTGTACCTCGTACTTTTTGTCTCTTCTACCTCTGGTCCTACCGATGACGATGGGCACTGGGGGATCTAAACGGTCAGGTTCACCGAAAGTGGAACACGGGCAAGACGGGGTCGCGCTCTTGTCGGTGTTGTGCACTATGCAGAGGCGAACATATTGACCTGGAGCGTTTTGGTTGGGCGAAGCGAACCATAAAACGATGCATCCAGAAGATCAGGACTCGGTTGATGACGACTATGCGTCATCTCGGGTTGGTTTCTACTCTGTACATCCCTCGTGCAAGTTTCTTCTTTCAGAGCAAGCGCATGTAGGCCGTTGGTTGATATGGACTGATGGCGTGAGCTTACTGCGCAGTAGTGCACATGTTAGGGGGGGAAGTAATACCGTATAGCGAGTCGAGCTTGTCCTTAGTACGGCATATTGCATTTGTGTAACTGGCTTGGCATTAACCCCATTGGGAGCTTCTGAAGCCGAGCGGGCTGAGTGCTAAGGTAGCGACGCGTCGGGGAGCCTGTCGTTCGTTGGCTCCTTCTTTCTCCTGCTGCCCCATTCGACACATTCGTGTCCATAAGGCTCCGCTGCTGGGTTCCTCCTGCCGTTTCGTTCTCCACGATTGCTGAGCAGGACCGCTAGTACTTCGTACCTTCCTCCCAAGATGACATCGATGCTCCATCTGTGGCCATAGCCAAGCTACGATCTGCGTGCATGTCCCGACTGTTTGCATCGCGCGAGCCTCGGCTCTGGCCAAACAAATTTGTTTTCGACTCGTGGGCTGAAAGCTTCGAGAAGAGGGAGGCTGCGGCGTAGGGCCGACTCTTTTTTGGATCCCCTTCTTCTCTCTCGGTGCCACCCCTGCATGTCTTGGGATTGAAGCTCCTCCCGCGCGAAACGGCGCCGCTACGAATTACCTAAGGAGGCGCGAACTCTCCCGGGGCTCGACATCGACAGAGCCGCACCAAAAATTGCAAGCAAAGTGCGCGTGGGTTGCGTGCGTTTGATTGAACAATCTATTGCCCTTTGTAGATATATCCCCTTGGCATCGGAGACACCGGGGAATGGCCACCCCATCTAAACTACCCGGTTCGATTTGTACTGAAGCGTTTGTATGCCAATGAGACGAGAGAATCCAAAATCATAATATCTTCCAAGAAGAGAGGGCCTTTCCCAGCGCTCTCCAAAATAGGGTCCAAAAAAGATGGCCCGCCCTCTAAAGTGAACACCAATGACCCCGTAGCCGGCGTATGCCGAATTACATGTAAATCGTACAGACCGTGAATCGCGCCAGAATGGGAAACTGTCGCAGGAACTAAGGAACCCCAACCTTGTCGTTGCGAGGGCAAGGGGGAGCGAGGTGGATGAAAGAGAGAAATAAGCAAGAGACCCAACGCCCTACCAGGGCGTAGAGCCCCATCACCTACTCCACGGCCCCTGAGCCTGGTCTCCATTCCGCATTGGTGGGGGCACTGGGCCAAGCATGTTGGTGCTACCCAAGGGTGGGATCGCAACCATCGGAGGGAGACCGCCGGGAGGCGGTGTTACCAGGTGGCCCATTTGTGCTGTCATCGGCCTGCTCTCGTATCCCTCGGCGCGCAGGTCCAAGGTCCCGATATCGAACCGCTTAGAACAACC
>FTLB01843439.1_pt1 | contig 18930 bp, 22 predicted proteins | sample 1658291 | NCBI WGS metagenome assembly FTLB01 (sample SAMEA3914812, study PRJEB12502) | metagenome | biome: forest; material: soil | place: Canada | collected 2011-07-07 | depth 0.1 m
TTTTCGAGAAGCAAGTGGAGCGGCAGAGGCGAGCATCCGCCCACCCAGCGGAAAGAGCGCTCATACAGTATTACGAAGAACAATTTGCCATCTCGAGCCACGGCCCAAAAGATCCCTGGCACCTGGCCACCAGCCAAGGTACCTTGACTCCTCGACAACCTGTAGTAGTTGTGGTAGTGTACGTAGTAAGAAGGTAGGGCATCCACACGATGGCTTAGAGCAGGTGCCAAAGAGACACTCTTTCCGTACCGCCCGCACAATGTTTCTGTTGACGCTTCCTAACAAGGCAACACCCTGTTGCCTCTGTAATGAAGATTCCCAAATCGGCTGCTCATTATTCTGCTGTCGACTGCATCGTTTGTCTACAGCTACCTATACATTCCCTTGTTCAAAGTATTTGCATCCTTTGATACTGGCTGTTTAAATCCAACAAGAAAAAAAATGAAAGAAAAAAAAACTGTTTTCTGACCTATGGAATAATTTTTTTGATTTTTTTTTTTGTTCTGAGATGGCGTCTTGGTTGATCCGTCACAAGCCTGTAACCGGACAACAACATCAGAGGAGGGAAGCGGCGAGGGGGAAAGAGGGGGCGTGTATCAAATTGGTGTGAGGCGTGCAGCACTAAACCAATGGTTGCCGGGTCCTTCCCACTCTCCAGCGAGTGGTGGTGGAAATGGAAATGACCAGGGCCTGCGACTTACAACTTGAGAAAATCGGTGTCAACCCTGGAAGGTGACCTGTGCCAAGACAGCGACGTGACTTGAAGGTCTTTTACTGGACGGCGAGTAGTGGACACCGCCCACTTGGACGAGCGTAGGGGAGAAGCTTTGATCCGCTCAAATCGATGACTCGAGAGGTCCGTCTAAAAAAAAAAATCGAGAGACACGCTTGCAAATTTGGCGTCTTTTCGAATTTTAATAGTGCAGATTGAAGCCCAACAAAACCTCCTATTCAGTGGTATGGGGTTTTTTTTTTTTTTTTTCGTATTTGCTATCTCCACTCGAAGGAAATTTCATCACCAAAGTAGTAGACCGGCGAGCGCGGATGTACAGATAGATAGTGTCAATGTCAAGAAACTGTTAGCTTGAGACTCGAATCTCTCCTCGAGCCTCGGGTACTTCTTGGGACAGAACATCGTTGGCTCGCTCGCTCGCTCGTTCCGTGGAGTACCTTGAAGCTTTGGAGCCCCCATATCCAGATGCAGGTCTCTCAGGGCTTGGATGCGACTACAAGTCGCTCCAGGTAATTCCAGGCAAAAGTTTCCCTGCAAGAAAAAAAAGCTATGCCAATCTGCGCGACACCCCGGAGCCATGGTGAGGTACTTTTAGACACCGCAGCTCTAAGTACCATCCCGGTCTCCAGTGTGGCTTTTTCTATGGAGCATTTGCGGCATATACTTCCAGATGGATCGCTAAGCTTGTATCATTTCCGAGGCTAATGTGCCCGTTCCACCCTCGCGGAGTAGGGTCTGGTCATTTCAAAACACAGCATCGGCCCTACAGAACAGAGAGAAGAGGCACGATGGGAGCAGCCACGAAACAAGCAAAAACGTGAGAACACAGGGGAATCGGTCTCAGGTTCGGACGATGTCAGCCCTTCTCCTACAGCTGGATTCGACGACCTCTTGGAGTGCTTCGCTCAAGGCTGCAGGCGCAGCAAAGCTCGGTGACTGGTCGAACAAGGAAATTTGACCTGGCGTGCAAGGAGCTCTTCCACGACCACGGAGGACGGAGGTACGTACGAGCGAGCCCTGCTTTGGTCTGGCGGGAGAAACGCACGGAGGGCCATACATCCGTCGTTTTACGCAGACAAATTGGGCTCAGGGTTACGGAGTAGCGGTCGTGTATTCCAACCCCCCTGGCGTGCCCCGCCAGCGGGTAACCGATCCCAAGCGTTTTTGATCTGGGACGGAGGTCCACTATGTTTGTTGATCCGCGTGTCCTATGTGGTTTCCCAGGCTCCGAGCCAAAGAGGCATGAGGGCCGTACCTCGTGTGCCTGTCGCAGAGGGACGGGTACCTCAATAATATGTGGCCGCCAATATGGCTGACGACGGCCGCTTGAGTACCTTACTCTGTAAAGACGGGAGGGAGGTGAACATTCTTTTTTAGAAGATCCCGTTCTCCCATGTGACCATCAATCTTGAGCCTATCGAATGGCAGCTCGTCGCGAAGCAGAGGCAGCCGTCATCAAAAAATGGTAATTTTTGCTAAATTCCGCCTTGTCGGAGTTCAGTGTGTTCGACAGCGTAGAATCCATGCGACGGATTCTGCTCACTATTGGGAAGTCGGCAGCGACAGCAAGCTAATACAGTACGGAGTACTGCGTACTCCGTACACTCTGCTACAGTATTATCTCCTAGATTATGGAGGAGCCTTGTTTGCGACTGCGGCCCTTTTTTTGCAGGGCCTGCCTCCCAAAGGAGGAAAGGGTTGCAATTCACAGCCTTCACAGGGCCGAGGGACTGTTCTTATTGGATTTGCGAGGGGTTGCCTGGACATACTTAGCAACTGGAAGCACTGCCAGCCGCGAGTCCCGCCCATCCAGCAGCGGACTGGGTCGCCATGGGTACAACCTGTCGGCAACCTCCTCCACCTTTCGTCCAAAATATCATGTCAGATCCCGTCTAGGCGAAACGAGAGAAGAACAAGAAAAGTTCCTAAGCCAATTTCTCCGCTCCCTCCCCTCCCCTCAAGGCCCCTTCTTCCCCCCCTCCCCGCTCAGTATTTCGTACCGCACGTCGTACTGAACGCGCAGCCCCCTCCCCGATGCCAGCCGTTTTACTGGGTTAAATAAGCCGTTCACTACAGTAATTAAGCTACCTAAGTGTGTTAGGCTACGAGGCTACTGTACCTCCCTAATCTCGTCGTGTGCGTACCGAGGAAGCGGTCTGGTTGAGGAAATAGCCCCGACAGGCGCAGAGTCCAGTCGGTGAATCAATCGACCATGATCCTGTACATGACAACATGGCCTTTGAATGCCCTGGGGGAGGGGGTCTCTCTGACTCTTCGCTGCTGTAGGGGTTGGGAGATGACTTGGATTATACTCGCACACATGCAGTAAAAGTATCTAACTCTCGTACGGAGGCACGGAGGGTACCTTCGTACTTTGTGCACAGAACCTCGCTCCTCGATAGACCCCCGAGTGCAATTTTGGTCTACAGTCTTGGCGGTGTACGGAGCACTAACTCGAGGGGCTCGACAACCCTGCCTCGCCTGCCCACTGGCAAACTGGGGAGTTGGACCCTGAGCCTTGGGTTTCGTAGCAATAAAACCCTTTTCTATCGCAGGGTTGATCCAGCTTCTGGAGCAACGGGGTCCTGGGAGCCTGGCAAGCCTGGGTATGGATACTATCGCACAGAAACCTGCCTAGCCCGATACGGAGCGTCTCTGCTCTGTAAAACGTTTGGGGCTTGTCGCCCAAAGAGACCCACACTCACAACTTCAGACGACAAGAATGTATGGAGAGAAGCTTTGCGGCTGGTTTTACACCCTGATTTGCGCTGAGCACTCCCAACCTCGACGAAACTTTGTCTGCATCATCACCCGTCGGAACCCTAGTCCGCTAGAAGGCAGGATTGGTGCTGGGACCCTGCGTTCAACTACAATCCGACGGGGGGGTCGGACAGGGCATAGAATGGCGTGAAAGGCAGAGATCACCATTCAGTCATGAACGATGATCAACGACGTCTAGTATAGGCTCGATGAGCCACAATGTTGCTCAAACTCAACCCACCGTGCCCACCACAACGCACCAGCCTCCTTGGCGCTTGGTACCCGCTGAATCAATGATGTGCATCGCAAGCGTGCGAGGGGTCATGGATGACACTTGGAAGCAAGACTTTTTCTGCTTCGTGGCCTCCCTGCCTCTGCGCCTCCCTGCTTTGAACCCCGAGGACGACGAGTAGCATTGCCTCCCAAGCCTCCCTGTTCAGACGAACACCCCTTGCGATCGACCTTCTTAAAATCACGCCCGCAGGATAGGAAAGACAGGATATCAACCGGCTCGAGGTCGATCTCGCTGATGCGTCGGTCCACGATTGGAGCCGGCGATGGGTTCTCCGACTTGCCATCTCGCGTGGGTGGTTGGGTGGGTTATCCGGGTGTAATTTGCGTGTATCAAAAAAAAAATGAACCGAGTCACGATTTACCATTGAAATTTCTGGCAAGTCCGGTTGGTGTGTACTGAGTCCTTGACTTTCTGTACAATATATCCATCCATAGTAGCCAGACTCCCAGAGTAGGTATGTACGATGTACAGTAAGTAGCACGCATACTTCTCGAGGTCACAAGCACCCGGTGCAGTTTAGTCGCTCCATCTTCAGCCTTTTTCCCACACTAAATTTTTTTTTTTTTTGAATTCCGAGAAAACTCCTTTCCCTATGCATTGGATTTCCAATCGCGGCACGAGCGTCCCTCGGGCAATGGGGGCGGTGTCCAAGACGTTCGAGATCGGACGCAGAACCCCCTCTCTGCCCCCCAGCCAGAAATGCAGGGTGATGGAGGAGCTGCAGCCGAGAGAGGGGATAGGCTACTCTGATCCCAAGTGTGTCCTTCACCGCATCTACGCTTGCTCATGTATACAAGAAACCGCCGTCGGTTGCCTTTGCAACTAAGGCCCAGATGGGAAACAACCGAGGCAGCCGTTCAAGTACGATAATTGTAAGGAAGCTGAGCAAGGCATCTCTCGATCCATCAGATACCCTCCGGAAGTGTAGGTAGTCGATCGCCGAGCTCCTGTATGTACCGTACGCCTGCTCGAGGCCTGGAAGCGCATTGCCAATCCATGTACGCCTCTCAGTCACGTTTTTTGCAAAATGGAGGGGGGGCGTGCGGAGATCATGATGAATCAATGTCGGAGCGAAATCGAACCTATACCGTTCGTTCGAGCGGGGGTAATCCGATGCATCCAGACATTTCTGGTCCCTGCGACCTTTGCCGGCTCTTCCTAATCACGCAGTCAAGAACCTCCTTGTAGAGCAGAGAAGCCACCGCGTGCCACCGGAAACTTCTTTCTGGAGACCCGTAGGGCGGGTGCCTATAGGCTTCCGTCCAGCTCGCCACTTGCATCATCGACAACGTAGGTCTTTGCCTCCAAGATGGGCGAGCTCGATCTTGATTGGAGCTTTGGTCAAGGTCTTGTCAGCAAGAAGCTATCCTGTCCTTTCGGACTCATTCCCTTGTTGTCAAGTATGGCAGTCAGATTTTCAAGACGTAGACACGCAGCTCTCTGTGAGATTCCCGTGCGGAAAGATGGCCGTCATTATCGATGATGTTCAAGTCATCACCACCACCACCACCATCACCACCACCACCCACTCACTTTACATCATAGCAGTTCCCGAGCTGGGCCGAGTGGGTGAACGGGTTTCAATATCCTTGGGCCATCTCGTGATCGGGAATGCCTACTCCCGCAATTAACAACACCGGGCTGCGTTCATTAAATACTTTACGCCCGTAACAATTGCCATTCCGTAGAAGACGTATCGAAGACCTGGAACATCTCGGACTGGTGAAGCTGGCAATGTTCGGCTGTACGGGGTAACAACCGGGTTATTCCCTCCCCTCCCTCCTTTCTCCCAAGGCTTTCCGCTGTAAGCCGAAGCCACCACGTCGCTCCCTCCCTATCTTTTTTTCCTACTGTGAGATCGTGACCTCAGACGGCCGTGTATCAGTCACTCTCGTGGTCTTTCAGCTTCCGGAGGGAGGGGGAAGGAGAAGGGGGGGTCTAATTAATTCACACACACACAGTCTCAAATCCAAGCCCCCATGCAATCCTATAGGCCAAAGTCCCCCTAGCAGAGCACAGGTTCGCTACGGCCTGACCACCCGGCGGTGTGTCGAGGCTGTCCTCGTGAGGCAGAGATGCAAAAGCGGGTAGCCGGCCAACATCCGCCCGGGACGTGCCAGGATGCCTTGCCTTTGATTTTGCCGCGCCGCCATGCATCTCGACTTCCCTCTTGACCCCCAAAACCTTCACTGTCCAAGTCCACTCAAAAGCCCAAGGGAAAGTGCGTGATTGGGGGCACGCGTCGACTAGGGACTGCTCTCCGATGTCGTGAGAAAAGAAAGAGAAAGATCCGAGGCATGAGAGGGGGGGTATGGACCTAAGCCTGCAGACTTAACCCCGTAGGACGCGTTACCGCAGCTTGGTGTGAGGGACAACGCAGGCACCTTGCTTCTTGCCTGCCAACCTGCGAGGAGGAACAAGGCGAGACCGAAACTTGGAATCGGAGACTTTGCCCATTCGCTCGTCTACTCCCCCCTCCCCCCCATCTCCTTTCTTCGGAGTGGTAGGTTCAGGAAGCTATTGCATGGCCGATATGCACGCCGACCTCATCCTCTTCACATCTGTTCGCTGCCACGGCTGCGAACCCTCCCACTTCCGTGGGGAGGCGAAAGAAAACCGGCCACGGGAAGATCCCAGACTCCAGCTGCTCGAACTGAGGAGGAGGAGGAGGGGTGGCAGACAAACCATCATCCTCTTTCTCCTCTTGGTTGCATTGCATGGCATGCATGGCTGGCGAAGAATCCAGCCAAGCGGCAGGGTGGGGGAGAAAGGCTCCAACCTATCAGGAGCCGAGACCAACTCCCAGGACTTCAATAGCTCTGTGCCTCTTCGAGCCCGAACCGGCCTACCAGCGTCGGTGTCAGCAGTTCGTGACTCTTTTCACTGACGTCTGCAGTCAGAGACCAGGACGCACACGGGACAGCTCTGGGCTGCACCGGGGTTTTCCAGCTCTCGTGGCTCGTGGCTAACCTGCCTCCCTGCACTTCCTCTATAGGGTATGTCACGAGCCTTGTTGACTCTCGCTATCAGTGCGTAACCTCTTCGCCACGAGATCGCTGAGGAGGCGGTGAAATGACGAACACCTCGAATGGGGATTGGCAAGTGGCAGCCCAGGAAATCGGGGTGCCTTCTACGTAAGGTACCTTAGTCACAGTCGTACAACGCTGGGTGCGGTGTCAGAGTCGCACAGAGCCGAATCGCCGCTGTCAGCCTGGAGACGCTTTTGGAAACAGGTACGAAGTAGCCCTCGCCATCTAGAGGCAGATGCGTCACGCCCATGAGGTTCTGGCTACGAGGAGGAAGCCGACGACGGTCCCCTTTACGACCTGAGTACTTCGTTACGGTTAATAAGCAGACCCGGGGGAACCACCAGCCCGGGCATAGACCGCGGCCGCTGGCTGAGCAAAAGGGCGATGCGATGGAATCTCGTAAAGGAATCCCCGAGCCACCCCCCCTCCCCTTCCCGCCAGGCTGTCGAAGGCAGACACAGAGAAGGAGGAGACACGGCCGATCTAGCCCTCCCCGATTGAGAAATCCCACTGACTGTCCGCACGAGGAGCTGCAGGCATGACCAGCAGCCTAGGTTCTCTTGAGGCAAGGCTTCAGAACGCTTCCGGCTTAGGCGAAGGAGGGAAGGAGAATGGGCAACGCAGCCAAGGCGGTGGATCGCCGCGGCGGCCAGTCGCACGCGCCCGAACCCCTCCCCCTTCTTCGCCGTAACTGCCTCGTACCGTACCAGTCCGCATCTCCTGCTCGAAAAAGTCGCCGAGTACCTAAGGTATTAGCGAAGCGGGCGAGCGAAAAGAGTGTGGGCTGTTCCCGCAGGTGATATTGGAGCTTCCTAACGAAGGGAGCAACTGTGGTAGGCTACCGAGCCGCCGTTGGTATCCGCAACGCACGCCTGCGCGCACCACGCTTTGCTCTACTTGACTTAATAACATGAGCACGTACGGCGCTACTACATGCCAAACTGGGCAGCTTGACTCCGGTCCTCATTTTTCTGTCGCAGGCTACTACTCTCCGTGTTGGCGGCACGTAAAGCTGCCCAACCTTGCCGAGACGCCGTTCGTCGATCCAGTTTCGATCTCCAATTAAAAAAAAATTGGTCTGCCGACTGACACGAGGGGTCTAAAACCATTGAGATTTTTTCTTTCTTTTACAGTTCCACTGGTGTAATGTACCATGATGAGCGATAATTTTTTGTAAATTTTTTGACTGGGAAGGAAAAACTTGTAACGCCACACGGCGGGACAAGCTCGTGAGTGAGGTACCTGACCCAGCGTCTCATCGCAATAGACGAGAATGCAAGTTGGCTTGTCCGACTTTGCTTTGCTACGGAGATGCCCAGCTTGTTCTTTTTTACTTCCTGCAGTTCTCGACACCCCGGGGAAACCTTCGGCACCACTGCCGGCCTGACCGGAGATCCTCGGCAACACTTCAATGTCCCTTCTTGCACTCGTTCCGCCGCCCCTCTCCAAGAACAACCCCCCCCTATTCATGGTGGGTTTCTTCCTGTCACCGCCCGGCGAAGTCCACCAGGGAGAAATTGGAGCGGTTGAGAATATTTTAGAAGCAGGAGCTACTACGTAATTCCCGTGTTGTGTCTCCTATAGCTTAGTAAGGTGGAGGGGGATGGGAAGATGCCGCTTTGGTGTTGTGGCCGGCCGAGAGACACATTGAGGGGAGACATTGCACACACACATACTACGTACTCACGCACAATTAGCCCTGTTGCAAGTATCCTGGGATAAGACGATCTCCTTGGTGCGGGAAGGGAGGGAAACCTGGGCCAGCTCCGCGAGGGGTTGAGCTGAACTGCTCTCTCCTGCAAGCCCATCAGTCAGCGCTTCGCGTCTTATTGTCCTGGGGGGTTGTCTTGTTTGTCTCATAGCTTTCAGAAGTAAAAAAACAAGTCTCACACAGCTTAGGTTCCGAAGGGCGGGAAGAATAAAAGCCAGGGACGCCGATGGCACGGCCGCATCTTACTCTGAAGGCTGGCCCTCGGTGTGCTTTTCGCGAAAGCTATAGACAGTAATCCGATGTAAGCAAATCGGCTACAATGTACGACACCTTTGGTGGCCGGGCCTGCCCTCCGGTGCGTTGCCAGGCTCGGTGCTTTTTTTGTTTTTACAAAGGGATGGGCTTGGCGATCGACCCTGCCCGTGCGACCCATCTCCCGGAGTAAAGAAGAGGGCTGAAAGGCAAAATAAATTACCTTGAACTTTCCGATCCTTGCTTTGCGAATGAGATCACGGAGGAAACCCCCAGATAGAGTTCCAGATGTTGCGGCTGGGCATGCTGCATCCGTTTGGCGATTGGGTTTCTTGTTCCTGGATCTTTTGAGGGAGAGACACTCTCTCTCTCCCAGCCAAACGTACGATATATCCCATACGAAAAGGTCACCACGCTGAGAAGAAGCTTCGGAGAGACTTCATCTGCTTCCATGCTCTAGACAGGCATGCCAATCTCCTGCAGCCACCTGCGTTCATGTTGGGTTCCTTTGACCGGCCGGCCGGCCCGAGAGTGAGGGTGTGATTCAAGCCTTCTCGGCACTGGGCTACTAGGGATGTCCTCAGTTCTGAGACGTGTTACGAGCTGGCAGTGCAGATGCCTGAAAGAAGTAATGTGATTTGATTGTTTATTGGCAAACAACAGAGAGACGGCGGGCAGCTTCGTAGTCTGGGAAGCGAATGTGTAATTTGTTTCTTTGTTTCCAGGAGATATAGCTTTTTGTCCGTGGCATCATAATTCTGCGGGAAGCTCCAGGTGTTTAAGACTTAGAAAATGGCAGACTGAGTTTTAATTGAGCAAGGTCAAAGAGGTAAAGGAGCTATGCAGGGTAGGCTCAATGAAACGATCTCCCCGTCCGAGGAAGAAAGTTAGGGATATGGCTCGCAAGTAAACATCACGAACAGTACTTTCCCACACCATGCATCACGGATCGTATTCTAATGCTTTGGCCAGAAGTTTAATATGAGCAGAAGAATACTTGTCTTTTTTTCCAGCCGTCTCAATAGCATTTACCTCGAGCTCGTCCATTCCCCGGAGAACACTATGGCCATGTGCTACAACAAACATCTATTCGTAGAAAACCTTCTGAAGAATCATCCTCTCTGCTTTATGTTACAATCTGCTCCAAGTCACGACCCGGACTCGCTGCAGAGAAAAGGAAAAAAACAAACCCCCTTCCCTTCATATCCGAACATGCCATCCATCCCTGGGTATTGCTACATAGACAATCGTCTAAGTTTGCTGGTGATCAAGCACCATCCGTAGTCTCTCTCCTTGCGCCACATAACCTCTTGCGATGCAGAGCCCTAGCCGAATCATCGTTCCGAACTCAGGGAAGCTTTCATACGAGGCTCATTGAGTAAGGCACGATTGCCTTGTCTATTACCAAGCCGCCTCGAGAAGCTTTGTCGACTTCGTCACCCCATCGCGAGTGCCAGCGGGTCTCATTGCCAGTGGCTTTGTCGAACGCATTTCGACAGTCTTCGGGCAACAGGTCCCGGATCTCGTCAGGCACTGCTGCGAGCCCCTGGAATGAAGACAAGAAATCCGACTGCGCGCTCATGGCACGATCCGGAGCAGATGTGCGGAACGGAACATTGTACGATGTGGCCGAGATGCCGGTTGGCGGCGTCTCGAGGTGAATGTCCGTGACAAGGAAGTTACGCGACACGATCGGCTTGAGAGGGGGGAAGACCGCCGAGCTGCTCGACGTCTCGCTCGGCTCTTCGCGGTCTACCACTCGCTCGATTCGCGCGTGAGTGGGCTGCATGATAGCCGGGTAGAACATGAAGTTGGTGTGGATGTTGTAGACACCATTGAGATTCGCCCGGCGGGCGCCTGTCAATGTACTGTTGAAGCGACTAGAAACGATGGTCAGCGATACGTACAGAAGGAAATGGGTGTGTACTTGGGGCAAACCTACCTCGCCTCCCTGGCGTGCTCCAACTGCCAGTTCGTGTCGTTCACGGCGACACGGCGCTTCTTGACTATTCCAAAGCTCTCAGTCTGCGCCGGCTGTACGGTGCTGGCAGAATGATACACGGCACTCGCGCCATGCCACGCGACATACTGATTGACGTTGTACTCTTTCTCGGGGTCAAATATGTCAGTCGGGTCGGCAATTTCGCCCTCGACCGCACCCTCCTCGCGCGCTCGGGCAACCTCGTAGTCGTCAACGATCCTCCGGCCGCCCACGACAATCACGGCGCCGAACTCGCGGAAGACGGAGCGGGCGGTGACAATACCAATGGTACGACCCTTGTAGCTGTGCGGGATGAGATCGCGTTCGATCAAGTCGCGCTTCTCGTCATCGTCGATGATGATCTTGTAGAGCTTCTTGTGCTTGGTGAAGAATAGATACGAGTCTCGGAAGCCAACGCAACGCGCCGGCTCGGTAGAAAGCATGTAAAGTCGATCTCCACGCCCTATCACCTTGAACGTACGACACCTGTACTTGCGACCACCTTGGAGGTTGCCGTTCTTGTCCACCTTGGTCTCTCCCTCGGCGTCTTCCGGGAGTTCGACCTCGTCATCGATGATGGGCAGCGTGTTGCCGTCCTTGTCGATAGACTGGGTGGTGGGAGTGAAGTGCTGGCCCTTGCGCCCTCCGCGACCACGCCATCCACCGCGGCCGCGACGTCGCGGGGTGGCATTGGGATCTCGGTCCTCGGGCCGCTCAATGGGCAGCGTATCCCAGTCCGGGGGACGGTTCTTAGGAGGCCGACCGAGGCGCCGGCGGCGAATAACGGGCTCGGGAGGAGGGGTTGGCGATTTGGCGGACTCCTCCTCCTCGTCCTCTTCTTCCTCTTCGCCAGCGTCCTCCTCGCCTGCTGATTCTTCCTTCTCTTCTTCTTCTTCCTCCTCCTCTTCGGGCTCCCTCGCGGGCTCGGACTCTGGTTCGACATCAGGCATGACCTCGTCTTCGTCATCCAAGCCCTCGAATGTCTTCGGAGTGCTCTCTGTTGAGGAAACAGTTAGCTTGCCCACTCCATTGTGGGAGCGCTTCAGAACGATTTTGGTTGACGCGGCGCCGGATGCAGGCTTTCGCGATGCAGGGGAGCCCAGTGCATCGGCAGAGCGTGAAGAGCTTGCAGCGGTCGTGATAGCCACCCGCGGCCTGGAAGCTCGGGGAGAATCGTCAAGGGAGTGGATTTCATTCTCTGGGAAATCAATCTTACCCAAAGCTGCCGCCGCACGTTTGGCAGCAGCACGCCCTGATCGCCGGCCCATGATTTCTCGAATTGGATGCGTGCTCGAGGGAGATTGAGGAAGGAGATGTCGAGGTCGAGGTGGAGAGAGTTCTTGGTGGAGGTGCTTAGGAGATTCGTCGCGATTGCTGCTTTCGCAAGTCTGTACAGAACGCGACTGAAATCGAAGTTTTAGCTGATGGTCCGTGCATCAAACTCGCAGCCCACCTGTCACTTTCCCGTCACACTTTATCTCCGTTTAGGCAAGGGTTAGGGTTACTGGACAGCTGTCAGAGTAGAACCTGGTACCTTACCTACCAGGTAAGGCACTTTACATTACTGACACCTGTGAAGCATTTAACCTACTGTAAAGATAGATACATGTGTATCTAACCAGAAGATGCTACATATTCATTGGTTTGGTAAATATAAGTAATATTTCACTAACGCATTGGTATATATATGGTGCAATCTGTCTACAACACGGACCAAAATGCACCAAGCAGAACAAGCCGAGGACCATTTGTTAGATGAGAAAAAGCAGAGGACAAAGCCGGCCCGAGTTGTTGAAAGGTGCAACATGATTCATAAGACAACATCTTCCCACAGCATAGACTCGATTGGTGGCTCATTCATAACGGGTCCGCTTATGGCATGCTGGCTGGTGAAACCAGGGGTTCCCTTCAGGCATTTCTGCGTGAAAGGAAGCCCCCTAAGCTTTGGGAGTACAGAGCTGTGCCATCCAAACCCCTTCCTCTCAGAACGCCCTTCAGCATATGAGCTGGACTCGGGGGGGATCGTCTCAAACTGAGCCTTTCCACCACAACATCCATCTGATCTGGCCATAGATGTGGCCAGTAGCATGCGGGGGTCTTGGGCAGAAGCACGACTCGTCAGATTCACCATCATCGTCGGGCCAAGTCCCCAAACCGCGTGTAGCACAAAGAGCGTAAAGCATACGAGCAAGACAGGATTCAGAACGACGCAATTTCGATGCATCTACCTAGCGAGTTCCGCTGGCTCGATGAAAAAAAAAGCCTGACAGCCTCTCCTGCCTCATTGCGCCCTCCTGGGGACCATCTCGGATTCTCCCTCTCGACTGCCCATCATAGCCACAGCGAGTATGTAGATAGGCCATGTCATCCTCGGGTGGGAGGGGCAGCACGAGACAAAAATCACTTGCGCACCTTCTAGTTGACGGGAAGTTTGTCCATGCTGCCGAACCCATCGCGAAGCCATTCGGGCGAGATCAGCTGCTCCTTCGCGTTCCAGAGGAAGCGATAGGCCGTCTTTACCGTACCCTCGCTGACGCCAGCCACGGCGGCGATATCCTTGGACGATCGGGGTTGGCTCATAAAATGTGAGGCCATGTAGATGCAAGCTGCCGCCACTGACAGTGGAGAACGTCCCGCAAGATCGGCCACCGACGCAGTCTTGGAAGCCAGCGACCGTGCCACATTCTCGATGCGGATGGGGTTGCGGAAACCCAGGTTGCTGCAGTATCGCGCGCAGAGCTCCTCGGCGCTGGTGGAGCCCTTCGCGGAGTAACCCTGGTTGTGGATGCTCTGGACCTTGAGACCTTCTGGCTTGACTTTCTGCAGGAACGCTTCGAGCTGCTTGAAAATACGGCCAATCTCCTTCTTCTGGACCTTGGTCAGGGCGAAGATCTCCTGGAAGGTTCGCGGCACGTTGTTCTGACGGCAAGCGATGAAGATACTGCAACACGTTAGCATTCGCAGAGAAACGACAGCGTGAGCTGGAAAAGAGAAAACTTACCATCCAGCGATGATCACCTCTTGCGACTTGCCCTTCAGGACTTTGCCCTCGTCCACCAGCTTGAAGATGTGCTTCGCAGCGTCGGCCACGGCCCTGCCGGCGTTGATGCTATCGGTCAAGGACTGGATATCACGATAGGCTGTCATCAGAGTTTTGCTCGACTTGTCGTTTGTGATCTTGTTCTGGGCGTTGGTGAGGTTGCGCGCGTTCTTGCCCTCGTAGGCGATCTTGGTCTGAAGCTGGTCGCCGTCGATGAGAGCATTCGGGCCGTCACCGACACGAGAAGGATCGTCGTTGCCCTGGTCGTCGTTCGAGAAGGTACGCCACTCGGAACGGGTATCGACGATGCGGTCGCCAACGACTAGGCCGCAAGACTCGCAAACCCTGCGAAGCGAAAGAGTCAGCGAATGCTGGACATCAGGACGCGGAGGACGAGGAGACTCACATGTCACCACTGGAGAATTCCTCTATCAGGTTCGGAGGATACTCGCGACAGTCCGGGCAGATCAAGATGTTGTTCAGATCCTGCTGATAACCTCCGCCCTCTTCGGCCGGAAGCATCTGACCGGGGAACATCGGAGCCGCCGCCATCGTTGGCCTTAGTACCAGGGGGAGCCGATCAAGTCGAATACTGCGGTGGCGCGACAGAGACAACGAGAGTCAAGAGTAAGATTGCCTGGCGCGGCGCCCACGGACGGGATCGCGGCGATTCTCTGCTGGGTCGGCAATCGAACAAAGGGAGACGAAAGGTGTGTCGTCGGACACGGCCGACAGGCCCCGCAACCCAACCGCACGGCTTCTTCGCAGTCGAGATCGAGTTGATGCCTTTGAATCACGCTGGAAACTTCAAAGAGGTCGAGTGCGCGGGCTGCTTGCGCCGTACCAGAGGAAGCAGTCGGCGGGGAAAGACGGTGTTCGGATCGAGTCGAGCAGATTAAGAATTGTCACGACGACTTGTCGTTAAATCAAATCCAAGGCTGCCGCCAAAGTGGATGACTAAGATTTTCTACCGTGCGAGCTAACTTCTGGCTGACAGTGTCGCGGCAGAGAAAAGACGGGGGCGGGACCGCCGAAGAAGCTTATTTCGGAATTTTCCAGAAGCGTCGCGGGCAAAACTCAGAGAGTTTGGGGGTGTATGTAAGCAGTTCACAGGTGCGGAATAACTCGACCATCAACCACGGAATGTTCGTTGATTGTAAGCTAACTCAGTTGTGATTTGAGGTGACAGACTAATCAGTGAAGAATCAATGATATCTCATACATTTGTTTTATTCTATTGCCTCTTGCTCTGACCAGAACTTCACCACGAAACGTATCTGTTTGATACAAAGATGTTGAGCGACCACGCGACTGGCCGGCTCTATGTACTCTGAGCAACTAATACAGTAATCGAACATGTATTCCTGCGCAAAGCAGGTATCGAGTGCCACCTTAATACCACGGAAGCCCGGTTGCCAGGGCGTATTGTGTTCTGGTTCTCCCTCTGCCATCCTGAATCCTGTTCGAGTCTGCGGTTCATCGTGACTGGACGCTGACTGACCCTAGAGCTGCATCTGACTCTCAGTTTCTGATATGACACTCCAGCTCGCGTCTCCAAGGTCACTCTTCGAACCCAGTTGACTTCTGACAGGTATATCATCTCTCTATAAGATACTGCGTGCTGGGTCGGCTCGTCTCAGTCGTTGGCTCTTCTCAGTCGGTTTACTCCTGGGTGTGAAACTCTCACGGGTTTCTTTGGTAATAGTGTCGACTTTGAGGACATCGGTATTGGAGGGCTCGAAAGACGATGCCCATTCCCGTTGTTTTCTCTCCGCAAGTTGGTTTCATGTCTCAACTTCCCGAGAGATCAGCTGGTAGTGGACTCGCTGGCTGCGGCTTCAGCAGCGGCCCGTGAGGCGGGGATCTGTCTCTCGACGCGAGGTTGACTGCTGATTCCAGAGGGTGTTGGTTCACCGACTTGGACCTCTCCATCTGCATCCTGGCCTCCCACTCTTTCCACTCATCCCTCAGCGAGCTCCTTTGCCTTTCTTCCCCTTCTTCTTCTTCTTCCACCTCCTCCCTTGGTTCCGGCGTGCCGATTGGACTCAGCGAGCTGGAGGACCGGGTTGCCAGGGACTTCCGGAGGATCATGCTCCGCTGGATCTCGTCCTCGGTCCATCGATCGAGGCCGGTCAGCTTCGACCGCCTCGAGAACTCCTTGAGCGTGATATAGGGGCGCCTCTTTCGCTCCTGCCGGTACTGGTAGCGTTTGTACAAGAACAACGCCAGGCCGCCGAAGATCAAGAGGGCAAAGATGGCGCATGTCACGGTCACGCCGACTATCCACATGTTGGACGGATCGTAGTCTTCGGTAGTGGACGGGACCGCAGTGCTGCCCGGATCGAAGGGCGAAGACTCAGCGCCATCCCTTTTCGAGAAGATGCGAAGCGAGGGCATCTTGCTTTCATGAGCTAAAGCGACTCAGCGAAGAGTGCCGCGGGGGTTGACTACATGCGTGTTGGATGACCTTTGGGTGGCAGCAACGCCGTCGACGTGCCTGGGCCGAGTAGATGGCGAGGAAAGGAGAGAGACATCACCGGGGCTGAACTCCTTGGCATTCGGGGGGATTCACCCGATATTATAGCAACGCATGGTGAATAGGTGTGACACTGAAACAAGCCACCACCGTCCGCCGGCCTTGACGCCTTGGTGCCATCTCCGGAGCATAGAGAGAATTGGGCCCTCTCGCGTGCTATAATTGGGCGGCCCAGGCGTTCTAAGAAATAGGAAGGAGAGCGAGGTGACAGAGGGAACGCACATTCGGACCAGGATGCATGGGCTCAACCGTCGCTATCTCTTTCACAGTCTGCGTCTACCCGTTTTGAGGTCCAGCGGGTGGCTTAGGCGACACCCTAATTCCTGTTGGTGCATGGCGACTGTGCAATCGCGAGTGGCTTTGGCCCCCTCTGGTGTTACTTACCTACATTAACCTAATTATTACCTTTCCCCCTTGGAATTAGCAGCTGAGGGAGCCGTTCCCGTGGGGCACAGCCGCTTGCAGGGTGTCTTCCCCCCGCCCAAAGTCTGGTCAGACTACTACCTTTGGGACGAACAAACACAGTTTAAGGATATGAGGAACGCTTCATGCTAAGACAGATTTAGATTGGTGTAAAAGTGCCATACATCGCAGGGTCACAGTGAATCGGTCTCGTTCCCTCTGGGCATGATCCTGGCGCTTGTGGAAGCGATGCCAGAATTGAACGAAGGCGCTTGCAACTGGAATGGATGGTATCCGTGTCTGTTCACGTTTGGGGGAGAGACATTGTCGCGGCATCGCATCGCTACAAGAAGACTCCCTATCATTAATTAGAGATGCGTCCCATTCGCACCACGTTGGAGCTTTCGTCGCATAATATGGTGGCGCCAAGGGGGGCAATGCATCGGCCAGCAAAAGCAATGGACTGTGGTTAGTATACCGAAGGATGCACGGGATACTAGCAGTTCGTCCGAGGGAGGCGCTGGCTATGAGCCTATTATCGCTCCCCGCTGCGTCGTGTGACATCCAGCCATCGGAGCTGAGGAGTGCACCGTAATGAGCTGCCCTGAACTCTCTAACGCCGATCTACCGTGGCACGAGTGCATCGTTTTACCCGCGACGCTCGATCCGGGACTCTCTCCGACACAATCCGCGGATTTCGCGCGTTGCAAGCCTGTTCAGCTCCTCAGCCACATCACGGATCTGGCGTCCAGGGCACCATCGTAAGTAAATTGCATATGTTAGACCTGGGATTTCTATACGTTCGTCGAGCTGTTCACCTTGCGCACGCCAGCTCAGGGCAGGATAAGGAGGGAAGTTAATTACAAGGCAGACGGTCGCTACAGAAAAGTCCTCCTACTCTCCTTTACGTCCGTGGGCTGCAATTGGAGGGCCTTGGAATTTGGCATTCGAGGCGCAGCTGGACGACCATGCCCCTCCCGCCTATCGTAGATAGAGCCGAGTGGTGAGGCTTGAATGCATGAATGGTCGCATGGGAAGGGAAGGCTGAATCCTTTCATAGGCTTCTCAGGAGTCGTGATGCCTATGGCTGCCAGCCGAATGGCCAGGATCAGAGGTCGTGCCCATCATCGTCAAGATAAGAATATACGAAGCGAAAACAAAGATTAGGTCTACAACCTTGGCCTCCGCCCGGCAACGCTTGAGCTGGAGCTTGTCTGATTTCGCAAAGACCCTTGATAATAAGCCTCGCGCGACATTCAGCTGACCGCAGACTCAGACATGTTCTCAGAAGTACTGCAACTGGGGATCCATCAGTTCACCGAAGAGATTAGCCAACCGGCGTCTTGTTTGCACCAGCCGCACCAGGAGCTACGTACGAGGGCCGGCAGTCTGCTCAGTCGGATACAATCTCGGGCTGAGGCATTCCTATGAGAGCGAGTTTGGTCCGATCGAATTTGAACGGAACTACTGGGGCCGTGGAACTGAGCGGGGGGCAATTGTACCCTCAGTTCGGTGCAGGCCAGACGTGAAGAGTACGTGGATACAGAAGGTTAATAGTATTTTGCACTTGATATCAAGCAGAGCAAAGAATGCGTCGTTGGTGAATGCAACTTGAAAATTTTCGAGATCTCCGTCACGTCACCCAGCCAGAGTACCTTGTCCGACGCTAGGGGTGGAAAGGAACATGCCAATGGATCCTAGAAGACCTTTTCTACAAAAAATGGAGAAAATGAGACTCGTAAGCTGTTCTTGGGGTGTCAAGAAGCCTGGGAAGCGGAAAGACTATTGCCAAAGCAAATATTGCTGTCGACATAGGCATTGACATCGCTAGCAGATTATTCTTTACATGCCCGACGAGCCTGAAACTATGAGGGCGCGAGATTTTGCTGCAAGCATCTCTTACTAGCTGCTGGAATTATTGACAGACCGGGATATGGCCTGGGATAGGGTATTGGCCTCGTACAAATCGGTATCGGGCCTGGAAGTGGACGACATAGTCCTGCTTCTAGCCTCGGCGCTCTCGCCAAACGGTAGACACCGTGTTGTCCTTGATGGCCTGGAAGAACCCCCTATTGAAGAGGCCGATGAACAGCCAAAGTTTCTCGAGGGTTTGATGGCTCTGCACTAGATTCGATACTGTCTGTAGAGTCACCGAGACGCACTTCTGCTGAGCTGTATATCTATGTTGGGG
>FTLB01842782.1_pt1 | contig 18927 bp, 14 predicted proteins | sample 1658291 | NCBI WGS metagenome assembly FTLB01 (sample SAMEA3914812, study PRJEB12502) | metagenome | biome: forest; material: soil | place: Canada | collected 2011-07-07 | depth 0.1 m
AGTGTAGCTGACCCGACCTACAGAGTGTAGCTGACCTGACCTTACCTTAAAAGCGGGGCTGTGGACTGCTAGGCAGGGGAGTAGGTCGGGTCGTCAACAAGTAGTCTCTTCCTCAAGGCGAGATGGTTAATGCAAGAAGTCTATTGCGAAACTTGAATCTGGCGGTAATTTATTGTACCATGAACTCATCCAATTTCATGGATGAGTGACTCTAACTCCGCCGCGTACTCCCTAGCTCTGTCCCCATGTCCAATACGCTTTAGTAAATCCACGCAGCGAAATATAGTGGACCGTTCAATTCTCTCGGCCGGCCCAGCTCCAGGCCAACGACCCTCCGCAGCGGATAACCCTCGCGAGTTGGAATTGACACCTCGTGCTCCAAACGAAAACTCCTCAAGCACTTCATTATGGGCACTTTGCATTTGCTGCCCCTGTCCGTCTCCGCCTCCGGGTACATACTTGGTGTATTGGTGCAGGACGAGCCCGGCTATAAAAATATTGTGTGCGGCATGGATGGCCGGTTCGGCCGTGACACGTAGCCGCTCGGCGTGGTGCAGGATTCGCACGGCGTGAGTGGCGCATCTATGCCCATCCGAGCTATTCGCCCAGGGGTATAGATCGTGCGTGTTCGCCATCATGCCGGTAGCGTCGACGTCACGTCTTCGGGACGCCTTTTCCAGGTGCTCTACGTCTGTGTAGAGCAGGATGAATGCCGAGTGCCACAGAATCATAAGACAGAATGTGTCCGTGGTCACAAGTTGGTCTTCATAGCTCCTGAGCCAGCCGAGAAGCGTGTCTCGGAAGCCATGCATGGTGGCTTCTTCCCATGATCCACACACTCTACTCTCTATAATTGATGCTTTGATTCCTGCCAGTGTCGCATAACCGTTAAACAGGGATCGGTTGGCTAGCTCGTCATTAATTGCATGCGAATCGGGCTGAGATAGCATGGTAGGAATAGATCTCCTATCCTCCGCGAGAGCAGCTGTCCACTGCAAAGCAGTCCGGGCATTGAAGAGCTCGTCCGGCGCGCAGCGAGGGCTCTTGGTGGGACTGTTTCTTAGGAGCGGTTCGTGGTGAAAGCGCTCTGACCGAGATATATCAGTACCCCTTGAGGTGATAAGTTCCTAATGGCTGTCCAAGACGCACCGCATAGTATAGAATCGTGAATGAAGAGACCCAGAGCAAACCTAACAGACCATTAGCATAAACACCCCTTGAGAGAAGCTTTCTGTCTAACCGAATTTGTTCCTCGGTGGATATCCAGGCTCGCCAGGCGCTTTCCGGATCCTGAGAAGCTGGCGCATCTAGTTCAGGTATCGAATTCTTCAATGAAAACACGCTATTTTTACGTGCCCACTGCGCGATAGATAAGTATACAAGCCCGGGCGCTGAAGCATCGAGAGAATAATATCTTACCGAAATTACAGTTCCGTGGAAGGCTTCCACGATGTTTAAAGTCTTAGGGTCCTAACAAGATTTTGTTGGGTTACTGATGTAACAGACCACCACGGTGGAAGAAACTCTTACCTTGGAAAGCAGTCCAAACGTTTGACCAAGGAGTGCTGTCTGGACCAGAGTGGTGACTTCACGGGGACCACGGTTTAGGTAGGGCTCCCACTGGTCCGAGAAATTGTGAGGTCAGCGTCACGGAGGCAGATTTGTTTCAAGAAATTAGTGTCTGACGAACCGTAGCCAAGACCACCTTGTTGAGCCGCTCGAAGATAATCATGCCCTGCTTCACAGCCTTGGCGCTCCCGACGAATAGACTCCCCAAAGAACAGACAGAGAGCAAGAGAAGTGGATTCTCAGGCTCTGGGCGGAAGGTGGCGGGATGTAAGATGGGGAAGATGGGATGAAACCTCTCGAAGTATAGTCGTATGCAGAGATTCTACCATGCAGATAGTAGCTTAGCATATTGCATCCGGTACAAAGCTCGCGGAGAAAGAGGAGGCAATGAGTGAGGAGGGTTATTTACCATGAAGTCAGCTGACGGTAGAAAAGGTTCAAAATATTGGGGTTGTATATGTTTCAAAAGATTTGCTCTGTATCTGTCGTCCACATGGTCCTGGTCAGAAGCAACCTCTGACCCCATGGCGGCCTGCAGGGAGCCGCCAGCTGTGGGCGTATCCCATGGCTGCTGCTGTTGCAGCATTCCTCCTCTGGTTGCGTTGGAAATTTGGCTAGTCGTCTCAACGCCATGTGGCCTGTTGACACTTGTGTCGTCTAAGTTCAAGTTGACAGTGGGAAAGCTCCATTCGGAGATAGCAGCAGAGATGCTGTTGTCTATGGCACCGAGGTCAAAGTCCTCTCTCAGGAACCATGACGGATCGACTTCACAGCCTAACGACGGCGATACAAGGAAGTTAGAGCTAGGATATACGGAAGCAGGCACTGGCTGTTGAATCAAGTTGGCTACCGCCGTCGCTGTCGAATTTTCAGCTTCCGGCCACGTTGGACTGAGTAATTCATCCAGTCCACGAGGTGGCTGTTGCCGCCTCTGTCTTTCCTCGTGTCTTCTCGCGCTTGTGGTATCATGGGATGTATGAGATGAGGCACCCGGGGTTAAAGGAAGGATAGAGGTTTCAGCTAGTGACGTCGCCTGGGCTGGCTGTTGCGCTGCCGCGGGCACAAGCTGATACTGATTAGATATTGGCAGTAACCCCTCGCTCATGCGTGCCTGTGTAGTTGCTGCTACTATTTCATCTTCCGACCTTTCGTGGCGGGATCTCATGTGGCGAAGAAGAGTATCACTACGACGAGCATGTTAACCATGTATCAAGGCCAACCCTGTCTTGGGAAAGATGGGTGGAAAAGAGGTGCGAGCGAAGCGGTTGACCACATGAAGAGAGAAAGTCATACTTTCGCGTGAATGATTTCTTGCAACGATGGCAAGTGAATGGACGCTCCTTAGTGTGTGATCGTACGTGTCGAGCGAGGTGCTCAGTCTTGGTGAATGAGTTCTCGCAATATGGACATTTTAGGCGGTTCCGAGAGCGCCGGGGCTCGGCCTCAACATTTCGCGGCATATGCGATACGAACGGGACTTGCGGCGGGGAAGTTTTGTGTACGGGGAAAAAGTCAAGGAGCAAGGGGCGGGGAGCGGGACAGGAATTTTCTGACTTATATAGCGGCCCTACCTGACTTAGGGCTGCTGGAAAGGGTTGTTGCTGACTGTTTACAACGCCACAGCAGACTAGACCTTGGGGAAGCTGGGGAAGCTGGGGTAACTAGGGGCTACTTGTGGGACAAATGTGGGAAACTGAGGGGCTAGATCTAGAAGGCGTACGTATTGTGGTACATGCGGTCCCGCACTGCTGGCGTATGGGGGAGCTCACGATGGTCCAATGTCTTGGCTGCTTGGCTAGATATCAGTTTACCTTTCTCAGCCTTAATACCGAGCTTCCGGACTCAATATCACAAACCGATATGCTCTTGAAAGCGAATGACCTTTACACCAAATGCGTCGCTTCTTTTCTAGGCTCCTGTGCATCTGGAGCTTCAAAGAGTTGAAGTGACCCAACCAAACCAGTACAAACACCAGGACTTTGCCCATGCGAAAATGGCGAGACAGAATGTAGAGCATGTACCGGGCACAGAGGTTATGGCTGAGCTCACTGGCATGCATCTTGTCCATGCCCATGGTTCTCCCGGCTCAGTCGTTCTCGCACCTCAGCCTACGCGTGACCCGCACGACCCGCTGGTGCGCTACGTTCCAATCCCTTCTAGAATGATCAGTGGCTGTGTCTCTAGAACTTAACTAATATCTCCATCCACAGAACTGGAGTCCTCTCTGGAAATATCTGGTGCTCTTTTCTCAAGCATCTTTCGTCCTATTCAGCGTTAACAAACCTCTCCATTGCACCTCTCACCCCGATATACATGAAAGAATGGGACAAGTCACAGTCCGAGGTCGCTCTGCTGGTGAGTTGAAGGGGCTCACTACTCACAGCCTCTAGTCGCTTAATGTACTGGCAAGGAAGCTCGCTAACGGATCGCATAGACCGGGGCTACAGTCCTGGCTCTAGGATACGCGAACTGTGATTATCTCATGCAGTGAGATCTTTGGTCGGCGCGTTGTCATCCTCGTATGTGCCTTGGTCACTATCGGTTCCTGCATCTGGCAGGCTACCGCAACATCATATGAATCATTCCTCGGAGCTCGTATCCTTACTGGTCTTGGTGCCGGGGCCAATGAGAGCGTAATGCCCGTGGTCGTCGCCGACATCAAATTCCTCCACCAACGAGGAAGATATTTAGGCTTGTATTTGTAAGAACTCCCAAAGTTTCTGGATGATACCCTAGACCATACGAAGAGAGTAACTGACAGCCACAAATAGTTATTGCTACTTCATGGGCCTCTTCCTCGGACCCATCATTTCCGGGGCGGTAGCCGAACGAACGTCATGGCGTTGGTTCTTCTGGGCATGTGCCATTTCCCAAGGAATTAACTTCGTAGGCCTGTGCTTCATGTTCCCGGAGACGAGAAACCTGCGCCTCTCAGCTTCTTCCACCCCTTATTCTTCTGACAACGGAGGAAGTGGAGAGCAGGTTAGCTCCGAAGAGACCAAAAAAGCAGATACGAAGGACAGACGGTGATTGAGGTAGAGAACGCCACAGCCGGAAACGATCTCGAGCGCGTACGGCGAGGGCGGCCGAGTATTAACCAATTCAGCATTTTCCAGACACTTGATCGACGGGCGTTTCGCACCATCATTCGCCAAGTTATCACCCCTCTTGAAATTTTCTTCTTTCCCATCATCTTCTGGGCTGCGATGGCCATGGGGGCCGCTGCGAATTCTCTCCTGTGTGTTAATCTCATTCAGTCCCAGGCTCTTTCGGCCCCGCCCTACAACTTCAGCGGCCAGAACGTTGGGTTCGCAAACTTTGCTCTGGTGGCGGGCGGTGCTATAGGCTTGGCTATTGCTGGGCCTTGGTCTGATTGGGTCGCACTGAGGGCCACCAAGAAAAATGGCGGAATCCGAGAGCCAGAGATGCGACTCTTTTCTCTGATTCCGTTTATAGTATGCACTATCTTGGGGATGACGGTCAGTTACCACCTCTGAACCACTCTGGACAATAAAAGTGCAGGAGAGAAACACAATGTGATTCTAACAATACTCACAGATTGTCGGTGTTGGGCTACAGAACGGCTGGCCATGGGAGGCAGTCATCATCTTGGGTTTTACCCTGGTCGGCGTCATTGTTGTAGCCATTCCCACATTATGCATCGCGGTATGTTTAAAAACAGCATGAACTGTGTTTCTCACCTGAAGCGTTTACTTATCTTATGCTAGTATGCGATCGACTCCTACAAGCACATTGCTGGCCAAATAATGGTCATTAGCACCGTGTGCAAGAACACATTCGGGGTAAGCTAAAGAACCTCTCGAAGAGGAGGAACATATTCTCTCCACGAACTGCTGTCTGACTCAATCCGCAGTTCGGAATGTCGTATTACGTGAATGACTGGGTTGAGAGGAGTGGGTTCGGTCCTCCAGTCTTTATGCTCATGGGTTTGACGGCCGGGTTCTCAATTGTTGGCTTAGTTCTATTTGCATACTGGGGCAAGACATTCCGAAGATGGACTCGGAACTCCAAGTTGCATCAATTTTGAAGGAAATGGGCCAACTGTCTTGTATTGGGTCGGGGCGGGCTCGTCATTCACTGTGTGAGTACGTCGGTGAGCCGTCATTCCCATTCTTATAGGAGCCGCTTTAGGAATACTTCTTTTTGTTCTCTTCAACATCACCTAGCTATGTAGAAGTTAGGTACCCTAATGATCAGTGACTGCTTCAGGCCCCTGCAGTAATTTGGCGTGTTAATCTCTTCGGGCACAAGGTAGACCCCTGACTTGGTGGGCTTGAGCTTCCAATCTAAGGCCCCCCCCCCGCCCCCCGGGTTCTAGGCAGGGTACAGTGGCTCGAGCCTGGGTCTAAGACAAAAACGGCGCCGTAAAATGAGGGATCAGCCAATTGGTATGTGGCATCGCAGAAGCGGTGCGTACAGAGACGCGCCATGTTTACTTCGTACACGTCTTTGCTTCAGCAGGACGCAGCATCGGCGAGTCCCTGAGTTCACTCGTATCTTAAGTCTTCGAGTTATGAGATCCGGACTGTTCTAAGGGACATCTCCTTAAGATTGAATGAGCATTGCATGAGATCTGGAATTATCTGTCCCCTGCACAACGTGGCGCGCAGCAAAATGCCACGGATCGCGTCAAACGACAATCCGCGCGTCGTGCTCGACTATAATCAGCATCCGACGACCCCTTTCTCGGCGTCGAGAGCAGTGCGTGTCATTCTTTCCAAGTACCTACCAGCAGAGGCACTAATTCCATTCTCATTAGGCTGCTGGTCGCGAGAAGTCCAATCGTGACCTTGTCCAGGATCTCGCCCGCGCCGCAAAGATCAAGAACGCCTCGGTCATCCTTGGTCAAATCACGTGGTGGGATGGCATGGCTGGCGGTGAAGTGCTTTGCTCATTTTATTTTAACGGACACGTGTCCGGCGGCAGACTTGGGCGAGATCACAAGCCAGAAGACGTGCCTACCCATTTCGTCCGTGACTGCCTGATGGACTACATCAACTTCGAGCTGCCCGAAGACAAGCGGGATGGCGCTCGCAAGAGCGTATTCTCCGACCTGACTAATGAAGAAATCGCCGAGTACTCGTCGATTATCAGCAAAAAGAAGCAACAAAGAATGGCCGAGGAGGAGAAGGAGCGGCAAGCCGAGGTGGCCGAAGCCGAGAAGCGGGACCGATGGCGGGAGCATGTCCTCAAAACAAAGCCACCGGCCGAAGCTAGGTCCATGATACGGCAAGACGATGCCCTGGAGATGATCAATGACAGAGTAGACGTGTCGCCCGTCGATGATTTCCTCCCATACCACGTGTACCCGCGACCATTCGCTGCCTCCGTCATTCGTCCAGGCTGGGACCCACTGCCCGAGGAAGAAAACACCAAACCTGAGCCGTTTCAGATGAATAGGGACTGCGATCAAGTTCGCGCCATGATCAAGCAGTTGACGCGTGCCGATGGATGGACAATCGACCATTTCCGCCGCACACTAGGCACCGTCTCCCGGCCGGACATGACCAAATTCCTGAATCGCAGGGGCCGAATGGACGGGAGGAGGAGTTCCGTGTTCGAATTGTCACTAGCATTCTTTAAGAGAAGGGAGCAGCTTGGTCTGCCGGTGACAGGGCCTGTTGACAATAGACATCTTCAGCAGCTCTCGCATGGGGAACTACTGGAGGTAGAGTCCCCAAACGGCTGCGTTGCTCCCGAGCGACTGCAAGATGAGGGCCGGGGTGAGGCCGCCACTGTCATCAGTGTTCCGCAACAAGTCTTGGGAGACGGATCCCGTAACATCGCGTCTGGGACTGGCCGTGTACTTCGTGAAAGATCGCAAAATAAACGCTCCATTCCAGGGGGTGGTCAAGTTTCGCAGAGCAGAAAACGGAATAAGCTGGGATAGGAAATCCACTTCTTCGTCACGCCGCATACAACTGTACAGCTAAAAAGTTCCTGACGGGGTGTATTTAGTGCTATGGCCAGAGGGACTGAAACGGATCATACAGCCGATCTTGTCAAATAACTCTCGCATCTAATCCGACACGAAGCATGTCTACACACTCGCCGCTTGCCGATCCCGGTCATGGAAAAGATGTGGTGAACGTGGCATGTTCTGTTGCCATTGATACAGTAGCTATGAGGAAAGAAAGGGACATTCATGTTGAAATACCCCTAGCCATTACGTGGTAATGGCTAACTCAAAAATAGCTATGTACAACTAGAACGAGAATGATATATGTGATAAATCAAAAGTAGCAACATTTAAGCTATAAACTCAATAGAAGTATCGCTTAAAGTTGTAGAAAGTTATAGATAGAAGAGAAGAGCCAATACAAATGCCCAATCAAAAGGGGGGCTTGGTTGTTAAAGGGAGCAGCTGTTGTTTGAGGAGTACCCGTTGCCTCTCTCCTCATTTTGCCGTCTAGGTACCGAATGTAATAAGTTGACGTTCAATATGTCCTCCAAGCTGAAATCACTCAAAGATACAGAGGCTTTTAACCCTTCGACGCAGACGCAGTTTGCTTACTGTAACAGCGCCTCGGCATTCCCCCGGTATACGGCGATCTGATCCGCCTGACTTGGAATTGCCGTACCAATATCTTGGTTCAGTAATTGCGCGAGTTGGATGACACCTACGCCCGGAGTGTATGGATAATCGCTGCCATAGAGAATCCGACTAGCATTGACGTCGCGCAACAATCCGTAGATCTGATCGGGGAATACGAAGCCCGCTAGGTCAAAATAAAACTGGCGATTGAATGCCTTCTTGACGGTGTCGGAGCTGATGTTGATCCCGAGGAGGGCGGTGGCAAAGTATGTAAATCGTTCAATGACGGGCGGAAGAGCACCGCCTGCGTGGGGCACGATATATGTGACGCCTGGGGTCTTGTCCACTGTTCCGGATAGGAACAGGTTGATGATCGCGCGTGTCGTATCGAAGAAAAACTCGAACATCGGGTTTGGGTACTTGGCCAAGGGTGCGGCAGCCTGAGTCTGTACACCATTTCCAATGCATGGGCTCGTGGGATGCATGAAGACGGTCGCATTCCTGCGGCTCAACTCTGCAAATATAGGCGCAAGAGTAGCATCCCCGAGATACACACCGTGCACATTCGTCAAGACGGCGATTCCATCAGCGTTGAGAACATCCAGAGCATATGCCAGCTCAGTTAGGCTCCCCTGGATGTCTGGAAGAGGGAGCGAAGCCCAGAAGCCAAATTTATCCGGATTTCTCCGCTTGAGGTCAGCTGCAAATTCATTGCATTCTCTCGTAAGATTCACCGCCAAAGCATCGTTACCAGGAACGAGGTGTGTGCCCGGGGACGAAATGCTGACAATTGACTTGCTGATGTTGGCCGATGCCATGAACGCTAGGTGATCCTGTTCTGTCCAGGGCTTCCAGGTTGCCACGTGGTTAGCCTAGGACAGCGACAAATGAGATTTATCTGCTTGCAACTTACCGGAATCGCAGGCATGCCATCGGGTTGCCCATAACCGTAAAGTATCGAAGCCGTTCTCCATACCGGTGGTATAAAGTGCGAGTGCGTGTCGATGCGCGAATAGTTGTTCCCACAGCAGTCTGCCCGAGACTCCGAGAGCTGCATCCCGAGCAGAACAACTAGAAGAAGGTAATTCATACTTTAACTCTTTAGCTTCTCACAGCTAAAATGGCATCTAGAGCGGGACTACAATGGTTCTTCCCGTCTTACATGGGATAGTTATACACGCTACGGCTTGGACCGGTCCAAATAGGTCCCACACACGACGGCGCAAACATAGCATTGGCCTCGGCAGATACCCCACGGGGCTCCGCAAATGCAGGCTGGCGATCTAGCAATGCGGTCTTGGCGATCTGTTAGAGCGGAAAGTCTTCGTATAAATTTCTAGAGGAGCGCGAGTGAATAAACATGCGGAGCGAGAGCCGGTCGATCAATCGTGGGGACAAAAGGGGTCGTGGGGCTTATGAGCAAATACGCTTGACCGGCAGGGAAACAAGCTGCCAAAGGGTAAAAGCATGGATGTGCTCTTCCTAGCTCCAAGCTCGAATTGGTAACGTCCCTCGATGCCAGACTAGAAGAGGCAGAGTCCTATATTTGTGGCACCTTTCCGATCCTAAAACCCAGGACCTCGCAGCGTGACATTGCGCACTACTCACACTCCCTGCTGCCGGGCTATGCTCTCTTCCCAGCGAACCGAATTTAGTTGCAAATTTGAAATACCCTTCTGATCAAGACCAACTCATTGTTCTCATGATCATCACTTGGTCATTAGCAGCTTCCCCACATGGCTCCGTCTCAAGTGAGCTTCACATGGGTGCTATTCAAGCACCAGTATGAAGCTTCCAGACCCCAAACCAAAGCTTTTAAATCACAGCAAAGGGGGCTTACGAGTCAAGGTCTGACTTAAAGCTATTAGCTATTGGCTTAGAGACAACACGTGCGACGAGATGCCCGTAGTAGTGGGTCCATGTCTCTGTAACTAGTACAGAGTAAGGCAGCAGGGCGAACGTACTGTGATGCTGTTGCCTGATCCAAGGTTAAGCCAAGATCTTGAACATTTACTACGACTATCCTCCGTGTTGAGTTACATCATTGTACAACGGGGTTTCGAAAGCCTCCAGCTGATCGTCAAGGGTGAAAAATGAGGGATCCCAGGCCATGCTCTGTTCGTAGTCAAAGACGCTGAAGCTGCCCGGAGCAACTTCTTGCAGTGTTTGACCAAGTGATCCTATCACATGTCGGAGCTTAGTAAAATTCAGGGGAAAAATTAAATCACGGCATCTGCACTTACCATCTGGAGTTGTAAAAGCGGGCGCTGCTGACCTGTCCTCATCTCGCCGTAGCACCGCCGCGATGGCGCTAACAGCTTTCTGGGCTTCAATAGATACGGGTGCATTCTTCTCCCATATGACTTTGGACTGGCCCAGTGATTCCAATATTGCAGGTCGTTTGGCTAGGCCGCACGAGTTCGCTGCGCTCCCGGTGCCGGAGTCAAGCCTGCTCAACGCATAGCACAACATCATCGTGGCTTGTAGGAATTCGTGGTTCAGCGACGATCTAACCTTCCAACGGATACCAAACATCAGCCCCCCAGGTTGTATCTCTTCACTTATCCTTTGCTGGTGGCCGAGAATTGCCAGCGCGGCATCAATGCATAATTTGTTGGACATCGCATTTTCTTGCGTGGGATTGCCGACAAAGCTCCGACGGTGGAGGAGATAAATCGCCTTGTGGATGAGGATATCCAGAGATATCTGGTGCACCGCTATGCCGGGATCATCTGCAATCGAGGTCTCAAGGGACTTGTACTTGAACCATGGAGGTATAGAATTGACGGTACTTGCCAGTTTCGCGTCGAGCTCAGCTCTGGCGGCTACCGTTGGCGGCCCGGCCTCTGTCGCGTCATAGATCTCAGCTGCGACACGTATGATGGCGTTTCGCTGTATAATGAATAGGAGTGCAGTTGTCTCTGTCAAAGGCCGCTCGGGTGGTATTTCGTCATGTTCGGGGCCGAGGTCGTTGTCAAACAAGTGCGCGGGTGCGCGCGTGTCGCACTGTGAGTCCTTAACGATGCGCGGCAGTCCAACTTGGGCACTGGTAAAAAAGTCCATCTGGTATAACGTCATCCATAGCCGTCGTCGAAGCTCTGCCTGGAGCGGTCGGATGCCTGGCCAGTGCGACGGGTCACGATGCAGCCCTAGGTGCATTGCGATCCGGACGACGACGCCGAGCAGGATCCAGTTTCCAATCGATGCGTCTACATTCGCGTTCTGATCGACGGCGAAATGCAGAATGAGCGTTTCTATCGTGTATTGGCTTGGCCGTAGATAGTCTCCAGCAACCAGGCAGTGGATAGTGAGGGCTCGGTAGTTCTCTAGAACATCCTCGACGAGATCTTGTTGCTGAAAGAAGGCCGACATACTGAGAATACTGAACAGGAGACCAATCCACATGATCGGGGTCGCTGCGGGGTCCGCCCAGAAACTCTCATACTAGCTACAAGATCAGCTCAAAAGAAACCCAAGGCTGGCCGGGGGGGAGGAAGGTTCAACCTCTGCGAGAAATTTCCTGCGGTGGAGAAGGACTAGGAGCTCGTAGAGTCGCGTTAGCAAGAGATATGGCACAAACAAATTATTTTGGAGGCTTACAAGGGGCCAAGTCAAAGGCATTAAAGAAATGAGAGACATGTCTATCCACCACCTTGCGTGTCGGTACCATAGACAAGATCTGCTCCTTGGAGAGGGTAGACGCGCTACTGAGCAAGGAGACTCTCGTAGCTGGTATTCCATGCATCAACCCAGCATCAATCAGAGGTGCTTCTCGCCCCCCCATAGCGTCCGGGGAGTCGTCAGACAGCTCATTTTTGAGGTGTTGGATCTAACAATTTGCCAATCAGCCGTATTTTTACAACGAAAGGAAGAACGGGGAAGCTCACATCCTCCAATATAGTCACCCAGTGAGAACTGCCGGTATAAAACGCGTGTTTATCGGCAGGACTTAGTTTTCCCATACTACCTGCTACGCTGGCACTCGGAGAAGGTACTGCCAGTGCAGGATCTTTTGGAGCCTCACCTATTGATGGGGCTGTAGTGATTGGCGGCTGGCTCGAGTTCTGTGCCATATCCCTCATCTCAATTACTAAGCTTTCGAGTCGAGCAACTCTCTGCCGGACCTCTTGGCGTCTAGTATGCGGCCTGTAGTCAATCGCCTGCTTTCGTTCCTGCTCCGAGACGCTATAAACGCACTCAACAGCCTTGCCGCGTCTTACACAGGCGCCGCAGGGGGTCTGCCTGTCGCAGCGAAGCCTGGGCGTATCAGCACGGTCCATCAAGTGCATGCGGAAAGGTTGGCTTACTTGCGTCCTCTGCAGAAGCTACAGCTCAATATAAGCTTGTCGCGCCGCCTACCGTGGGATGCTGATTCCGCCATCACGTTTGCGTGTTTGATCTTGAGTCAGTAAAGAGAGTTGCAAGATATTGCTAGCTGACCCTGGAGCTGGTCGGGAAACAATCTATTACGTGCGGCTAAGGTAAATTTCAGAGGCGTCTGGACTCTCAGCAGCAGCACGGTGTTCTCTCCTGCTGCGGCCTGTGCAGCAGTTGTGTGACTGGTGTGAAGGGTGCTGATCAGGGTGCTCTGGGCGTGATTACGAATACCTGGCTAAAAATTGCACAGGCGGGATGACGGAGTTGCCCCACCCGTTTCGCGTCTAGAGTCGTGGGTGCGGCCTAGTGTCTGCCGAGGAGGCGTAGTGGTTAAGGTATACAAGCCAACCAGTATACAGCCTCGGAATTTCTTCAGAGAATATATCTTATATACTAGGTTTTTTGTTCTTAGATTGAGTCGGGTCGAGTGCAATCATCGCTGCCTATCTCAGAGTCGAAAACTAGGTGCGAAATTGGTTTACTCTTCTAATCACTCTTTACAGAACTTATAGCGGACTTCACATACTTTTCTATCGGCTCATAAGATTTGGCTGGAAAATTGTGAGCAGGTACTATTAAGGGAGGCAACAAGACGGTAGGAGACCCAAGCCTCATCCCTATAATGAGACCTTGTCGACCAACTTGAACTGGCACGGTCCAGAACTCTTGGCACCCACACCACACCACCCCCCCTTGTACTTCCTCTAGGAGGGCTGATTCGTTATAGCAGACTTGGCGACGATAATGTTATTTTGAATGGTACTAAACCGCATCTGGGAATGTGCCAATCTCAGCTGTAGCTATTCCTCAGCTGAGATCCCCGAGATTTTTCTTCTCCAAACTTCCCTTCTTCCCCCTTCTCGTCAGTTCTCGGGCTTGGAGAGCCGACAAGCCAGCAATTAAATCCACTGAGAATACCGATTTTTCCAAACGCACCTGCTCCTACCATGTCTTGCACAAGCACTATCACATCGTCTTGGACGCTTCCGGATTCTTGTACGATAACAACGACGGGCACGTATTACAAGTCTGCCTTCGCCGATCCAGGTTGCAGTCCCGGCCTGATTGACTGCACTTCATATACAGCCCCCTCCGGTGCTTGCCCTTCGCCTTGGACCGAGGTGTGGAGGTCTCAAGATTTCACTGATCGGGACTATATCCTTGAGTGTTGCCCGAGCCTATACTCGTCTATAAGCGATGGCTATTCCTGCGAGAACCACGACGGTGTCATAACTTCATTCTATTTCGCAGATGGCCATGACCAATTGGCCAAAAGCGCCAAGCTCGCAATCGGGATAAGTGTCTCCGTGGGAGTTATCTTCCTTGCCATCCTTGCGTTCTGGCTTTTTCGCATTCGACAGCGCAAGCGAAGGCGGCAGACTCCACGGCCGGACGATTCGGGACCCAACGAGGTAGATGAGCTCGATAGTACCCAGGTTGCCAAGGCCGAGCTATCTTCGGGGGTTGGCGTGTCCAACGAGCAGCCAGTGGAAGTTGAGTTGGACAACAAGCCGCCAGAAAAAGATTTGCCCGAGCTGGCAAGCGACCCTGTCGTGCGTGAACTAGGTGCCGAGAGAGAAACGTTGGGTCCACCACACCCGTATGAACTTGATGCATACGTGCGAAGGCACGCCGAGGCGCTTGGTGGCGAGACCGGCACCCCATCAACACCAGAGACAAGGAATCTAGGCGGCCCGCTTTATGCAACAGAGGCCACTGCGGTCGACGATGCGGCAAACACATCTGCTGTCTTCCCTTCAACTCCCCTTGCAGAGCAAACGGGTGTTGAAAAGGAAGCTCATTCAGAGACTGATGCAGCTAGTACATCCGGACCGAGCGTAGTGGCTCCACCTGATGATGGGCGGATGACTGTCTCTCCGGAATCGAGCAACGCTATAAGATCAGACAAGTTTGATGCTTCCGTGTCAGATCGGAAAACAGAGTTGGAGGCGGAGTTGGAGAGGTTGAAGGATGAGCGGGACAGAATTCGTCTCGAGCAAATCCAGAAGCGGGAGCAAGATATTGCCAAAGAACTCGAGAGACTATGACTCTATGAGACTGATATTTCACTCCCAGCTGGAAAGGACGCGGACGTGGCTCCGAGTTGATCGTTACATGTAATTATCGAGGGAAGCGAGACAAGGCGGCTAATTCTCATGAACGCAGATTGACAGAGACTCTTGACGACTTCTCTATCTTCCTCGGCCAGCTGACTCTGAGGAAGCCCTATTAAAGCTTACAGGTAGGATTTGTAACCCGTGCCTATTTTATAGACCTGTTGTGTTAGATGTTAGGCCGCATCAAGCTATGCGGCACTGTCTCAGCACTTGAGCATGATCACGACACGGCTAGCCTTGGCCGGTGAGCTCTCAGTATTAATAATTCTTTTTGTGTAACTAGCTGTCTGAGAATTCAAAATATCTACTGAGCAAGCAGCTTCACCTGGAATATCAGCAAACCCGCCGCCGCCTGAACACCTTGTGGCGTCCCCATCAAGATGTCGTTGTTGCTGTTTATGGCAAATACCATCTCATTGGTAGGGCTGCCGAGGTAGCAAGACAGGTAGCTATCGGCGCCTATAGCACAAGTGTACGGTGTGTTGCTGGAGGAACCAGCAAAAACCAGAGACTGGGGGTCGTCCCCGACCTCCCCTTGCGCCCACTCACTCTGGTACACGAGCTGGCCGTTGGGCTGAAGCGTTGCCGCTGAGGTCTGTTCATAGGAACCCAGAAACGCCAAGTAGGGGCCGTACACGTAGTTAAAAGAAACGTAGCCTATCAGATCCCCGTTGTGGTAGGCCTGCAGAATGCCGACGACGGGCGTGGGAGACGGAGACGCCGTGACCACCACTTCGCTTGTGGCCGTGGCAGTGGTCATTTGGAAGATGGTAGTGTCCTCGACCGTCACCGAGGCGGTCTCAACAACTTGAGTCACGAATGCGGTGTTTGTCTCGGTCAGGGTCACGACCACGGTGGTGGAGGGGATCGGCGCGGTTGTCGTCTTGGCGGTGACACCGATGCAGAGGCAAGCACTGGCGAAGCGAGCAAGGGAAGAACACGCCGTAGCGTAAGTGGGTAGCCCATCCGATACCGCTCCCTCCCGCGGCATTATGGTCATGGTTATTTGCGGTGCCGAGCTGGACGTCGGGGACGCGGTGACGGTGGTCGTTTGGTCCACCGTCACGGTGTCCACAATGTCGGATGTAAGCGTCTCATGGATGGTCTCAACAAGTGTGGTAGGGACTGTGGTAGTGTCTGTAATTTGAATGGTGGAGAATTGAGTGATAGTGCTGCGGTCATCAAGTTAACACACTCATTCTTCTTTATCCTTTAGCGAATAGCATCAACCAACGGGCTACCTACACAGTAGAAGGAGTGACTGTAACATCCAACAGCGACGAGCAGTCGGCAGATGCCTGCAAGATGTGTGTCGGATGTTGGGTGGCTCGGACGGCTAGATAGAGTAAACTTCTAGGTAAGCTCGCGTTCCTGTTCCTGTTTTTAAAGGTCTTCAGGTATTGTATAGTACGAGTACTTACCTCGCAAACAGTTATCCGCATGGCATCCAGTTATCTTGGAGCAGGCGGCCGCCGACACAACCCCGGCGGCTCCAAGAAGAGTGATGATAGACCTGAAAGCCATGTTGGAGAATTTCTGCAGCCCGCGTCGTCGACAAAGAAAATCCGCCTGGGCAGCGGGCTCGCTTGAAAGTCGGGCATGTCTCTTTATTTACCTCCCTAAGCAGAGCTCTGAAATTGCAAACGGTCAGCGCGTAAAACTATTGCCTCACTAATTGGAATGGAGGTGGATTTAATGGCTAAATCGAGCGGCCTCAGCTGAACCAAATATCTCATTGCGGTCTAGCTGATATGTCATCGCAAAATCGGCGAATTAAAACAAAAGTGTGCACAAACCCCTGCCAAGGTAGCGCATACACTTGTGGATTTTTTGCTAAGTTGCTCCTATTATGGATGCGAGACTGTCAACTCAATCAGCTGAATTATTGTAGATTCTTTTTAGGTCTTCAAACTTACTTATAGAATACCAGGTACCTTTTCAAGCAGAGATCTATCTTCAGCTAATCTCATACAATTCTTCACAGGCATAACAAAACTCGCTCAGAGTATAGCCGCCGGCGCAGATATATCGATATAGATCATTAAGCCCACTCACGTAGTTATACTAACATATGCACACGCGTTCTCGCCTATATCTGTTCCCGGGCTGGGGGTGAGTAACTACATGAATCTATCTCTCGTCCTACCCCGTAGTGCCGACGATATTCCTGGATATCGGTGTTTCCATACACACTCTTATTTGCGTTTATCGCACTGTTTAATTCACCAGTTCGAGCCCCGTCGACTCATATTCCCCGAGACTAGTTTCCACCCATAATGTGTAGCCCCTGAACTGATAACGCTGCCTTGTAGCGCACTATTAATCGGCAGCTCGTGAGCAAGTTCAACTTCTTCGGAGAACTCTAGGCCACCTTTCACGACAATTAAACGGTGGGTGGTGGCGAAGAAAATATCCTGACTCTGATTGCGCCTTTGCGAGCCAAGACTCTGGGAAGACGACCCGGCCCCCACGCCAAGGGCACAACGTACGTAACCGCTTATGGTTCGCCATTCGCTGAGCGCGAAGAAATGGCGCCAAGTCTGTGCATTATCAGTTGCACTGTTTCTTCCATCAAATTTCATTTGCAGGCTGGTAGATCCGGTAAGTTGAGGCATATGACGGCTGAGGACTCCTTGGTTGTGGGGACCGGGGGCTTTTTCCATAGCTGCGGCAACTGTTGGCAAAGTACAGCTACAAACCCACAAGTTCGCATCCAAAAAAAGAAGCCTCGTGCCTACAAAACCTATTACTGTATCCACGGCAGCTTGTATGGCTTCAATATGAGGGTCGTGGATAGACTGGGTCTTGCTGTTTCCTGGTGGATTGAACACGGCGGCTGGCCAGATAATAATCCTCGACGAAGTGGTAGAGTTCGCACGGTGATGCTCCAAGATAATTCCAGGCCCCTCATGAAATGATCCATGCGAGAAAATATGTACACCATTTGGTTCGTTCGGGGGAATCCCACTTGCTGCCAAACTGCCAGAGGCGTACATCTCTGGAAGAGGAGAATGGATGAGACTGATGCCATCTGCTGTTGTGTGCTCCGTGAAATCGGCCCATGAGAATACACGAGCTATCCCCCTCGATATTATAATGAACCATTCGGAATTAGAAGGATGTTGAATTGCTTTCCGTGTGGATCCCGTGAGTCCTATGTCCCCACGACTGGGTGAAGGTGACCGACTCGAGGCGGGCGTGGAAGATCTAAATTGGGGTGTACCTGGACCCAAAGAGTTCTGTTCGAGCGGCCACTTTCCAATGACCACTCCCGAAGGGATCTCCCACAACTCTTCGATGTCACGTCTGGTGAGCAGAAGACGGTCGGCAGAGGCATTAAGTACTATGTCGACAACCGAAGATCGTACACGACGATCCAATATTATGCTGGCGCTTAGCGGTATTTTGGCTTGCTTGAGTTGATGAGGATGAGCAGTAATTCTTGCCACGAGAACACGACCTGAATCATCGGCTGAGATGACGAGGTTATGCTTCTCCCCAAGAACAACGCTTGTGATGGAGACGCCCTTGGCATGATGGTACAAAGGACCAAGTTCAGATCCGTCGGCGGAAGAAAGTAGAACCACCGCGCCAGTACTCTTCCCCGCAATAACCCAAGAACCGTCGTCTGATACGACCAATGGACTCGTGATTTCTGGCTCTTCTGACGTATCGAGCATTCCAACCGTCTTAGGTGGGAGTGGCACAGCATCACTCGTGGTTTCGAGCTCGCTATCTCTCCTGACTAAGGCGGCAGGGGCCCAGACCCGGCATTGCTGGCCGCGGACGTCGACAAACTGGAGCCCATCATAATTGAAGGCGATACTGCGGATTGAGTTATCGGAAGCATCAATTCGGTGAATAAGCGACAAGACCGTATTTCCGGAACGATCTTGGTCGAATTCGAAAATCTCGATGGACCCCTGGTTACTGCCTGTTGCTAAGGTACGTCCATCTGGGGAGCAGGCCAGGCTATGGGCATGAATGTATGGCTGCATAAATGTCATCTCCATTGTCGAATAGTCAAAAAGACAAAGAGTCCCGTTGTTATACGACACAGCGAGGGAAACTATATCTGGGTTCGGATTGAATACCATGGCATCGATGCCATTATTGAAATCTGCACCACAGCGCCCTAATATGCGCAAGTCAAGGGCATCCCATATAAAAACCGGATGATTGCGGTATCCAACTGCGAGAATGATGTCGTCACCATTGGTGAGAAGAGCTATCCGGCTAGGCGGCTGGTCGGGCACATCGAACTCGACAGAAGCCCTGAGCTCGTCATCATTCTCTTTCCACGAGATG
>FTLB01839909.1_pt1 | contig 18921 bp, 14 predicted proteins | sample 1658291 | NCBI WGS metagenome assembly FTLB01 (sample SAMEA3914812, study PRJEB12502) | metagenome | biome: forest; material: soil | place: Canada | collected 2011-07-07 | depth 0.1 m
ACGTACACAGTGTAAAGCGAGAAGATGACCGAGACCTGGGTACCGGTGGTACCGCTGTGGAAAGTATCCTGGAAGCGGGTCATGGCAATGACAGCAGTCATGAGAGAGCCATCGTATCCGTTGGCGCAAGCGCAGCAGAAAGAGATGAAAATGGAAACTGTAAGCCGGACCCAGTTAGCACCAAGACGTCGAGATATCGAGAGCAGGCGGAGCGACTGGTGGCTTCGGTTTGCGTAGAGACAGAAAAAGAACATGCAGGACGTACAGTACAAGTGCAGAGACTCTTTGCTCCAAGGCTTGATGTTGCTCTCATGGATGGCCGCGTACAGCTCGGCCTAACGACAGGTGTTAGTCGGTCGATTTCCTGCTGCTTCAACTGCTAAGGGAGTCCGATATTGGCAGCTTATACTTACGTTGCGCACAGTCTTGGCATGAGCTCCGGCTTGGTTTGCGGTCGTACCGGCCCCTTCTGAGACAATTGGGTAGTGTTCCGTCAAGACACCACCGACATGCTTCTCATTCTCACTCCCCTGGATGTCATCCGGTCCTGAACCTTGCGACATTGTGTCGGTGGGAATCGCCCTCACGGCAAAAATTTGGTGAAAATAAAATAAAATAAAAAATTACCCAAGTCGGCAGACGAAAAGACAAAGAGGTCGAGCCTGACAAGCTGCGATTTGAAAAGATCGCCGGGTCTGATTCCAATGCAAAACTTGACGGTATTGTAGGGGATATTATAGGAATATAAAACCTCTCTTATGGTGATCCCTGAGTTCCCCAAGGCTACCCCAACATGGTACCGAATTTGTCGACGGAGGACGTCGCTCCGCCCATCCGAAAAAGGGGTGGCTAAAGTGCTTGCCCCTTGGGGATGTTAGTTCATCTGCAATTGGCGGATTAACCATACGACATGCGAAGTTGGTGGCTCGCTAAAAGCACGCGGTCCAGGATCAAAGCTAGCCTAGACCTGTTTGCTGCCCCTGGGGCACCCTCCTCCGACCACCAATGTTCTAGAGCTAGAACTCGAGGAGAAAAAATCAGATGCTAACGTTCTCCGCAAAATCCACACCTGCTTCCCCGTATTCGGTACTGTATGGTACAGTACGGAGTACAATGTAGGAACTGATTGCCAGCTCGCTGATCTCCTGACCGACTCGCGCGCGTCGAGTGACCAATGCTTGGCGCGAACAGGCGGCTCGCTACGGCCCTTTTGGGATGGGGGACTACACGGCCGTCTCGGCCCTCCATTCCACCATCCTCGGCGGCATTGTCCCCCCCTCCAGGGCCCGTCCGATGTGTGATATGATTGGTAAAGCCCCTCGTAGCGTCGCTCCGCTTCTCACCATCTCCTCCGCCATCATAGACTCGCACACTGAGCGATCCCTAGCCTCCCGCAAGCGAATCCGGCTCGTGTCGCGTGCAGAACCGGGCAGCCCAACTGTGGCTTTTTTTGTAACGGACATGGCATGTGGCGCGGCCCATGGTGCTACCTAGCGGCTCTCGACCTGTTCGTTCCGTAGCGTCAAGCCACAATGCCTGTCTTCGCCAATCATGGCACCCTGGGACCATGGCCCCGGGAATGAAGAATCGTTGGTACGGATTGAGAGGGAGAGATGTTCCGTGGGAGTCCTAAGAACCTAGACAGAATGAGTCTGTCTATGGTCCCCAAAAACTGGGATGAGCAGCTTCCCGGGTCTCCGGGCGAGTAGCCCCCCTAGCCCTTAGTGCATGAACACACCTTTGTATATGGAAGCACCAAGCTGCTGGCACCACGAGTCCACGACTAGGATTGGAGGAACACACGGGCTTGGGAATTAAACACGGCATGCTTGGCTTTGAGGGCGGTCCAGATTCGTTACACAATGCGAACAGGACCGATGGGGCGGCACCCGTCCACCCTCGTTGCGGCCCTTGCTGCCTCCCGCCTCCAATTTCAGGTAAATTGAACATGCCACCTCGCCGGTTGGCCCGCGACGTTCAAGTCATCATGAGCAGCCCGGCGGAGCCAAACTGATTAGAGAAGTTTAATATCAGATGGAAATGCGTGTGCGTTCGTATATCCGATGCTTTCAAGGAATTGCAAGATCTGGCAGGCTGGGATTCGTACGACCGGGTACGCATCGAGGCGCATAGACGCGCCCGCCGGCTAGGACAAGGGCTAGCAAAGCTACAGAAGCGGCATGTCAATATTGACGAACGGATGACAAGTGCGGCACGGAACCACGACTATTTTCAGACGATACACGCACATTAAAAGAGAAACGCGATTATATGGCGACCAGATGGTCCAGGACAGTGGGACGCCCACCAAGTCAACCAGCGGGCAGGAACTAGCTGGGCTTGCGTCTGCATATTCACACTCTACGATCCCAGCCCAGTGGTGATCAGTATCCTTTTCTATCGAAGCTGACCCACCAGTCTGGCATCCTGAGCTGCGTTCCGGTCTGCTTGAGGGCTTGTATGGTTGCCATTGGCCAGGAGCAAGTCACCAATTCGAGGTCGAACGTGGTGCCGGGGTCCTGGGATGGAGCCCATGCCACGTCGCTCGCCCACAGCACACCTGCCAGGCGGTCGCTCAGGCGTCTCGGAAACGTAGATTAAGGTCCATACATGCCGCTTGATACAGATGCATCAATCGACGACAGGCAAGGCGGCGCGGATGACTGCGTCTAGCGGTTGCGGTCGAGATACCATCAGACTCCGGGGCAGACGGCCGAGCTCCATATAGTATGCAAGTTAACCTCAACTTTTAGGCGCTAAGGTAGGCATGGATCTGGCATGGGGTGCACGCAGGCGCGAAGCTAAAAGCAGCTTGGATCCTGGGGTGCGGGAGAGGGTCGGCCGAGGTTAGCTCTGTCGTTTTTCGCCTAGCTAAGATCGAATTCAGGAATGCTCATGGGGCAAGTCAGCGGTTTTACGAGCGGCCAACGAGTAGCTGAGGGCCACATACATGCATACATAGGAGCATGCGACACGTGAAAAGTTCCAATATGTTTTCCCCTTATTTCGATACCGAGTACGAAATCGCTCTCCGCATCACTGGTGGTGCCTTGGTTTGCGGCCCAATCTGCCGGTGTTGGTGGCGGGGCTTGGTCGACATCAAAGTCTGCTGTCGAGGGTGAGTCCCCCCCCCCGGCGGCTACGCCAACGATGAGCAGCGAGCATGCAATAGGAACCCGGAGAGCTGGGGCGGGTTTCAAAAGGACCTCTATTTTGGGAAGATCGGGGGTGAAGACGCCAGCCTTGGTGAAATTGACATACTCTCCGCCGCAGTCATCTTACTCGTGGATATCTTGCTGTGGATACGTGGACATGTCGCGGCACCTTTGCGTTGAAATCATATTTTTGTTAGGAAGCGAGACGGAGAAAAAAAATCTGCTTGTTGATCCGGACTAACGAATTGAGATTGTGAATTGAGATTGTTCATTCGAAGATGCCAAATATCGTCAATTCTTCTGCTCCATGGACTCTTCGCATGAAGAGAGCGGGGCAGTTTGGAATTTGGCAGGGCATGGCATAGGCGCATTGCCAAGGAAAGTGCAAGCGACTGCCGGTCAGTACGTAAGCACAAGCCATTGAGCTGCTGTACTTCGTACTAGTTTTCATATCCTTGTGATTCTCTCGTGAAAGTCACATGTTAGTTAACCTGCGCAATGAATGTGAACATCGATCTCTGTCCAACTTCAACGAATTCGGCTCTCCTGGCCGGCCATCGTTCGAACCCGGAGAATCATGTCATGCTTCTTCACGACATTATCTGCAGAATTTGAGATTCACCACGGCCACAGAAACTAAGCCCTTTGCTTGAACCAACGAGCCACAGCCAAAGTATCTTATTTGCTCACACCGGCCCGGATCGCCGAGAACGCCTCGAAGCTGCATTTCCGCCCAGATCAGATGGTTGCAAATATGTAGAAGGCATTCCTTCCTGGTAGCAAAATCTGTAGCTGCATCATCTTGGCCGATTAACCGATATAGAATGGCCTCCGGATAGGGAGCAGGTACAGGTACACTAAGAGAGAAGACAATTCTACTTGTACGATAAGCTGATGATTTCAGCGAACTTCATTCCACCAACCGTTGTGTTGCGTTCTCTTGCTAGAACTTGGTGGTGACAAGCCCGTGCCGTCCTGTTATTTCGCTCTCGCCAGGCCTATTCTGGTCCTCTAACCTGTTTTGGCCAGGTTTAATGAGAGACGTTGGGAGCTGAAAAGGTGAACTCTTCTCGGGCGGCTTCAGGGCCGTGCACGATGTGTACCCTACTTGCCCCTTCCCTGCTTAGGATTGGCTCCGGCACTTGGACCCAAAAAACAAAAGTCCGCGGGCTCAACCTCCGTTCGTGTGGCTTGGCGGCTAGGCACGTTAGGTATCTTTCCCGTAGTTGTCTGATGCAAACAAGGAGAGATCAATGAGGAAGCTTGCGAGCCCCTTCGTGACGGTCATGGCAATCTCCCAGTAGAATGACTTGTTTCCAAAGGTGTTAAGAGCCTGGTGAAAAGTCGACGTGACGATGAGCTCGAAGAAGGAGACACCGATCCCCTAGTATACATCAATGAAGGGAATTTGAGTCGCGACAAAACCTGCATTGTACCGTACAGTCTTGCTGCCGTTGCTGTGTGTGCCTCTTTTCAGTAAATGCAGGCCTGATGAACCAACGTTGACGCCTGCGGTCATTCCATCGAATTCCTTAGTTCTCGACGATGCGGGATGGTCCTGGGCGGAGAGAGATATTAGGCCGCACCGTTGTCTGTACCAGAATGCATTGAGAGACGCCTCACATAGTGAAATGAAACTTGCTGTGCATTATCACCTACGGCACGGAATCATCTCAGCAGCAGCGAGTGCATACACCCCTTCACCCTCAAACTTGAATCCCCCTACATCGACCCAACAAATCTCTTACTTGCTTTTGGCCCCATTCTAACCAAGTTCATTCAGTTGCGGATCAAGTGCTGCATCGTTGTTTGTAGAATGATGCCGGGTCAGGCACGCAGCCGGTGGTCGACTCCGGGTATTAAATTCACGGTACGGACGCGACGGCGCTTGGGTTTCTTGGAGACAACCAGACATCGGAGTTGACGGCAGTGTCGATAGCCTGATGTGCCTTACCATGAGTGCGTTTGGACCTGACGAGGGCCAACATCTATCGCCTCAGGTGTTATGGCAAACCAAACACTCCTATCTCCAGTGACACCTCACGCTTGACTGGCTTTGACGAGTAATTGCCCCATACTGATTTGTCTTGGTCACCGGCACACCGTTATCCCTCTTGCATATAACGGCCAGGCTTCTTGTGTTCTGCGGCTCGGCAGTACCGTTCACTGCATAGAGGAAGGCAAACAGTTCAAGGACGGGTATCTTGTTGCTTTGTCTCGCTCAGGAAGATAAGTAATTAGGCCTCTGCGCGTTCCAAGTTCCTGATAACTTGGAGGTCTCGGAGACGATTGAAACGAAATTGGGCGACCAGTCAGCCATCGCGAGATTCTGGTGGTTCGGAAAGTGCGTAATCTAGTCTGAATATCCAGGGGAAAAGGCATATAACAAGAGAAAGGAGAAGGAAAACGATTCCAGATCGTTTTGATTGTTACGGGACAAACCAAACCCATTCCGCAGTGGTCCATCACCTACGCAGACACCCGTAGGAACATTGCCTCCTCAGCAATTTTTTTTCAGGCCCTCGGCGCACCGCTCGCAAATCAGGCAGCGATGCGGGAACCCTTCGTTTGCAAAGTTGCCACCAAAAAATCAATCGCAGCTTCTCTGATTGGGTCTGTTACCACAGTTGATAGCTTGAGGCATCGCACGACGAAATTCAGGTCCAGTCACCTCTCGCGGGCCACCTTTTCAAGGCCATCGTTTCTCGTTCCCATCGGTATTTCTACATCTAGGTTTCCTTCTACTCTTCTTATCAAGTTACGTGTGGTCTGCAGCATCCAGTCATTGTGCGAACCAGCCAAACCCCTTGCAAACATCATTCTCCCCAAGAAATTCTGTTCTTCCGTATTTGGATCACCATGGAGATGAAATGCGTTGACGTCCCCGACGACGTCGTCGATGAGCTGCGAAAGATGCACGACTCTGGCAAAACCTTTTTCCCCGAGGAGGATATCCGCTCTATCGAGGAACAGCTAACCGCCGGGAAGCTGGGTATCATCGTGAAAGACATCCGGGGCATTCCTTCGAGAGTTGTCATCAAGCCTGATCAGTAAGTCGCAATGAAACCTTGACCAGATCGAGCACCAAAGACTGATGCTAGGCAGGAATACCCTCCAATTCTCATCTATCGTCGAGATCTGCGCCCCTCACCGACACCTGCCAGTTGGCTTTGGGCCCTACCATACCATGTTCATCGGCGAGCCCATCGTTTGTCCCGGTTGCGTGAATCCCAACCAGTTTGCCACCACCAAGGAGTGCAAGAAAATCCTTCACAACGCCAAAAAGGAGTGGAAGCGCAGCAATGCATCCCGACATCTGCGGCGGTCCCTGGCGGCGGCAAACTTGCCTCGAAACATCACCAAGATTGTTGGCTTCGGGCTTGGCACCCTGGAGCGGAGTGGCGAGCTGAGAAATGCAGGACAGCATATCTTGTTGCTGTCAATCAAAGATTTCCTGGATACTAACCGGCCGGATTCCGCCCCGGTGAAGTGCTATGCCCAAGATCCAGCATACACAAACGGGGACACAGGCGCCTTGCTGAACCGAGAGGTAGAGGTGGTACCGAGAAACGGAGGACTCTTTCAAGTCGATAAGAACACTGTTGTGGTGTCCGGATCTCCGCAAGCCTATCCAATCGAGGATTTGGTTGCCGACCGGTGCCGCCCGGCGGTCTTTATCACTTGCCCCCCGGACTCGGACATGTAATGTTTACCCTATTTCCCTTTCGAGTGTGTTTTATCGTCGTTTTCTAACAGTTTCATGACAGGCCGAGCGAGTTCCAATGGGGACCACGAGCCCAGGAGATGCTTGACTCTTACGATTCGTTCCTCGTCGACGGCGACCGAGAGTGGTTCAGCGGCGTCTGCATCATGTACGTTCGAAAGAACTCCGACGACGGCGGCACAACCAGTCAATTCGATGCCAGCGATGGAAAACACAGCACGATAAAAACCAATTTAGCAGTTTGAGAAACTGAGAGCGAGCATCTCAATGGTTCCCAGGACGAGAGCGTGGCAGAAAGTGGGATGGCCTATCCTCGTGCATTCTCCACACCGTCACTGACTTTTCCTTCACACACTAGGATATAAGGCCCGAGCTGTCTTGCCTACGACTGGAAGCTTATTTGTAAACACTGGCGGGCTAGTTGTACTACACGAGTGTCTTGCGAGGAGTACGCGAACACACGCATCCGGCATTGGAGGAGCTACGGCTGATGATGGAGTCTATGAGAAGCGGAGAGCGAGGATAATTATTTTTGACGGCAATAAAAGTTTAGATTGGGGTTTCCTACTGTATCTGGCAAAAGGGTTTATGAAAACGGCGAATTTTCTCACTGTGTTAGGAAGGGAAGAAACACGGAAAGCATCATGTCATATTGCGAAGGAATATAATTAATTGTTGCTTCATTACTTTGAGTGCCTGAATAAGTAATGCAGATCTATTGATGAGCGGACCGTGCCATTCCAAGGCTCCTTTCTTCTTCTCAGCTAAGTGTACAAACGCAAGGGAATAATAATCCGCGGTAGACTGGACTCGCCATGTGGATAACTACTCAACGGACCCATTCGTAATCTGGGAGCTTATCCTCGTCATTCTTGTCAAAAGCGCCACCGAAGAACCTCTGAGCGAAATTCAAGACGCCAGACCACGTTATAAAAGCAAAGATGTTGTTTCGCAGCCATATTCCCCACGCTGTCTGGGGCGCCATCACCGTGGGGACGAGGGGCGGAATCTTCTGCAGCTCCTTGACGATGGGTCGCATCCGGTCCTCGTAGCCACGGAGTCCTGCCGCCAAGTCTCCCTTGTGTTTGACGACCTCGCCGGCCAGCAGATAAGCCCCCGCCATGGCCAGAGTAGTGCCCCCTCCAGTCGGGCCGGGAGCGTACCCCGCGTCGCCCACCAGCACGAAGCGTCCCTTGTGCAGCGTCGGGGGCATGACCTGGAAGATCTCGGTGCTGTAGAAATCCGCGGACCCCATCATGCCCTTCAACACCTCGTCCGTCTTCCAGCCGGCTCCTTGAAAGTGCTTGGCCACGAACTGCTTGAGGGCCTCGTCGCTCTGCGCCGCCGCCTCGCGGAAGGGTAGTGTCGCGTCGTGCGCTGTCCGTGGGTGGAGACCCATCAGCACGACCCGGCTTGTGTCCGGCAGAGGATCAGGCCCGAGGGCCATGAAGCGGCCCCCGGGAGCACTGAATGCTTGCCCGATTTTGCTCCCGCCGGTGATGTCTGGCTGCATGGAGAAGTAGGCCGCCCAGGAGTTGATGGGGATCATGTGGTCGCGCAAGCCGCAGCCGAGCCCGATCGAGCGGGTTCTCGAAGTCGCACCATCGCAAGCGACGACAAGGTCGTACTTGGAAGTCGGAGTTCCGTTCAGAAACTCGACCGTGACGGGCCCGTCGTCCGCTTCGCTCTGGTGTATGGCGGCGACTTGCTCGCCGAACACGTATTCGATGTCTTCGTCGTCCTTGGTCATGTCGAAGAGGATCTGCGCGAGATCGCCGCGGAGAATTTCGTACTCGGAGACCAAGGACTGCTGGTCGGGGTTCCCAGTCGCCCGGAGAACGCCATACGAGTAGCCGTCCCGGCGGACGAAGCTGATACCGTCGAGCTCCATCTTCTTGGCTAGCACGGCGGCCTCCATGCCCTGCATCTTCCGCATCACGCTGACGCCAATGGTGCGGATGTCTATGTTCTGCCCGCCCATGCGGAGTTTTGGGAATCGCTCTATGACGGTGACCTTTGCGCCGGCTCGGGCGAGCCAATATGCCGTTGTTGGGCCTGCGACGGATGCCCCCACGACGAGAACATTTAGCTTTGACATGGTTTTGGGTAATTCTCACACTGGCTCTGGTAGTAAAACAATCTGATAGGTCCGTCTGAATGTGCTACGTAGATAAGGTAGTTGAGTATAGGTCTGGTGGTATACGCGTATATGGGCGGTAAGTGCCTTTGCCAAAAAAAGCGATGAAGTTATTGACCAAGCCGTTGATATGAGGTCTGGACGCAGGATATTATGCTGAGATATCCATCGGCGGTCGCAGTAGTTATAGCTTTCTCATAACTGGAACCCATCATCGCAGGTCGGCCGGAGCTCACGTTGAAGCTCGGTCATTCAAGACCCGAGATTTGAACCAATCACGCGCCTCGTAGCAGCCTAAGCTACAGGGTAAACTTCATGAGGCGCGGTCCCAAGTCCACGTACCGCTTAACGTCACCAAACCAAGGTAGACTCGTACAGGGCTCGTACGAGTATCGGTTAAGGAGCAAGAATTAATCACGGGCACTACGATACTCTGTCCGACGAGATTTTGGTCGAACTGGCCTGAATCTTGCGGTTTCCGTGAGTACTTCCACCGACACTTGGTGCGTGTAAGCCATATTGGTACTAGCTCACGCTCAGCGCTAACGTCCGGCTTCCGTGTACAGGGGTAGGTGCCTCGCTATGAGAGTCGGAGGATCGGCTACTGATCGGACCGGGCTTGAGATATAATCCGTGCCAGTCCGATAAATTGACTACCGCGAACGGCCAGCATCGTCGGAAGGTCGGCCGGCAACCGAGCCGGGACGACTTCCGTAATTTAAATACGACCGTCTGGATGCTCTCAGAAGCGATTCGGTCACGATCACGGTCATAAAAATAAAATAATAATAAAAACAACCTCGAAGCTCCGGGCAGAAAGTAGAAAGTGGATTTATCAGATTGCACAAGCAACGGATGTGGGTCACACAACCGGCCAACATCAAAAGGTTGGAACCCAGAGCCGCAGGAAGTTTATGAGTAGACCAAAATTTGCAATCAGCTGCGATCAGCCTGATTGTTCGCCTGGTAATCTCTGTATCAACCAAGTGATTACAGTAGCCGTGATTGCTGTCGTCTTCTGCGTACCAACCCGCATCCCTCCTCACCCATAGCACAAAAACCCGGAGTATATGGCGTCGACTGAGCTCGATGGGCTACATACAAACTTGAGAAAACCTAAAAAGAAAAAATGGATATCTTCGCTTAAGATACTGATAATTTACAGCATTGATCCACAGCTACCATGACGAAGCAATATTGGATTCAGATATATTGTACGATACCGACCATAAATTGGCGGCAACTAAGGCGACAACTTTCTCTATTACGGATTATCTTGAGCCCGATAGCCAGGAACTAGTTCATCCCAGAGTATCCAGTCATTTGGGTCAATCATGAAGTCTTCGTTACCAGTATCCATACCAGCTCCATCGCCGGAGACCGTATCAAATATGGTGTTCGCACCGCCCGATAACGATGACGAGACTGTAGACTCGGTTTCTCCTACTGCACGAGGGCCAAGCAGCTGGTCGGCTCGTTTCTCAGCCTTCCCCACGTCATGCTCTTTCTGAAGGAATCGCAAGCTTTCAATGAATGCTGGTTCCGGCACAGCATTACTCGGGGGATTCGTATTCCAGGCCTTCAGCGTGAGACGCCCAAGCGCTGTTTGCAACGCTCGCTTCGACTCAAGAAACTCCCTATGATTCTGGAAGATCTGCTCTACCTTGCCCCAAGCAGTATTAACCTCCATGGGCGAGAGGAGGCTCGATAGCTTCCAGAGGGTGGTCAGGACGAAAATGAACGAATCCCAGCTGCCAAACAGGAAAAACGGCCGCATGAACCACTCATGCACTTTCAAGCTTTGGTTAGCGTACGCTGCGGTGTCCATCTCGAGGATTTTCAGCGAGAGTTCAAACATTTCTCTCCTCTCTTCATCCGTTGCGGTTTGATTCCGAAATTTGGCGAGCCGCACACGGAGACGCATGGCCACAATGCCTGATCGGGCCAGCCCGATGGTCAGGAAGTGTAGCGGGTTGATGATATCACAGTACCGTATGTATTTCTCTTCCACCTCGCTCTCAGCTTCGTTTATCGCGCGGTCGGCTTCAGCAAAGCCTTTGAATTGCCGCGGGCCGGGGGTGCGCATCAACTGCCCAGTGCTCACAAAGTTCCTGCCGAGACAGGAGCGGGCTAAGCAAAAGATCATCTCCGTTGCGCCCTTCTGCTCTACAGGCATCTCTGTCATCCCCGGCCAGATCTGATTATCGTTCACGTTCATGGGCTGTTGTGTATCCCAGGAGTCTGGAATGGCAGGCAGGCCGGTGCCGGACAGTTGGCTCGCAACGCCGTCAAGGGATAGAAGCTGGTAAAACAATCTTCGTCTCATATGCACGTCGAAAGGCGCCAACCCCAGCTTCTCTCCGTCTCGGTGGAGCCCCATCCGCTGCGCAATTCGGATTGCAACCCCGGTCAAGATCCAGTACGTGTGCGGATCATAGGTGTATCGGCAAGGGATGAGAAAGAGGATGAAAGCTTGCAGGACAGACATCTCTGTGGTCTTGAGAAAAGAAGCATTGACAAGCGCTTGGCGGGTAGCCGCGTGATATCTCTGCATCAAAGCAGCTCGAGACTCTCGAAACTTCGCAATGCAATCCTGTTCTGTCATTGAAAAGATCGCAAAGTGGTATATGGCGAACAGCAAGCACTCGTCAGCTTTCGATGCGGCTTCAGGCTGGGCCGAAGCGAGATTGACCATTTGCGAAGTGGATGGAACATGCAATATCTTGCAAATAGGCTCGACATTCTCGACGTGCGTCTCCCAAAGCAAGACCGCCTCGGCAGGGGACGGATGATACGGGAGACAGCTCAATGGGCCACCCATGAACATAAACGCCGCCGTCAGTGGATCTGGCGCGAAGCTCTGGGTCGCGTCTCCAATCACGTAGCCGTCTTCATCATCATCCGACATTCCTTGCATTTCGTCATCCTCCAAGTTGTGCCAGGGATTGCTGGTGATGTATCTCGATTTCCCCTCTCCACTTAGAAGCTTGCCCACCCGTGATGTCTCAGGCTCGCTCCAACCGATGGAGAGTGGCTCTGGCGAATCGTCTTCCACGGGAGTGGATATATCTTCAGCGTGTGGGAGCAAGCCATGCTGGTGCAGAATGTGCTCGTATTGAGCAAGCTTTTGGTAAATACTGTGACTGAGCTTTCTTTTCTTTCCTCGCGGTGGCGGGGCTTGATAAAAGCACTCTAGCTTGCTCTTACGGCAGCTTGAGCAACTTGGCGTGATTTTGTCACATTTGACCTTTCGTCTCGAGCACTACAATGATTGTACACTTGAGCGCACGAAGAGGAAAATACAGAGTAGGGCTGCGAAAATGCACGAGGCATTTTAAGGGCTCTGTCTAAACTTACTGCCTGACACGAGTAAGCCATCAGAGGCTGGGCTCGGCTCTGTTCGGCCTCATCTGAGGTTGACGAAGTCCCAGCGGGCGCCGGAGCAATCGGTATTAGCTTGCCATCTGCTTCGCCATTTGAGGCAGACATAGCGCTCTTTCGCCAGTTCGTAATCTGAGATTTACCGCAATCGCCGTATGCCCAAGGCGGTCATGCAAGTTAAACATTTAAGACCTGAGACGAGGTTGCGATACAGTTCCGAAAAGGAATGTTAGGCTACGCAGCTGTCAAAATGGGGCTAGTTGCTGCGGATCCCTATATACTAAATATGTGGTATCTGCCTAGATTTATCATCACGTGCACCTTATCAACTTCCTTATAAGCCTGCAATAAGGGCGTATAAGAGATATCCAAAATTAGTCGCAACTAAACATTCAGTAAATAAAAAAGCTCAGGGGGCATTGGGGGATACATCTCTCTCCTAAGCTGAGACGTTCGTCAAGATCCAAGTTGCTACATAGTGAAAAATGACGGGAAGGAGTAGCCCGCCATATCAATTTTCAGCGTTGAGTAACGATGACTGCTTCGCTATCCAGTTCTTTTTCTTTCCTATCTTAGGTTCGACACCGCCAGTTAGTACTTCTTGCGCTGATGTGGGTGACTTTGGGTGCCCAGGTTCTGTTGGACGGTACGTCGACCCAATGTGTGCTCTGGTCTATCCAATACTCCGAAGGGCGCGATCGGTCCTCCGGCCGGACCTTGGCGATTGGGATATTATTCTTGTCCACTGTTGTGTAGATGTGCCCATGCAGCTGACAGTTTTGAAAGCTCGAACCTAGGAAGACAGTCATATGCGGATCATGTGGAACCTGTAGCTTTAGCATCCTACCGCGGGTCTGAAGCGTGACTGTTCGATTGGTGTGAGGGTCACGATAGTTCCGGGTGGAGTGAACTTCTTTCCTGTGGGACATGTCAGTCCGACTTCCATGTAAATTAGGGGTACCCTTCTTTCGTAAACATACCTGATGACTATACACTTGAAGCCCTTTTCAATAGCTTCCTGTCTGGCCACCTTTTCGCAGGCGGCCCGCATAGCTTCGGCATCTCGCTCTCGCTTCGTTACTATGTCGCATATCCATATAATCTGCAAAGGTGTATTAGTTTAAGATACCATCGTGTTTAGATTAAGGAGTAAATATTACCTGGGGATCGCTCAGAGTACCAGCTCCAGTTGACTTGAGAATTGGGCGGTTTGGTTGAAAGCCGCTCCCTGGAACGATAAGAGTTTTGTTTTCGTCGTAAACTGGAATCATTCTGAGTCTCTGTCGCACTTTAACCTGACATATATCTCGATCAATATTATTCTGAGAGGAAGAAACTTCTTCTCATGCTAGGCTTGTACATCCTTTATATTTGCCGTAGAGAAACATGCTCTGCAGAATCGCCCGGTAATCTCGCCCCGATATATTAATCAGTAAAATCTATATTAGTCTACACTCTTTGTGAAGTAAAATAAAATAATCTCATTGTTTCCGGATTGGCGCATGAACCAAAGAGAGGAGGGTTCTAAAGCTGTCGACGGTTCACCGCCCGGATTGCTATTAACTGCTGGCTTGAATAATCTCAACGGGGTACCTAGGATCTGGATATGCGGCTTTCATTTAACTTCGTGGACCTATGACAAGGAAACTGCGCGTTCTTTCTGTTCGGAGACCATTGGTCGTTGCTTGATGAATGAAATCGGACGCGCGTTAGCAAGGGTTTTTTGTGTCTCTCTTGGACCATGTAACTTCTTTGTGTCGCAGTTTCTATCTTAGATTCAAAGAAAGAGATGGAATAGCGACTGGGCATAGAAAGACACTGTCTTTCTCTAAGTAAATTCTTCCCTTGCATGTTAGATGTGACGAAAGACAATTTCACACACGCAAGTCAATTCTTTATTTCGTTTGCCTAACCTATGAACAAATCTTGCCTTCTCATATTTTTCAAATACTGGCCTGCCCCCGAAAGAGAGCGGAGAGTGCTGCAACCCTTACAGAAATACACCCCGAAAGTTGAGCAGCCTGTTTTCGAGAACCATCCTAGTACAGGCATACATTATTGAACACGTCGCAGCACATGGATTTCGAGTCAGAAGATGAATACAGGCCAGGTGGTTTCCACCCGGTCAACCTGGGAGATTTTATTGATGAACAATTTCGATTCAAAGTTGTGCACAAGCTTGGTTGGGGCTCTTTCTCTACTGTCTGGCTATGCCGAGATACCCTCGAGAAGAAGTGGAGGGCCGTCAAGGTTATCTCCGCTATCCACTCAGACGATAAATGCCCGGATTTGGTAGCCATCAGCTTGTTCGCAGGCTCGACATCTAGAGAGTTGGAGGCAAATCATATTGCTCTTCCCCTCACCAGCTTTCGCATCGATGGTCCAAACGGCAGCCACCTCTGCATTGTTCTCCCGCTCTTCGGTCCCTCAACCTCGATCTGCGGCGACGTCTACGGCTGCAACCCCTCCCTAGCGAAGCATGTGGGATTTCAGATGACAGAGGCAATGGCCTATATGCACAGCAAAGGAATATGCCACGGTGACTTCCGCTGCGAGAACATTCTGTTTAAACTGACCGGCATCGATAATCTCTCCGAAGAGGAGATGCTTGAGATTCTTGGACAGCCCCAACTCATGGAACTACCCCAGACAGATGATAGTCCATCCACGGACTCTTCTCTGCCGAAACATCTGGTCCTGCCCGCAGCGTTCAGTCACGATTCGGGTTACGTGTCCAGGGACATCGCTGTTATTGACTTCGGCATCTGCTACAAAGCCGGCGATTTTCACGGGTTTGGCGCGATCCCCTATGAGGGCGCAGCTCCGGAGCTTCTACTGGACGAATGCGGTGTAGATCTCGGGTTTGGTACTGATGTCTGGGCCCTCGGATGCGCCATATATCGACTCCGCGCTCGGTCTGCCCCCTTTCCCTTCTGCGATGACACATCGATAATCGAGAACATTGAAGAGGCAATAGGCCCAATGCCCGATCCGTTTCGATCGGCGTATATCGCCCAAGGATTCGGCGTATACAACGACCAGCTTGGCGAAGGAGAGCCACTCACGGTCTCAATTTCGACTGAAGATTACCAGGAAAACAGGGAGTTTCGTTTAAAGATTTGCGGATCACCAGAATTCCTCCGGTATAAGCTCAGTCGTGCCAGCTGTTGGTTCCCCGACTCTCCCGAGGCGTGCCAAGACAAAAAGACCGGCGATCCCAAGCTTCTACCTCCTGGCCCCCCTTGGAAACCCGATGAACAGAAGCTGTGGGAATACCATATTCCCCAAGATGAGAACATCGTCCTATGCGACCTTTTGATGCAGATTTTTAAGTACTACCCTGATAAGCGTGCCAAGCCCCATGCCTTGTTGGACCACAAGTGGTTTGATGAACATGGCAGATCCTCTCTCCGACAGCCATGTAAAAAGCCTGTTAGCCTCTTCTCACAATGTTGGGAAACAGCTGCTTGGATTTACTCGCAGTTTCCATCCTGCATGGCGACCATGATCAGTCTTGTGAAGGTGTTTGGACAGTTGGCATATGGAAGGGCAACATAGGGCACGGCGCTGTGCGTTCAACGCTAACAACTTCACCTAGTGGAACAGGGACACTGTTATCCGGGGATATGTATCGGAAGGAGCTAGATAAATCCAAAGAATAATCAACGACCCTTTTTTATTGCTACAATCTCATCTTGACCTTGCGGCCCACTTCTCCAGCATCTCCCTCTCCCGTCTTTCGTACTCGTCCCAATGCTCTAGCCTGATAGCCTCGGACATGGCAGCGTACGAGGCATGTTGCTCGGGCGTAAGCTGAGAGAATTGGAGTTATCATTTCTAAACCGCATTCTCCTGCAAGACTCTCTCGATTATCGGCTTCCAGGAAGGTAGCTGCGGAACCTCCAAGTCCACGATTTTTGCCGCGTCATCCCATTTCCTCAACCGGCACATATCCTCGCACCACGGCGACGATTCGAAGGCCTCCTTCTCTGCCCCCTGCATGGGGCCGCCCTGATAGACGAGGCTCTTCTTGCTGGCATCGCTCAGCGTCGCATGGTAGCCGGGATCAACGGCGCAGAGGTATCGCTTAGCCGCGACGTGCGACTCGACCAGGCGCGCAACCTTTTCGGGGAATCCCAAGGCCAGGAGAAAGCGCGCTCCAATCACCTCGTGTCCGTGGCGGCCCACGCTCTCCGAGGCGGAAGAGCCCATGTTTTGCACGCCCGTGAAGCCAGCTCGGGAAGCCTCTCGTAGGTCGGCTACGGGGGTAAACTGACCGATGTCGTGGAGCAGCGCCGCGACCTGAGTCTGCTCGTCGACGGGCGGCGACGAGGAGGTTGCGAGAAAGCCACACTGGAGCGAGTGCTCCGTCTGGGACATGGGCTCGCCGATATATGGCGTGTCGGCGGCGGCCTCGATGATAGAGAGGACATAGGCAGCAACAGCTGCTGGGGACCGGGGGTTTGGAACGCCCATGACGACGGATGGTAATTAGAACGCGATTGGCACGCAAAGTTGGATGTTTCTGGGTAGTGCAGCCGACGCCGCTATGCTGACCTGTTATAGTCTACCGTTTTCCAGGACCATGCAACGATCCAACGTGCAGCTGATCCCTGTGCCGCTAAAGATTTTGGCGGCTTTCGCTCAAAACTGCCAGTGGGGAATTGACCAAGTACTGTGCATACCTTTCCTCAGTAGGGAGTGAGTTTCATGACTGGACTATCCCACCTATAACGGTAGTGGCGTTGCGGATCGCCCTAGTGGTCTATCCGCATGGGGATCTTAAACTCTCCAATATTGAAGGGAAGTGCTAGCACGTGGGGGCGAGTTCGGATGTCCTGCCCACAATAGTGGCCGGAAATCTGACAAGACCACTTATAGACGAAAAAGAAGACATAGGGGTTATACGTATTGAGGTACGTTCACTCTCACAGACAGGCTTTAGCCTAGGAGCTAACTCGGGAATGCGGGAATAGCGGGAAATGAACGAGATCGATCGTCTGTGTCCCTTATACGATCACATTTTCAACGGGTAGGCCCTAGTTACATAGCCAAGATAGCTTCCATAGAGCTAGTATCTCCACTTGGTAGATGCGATTCTCTACTGAATAACAAGGATTCTAAAAGGCAAGCTGCCGACCAGCATCCACGCTCAACATCGGCGATCCATATCCGTACCGAAGGGCACCGTCTGCGTAGGCCTCACCCTGCTTGCGCATGTGCGTGGCGGGCCAGTTTTTCTTCCGGTCTTGGTAATACGACTGATGCAGGTCCCCTTCCGAAGCGCGGTTGTATGTCGCGTAGAGATTCTTCCTGCCCCCTTTGCTAGTGTTGGGTCCACTTCGGTGAGCCAGGTACGAGCCAAAGACCAAGAGTTGTCCTAGATCGGAGTGAGTGAGCTTTTCCACTTTCTTTCTTTTGTTCCACGCCAAATGTCCGAAGAAATTCGGCTATTGGTAATAGGTAAAGTGCATAAGGAGAATGCAGAGACGTACCGGCAGCAAGTTCAACCGGGACCCATTTCTGTTCCTTGGCCCATGTATGGTCGATGCAGAGGTCCTCGCCAATCGGGATTTTCATTTTGTGGCTCTTCTCGACGACCTCAAGACCGCCGTTGTTCATATTGGACTCGTCCACCGCAAGGAGAATCGTCAGGTGCCTGACATCCTTGATGTGAGTGTAAGCCGGAGCGTCAATGTGTGCCGCAAAACCGCCTTTGGCAGAAACGTGAAGGGTTAGCAAACAGAAGTGCATCGAACAGACGAGTTCTGAGCATGCCGCTACGTACCGCTTCCGGCAAGCTTGTAGTTTATCTTCTCCTTGAAGAGGAGATAAGGCTCTCCTGAGAGCTGCTCCAATAGGCCGAGCAGCCTCTTGCCGCGGAGGAGATCTCCAAAGCCCTTGTGGCTGTCGGCGTAGTTTTCTGTCCGGCACAGGACATGCTCACCACGAGAGTTGACCTCCTGAAAATACCCAAAGAAAGAAAATTGAGTCAGCGGATCAACCCTGGCAAAATAGGGGTCTGTTTGGAAGAGCGTCCTCGGACGGCGAGACCAACCTCGTAGGGCATAAAATCAGACTCAGGCGTGGCGGGCCAGTCATGAACCTGCTGGGCCCAATCCTGCAAATCCTTGACTTCGGTCTCGGAGAGGAAATCACGAACGATCAGATAACCGTTCTCCTCGAAGAACTCAAGCTGCTCCTTGGTTACCATTTTGACAATCGACTTGCTGTAGTGCCTTAGCTTAGCGAGGATGGTCCAATGCGTGAGTTGATTGGAAGTCTTGGGACAGAACAAGGTTGGCTGGTCGATAGCCTCGTGATTAGTTGCTGTCTATTTCAATTCCTTGACAGTTTATAGGAAAGCGATCGAGACAGTTCCACTGACACGATGCAATTTTTTTTACTTCTCCGGTCACAAGCTCAGGCACCTTGATAAGTTCCGTATCACGCCCTCCTTGTCGGGTTTTGGCCTTAGATATTCCCAATTTAGATAAACATCGCCGATCGTCGGCTACGTGACA
>FTLB01002600.1_pt2 | contig 18756 bp, 8 predicted proteins | sample 1658291 | NCBI WGS metagenome assembly FTLB01 (sample SAMEA3914812, study PRJEB12502) | metagenome | biome: forest; material: soil | place: Canada | collected 2011-07-07 | depth 0.1 m
GGGGGGGCAAGCACGCACACGCGCGCGCAGACAACACAACCACATTTACGCACAGAGATGCATATAGGTAGGCACAGTACGGTACAGTACTCATCCATTCGCAAAACAGGAGAGTTTGCCTGATGCGAGTGAGGGCGGATGGATGGCATGGATGGATACCCCAACCCTATAAAATTAGGTACGCCAAGGGGCAGGGAAATCAAGTCGCGAGTGGGAAGGGAAAAATAGTGGTGCAAACGAACAGGGTCCCCCATTGAATCTGTTTCTTTCTACTTCTCTCGTTCTCCCTCTCCCTCCCCCTCTCTCGCTTGTTTCTGCTCTTCTCTCTCTGACTCTGTCTGACTTTTTGGCTCTCTGGCTCTCTGGTTCTCCGACACTCTTGACTCTCCGACTGTCCGACTCTTCCGACATTCCCTCCATCGAACCCGCCGGCCGTACTCCAAGGTCGTGGTATTATCCTAACAACCCGTCGGGAATATGAGGTGGGTTTAGGTACCTACTCAAAGTACCTGTACCTTACCTAACCTTGCGTAGCGTGTAAGTAGTCTCGATTCATTCGAGGTCCGAAGTAGAGAGCCAAGAGAGCGCAGAGGGGCAGCCGCCAACCGCCCAAATTGTCGGAGGGGCTAAGGAATCGTCAGGGGGGTGGGTACGTTTGCTCCACGGGCAGGAAAGGTGGGGCACCCGACTACAGTATCTCACCTTTGGGTGAAAATGGCGGTGGGACGTGAAGGGAAACCAGGCTGCGATGATGTCGAGAAATTACATATTGCTATTACGCCTGAGCTCAAACTCTGTATGGGATGGCCTGGTCAGGCTCTGGCCGTGGATAATTGGGCTTATGTCCATTGTTGGGCATGGGAAGAGGAGGGAGGGAGGAAAGGATACAGGTTTGTTTATTTTGAAGAAAAAAATAATAACCCCCTACAAAAATCATGACCTTATTCTGGTCTTGCCTTTTCTATGTCTCTTTCTCTCTCTATCTCATCTATACAACGTTACACAGCGGGAGGCTTGGAGGCTACAGACGGAGAGAAGTCGAGAGAGGGAGAGAGAAAGACAGACGGACGACATTGTGGCCCATGTGCTGGTCCTGTATCTGAGCATGGCATCTGCTACAAACACAAACCGACACACATTCGTACGCACGCACTCACACTCTCACACTCTCATACCCCGTACACATCACTACGCGAAGAAGGTTGCACTTTTGTCATCAAACTCCTCCCGGTGGGGAGACCAAGGAAAAAGAGGGGGTGGACTCGAACGAGATACGATTGGCAAGGAAAGGAGGGACACCAGAGAGAAAAGCCACTCAATAGTCTGCTCGATGGACAGCTCATCTCTCTGCTCACGGACAGGAACAGCAAGCACGCACAGAGAGAGCAAAAAAACGAGCAAGGCGGCTGACTTGGGAGTCTCGTACATGATTCTCTTCCTTGCAATGCATCGTGTGTCACACTGCCAGACGGCAACACCCAAACCAACCTATCGTGGCGTATCATGTCCCTCGACGTGCGACTTAGACGCAATTAGTGTTAATGAGGCGACGGAGAAATAAATCCCTCCAATCAGCGTCGCGCCAAAAACCTATAAGCCCCGTGCTCTGGTAGCAGGAGGGAACACGTAAAATAACCCGCACACCCCTTTCGATAGCCGATCCGATGGTGGGGCCCGAGGGGTTAGATTCAGAGGTCAAAAGCCGCTCCGAAGGGTCGGGAACTCGGAGGAGGGGGCGTGAGATTGGGTGCTAGCTGAGGGCTCCTCGTTTCGCTTTCCCGCCAATTGGTAAATTCTGATGCCCTTTAGCCTGTTTGCTCCAGGATGCGATATTCTCAGAGCTGATCCTCCTGTCTTTTGGGCGTGTCGAGTAGTAGTATCCGTTGGCTCCTAGATCACCCCCGAACTGGGAAAAAAAGTTGCATCAACGAGACTCTGGATCGAAAAGCATCGCCCCAGCTGGGAAGAAAAGGGGGAGGGGTGGGAATGGAACCTAACCAGCTAACCAATCGATCAGACGGTTCCCGTACAGAGACGCTAACTATAGTAACTGCGAAGTACGGAGTACGGTACGTATGCAGATGGGAAGCAAGGAAGGACGAGAAGGAGGGTGTGGGAATTCCCAAAACCCACTGGTACTAAACTGCCTTGGGTATTCGCCCTCTGCGGTGGGAAATTTATCCATCCAAGCCATCTTGATCCTCGCCTGAGGCGGACGCACAGAACTTGACACCAGACGCACGCACGCACGCAACCAACTTCGATGCCCCCCTGCTGGACGAGGGGTCTCGTTAGTGCGGGGCAGCATCAACTACCTGGTACGTGGGGGCGGGTCGTCCACCAGAAGCTCCCTGTCGACGGGTCCCCTCCTTCTACTTTTTTTCCTGCTCTACTACCTTGGCCGCTGGCGGCACCTCTGTGCGCAAGGTAATCCTCGGAACCCATTTTTTAATAGGATGGGGTGACCTTGCCGGAGGAATAATATCACGACCTGCCTGAGTTTGGCAAGAGACATAGAGGGTAGATGTGGGACGCTGGACGCAGGATGTGTGACGCCGAAATGCGCAAGCCGCGCCTGGTTCGGACGGCTGCCACATATCATATGATCTTCGGGCAGAGCGAACGAATTTTCGAGTTGTCACGTGAGTGTGTATGTCTCGCTCAACCACCGTCGAGCCGAGATACTATAGTCTAGGTGCCCTGCCTGCCGTCCGAGACAGGGAGACTAGGGAAGATGCTGAGGATTCCCCTTGCTGCCAGGAGACATGCGGATGCCCAGTGGGAAGACCCAGGGCTCTGCTTGGCTTGGTTCCGACGCAAGTACCCGAAATCTTGACGTCTCGAGGCCAAGGGACCTCCATTGGATGGGGTTAGAAGACGGAGATGCAATCATGGATTGTGTGTCGTACAGGTACCCCGGTGCCAGAACATCTAGACACGTCCGTGGACCCCCGTCTCCCTTGGCTCACACCTCGCTGGCGCAAGAATTGTTTTCCGTCAAGCAGAATTCGGGGCTAGTAATTCTGCGGAGAGAGAGGGGTGGAAAAGAGGAAATTTGCCCAGCGGGCTGCTGCTTCTCTGACCTCATTCGAGGCCCGCAACTGTACATTTCCAAAAAGACTACTACTACCTTACTACCTTAACTCAATACCCGAGAGTCTTACCTAACAGGGACAAAGACCCCCAGTGGCAATTGCACAACAGCTCGGCCAACCCCTCCTAACAAATAATCCGTCTCCCCTATCTTATAATCCCGATCTCGTAGGCCGATGCTCACGATGATTGATTTCTCTTATCCAATTGCTCCCGTCGTCGCTACTGTCCTGTAATCCGCATTCCCTCTCTCTTCCATTGTGATCTCCCTCACTTAATCTCAAGAGTCCTGTTTGCCATTGTTGCCTTGTGTTGCTTCGAATTCGTAGCTCTCGCGCAAGCACCAAATATTCGAGTCTCAACTGCCCCCTCAAAAAGTCAATAGCCGAAGCAGGCCGCAACCAAAAAAATGGCCCAACCATTGAACGTGTTGATGGTACGTATTGGGCTGAACCACCACAAATCCCAACATAGTGATTCCCAGGCTGACGACGAGATCTTCCAATAGGTCGGTACCGGTGAGTACACTACCGGATTTGTCGGTGGAGGCGCCTCGGGATCCGACAAGAAGGTCGGCGTCGTGGGCCTCTCGCTCTTCGATCTCCGCCGCCGGGGCAAGGTCGGCAGCCTCAGCATGGTCGGCGTGAACGGCACCAAGTTCCCTGCGATCCGTAAGTTTTGCGCCTCTGTCACGTACTCACATGCTCTTTCCTGCTTTGCCGAAGATGGTGCTATGGATACCTGCTTACCTCGCACCGCGCAGGCGAGCACCTGCACAAGAACATCTGTCTCGCCTACAACAACCTCGACACCTCGTTCCAGTCCTTCCCGGCCGACGACGCCAAGGACCCGGACTCGTACAAGACGGCCATCGATGCCCTGCAGCCCGGTGATGCCATCACTATCTTCACGCCGGACACTACTCACTACCCTATCGCGCTGTACGCCATCGAGCGAGGCATCCATGTCATGATCACCAAGCCTGCCGTCAAGCTCCTCGAGCATCACCTCAGTCTACTCGATGCCGCCAAGAAGCACGGTGTCTACGTTTACATCGAGCATCACAAGCGCTACGACCCCGCCTACTCGGACGCGAGGTTCCGCGCCAAGAATCTCGGCGATTTCAACTACTTCTACAGTTACATGAGCCAGCCGAAGTTCCAGCTCGAGACCTTCAAGGCCTGGGCCGGCATCGACTCGGACATCTCGTACTACCTCAACAGCCACCACGTCGATGTGTGCGAGTCCATGGTGTCCCAGCTAGGCTACCACCCTGTCAAGGTGTCTGCATCTGCTTCCAAGGGCGTCGCCGTCGGCCTGGGCTGCAACGAGGCCACCGAAGACACCATCTCCTTGCTCGTGCAGTGGGAGAAGACCGGCGAGCCCGGCAAGCGTGCCACCGGTGTGTACACGGCTTCGTGGACCGCCCCCCAGCGTGCCGGCGTGCACTCCAACCAATATTTCCACTACCTTGCCGCGAACGGCGAGATCCGTGTCGACCAGGCCAAGCGCGGTTACGATGTTGCCGACGATTCTGCTGGCCAGTTGATGTGGTACAACCCCTTCTACATGCGTTATGCCCCTGACGAGGACGGTAATTTCAACGGCCAGACTGGCTATGGCTACGTCTCTATGGAGAAATTTGTCGACGGCTGCCGCGCGGTCAACGCTAAGACCGCCACTCCCGAGGATCTGGACGCCAAGGGCCTTCCTACTCTTAAGAACACAATCATGACCACCGCTATTCTTGAAGCCGGCCGCCGGAGTATCGATGAGCAGCGGGAGATCCGGATCGAGTCCCAGGACGGTATCGTGCGCTTAGTATAGGCACGCTGGAGGGTGCTCCCTTGTCATCCCAGGAATGTCGCCCCGGCACCGGCACTCCCAGGATCTTCATCTAATGTCACGTATATGTATATATCCCTTCCGTATCCGGAAAAAGTTGCATCAGCATAGAATTTGACTTCATTTGGAATATCTATGCTGTTCCCTACGACAGACTGAAACCCCAGAGCTTCCTTGTCAAGCTGTGACACCTTTCCCTTCATTCCCCGCACTTCTTAGGCCATGCGCTTCGTCTCCTCTGCCCTGGAAAGGCTTGGCCTCGGTTCAGAGCCTCTCAGGCACACTGGCATTGCGTGAAATCATTCGAGGCCGCGCTGGGGCAGTCTACCTCAGTGAAGGAGACCACGGGGTTGTCTCCAAAGACCTCACTCTGGGCCATGATGTCGAAGTGGTAAGAGTATCCGTATTGGTTCGTGCCCCTGGTGATTGCGTGTCAGATCGCGCATGGTCATACTCAACCGTATTGGAAGCGAACTCACCCAGCTGCAGGGCACCACACGGGGTTGCTACTGTTGGGGCATAAATTCGTCAACATGACGATAATGGATTGCCCCTGCACCCCGCCGGTCCCACAAGTGCTGCACGGCGCCGATCCCGTCGAGGTCAACTGGTAGCACGTCCCGCACCCGCTACCGCACCACGTCCCCGATCCGAAGAGCGATGAGCTACCCGCTGCCGTGTAGATGCCCGGTCCGATGTTCCGCTGCCACCCGAAAGCCCCGCTATCGTTACCGCATCCGCACGCTCCCTTCTGCCCGTCGTAGTACCGCTAAAAATGACTATTTAGTTTCCTCTACCGAAGAGGGAGAGAAAAAGAAGAGTTATTGGCTCTTACCGTAGTGGTGGCCTGGCCGCTCAGAGCAACCGCAGAACCGACGCCGACGAGGAGGAGGAGGCCGAAGAACTTCATGTTGGATCTAAGCACGGTTTCAAGTTGAGATTCGGGATTTTCAGCTGCCAATGGGTTGTATGGTCGAATGGGTTGTACGATGGTGTGCACTGGCATTATACCCAGGGAAGGGGGCTGTCCTATTTATACCGGAACTCAACATGCTCACGAGGCAGAGCTGACTCTGGAAAACCTGACTCTCGAAAATCTGACTCTGGAAAACTTGAATCTCGAAAACCTGTCTCGGCAGTGAAGCTAGGGAGACGAATGGAGGAGAAATAACTACCAACCACGGAGTTTCTCGCCCGTTGCGACCCTGGAAGCAGTATTTCCATCAAAATCGACCAAGTAAACATGGTAGGAGCCCATCGGCCACTACCCCAGAGCTTAGCTCTTTTCCCCCCCCGATTCTCAAACGCCAATTCCAACCGTCTGCAGGGTGGCCGATCCCTACGCAGCTGCGTGCATGGCCGCGACGATCAATGTCAGGTATGTGGTTACTTTGCGTCATACCCTCTTGCAGATTGGTGGAACCGCGATTAACTGGGCCATCTCCGCTGGGATCTGTCAATATCCGCCGGGTAACCAGTCGACAGATGCCAGTGATGGTTGTGCAGGCTTGTCTGGGCAAGAGAGCAGTCACTCTGGGGGAGGGGGCGCATAACAAATATGAAGGTCCACTTCGGGACTGCATCAGAATTAAAGTCTTGTTTGATTATATACTTTTTACCATAATCTTATATTGAACAAATTTGAGCTTGGCAGAGATGTCTATTAATAAAGGGCCTCCGCTGCAAACGAGAAAATCCTCATACATTCTACTTCTTGCTATCTCATGTTGCTTCCCGCTGTTGTTGACAGATTCATCATGGGCCAATTGAGCAGCCCACCGATTCTTGGCAGACAGATATACTTCACGTGTTGGATTTCGCCCGAAGGCTTTTCTTAATCTACATGCCGAGCTCTTAGTTACAAATAATCACGGCTGTGAAGTCAAGCCGAAAATAATTGATGATCCTTGTCCACCTCACATGGGTACATTGACTGGCTCATTGTGAACAGATTTGCGTTGATTGTCTGCTGATAGTAAGACGGAGCATGTACTCATATATAAGCCGGCCATGCAGTTTCTACTTACTACCACCAAGAATATTTGCTAGGAGCCTTCTCTGTCTTTACCTTAGCCCCATTATCTTTGCTCTATTGTCCAACTGTCTCTGTGGACATATTGTTATACAACAATTTCACTTACAATAAAAATACAATAAAACCGGCCAATGGCAGCCGGTTTAACCGAGACGCCAAGGGCGGTGGTGAACAGATACGGCATGTATTGTTATACTACTAGTATATACATCTTCACAGCAGCTAGATACAAATGTCACAGACCGGCTCTTTCTAAGTTCTGGCAACGATCTTTAAGATCGGCTCTTCTATCCTGGCAGCCTACGAGAGGCGTGGAATTATATAATCTCAAAACAAACTACCAACCACTGTTAATCTTCATAAAACATTAGGAGTCCAACCACATGCTCACATCATCAAGCATCGGAAAAGACTGGAGGGTCGATTTCAAAAGTCCAAACACCATATCCCTGCGCCAGCCAGATACTCCTACCTCTCTCCAGTTCACAAAGATTCAGCCAACGGTAACAAACAAATCGCCACCAGAAAACAATCATCATGCTGCCGCTAAGACAATTCCACTTCGACAATCTGCTTGGATCAGTCAGGCGTAAACACATCACGCAAGCTTTGGCCACCACCGATGACAGCAACATGACAGCAAACGATGTTTTGACCCCTAAAGCGGTGAAGCACGTAGATGTTTTCTTTGGCATAAAAATATATTTGACGCGTCGCCTAGTTCCTGGAAACCACACTCTCGAATTCGCAACTTTCCAAGCACCAGCGAGGAGACCAAGGAACCAGAACTCGAAAACTTCACACCCGCCCACTCTCAGAGATGTTTAATCGTCGACTTGCACTCCTCACAGCCTCCTCGCTATAAACAGCCCAGAAATATCCATCTTTCGCAAGCACAGAGTCTTTTCTCTGGCTATCAGACATGCTGCTAAAGAAAAGATGGGGGGGAAACGCCAAAAAAAAGAAAAAGAAAAGAAAAAAAAGGAGGAGGCTTTCCTTTCCAAGGGTATGGGATCAACTGCCTACTTCAGCCTAAGGATGTACGATAAGACAAACTCAGGTTCTCCGACATCTTTTCTCACAACATAAGGGTTTCTTCAGATGCCGGAAATTCTGAACCAGAGGTACCGGAGCAGGCAGTCTATCGTCAGAGGGAAGAGCCGGGGACGACTGCGAGTGCCGGATCCCACAGAAACCGCCAAATTTAAACAACAACAATAACTTTTTATACTTTGTGGAAAATTCAACAAAAAAAAAGGGGGGGGGGCGATCATCGAACAGAGTTCTGTACCGCAAAGGTGTGGTGGCGGTTGTTTTGGCTTGGCTGTCAAGGTAGCAAACTTGCGGCCAATGGAGCGACGCTTCTTCTTCGTCGACGCTTCTTCTTCGTCGACGCTTCTTCTTCGTCGACGCTTCTTCTTCGTCGACGCTTCTTCTTCGTCAGGCTTTCTTCCTTACCACTTTGTATGGGAATCCGGTTTTCTCCAGTACCATAAAGCGGCAATGCTACCGTCCAGGTCGCTTGAGAGAACACGAATCGCTTCCCAAAAAAGATCACTCACTTGATTATACTCGGCACGATACATGTAGCATATCAGAAGAAGCACACAACAAACGGGACACAGCATACAACCCTAAATAGGCAAGGTACAACTACTTACATATTAAGTCCATCACCTACTTATCTCCAGTCACATTAGTAAAAGCATACATAAGGACGGCCAAATGACCTGGAGCATTATACCTTACTGGCAGAGAAGACAAGATCAAAGGTGCTTGAAACAACTGCTACTGCTCTAAGCTTTGGACATTCATGCGCCGCCAGCTCCAAAACACCATCCGCTACACAACAGGACGTCAGTTGAGTTTGACGTCTTTCCAGCTCTTTGAAGCGCACATCCTCCGTGAGCATAGAGTCTGCCACACTCACAAACGTGTTGGCAGCAGGGAAGCTGAGAGAGCTCGCCACAGATTTTCTTGGATATGAATAAAAATAAAATAAAAGAACACCGATGATTGGCAACGGTGCATAACCTAGTGACCGGCTGCGCTCGCTCGGAGGAGTTCTCACGAAGCACGCAACAACATACAGTAGCGGCAACTCGTTTGTCGCTACTCTCTACGAGAGGCCGCAGCAGCGCAACATTACAAGGGCATTGTTTCTAAGAACAAGTCCAAATATCAGGATCTAATCCTGACCGGCACTCACGATGAATTCACGGCCAAGTAGCAAACCGCCAAGCAATTTCCAGCACTACAGGACACTGCGAGACATACGACAAGTAGGAGCCTACCTCTAGTAAAGCCAATTGACAAGCACCTGTGGTACGATGGATGGAAGAAAAGATGGAAGTCTTGGAGTGACGTAGATGGAATTAGTCCCACCAAACCGAACTCTTTGAACTGAAAATTACGATTAACCGCGCCGACTTGCCCACTAGGGAACTTGCCTGCGCTCCGAATCTGACTTACAGTTTTTTGTCAAATTTCGCAAAAGTCTCACCGTTGAAGGTATTCCTTACGGACAGCAGTGCTATAGCAGTCGTTTAGGGACGACGAAATCTTAAATTTCAGTAGAACACTCGCTACAAGGCTTCCAAGGACTTCCCTCTTCAAGCCAGTAAGGGACCGAATTTTCCTTATTTAGGGATGATTATCCTTGTAAAACAGCTAGGGATATTCTATCTCCCGTATTCTGCAATGCCATCCAAACCATCCAGCGTTCACCGCCTGTTCTCCCAGCGTTCAGCACACACTACAAAACATACCAAATTGGCAGGACGCAAGAACGATCTTTGAAGGCCGATATCAAGGGAAGCGGTGGCAGGCTCAAATACTGGTTTCCGGACGCACTAGACATCTGTCTGCTTAAGAAAGGCAACCCACGGAACACAATAGATTACAAGTTCAATGCCCAATTCACGGATCGAGCATCTTCAAGTCAAAAGGCTACCAAATAATCACTGTCAGACTATCCAAATTATGCAAGTGCAATATCCAGCGCATCAATACCCGAAAGATCATCGATCACCCGACGAAATGAACAAGATACACGCGACGAAGGATGTGATGACCGCACGACTCTCCGGCTGGTTGATGAGCTGTGTTACTTCCGTATTTCCACCATAAAAAATATTGAGCGGAGCCCCCTTGCCAGCGAAGTCAACTCTCGACGAGGGACAGTGCTTCACGTGCCACGAGACGGGCCACATTTCTCGCAACTGCTGCAAGCACACCAAGGCCAATTCGGCGCGAAGACGGGATTCTTTCCATCAGCAGCTAAGCCGACAGGATACCCTTGCAATGCGTAAGCGAGTGATGGAAGGAGAGATCCTGGCTCAGACAACAAACTAGTCACCCTGGTGAAAGTGGACTCCATCCCAGGGGAAGCATAAAAGGGACACGATTTCCTTGACAGGTTCCTCTGAGGGGGGGAGAGGCTTTTACACTCCATGGCCAGATAGTGGATAATGGAATGTAGCTCACGACTGACTATGCCCTGTGTGACACAGGAGCGTACGCGGCCCGGATATCGATCGTGAGGACTCCGAACCCAACGAGATCGACTGGAAGGAAGAGAAGGAAGAGGAGGAAGAGCAGAAGGCCAAGAGCAAAGCCCACCACAAGATGAAGACACACACCCAGTGGTAGAAGCATCGGAGAAGAGTCAGAAGAGAGTAACGAGAAGAGGAACATCGTGTACAAGTAGATACACGACAGCACGGTCAGGACAGAAAAGATTTCATGGGGACATGGAGCCTTCTTCTTTAATACGAGGGTGCAAGGTGTTCATCAGTAAAAGCTTTGCGCGACGTCTCTGGCGACTTCTCCCAACACATTCTGAGAGAAAAATAATGCGATGGATGAAATATGATAACCTCGACTTTGTGCTGTTCATTCGAGGGTCTTTATGACCTGCTGCACCATCGCTCCGCTTCCAAGTGTTCATGCGAGGGCATCTATGTACTCAGGAACTGTTAATTGGCGATGAACATACCCGAGAAAGGTATGGACGATATCGAGATTCATGGTTTAAGGACGGTCACTCAGGACAAGAAGTGTGCACAACCGCATATTACCAGTCAATATCTGGCCACCTAAAGGATTTTAGACTAATCAAATAATTCAACCCATTCGATCACGTACAACTCGGGCTACTGCCAGGAGGATGCCAAGAACCCGATGGGGCTCAAAGGAGAAGAGAGGAAAATTGAGGCCTTAGATCAAAGCCCAACAAGGCATCTCAGTAGACCCAGGGACGAGCTGGGATCCCATCTGGCATAAAATAGAGAAAAGGAAGGAGAAGCGAGTCAGAGATAGCTGGTGATGATTCAAGAACATGAGTCACGCGACACGTCCCGGGCTGTTTTCAACTGCCCTCCGTGTGGGAAATCTGATTAATATCTGAGATCCGAGTAAGCGCGGTTCGATAGAATACATGGCATAGCCTAATGTTTACCATAGTCTATCTCCCTTGCATTTTATGAAGGTTCTTGCTGCTGCACCATATTCATACCTGCCATTTATGGATCGTGGTTCTGTAACACACACGTGACTCTTAAACGAATTAAGAAATGGTCTGTGCTGAATGGCTCATTTTGAAAATTTGCCGTCGTGCACAGACCACCTAGGTTGGGTATATATCCCCAGGTCGCCGCCCGGATTGAAAATCCTCCCTTTTCCCTTTCTCCCCATCCTAGTGCAGGAGCAGCACCTCTTTGCAGTGAAGATTCGTCTGAGCAGAGGTTATTGCTAGTTGAAAACTACTTTATGACCACTTCTGCTGGGCCTAGTGTCTGGCAGGGAATTTTTGGCGATTTTCTCACTACGAGATGGTTCTTTTTTTTTTTTTCATTGTGCGCATGCTTCTCTGAGGCGGCCGCGAAGAAGAAATGGTTGAATATTGAGTAGCAGGTTAAGGAGTGTCTTCGCTTGCATCACACTCTTGGGACAAGTGTTGGGTCTCACTCTGGAATCTATTGTCGAAAAGAAAGTTGTTGCATACTTTGTACCCGTAGATGTTTACTTTTTACGCGTTTGGTAGCTTTGGCTGGTGTTTGAGCACGAGCCTCTTGAAGCCCATCGCACTTGTCACCTCGCTTGACTTCTCAGGCACCTAAGGTACCTACCTCATCCTCCCTCTAGCATGATTAAGGTAACTCTACCTTACATTAAGGTACCTTAAGGGACGACGCTTCAATTATGAACAATATATAAAAACTCCAGGTGCATGCCTCCGTTATTAACAAAATTTGGCCCTACAATGACCGGCTTAGCTCTCCATTTGGTACAAACGCACGCGCGTAGTTGGTGACACAACAATCTGGTGACCATCGCGCTGGTTGATACTGAGCAGGGAGGAATAAGAAATCAGACCCCGCCCGTAAAGTAGTAAACTTTTAGTTGAAGGCCTGGAAAAGACCCAGTCCTTGCATTGATTGCACTTGACAAGTCGCGTATTTGGGGTTTCATTGTTCACTACTCAAGTGCCCTATCTGTGAGAAAATCATGGGGGTATCGCGTTGGCAAGTCGCGACTCTCGTCTATTGGTCACGCTTTCTCGCAATGACCGTGATTGCTTCTCTTTATAAACCAATACATGTATATACCCTGCCCGTTCGTTGCATGGACACCATATATGCAGGACGAATCCCAAGGAGATAGCTAGCAGTGCTGGAGCCCGTTTCCGAAGCCTGAGTTTTATCCTTTAATTATACACAGCAACCGATACACCGTCATGTCTCGGAGACACAGACGCATCTAGTTCTCGTCTCTCGCCAGACTGGAGTGAAGCTTGTGCTGCCTCAAGAGGGAAATGGCCAGCAGCCCGGCGATGCCCATGCCCAGCGCCGTCAGCCAGACGCCGCGGAAGGCTTCCATGAACGACTGGATCACGCCCTCGTACCAGCCATCCGGGAGAGACCTGAGCTCGCTCAGGTCGTCTCGGATCCTGGCGATCTCCTCGGCCGCGCCCGGCAGCCCTCCGAAGCGGTCCCAGAGCTGGGCCTTGAGGATGTTCTGGTAGACGGCCGACGCGATGGTGATGCCCAGCGTGGCGCCGACGGAGCGGAAGGCGTACGTCGCCGAGGTGATGACCGCCTGGTAGGTATGGTCGACGGCGGCGATACACGCGAGCAGGGTGACGGTGAGCATGCCTCCGTAGCCCGCACCGATGCACGCCAGCGCCACGAAGGGAACCCACTCGGGTGAGCTCGCGCCCAAGGTCGCCAAGAGGCCGACTCCGACGACGAAGAGAGACACCAGGGAGATGCCCAGGACGACGTACTTGCCCGTCTTCTTCATGACCAGGCCCGAGCCGACGGACGAGAGGGACACGCCGAACGACGAGGACAGGATCCGCAGGCCGACTTGGGTCGAGGAGTGGCCGAGGACCTGGAGGTACAAGGGGACGTAGAAGAGGATCATCATGGTCGCCATGGTGCACATCAAGTTGGTGATGCAGGCGGTGAAGACGGTGCGCTCGAGAAGGAGCAGGACCGGGATGATGGGCTGCTCGGCTCTGCTCTCCCACCAGACGAAGCCGACGAACAGGGCGATGGAGAGGGGGATGGTCGTGAGGACCAGCGGGTGGGTCCACGGCACCAGGTTGCCGCCGGCGTTGAGCCCGAGGAGCAGGAGCACGAGGAACGAGACGGTCAGGAACGCGCCGGTGAAGTCGATGCGCGAGACCAGCGACTTGTTGGAGATCTTGGGCGGGATGTTCACCAAGATGAAGACGAGAACGGCCGAGACCAGGACGATGGGCACCTGGACGAGGAACGCCAGCCGCCAGCCCCAGCTCGACGTATCGTTCAGCACGCCACCGAACACACCTCCGAGCATGGCACCGGATCTAAAAGTTGGATTAGAGAGCGCATGGGGATGCGAGATGGGTGTTGATAGAGTACGACATACCCGTAGCAGATATTTCCGAGGCCCTGGACCACACCCCTAGAGCGTAGGGGAACCAGATCCGAGGCGAGGAACGAGCTGATGCTCATCAGACCACCACCCCCGATGCCGGCAATGACACGTCCGATGATGATGGTGTATTCATCCTGCGCTATGCCACAGATCAGATTCCCCGCGGCGAAAGCAATGTTGCTGAAGAGCAAGCCGGGGCCGCGGCCAAAGATGTCCGTGAGTCGTCCCGAGAGCGGCTGGCAGGCAGCATTGGCGATGAGGTACGCCGTGGCGAGCCACGAGAGCAGACTCAGAGACTTGAATTCGCTGGATATGGGACCCGAGAGCGTCGCGATGATGCTGGCGTCGACAGCTCCCAGGAAGACGCCTACATAGGCGCTCCCGAGTATGACGACCAGTCGCGCGGTCGAGTACGTGGGGGCTAGAACGGTGGCTTCCTCGGGCCCCGAGTCCGTACCATTGACATGCCCATTGCCATTCAGAAGCGGCGTTGTCTCGTTCGCCAACACGTTCGTCGTTGGGTTTCCCGCTTCTACCGACCCAACCGCGCGATCCTCGGCGCTCTCCTCGGCGCTCGGCATTGTACAGCGTCAGAGTTATACAGCTGGAGATAAGCAACGCGCAACAGATACTGGGATTGAGGCGAGGAAAAAAACAGTGCTGTCCCAAGGTAAGATGCACAACCGCAATAACCCCTCGTCTTCTCGAAGTTGTCTTGAAAGACTTAAGAAAACAGGCAATCCTGGAGTTTTAGGTCAAGGCGAGAACTGGGGCTGACGATCAGAGAGTGAAATTTGGACCTGGATGGTGACATTTCATCACGCCCGAGGCCCATAAGCTGCTTTATTAATTGTTCCGTCCTAGCGAATTGATAGGGGGATCCACTGGTCCGGAGCGGTGCCGGAGGGGTTCGCGGGGCAAGAACTACGGAGTAGGTGCTGTCAAGGCAGACTGGGCCGCGCTGTCCATTAAGGTGCTTTGTTCGCCCGGGTTGACTGCGCCTTGGACTTTACAAGCCAAAATAACGCATCTAGCAAAAAGGCAGCCATGGGCCTTGCAGCCAGCTACGGCATACTCGGGCATCACATCACGCGTCACGGAGCGAGCAGCCTCGAAATTCCCTTCGGCCGTGGTTGTAAGGCAGCAACCCATGTCCCTCTTTGCGCAGTTACAGCAACAGCCGTACAGCGATATGCGTAGCACGCGAGAAACGGGACCGGAGAGCATACAGTACCGGCTGCGGGGGTTCGATCACAAATCGTTCCAAGGACTGGAATGGCATCACTGGACTTCAAGATTAAATAACACTCTTGGGCCGCAGTGGGCTCCAAGACATGGGTTTCAACTACGCTAAAAGACTTCACATAGCATCCGCCATGGAGTCGACGATCAAGGTCGACTCGTGTCTTTGAACGTCGCCTATCGCACGTCACAACGATCCATGAAGAGTCGTCATAACCATGCGAGAGACCGCGCGCCGGTGGTGTTTCCCTCTCCCTGGCGCAAGATTGGTGCCTTCCCGGCTTTGCACTAATTTCCGATGCTGTTCGTTTGGGCGATAAGGCGCCTGATTGTATTGGACAAAGTTTCTCCCGAAAGGCCATCGGTGCCGGGACAATCTCTACTAAACTCGATGAAGGTCTAGCTAGGAGCCTCGACAGCCAGCAGCAGATTCTTAGGTTCCTTTCGTACTGCCTAGCTACCCCTACAGTAGTACCTGGAGCCGTATTTGACCTGGTCCTGATCCTGACCCGCCGCCGCCGTGGGAGCACTAACCCCGCGCGATCCCCAGTGCTTTTGCCCATCTTAGGTAGTCAATGTCCTGAAGTTAACCTTATGTGCTTAATCCGTATGTACTGCATGTAAACTCCGGCAGCCTTTCGGATATTTCTTGCCGTCGCATCGTAATGAGGACGAGAGAACTCACAGGAGGTCGCTCGAGTCGACGTTCAGGGGCTGCCACCGAGACCTGCAAATCCAAAGGATAAGTTTGGCCGTCAGACCCCATCGTGACATTGCTCTGAACCCGGCTGCTCGAGGTCATTTGTCACCGGTCTTCCGTGGTCTCTTTCAAGGGACCTTAGTTATCAGCATACTGACCAAGACACTTGACTCGGATGAAGAAAGCCGTTTATGCCTTTGGCACCGATAATCGTATCCGTCAAAATTTCGATATCTCTGGCCGCGGTTGGTCCTCCGAGGCCGTTCGAGTGACACTCGGCTGACGATTCTAGGTATCTGTTTGATTCATGGACTTGGCTCGTTACGGCATTCGGAGCTTAGTATAGCACAGTAAGTAGTTACACGTATATAAAAATATTCCTCACTACAGAAAGGCGTCGGCCACGCGGGGCCAACCCAAACCCAACGGCATTGGCCAGATGCATTTGTTGCCAGTCCTGCCAGTGTCTTCTGCGACGGGCGTGGGACGCATTACTACCTATCGTACCTCGGTACGTTCTTGGTAGAGTGACATGGCTTTGCGGGACTCTCCGACTGCGTTTTCCCGTAGGATCATGGATTCGCAGTGGGGTGATATCCAGAAGCCAGAGTCTAGATCCACACAATTCCCACTCTATTGAAGTCTTTGTTTACCCACATGACATCTCCCCTCCTCGTAAATCTCCGCTCCGTGCGAACGGACAACCTCAGCAGCGAGGAGAGGCCGGAGCTTTGACGTACATGTAGCTGTAAGGATCCAGAGAGTAAAAGAAGCCATCATCGGATATCAAAAGCCACCACGGACAGTTAGCTGTATTCCGTCGGCCAGAAATTCAAGTAACTATGCGGTGTTTTTTCTTTCTTTTCTTCTACAGCCAGGTTTCTCCTTCTAAGGATGGTAGACCATGGTTCAAAAGTAGGGAATCTGGCACCGCGCAGCAGGGTTTAGGCCCGAGATACAGTGAAATGTTTACAATGTTGTGGTTTAGCCACAGCTGGAGGCTACATGCTTCTTATAGGTTCGGCGTAGACGGTACAAGATGAGAATAGCCAAGAAAATAGTTTGGTCAGCGAGAAAGTCTCGTTAAGCTTACTTGCAAGGCTATGTGCTTAAGATGTGCCGTCGGATTATAGGGTCGGCTAGCCACCACGTTTTTTTATCTTCCGGAGCTGAGAAAAGTAAAGGGTAGCTTCAGGATATGTAGTACATCATTGGCGAACAATACACAATTAGCTATGCGCAATGCCTTGGGCTTCAATGAAAAAAAAATAGGAAAACGACTGATACGGCAGAGATCAGCTAGCCCGAATTGTCTGGAGCTCGAACCATGACTTGAGGTTTCGGGTCCCATGCATCCCGCGCTCTCAGCTTTTCTACTTGCGGGGCTATCGTCCGAGTCCCCTCGACGGCTCATGCTATCATAGGATGATGGGTCATAGTAATAATACTACTCCTCCGTAGTCATCAGGGCAAAGCCACACGCCGCTTTGTTAGTCACTGCCGCTGCCGGGCTGCTGCGTCGAAGCCTACCTGAAGGCGGTTCCGATTCACGGCTGCTTGGCGGCACGACACGACACGGCAGTGTGAAAGGCACATGAACCGCTAAAGGTTCTCGAAGGAATAGATTAGGGAAGAAAGAGGGTACAAAAAGAAGGCCAAAAGGAAAGGAATATAAAAATAAAATAAAAGGAAAAAGAGTGTAACATAAGTCCCAAAAAAAGAGGTGGCACGCAACCAGGGACCCCAGACAAGGCGACATGCTGCCACGGCGGATTGTCGCGCGACGCCTCATCTCATGTACTGTACAGTACTGTACAACGTAGAAACAAAAAAAAAAAATACAATATACGGAGTACGGGAGGCGGAGAGTCATCACAATTCACAATGAACACGGAGAAGCAAGCGGTTGAAAGCCAAAATGTGTGACGAGACGACCCGATTGGCTGCGACGCGGGGGATCCACCTAGGGACGAGGGAGATCCGTTGTTCGCAGGCAAGTGGCTCCTAAGCGAAGACCCGCTCGCCCTCTCAGTCTCGAGCGAGCAGACCATTTCAGAAGTCCGCCCTCACTTCGTAATCCGCCAACCTACCGAACCAAACCTCCTCCCGACAAACCGACTTTCTGGTTTCGTCTGACCAGCATTTGACGACACCGCGACCGACAGCGCCCATCGTCGAGTCGAAAAAAACAAAGAGATTCAATCATCGGACGACCACCGTCGACTCTTACTCGATTTTCTCGCCGTCGTATTGATTTTTTAAATTGCGTCCGACCGAAGTGCATGTTGCTGGGCCGGGCAATTCAGCGATAGCCTCTTCGGCGACTTCGCGGCTTCGCCACCAAAAACCTCCTTCACTCTCCCTTCGAAACCCAACCGTCTCTGCGTCGCCCTGGCATCGAAAACCCATCCGTCATTCCATCTCGACCACCGGTCGCAGCTCGCGTCCTGCTGATTTTTTTGACCTCTTGGACCCATTTCCAGTGTCGCGCGCCACGGCCTTTGTTTGCTGGTGATCTGCTGACGCTCCGTCGTCCCCCCTCCCATCAATCATGCATCCGCAGACGCCTCAGAGCCCTTCGCAGTTTTCTCCCGGAAGCAACGACCCCTCGACGAGCATGTCCAGCTCCATGACGGCCATCACGACCGCCCTGCCGACCCCCGCCCACAGCGTCAACGGGAGCTCGATCCCGACCGATATGGTTCACGACATCGTCATGACGGAGGACTCCCCGCAGAAGCGCAAGCGACCGCTGGAGGATGTCGGAGACCAAGCGCAGAAGAAAGTCCACCTCGAGGAGAGCAGCATGGATATTGAGAACCTACATCTCGATGTGGGTCACAAGTATCTTGTCTGCAAAACTCGTAAGGCGCCCTTCCACTCCCGCTGCCCCCAGACTTCCTTCTCCAGTCGAGAC